>Ga0102590_1000713_pt1 | contig 64386 bp, 59 predicted proteins | sample AraplaMF_Col_mMF_FD_76859 | JGI IMG/M metagenome (GOLD analysis project Ga0102590, IMG submission 76859) | Arabidopsis root microbial communities from the University of North Carolina, USA - plate scrape MF_Col_mMF | ecosystem: Host-associated > Plants > Roots > Endosphere | place: USA...
TGACCAGCGTGAACGCGCGCTCCAGCCGGGCGAAGCCGCCGTCGTCATCGACATGGGCCAGGTCCGGCGTGAGCCGCTCACGCGCGGCCGAGGGCTCCAGCACGATGCCAGCGCATTGGTGCACGACACGGTCGGACGGGCCGAGCACGCGGGCGCCGAACGGCTGGATCACGAGCTTGAGGAAGCCGGCGACGAAACGGTTGGGCAGATTGGCGAGGATTTCCGCAAGCCTGTTTTCGATCGTCTTGAAGCCGGTCGCCATGCACCATTCCAGCGCGGCGAAGTCTTCCTTCTGGCGGCCCTCGTCCTGCCAGCGTTTCAGCGCCGCCGATAACAGGTACAGCTCGGACAGGATGTCACCGAAGCGCGCCGACAGCATCTCCTTGCGCTTGAGTGCACCGCCGAGCGTGAGCAGCGCCATGTCGGCGCAGAGCGCGAACGCGGCGGAGTAACGCGAGAGCTGGCGATAGAACGGCGTGGCGTCGCCTGCGTTCGGTGCCGGCGCGAAGGCACCGAATGTCCAGCTCCGGCCGAAAGCTCTCAAGAGCGTCTCGAAGCTATGACCGACATGTTTCCAGAACGCCTTGTCGAACGCGGTGAGCCCGCGGTCGCGGTCGGTGTCGGCAAGCGCGGTCATCTCGGCGAGCAGATAGGGATGCGCGCGGATCGCGCCCTGCCCGAACACGATGAGGTTGCGGGTCAGGATGTTGGCGCCCTCCACCGTGATGCCGACGGGAACGGCGCGGTGGAGATTGCCGAGATAGTTTTGCGGTCCGTCGATCACGGCCTTGCCGCCATGGATGTCCATGGCGTCGTCGACAGCGGTGCGCATTCGCTCGGTCGCATGCAGCTTCATGATGCCGGAGATGACGGCGGGATGAACGCCGGCGTTCAGCGCCGCGCAGGTGAGCCGCCGCGCCGCGTCGAGCTGATAGGCGGTGGCGACGATGCGCGCCAGCGGCTCCTCGACGCCTTCGAACTTGGAGATGGAGATGCCGAACTGCTCGCGGATGCGGGCATAGGCGCCGGTGGTGCGCGCCGCATAGGCCGCGCCGGCCGCCGACAGAGACGGCAGCGAGATGCCACGGCCGGCGGCGAGCGCCGTCATCAGCATCTTCCAGCCCTGCCCCAGTCGCTCCTGGCCGCCGATGACATAGTCGAGCGGAATGAAGACGTCGCGGCCGCGGTTCGGGCCGTTCTGGAACACCTGCATCGACGGCAGATGGCGTTGGCCGATCTCGACGCCGGGCAAATGAGTCGGGATCAACGCCACAGTGATGCCGAGCTCTTCCTGGCTTCCCACGAGATGATCGGGATCGTAGGCCTTGAACGCCAGCCCAAGCAGCGTCGCGACAGGGCCCAGGGTGATATAGCGCTTGTGCCAGTTCAGCCTGAGGCCGACGACCTCGCGACCTTCAAAGGTGCCCTTGCAGATGATGCCGGTGTCGATCATCGACGCCGCATCGGAGCCGGCCTCGGGGCTGGTGAGGCCGAAGCAGGGAATGTCACGGCCATCGGCGAGGCGTGGCAACCAGCGCTCCTGCTGCTCCTTGGTGCCGAAGTGCAGCAGAAGCTCGCCGGGTCCAAGCGAGTTCGGCACCATCACGGTGACGGCCGCCGCGATCGAGCGGGTCGAGAGCTTGCGCACGACTTCCGAATGCGCATAGGGCGAAAAGCCGAGGCCGCCGAACTCCTTCGGGATGATCATGCCGAAGAACTTCTCGCGCTTGATGAAAGCCCAGACGTCCTGGGGCAGGTCGCGCCATTCCCAGAAGATCTTCCACTCGTCGAGCATGGCGCAGAGTTCGTTGACGGGACCGTTGAGGAAGGCCTGCTCCTCGTCCGTTAATCTGGCCGGTGCGATTTTGAGCAGCTTCGACCAATCGGGATTGCCGGTGAAGAGATCGGCGTCCCACCAGACGTCACCGGCCTCCAGCGCCTCGCGCTCGGTGTCGGACATCGCCGGCAGCACGCCGCGCGCCCAGGAGAAGATCGGCTTGGTGATGGTGTCGCGGCGGAAGCTCATGGCGGACCTCATGCAACGGCGCGGTTGTCGGGCATTTTAGCGGAAAGTGACGGGGGTAAGTGAACACTTCGCCGGTAAAAGAAGCGAATTGACGCGGCCGGGCGGCCGCCCCGGGGACCTAACGGCCAGGGCGTGGGGGCAGTTCCGGGGAGGAGTTGGGGTGGGATGCCTCCACATCGTCATTCCGGGGCGCGCCTCTTGGCGCGAGCCCGGAATCCATACTCCCGATCGTGGTTATGGATTCCGGGCTCGACGCTACGCGTCGCCCCGGAATGACGTGTGGAGGGAGACGGACCTAATCCGGCCGGACCATCTCGAACATGTTTTCCGGCTTGATCTCGAAATAATCGCCGCGGCGTCCCGCGCGCACGATCGGGCGAGCGGCGGCGGTCTGGTAGACACCGTCCTTGATCATGGCCTTGTCGATGTGGACGGCGACGACCTCGCCGAGCGTCAGCCAGGCGTCGGCCTCCTTGCCGTCGGCGCCCTTGAGGCGGACGATATCGGACACCTTGCACTCGAAGGCGACCGGGCTCTCGCCGACACGCGGCACGTTGACGAGCTTGCCCGGTACGGCGGTGAGGCCGGCGAGCTCGAACTCGTCGACCTCGGGTCCGACATGCGCGGCGGTCGCGTTCATCTGCTTGGCGAGGTCCATGGTGGTCAGATTCCAGACGAACTCCCTGGTCTGCTCCATGTTCGAGACCGTGTCCTTCCAGTTAGTGGAGGAGAAGCCGATGATCGGCGGCACGTAGCAGAATGCGTTGAAGAAGCTGTAGGGCGCCAGATTGACGTGGCCCTTGGTGTCGCGTGAGGAGATCCAGCCGATCGGCCGCGGCGCGATGATGGCGTTGAAGGGATCGTGCTTGAGGCCGTGGCCTTTGGATGGCTCGTAGAAGTACAGATCTTTGTCGGTCACGCTGGCTTCCCCTGCCCGTCCTCGCCTGCCACCAGCCGGTCGGTCTGGGGCGCTCAGCCTGCTTACAGGAGAAATTCCCCGCCCGTCAGGGGCGCGGGGACAGACCCGCGATGACGAAATCGATCATCTGGTCGATGGTCGGGCCGGGCTTGGTGGTGCACTGGGCGATCATCTGAGGGTGGAAGAAGCGCATCATCGCGGTGCAGGCGCACATCGAGGCCAGTTGCAGATCCGGCGCGGCGAACTCGCCGGAGGCCGCGCCTTGCGCGATCATCTGGGCGATCGTCGTGGTGATCAGCTCCATATGGGCGACGCAGACCTCCCAGTCCTCCTGCATCGCGATCTCCACCATCTCATGCAGCTTGTTGTCGCCGACATAGCGCTCGGTGTTCATGCGATGGATGGTGGTGAGCAGCTCGCGGAAACGCGGGAGCACGGGACCGGGCCGCGCCACGATCCGCTGCGCCTCCAGCTCGACCTCGCCCATCAGCGAACGGGCCACCGCCTGATGGATCGCCTTCTTCGATTCGAAGAAGCGATAGACATTGGCGGGGCTCATCCTGAGCTCCTTGGCGATGTCCCCGACCGTGGTCTTCTGGTAGCCGATCTGGCGGAACAGCCGCTCGGCCACCTCGAGAATACGATCCCGGGTGTCGCCTTCGATATGTTCCGAAATAAGGGCCATCAATCAGGACTCGTTCGTCAGCAGTCTTCTCACTTATTCAGCCGCTTCAGCAAGCGGAATTGCGGGATGCTCATCGCTGCCATGCTGCGACGCAGCGGACTGGTCGGGAGTCCCCGCCTCATCCAGGCTCTTCCTGAACCAAAGTGCATACAGGCCCGGCAGGTACAGGAGCGTCAGGAATGTCGCGACAAACAGGCCTCCCATGATCGTGATCGCCATCGGGCCCCAGAAGGCCGAGCGCGACAGCGGGATCATGGCGAGGATCGCGGCGAGCGCCGTTAGCACCACCGGACGGGCGCGGCGGACGGTTGCCTCCACGATCGCCTCGCGGCGGGTCAGTCCGTGCGAGACGTCGGTCTCGATCTGATCGACCAGGATGACCGTGTTGCGCATGATCATGCCGGCGAGCGCGATCAGGCCCAGCAGCGCCACGAAGCCGAACGGGGCGTTGGCGAGGTTGAGGCCGAACGAGGCGCCGACGATGCCGAGCGGCGCGGTCAGGAACACCAGGATCAGGCGCGAGAAGCTCTGCAGCTGGATCATCAGCAGCGTCAGCATCACCATGACCATCAGCGGGAATAGAACGAAGATCGAGGCGTTGCCCTTGGCGGATTCCTCGAACGCGCCGCCCGGCTCGATGCGGTAGGCCGGCTCAAGATGATCCTTGATCGCCTTCAGCTTCGGCGTGATCTGGTTGGTGACGTCGGGCGCCTGCACGCCGTCGACAACGTCGGAGCGCACGGTGATCGCCATGTCGCGGTTACGCCGCCACATGATTGGCTCCTCGTGGGCATACTCGATCTTGGCGATCTGCTGCAGCGGCACGGCAACGCCGTTGCGCGAGGTGATGGTGAGATCACCGACGCCGCCGAGATCGAGGCGCTCGGACGGGATCGCGCGGGCGACCACGGCGACCTTCTCGATACCGTCGCGGATGGTCGTGACCTGCGCACCCGAGATCAGCATCGCGAGTGCCTGCGACACGTCCTGCGGGGTCAGGCCCATGGCGCGGGCGCGGTCCTGGTCGACGACCAGCTTGAGGTAGGGCGACTGTTCGTTCCAGTCGAGCTGGACGTCCTTGACGTTCTTGTTCTGCCGCATGACGTCGCGAACCTGGTAGGCGATCTCGCGCACCTTGTTGGCATCGGGTCCGATCACGCGGAACTGGACGGGGAAGCCGACCGGCGGGCCGAAATTGAAGCGGTCGACACGGACCCGCGCCTCACTCAACATGCCGTCGGCGGCGGCCTTCTCGATCTTGGCCTTGATGCGCTCGCGCGCCTCGACGCCCTTGGCGACGATGACGATCTCGGCGAAGGCCTCGTTCGGCAGTTGCGGGTTGAGGCCGAGCCAGAAGCGCGGCGAGCCCTGGCCGACATAGGACGTATAGGTCTCGATGTCCTTGTCGTCCTTCAGCAACGTCTCGGCCTGCTTCACCGACTTCTCGGTGACGTTGAAGGCGGTGCCCTCCGGCAGGCGCAGCTGGAGGAACAGCTCGGGCCGCTCCGACAGCGGGAAGAACTGCTGCTGGACATGGCCGAAGCCGACGATCGAGGCGATGAACACACCGACGGTCGCGACCACCACGGTGATGCGGTGGTTGACGCACCACTGCACGATGGCGCGCAGACCGCGATACATCCGGGTCTCGTAGACCGCGTGCGGATCGTGATTGTGGTGCACCTTGATGTTGGGCAGCAGCATTACGCCGATATAGGGCGTGAAGATCACCGCAACGAACCAGGAGGCGACCAGCGCGATCGCGACGATCCAGAAGATGCTGCCGGCATATTCGCCGACCGCGGAATTGGCAAAGCCGATGGGGAGGAAGCCGGCGGCCGTGACCAGCGTTCCCGTCAGCATCGGAAACGCGGTCGATTCCCAGGCAAAGGACGCCGCCCGGAAACGGTCCCAGCCCTGCTCCATCTTCACCACCATCATCTCGACCGCGATGATGGCGTCGTCCACCAGCAGGCCGAGCGCGATGATCAGCGCGCCGAGCGTGATGCGGTGCAGGTCGAGCGACATCGTGTTCATGACGATGAAGACGATGCCGAGCACCAAGGGCACCGACAGCGCGACCACGATGCCGGTGCGCCAGCCGAGCGCCAGGAACGAAACGAACAGCACGATGACGAGCGCTTCCATGAAGGAGTGCACGAACTCGCCGACGGCATGCTCGACCACCTTCGGCTGGTCGGCGATAAGCTTGACGTCGATGCCCTGCGGCACGGCCTTCATGAACTCGGCGGTGGCCTTCTCGACCTCCTTGCCGAGCTCGAGGATGTTGGCGCCCTTGGCGGTAACGACGCCGATGCCGATCGCGGCCTTGCCTTCCTGGCGCACGACGAAGCTTGGCGGGTCGACATAGCCGTGGGTGACGGTGGCGATATCGCCCAAGCGGAACACGCGGCCGTTGCTCTCGACGGGCGTTTCGGCGACGGCCTTGGCACCGTCGAGCGCACCGGTGACGCGCAACGGCACGCGCTGCGACGAGGTCTCGACCGTGCCGGCGGGGGTCACGTTGTTCTGCTTGGCGAGCGAGTCGAACAGCGCCTGCGGCGTGATGCCGAGGGTGGCGAGCTTGGCGTGGCTGAACTCGACGAAGATGCGCTCGTCCTGGTTGCCGTAGACGTCGACCTTGGTCACGCCGGGCACCTTCAGCAGGCGCTGGCGGAAGCCTTCGGAGACCTTCTTGAGCTGGGCGTAGTCGGCGCCGTCGCCGGTCATCATGTAGAGAATGGAATCGACGTCGGAGAACTCGTCGTTGACGACCGGACCGAGGATGCCCGAGGGCAGCTGGCCCTGCACGTCGGCGAGCTTCTTGCGCAGCAGATAAAACAGATACGGCACGTCCTTCGGCGGCGTGGAATCGCGGAAGGTGACCTGGAGCGCGGTGAAAGCGGGCTTGGAATAGGTCTGCACCTTCTCGAAATAGGGCAGTTCCTGGATCTTCTTCTCGATGGGATCGGCGACCTGCGTCTGCATCTCCTGCGCAGTCGCGCCAGGCCAGATCACGGAGACGTTGACCACCTTCACGGTGAAGAACGGATCCTCGGCACGTCCGAGCTTCTGATAGGAGAAGAAGCCGGCGACTCCGAGCACCAGCGTCAGGAAGAGAACCAGCGTTTGATGGCTGACGGCCCAGGCCGAAAGGTTGAAGCGCTTCATCGCTCTCTCCGAAGACGATCCAGTTGCAAAAAACGACAGCCGCTCTGTTCAGCCGTCGTCGCGAGGCAGCGAAGCAATCCAGGGGGCTGGGCAGGTTCTGGATCGCTTCGCCGCTTCAGCCTTCGCATTTGCGCTCGGGCCGAAACTCACCTCACACGACGAAACTCGTAAAAACGCCTCAGAACGAAAGGGACGACACGATCCGAACCTTCTGGCCCGGATCGAGCTTCTGTACGCCGAGGGCCACGATCTTGGCGCCTTCATCCACACCACTGGTGATGATGACGTCGTTGCTCTCGTAGGACTTCACCACGACCGGCTTCAGCGTGACGGCGCCATTGTCGTCGACGACGTAGAAGGAAGGCTTGCCGCCTTCGTTGAACAGCGCCGACAGCGGCAGCCGTGCGACGCGCTCGGTGGCGGCATCCGACAGCGTCAGTGTCGCGGTCATGCCGAGCGACACCTTGTCGTCGGCCTCGGGCAGCGAAAATTTCGCGAGATAGGTGCGCGTGGCGGAATCCGCGGTGGGCGCGATCTCGCGCAGCTTGGCCGCGTACTTCTTGCCCGGCTCCGACCAAAGAGTGACGCTGGCGGCGCCCGACTTGGCACGTCCGACCAGCGTCTCAGGGATCGCGACGACCGCTTCCTTTTCGGCAAAGCGGGCGACGCGGATCGAAGTCTGGCCTGCGGCAACCACCTGGCCGGGCTCGATCAGCGTTGCGGTGACGACGCCACGGGCGTCGGCGTTGAGCGTCGCGTAGGAAAGGGAATTCTTGGTCAGCTCGACCGAGCGCTCGGCCCGGTTCAGACGCGCCCGGGCCTCGTCGGCCGCAGCGCGACTCGAATCCAGCTGGGCATCGGTGGTCCAGCCCTTGGCCTTCAGATCCTTGGCGCGCTGCTCGGCGGCGGCGGCCTGGGCCAGCACGCCGGTCGCGGCGGTCTGCTCGGCGACGGACTGCTCGGCTTGGAGCTTCAAATCGACCTCGTCGAGGGTCGCGAGCGGCTGGCCGATCTCGACGGTCTGACCGACCTCGACCAGGCGCTTGGCGACCTTGCCGGCGACACGGAAGCCGAGATCACTCTCGATCCGGGGCCTGACGGTGCCGACGAAGCTGCGCTCCGGCGTCTCGGCATCATAATGCGCGGTCGCGACCAGAACCGGCCGCGGCGGCTCGGCCTTTTCAGCGACGGTGTCATTGCACCCGGCCAGCGCGGCGGCCACCAGGGCCAGCGACACACCAGCCAAGAGCTTGGAATAGCTGGACAAAACTGACCGAACGAACATCGGAGGACACTCCTGCGGCTGCAATGCATGGAATGTCGACTAACTACTGACGAAAGTCAATAATCGTCAGTCATCAGGAAAGCGTGATCGTTAAGGAGGAGTAAGGATTGGGATGAACGTCATTGGGGTCCGATTGTAGGGCCGGCAAAAGCCGGCAGCCCGGATCGCGCAGCGCAATCCGGGCCTGCACACTCGCAGACGGGCCGTCCCTACCGCCCCTGGTCGGCGAACTCGTGCTTGCTGTCGTGACCGCCGATGAAGACCAGAATGCCGGCGATCAGGGGCAGCACGGCGAGCACGAGCAAGCCGTTCGAGGTCTGCCCGGTGGCTTCCTTGACCCAGCCGATCAGATAGGGCCCGCAGAAGCCGGCGAGATTGCCGATCGAGTTGATCAGGGCGATGGCGCCGGCGGCGGCCGTGCCGGAGAGCCAGGCGGTCGGCAGGGTCCAGAACACGCCGAAGCAGCAGAACACGCCGATCGCGGCCACCGTCAGCACCACCATCGTCATGGTGGGATCGGAGAGATAGGAGGACACGCCAAGCGCAACGGCGGTCAGCAGCAGCGGCGCGCCGACATGCATCACGCGCTCGCGCGTGGCATCGGAATGCCGCGCCCACAGGATCATCGCGATGGTGCCGAACAGATAGGGGATCGCGGTGACGAAACCGGTCTGCGCATTGGTGAGACCGAACGCCTTGACGATCTGCGGCAGCCAGAACTGCATGCCGTAGAGCGCACCGACGAAGCCGAAATAGATCAGGCTCAGCGTGATCACCTTGGGCGAGGACAGCGCTTGCCCGAGCGTCAGATGCTTCACGGCCTGCTTGGCCGCGATCTCGGCGTCAAGCTTCGCCTTGAGCCAGGCCTTCTGCTCGGGCGAAAGCCAGTCCGCCTTCTCCGGCTTGTCGGTGAGATAGAACCAGGTGACGATGCCGAGCAGCACCGAGGGGATGCCCTCCAGAATGAACAGCCACTGCCAGCCCTTCAGGCCCATCGCTCCGTCGAGCCCGAGCAGCAGGCCCGAGACCGGCGCGCCGATCACGGTCGAGACCGGGACGGCGATGGCGAAGGCCGCGAGGAAGCGCGCGCGATATTCGGCCGGGTACCAGTAGGTGAGATAGAGGATGATGCCGGGGAAGAATCCGGCTTCGGCGACGCCGAGCAGGAAGCGCAACACGTAAAAGCTGGTGACGCCGCTCGTGAGCGCCATCAACGCCGAGATGATGCCCCAGGTCACCATGATGCGGGCGATCCAGCGGCTGGCGCCGAACTTCTCCAGCGCCAGGTTGCTCGGCACCTCGAAGATGAAATAGCCGATGAAGAAGATGCCAGCGCCCCAGGCAAAGATCAGCGGCGTGAACTTCAGCTCGGCATTCATGGTCAGCGCGGCGAAGCCGAGATTGACGCGGTCGAGATAGGAGAAGAAGTAGGCCAGCACCAGGAATGGGATCAGGCGCCAGGAGATGGCGCGGATGGTCGAGGTCTCGATGGCGCTTTTCGCGCCGGCGGAGCCGGTATAGGTCGTGGTCTGGCTCATGGTTTCCCCCAGGGTTGTTGCTTTTATGGGCTGATTGGCGGTTTTGAGCATCGCGGGCGAAGAGTCAATGGAAGCCATCCACGGAGCGCCGCCGATCAACACCATTGCACCGAGACGGAGGAGGCTGATCCGGGCTGGACTGGCCCTGCTTGTGATTGCCTGCGGGCTGGGCTTGCGCTGGTACGGCTTTCCGCTCGGCTTCCCCGCTTTCGTCGTGAAGTATGGCGGCTCGCTGCTGTGGGCCACGATGGTGTTTCTGCTGGTCGGAGTGTTGCTGCCGCGGCTGACGCGGACGCAGATCGCAACCACCGCGATCGTGATCGCGGTTTTGGTCGAGTTGTCCCGGCTGGTGCACACGCCCTGGCTCGATGCGTTCCGCCTCACGACGGCCGGCGCGTTGCTGCTCGGGCGCATCTTCTCGCTGTGGAATCTGGTGGCTTATGCAGTCGGGATTGCGTTCGGCGTTTGGATCGATTGGCTCGCACAACTGCGTAGGGTGGGTTAGCTCCGCGGATTGCGCGAAGCGCAAACCGCTGGGCGTAACCCACCCCTTCTGTCTCCGCAGAAATAGACGGTGGTGGATTACGCATCGCTGATCCACCCACAAAACCAATTCACTCCGCCAATTGAAACCGCTCGAACCGATCGAGCTCATCCTCGATCTTCTGCTTGAGCTCCCTGCGGCCGGCCGTCTTCTTCCCCTGCCCGATCCAGGTCCATTTCTGCATCAAGAGCTTTCCGGCCTGCCGGTCGGTTTTGAGATCGAGCGCTGCGACGATCTCGTCGCCAACGAGCACGGGCAGCGCAAAGTAACCGAGCTTGCGCTTGGACTTCGGCACATAGGCCTCGAACAGATGGTTGTAGCCAAAGATGAGATTGGTGCGCTTGCGCTGGATGATCAGCGGATCGAACGGCGAGAGGATGTGAACGAGATCGGACGACACCTCATGCGGCTCGAGCGTCGCAGGCATAGCCCAATGCTCCTGTTTGCCGGCACCCTCGATCGCGACGGGCACGAGCTCGCCGCGGCGGACGCGCGCGGCGATCAGGGCTGCAACCGCCTTCTTGCTCGGTGCATCGAGATGACAGACCGAATCCAGGCTCACCACGCCCTGCGAGCGTAACGCGCGGTCGAGCAGATAGGCCGTGATCTCCTTGGGCGAGGCCGGCTTCGGCAGCTTGTCCCAGCCGAAATGCCTGATCATCAGATCATAGGTCTTGAGCATGCCCTGGCGCGCGCTGATGGTCGCGACGCCGGTGTAGAAGGCGAGCTGAAGCGCGCGCTTGGAGGGCTTGCGGCTCTGCCACAGATGCTCCTTCTCGGTGAGCACGTCGTCCTCGATGTCCCGGATCGTCAGCGGCCCGGCCCGCAACAGCCGCATCACCTTGCGCGTGTCGGCCGGCGTCACCGAGGCATACCATTTGTGCCCCTCGCGCTTGTGCTCGCGCATCGCCGGCAGGAAGAAACGAAAATCCCCCGAGGGAACATAGGACAGCGCATGGGTCCAGTACTCGAACACGCTCTTGTCGACGCTCTGCGCGTGACGCAGATCGGCGCGGCGATAGGACGGGATGCGGCTGAAGAGGATGTGATGATGGCAGCGCTCGATCACGTTGATGGTGTCGATCTGGACGTAGCCGAGATGGGCAACCGCCTCGGTGACGGCTTGCGCGCCCTCTCCGAACGGCGCGCGCGTGTCGAGCCGCTGGGCGCGGAGCCAGATCTGCCGGGCCTGTGTCGTCGGGAGTGGAAAGGGTTTGGGTGCGCGGGACATTGCGGAAGGCAATGTAGCGGGATTCGCTCGGAGAGAAAGGCCGGGACCGCAAACAAAAGAAAAAGGCCGCGCTGCCAATCTGCTGACAGCGCGGCCGGATGATGGTGCGCGTTGCGCCTACTTCATCATCATCGCCTTCTGCGACTTCATGTAGTGCATGCAGGCGCCCTTCATCTTGCCATTGCTCATGTCGGTGTTGGCCATGGCCATTTCCTTGTTCGCCGCCATCTTGGCCGGCGTGTCCGGGGTCCCGCCCATCATGGCGGCAGACTTCATCATGTTGTCCTTGGTGCACGCCATCATGGCGGCGGATGCGGGGGATAGCGAAAAGGCGAACGCGACAAAGGCTGCGGCGGTGAGCAAGGTCTTCATCGAAAAGTCTCCTTAAGTAAAACGAAACCGGCGTCATGCCGGCATTCGCAATTACGTATTCTCTACCGACAACGTTTCGCGGAGAAGACATTTTTTTGCGGCCCGCGCGACAATGGGATCGGCCTGCCAATTGACGGGCCGACACGACTGTTTCCGCCCGCGCATCCGCAATCGGGTATTTGGATGGACAGGACGATGCCCGCGACGCACAGTCCGGCAACGATCCAGGCTCGATTCGAAAGCACATAACTTGAGTAGCAAGAAGGCGGGTACGGCGTGGCGGCATGCCAATATGGGCCGCCTGCTCAACAACGCGGTGCGACGCTTCGAGGCGCGCGTGCTCGAGCTGATGAGCGACAGGGGACACGACGAAACGCGCATCGCGCATGTCAGCCTGACCCGCAATCTCGATGTGGAGGGGACACGGCTGACGGAGCTCGCCCGCCGCGCCTCGATGAGCAAGCAGGCGATGGGCGAGTTGGTCGACCAATGCGCCGAGCTCGGCCTCGTGGACCGCATTGCCGATTCTACCGACAAGCGCGCGCGTATCGTCATGTTCACCCCGGCCGGACTTGAATGGCTGGATGCATTCCGCGAAGCCGTCGACATCGCCGAAAATGAGATGCGCAGCGAGCTCGGCAAGACAGCCATGGATGCAATCCTGAAGGGCCTGGCGGCCTACGGCGCGAAGTTCGACACGCTCGACGAGGACATTTAGTCAGGCTGCTTGACGATATCGTCAGGCTGCCTTACCATGCAGGATAATGCTGGTAGAGAGATACGTCTTGAGAAGCGCCTTGGAGGCACGTCTGATGGCCTCGGTGCTCATCGTGGGCGGGGGACCATGCGGGCTGATGCTGGCCAACGAGCTGGGCCGGCGCGGCGTATCCGCGATCCTGGTCGACGAAAAGCCGGGCACGGCCTTCAACCCGCAAGCCAATGCGACGCAGGCGCGCTCGATGGAGCACTATCGTCGGCTGGGCTTTGCCGATGAGATCAGGCGCGAAGGCCTGCCCACGGATTATCCGACCGACGTTGCATATTTCACTCGCTACACCGGCCACGAACTCGCGCGCTTTGCCTTGCCGTCATCGTCACGCGCAAGCGAACTCGTCAAGGGCTTGTCGGGCTCCTGGAGTGCGGCGGAGCTGCCGCATCGGGTCTCGCAGAAATATGTCGAGGCCGTGCTGCGTCGCCATGCCGAACGGCTTCCCGGGATCCAGCTCAACTATGGCCATCGGCTGATCGGCTACGTCGAGAGCGACGACGGCATCGTGGGCGAGATCGAACGCCTCGATGATGGTAGCCGCTCTCAGGTCCAGGCCGGCTTCCTCGTCGGAGCCGATGGGCCGCGCTCGATGGTCCGGCAATCGCTCGGGATCGTCTATGGCGGCGAGACCGGGACGCAGCGTGATTTCATGGGTGGCCGCATGTTGGCCGTCTATCTCCGTTCACCGGAATTCTACGCGAGCGTCCCGCACGCCAAAGCGTGGATGTACAATTGCTTCAACGGCGACCGCCGCGCTTTCATGGCCTCGGTGAACGGGCGCGACGAGTTCGCATTTCATACGCAGCTTCGGCCCGGCGAAGATGAGAACGCGATCACGACCAATGAGGCCAAGGCCGCGTTCCAACGCGCCTGCGGCGCGCCGATCGAATGCGACGTGCTGTCCTTCCTGACCTGGACCGCAGGTCACGCGCTGGTCGCGAACGGGATGCAGCGGGGCAGAACCTTCCTCGGCGGCGACGCCGCGCATCTGTTCACGCCGACGGGCGGGCTCGGCTACAACACGGCGATCGAGGATGCAGTCAATCTCGGCTGGAAGCTCGCCAGCGTCGTCAAGGGCGCCAGCCCGGCAGCGCTGCTCGACACCTATGAGGTCGAGCGGCGTCCGGTGGCGCTTCGCAACACCAATTATGCGCGGCGCTTCGCGGATTCGCTCGGTCTGTTCACACCCGCGCCGGAGATCGAGCTCGACACGGACGAAGGCCGCGAGGCCCGGCGGATTGCGGGCGCCTATCTTGAGCAGCACGCCCGTGCCGAATTCAACATCCCCGGCGTGACCTTCGGCTGCCGCTACGACGGCTCGCCGATCATCGTCTCCGACGGCAGCCAGCCGCCACCCGATGCCGCGAACGTCTATGTGTCGACTGCCTGCCCCGGCGGCCGTGCGCCGCACGCGTGGCTGAAAGACGGTGCGTCCTTGTACGATTTGTTCGGGTTCGAATGGACACTGCTGCAGTTCGGCGAGGTCGCCTCGGCCCAAGCTGCGGTCGCCGATGCCATCGATAAGCTTGGCGTCGACGTGAAGCTGGTCACGCTGTCCCCAGCCTTGCGCGATCTCTATGACGCCGATCTCGCCTTGATACGTCCGGACCAGATCGTGGCTTGGCGCGGTGCCGCTTCGCAGGCCGGAACGATCGGGCGCGTCCTTGCGCGCGCGCTCGGGTATGATGCGAACCACGCGCCGCGTGCTGCACCCCGGCCGCGGCCCTAGACTAGTCAGGAACGCTCAGCGGCTGTCCCGTGGCGCCTTGGGCCGGTCACTGAGGCTGCCGGTGGCGATGTCGGGTTCGCAATTGGCCTTGCCGCGCCCCTCCGACTGGCAGCGATAGACGCTGCCGGTGAGACGGTCGACCAGCCACATATTGTCGTCGGTCGGCGCTTCGAAGCCGACATAGCGGCTGGTAAGCCCCGTGATCAGCGTCGAGAGCAGGATTGCGACCGCAATCATCGCCGCACCGATATAGATGGGCATGGCATTCAGAGACACAGTCCGATCAGGCGGGCCGCTGCGATAGAGCTGATAGTCACTTGGCCTCGGCACTGGATGGAACTCGGCTCCCCTCGTCTGCAATTGTCGGATGAAATTGCTTGCTAGGCGCGCATCTGGCCGAAAGCTTGTCCTTGAACGGACCATGCCGCGACCGCTTTGCGACGAACGGCGTACATAGGTTTCAACAATGCTCTCCCGCGTCTGCATGCGCCGGGAGCAAAAGTACCGGTTCCCTGAGGGAGCCAGCGTAAGCCGGAAGCCCTGGCCACGAACGTGACAAAGATCACATTCGAGCCTTTGAACCTTCCCTATGCTCGCCGCATCAAATCGCCATCAGGCGTTACAGCGAGGATACGACAATGACCCATTTCAGTAAGTCTTTTGGACTGAAGGCGATCACGCTCACCGCCGCGCTGTCGCTGACGGCCGGCCTGGCTTTCGCCGGCGACACCAATGTCTCCACCAGCCAGATCCTGGACGCGTTGAAGCCCAAGCCAGTCACCCGTGGCCTGTCCGCTGGTCCGCAGGTCGATCCGACGGCGCAGGCCAAGGAAGCGACCTTCCTGAATACCGTGCGCAACCGGCCGACCCGTTCGCTCTCGATGGGCGAACGCGATCAGATCGCCGAGCTCGCGGCGTCCAAGCCGAAAATCGATCTGGAGATCCAGTTCGACTACAACTCGGCCGATATCGCCAAGACCTCCGTCGCCTCGGTGCAGGCGCTCGGCAAGGCGCTGTCCGATCCGTCGCTGAAGGGCTCGACCTTCGTCGTCGCCGGCCATACCGACGCGATCGGCACGGAGGAGTACAATCAAGGCTTGTCGGAGCGCCGCGCCGACACCATCAAGAAGTACCTGGTGCAGAACTACGGCCTCAATGGCAACGACCTCGTCACGGTTGGCTATGGCAAGACCAAGCTGAAGGACGCCGCCAACGGCGCCGACCCGATCAACCGTCGCGTCCAGGTCGTGAACATGGATACCAAGACGGCGTCGAAATAATTGCGGCAATCGACACCGCCTGCCGCGACAGCGGCGGGCGGTTTTCTGTCGTCAGATCCAGCTCTGAAACAGCATGAGCTTATTGAACATCTGCATCGACGTGCCGACGAAGGCGGATGAAATCGGTAGCATCGCCGCAAAGCCGATCGCGGCAACCCCGACATAGGCCCACAGCACCCAGCGCGGCAGGCCGTCTCTGCGCAGCAGATAGACGAGCGCAAGCGAAGCTGCGGTGGCGGCCGGCAGATAATAGTAGATGAAGCCCAGCGTGCGCGGCAGCAGCGCCCAGGCAAGCCAGGGCCCGAAATAGAACGCCGCGATCAAGAACGCATCCCAGCGACGCGCAACGATGAAGTCGCGCAGCACCACGACAAGCGCGAGCAGCGCCGGCCACAGCACCAAGGGATTGCCGAGGAAGACGATCGCCGCCACGTTGTCGTCTGTCGTCTTGTCGAACAGAAACCAGACCGGCCGCGCCAGCAAGGGCCAGGAGGGCCACGAGCTCATATAGGTGTGGCCGCCGATCGCGGTGGTGGTGTTGTCGGCGAAGATCCGGCGCTGAGCCTCGATCAGATCCGGCAGCGACAAGCCATAGGGCGGAACGAAGGCGGCGAGATAGGTCACGGCCGGCAACAGCGCGAAGCAGAGCGCGGCATGATGCGCCCTGAATGCAGGCCAGAGATCGGGGCGGTACCAATCGATGGGCTTCGCATCGGCAAACAGCGCGTGCCAGCCCTGCATCAGACGAACCACCGCAACGATGACGATGCAGACGCCGAGCGGAAACAATCCGCTCCATTTGCAGGCGGCAGCGAGACCGAACAGGCTGCCTGCGAGCGCGAACAGCGCCTGCGGCCGCTCGCGTCGAAAGCCGTGCATGAAGGCAGCGATGGCGAGCAGGCCGAAGCCGAGCGCAAAGATGTCGAGCATCGCGATGCGCGCCTGCACATAGAGCATCTGGTTGAACGCTGCGATCAGTGCCGCCGCGATCGCGGGCCCTTGTGCAGAGAACAGCGCGAGGCCGCAGAGATAGATCGCGACGATCGCGAGCGCACCGAACAGCGTCGCCGGATAACGCCAGCCGAATGAATTGTCGCCGAAGGCCGCGATCGAAGCTGCGATCAGCTCCTTCGCCAGCGGCGGATGCATCGGATTGAGCATCGGTTGCGTCGCCGTGGAGCCGAGCATCTGCCGTGCAGCCGGCACATAGTGCACCTCGTCGAAGACGAATTTTTCCGGTGTCACCAGCCCGATCAGCAGCGCGAAATGAGCGGCTAGGAAGATCGCGACAGCAATCACTGCGCTTCGCGACGCCGTCGGAACCGCATGTGCTTCGCGCGACGGCTGTGGGGCTATTTTGCGTGGCAAATCTACGTCACCGCGAATAAAAAATGACTCAGCCGATCCATTGAACGCATTCTGCCGCAACTGTCACTAAGCTAACGCTCGTCCCGCGTCGTTTGTGATAATTCCGCCACAACACAAGCGTGCGCGATCCGGTACGATCAGGGACCTCGATCGGTTACAAAATGAATTTACGTTTTCTGCTTTTCCCCACACTGCTATCGGCCGCATTGTGCGCTGCGCCTGGTGCGCAGGCCCAGACGCGCGTCGGCGAAGCCGTCCTGGTCCAGAACGAGGTGGTCCGCGTCGCCGCGACCACGACGCCCATCAGCGTCGGCGACAGCATGCTGCGGGACGAGACCGTGCGCACCGGCGCCGACAGCGCCGCGCGCTTCGTGATGGCCGACAGCACCAATCTGTCGCTCGGGCCGAGCGCGACGCTGAAGCTCGACCGCACCGTCTTCAACGACGAGCACAGCTATCGCGACGTCGCGATCCGCATGGCCACCGGCGCCTTCCGCTTCGTCACCGGCCATTCGCAGAAGACCGCCTACAAGATCACGACGCCACTCGCGACCATCGGCGTACGCGGCACCACGCTCGACATCCTGTCACAGCGCGGCCGCTCGGTCGTGGTGCTTCAGGAGGGCGCGGCCAGCGTCTGCACGCTGAACTTCCAGTGCATCCAGCTCACTCAGCCCGGCGACACCGCGGTCATCACCTCGACCGGCGGCAAGATCTCCATCATCAAGACCAACACGCCGCCCTGGACCTTCGCGGCCAACTGCGCCGCCAATGCCGGGCTTTGCGCCGTCAACCAGTATGCCGACGCCTCACCGATCATTAGCCCCGCCGTCCATGACGACGGCATGCTGTGCGGACGCTGATGATGATGCCCGGCGTCAAGAGGCTCGTCCTGGCCGGCGCATTGGCTGCGATTGCTGCCCTTGCGCTGTTGACGTTCGTCGTCCATCCAGCCGCGGCTGCGAGCACTTGCGAGTCCGAATGTGGCTCGCCGACCCCCTATCCGTCACCAAGCCCCTCTCCGTCGCCGAGCCCATCACCGACCCCGAATCCGGTTCCGTCACCGAGTCCCACGCCGACAGGTGCCGATTCCAGCGGCAACGCAGTCAATGGGCTCGCGGGCCAGCGCTTCAACCAGATGATCACCAACCGGGTGCTCGGAACGGTGCTGCTTGGCGTCAACGAGCAGGTCAATTGCAGCGACTGCGTCAGCGCGTTCGGCTCGGCGGGCTCGTTTTCGGCCGGCATCCACGGCCGCAAGGAACTGACGCCCAATCTGTCGCTGCTGGCCGGTCTCGCCTACACGCAATACAGCGAGGGCAGCTACCACATCACCAGCGCGCCGATTGGCGCCTTCGCACTACGCTATGATTTCACCGATTGGGGCTCGTCGCGTCCGTTCTTCGATGTCGGCACGATCCTGACGCCATGGGAGAAGGCGCGCTACACCCGCAGTTACAACACCAGCCTCGGCCCGGTGACGGTAACGAGCTCGACCAACGCGGCGAACTACGCAGTCTATGGCCGCGCCGGCTGGATGAGCCGCCTGTCACCGCGCGACGAGGTCGCGGCCTCCATCGAGGTCTGGCAGCTCTGGCAGCGCGTGTCGGGTTACGCGGACAACACGGCCGCATTCAATCCGTTCGACGCCACCGTTGCTGATGGCACCGACCGCACCAGCCTGGTCAAGATCGGCGGCCAATGGACCCATCTCTTCGCCGGCAATATCGAAACCAACCTCAATGGCGGCTGGGTGCAGTCGTTCGCCAGCCATAGCGGCATCGTCGCCACCGTGACCGGCGACGGCACGGTGGTGCCGACGATGGGCAACCAGGGCTGGTTCGAATATGGCGGCCGCCTCGGCTTCCGCGTGCAGAAGGGCTGGGTGGTGGACGTCTTTGCCAATGGCACGCTCGGGCCACAGCCGGTGGGTAACACCATCCACGGCGGCGTGGGGCTGCGGATTAATTATTAGGGCATGCAAACGGTCTCGTAGGGTGGGTTAGCCCTGCGATTGCGCAAAGCGCAATCGCAGGGCGTAACCCACCTCTTTCATCTCCGCGGTCACAGACGTGGTGGGTTACGCCCTCGGCTAACCCACCCTACGACACCTGTGTTGCCGCTACGCCGCAGACTTGCCCTCGAACGCTCGCCGCAGGACCTCCACATCCAGCTTCACCATCTTCATCATGGCCTGCATCGCGCGGGCGGCAGCGGCCCTATCCGGGCTCGACAGGAACTCGAACATCACCTTCGGCACCACCTGCCAGGCCACGCCCCAGCGGTCCCTGAGCCAACCGCACTGCTCTTCCTTGCCGCCATGAGCCAGGAACGCGTTCCAAACGCTGTCGACCTGAGCCTGATCGTCGCAATGGATCATCAGCGAGATCGCGTGGGTGTATTCCATTTTCATGCCGCCGTTGAGTGCGACGAGGGGCTGTCCGGCCACCGTGAACTCGACGACAAGCACCGAACCCTCCTTGCCCGACGGACCATCCGATACGTTGCGCTGAACGTGCGTGATGGCTGAATTCGGTACGAGCGAGACGTAGAACTTCGCAGCTTCCTCGGCATCGCCGTTGAACCACATGCAGGGGACCAGCTTGGACATCGTGAATGCTCCTCTTCAGATTTCGATCAGGCGTTCGCCATAACCGGCTTCGCAGGGACGGCTGCCATGTCCAGCCAGTTCACACCCCACATATGGCCGTCCGGATCCTCAAAGCTGCGGCCATACATGAAGCTGTATTCGTCCTTCGGGCTGGGATCAGCCACTCCGCCCGCAGCCTCGGCCCTGCCGACGATCTCGTCGACCTCGTTCCGGCTATCGGCGGACAGGCAGAACAGCGCCTGGTTCGAGGTCCTTGCGTCGGCGATCGGTTTCGGCGTGAATTGACGGAATTTGTCGTGGGTGGTCAGCATCGCGTAGATGGTCTCGGAAAAGACCATGCAGCTCGCCGTGTCGTCGCTGAATTGCGGGTTCCTGATCGCCCCGATCGCCTCGTAGAAGGCAGTCGCTCGCCTGAGATCGGTCACCGGCAGATTGAGGAAAATCATCCTGGGCATCAAAAGCTCCTTGGGTGGGTTCTGCCCAAGGACGGACGGCCGGGCTGCCACCCGACACGGCTTCAGAATAATTTTTTGCGCGCTATTTGCGGGGCTCGATCGCACCGAACCCCGCACGGCTTGGCCAGCTTACGTCTTCTCGTTCGGATCGCGATGAACAGGGTCGATCCACAGCACCGTCTCGGGCTTCTCGACCGGCTCGATGTCGAGGTTGATCGCGACCGCCTCCCCGTCGCTGCGCACCAACACACATTCCAGCACCTCGTCGGGGCTGGCGTTGATCTCTTGGTGCGGCACGTAGGGGGGCACGAAGATGAAATCCCCGGGGCCGGCCTCGGCGGTGAACTGCAGGCTCTCGCCCCAGCGCATCCGCGCCTTGCCCTTCACCACATAGATGACGCTTTCGAGATGGCCGTGATGATGGGCGCCGGTCTTGGCGTCCGGCTTGATGCTGACCGTGCCTGCCCACAGTTTCTGGGCGCCGACGCGGGCGAAGTTGATCGCGGCGGCGCGGTCCATGCCCGCGGTCGAGGGCACGTTGGTGTCGAGCTGATTGCCGGGAATGACGCGCACGCCGTCATGTTTCCAGCGATCGTCGTGATCGTGGTCATGGTGAGAATGCGAGTGATCATGGCCGGTCATATTCTCGTGCTTTCTGTTGGTTCCGTGCGCGGCAAGCTAGCCCAAAGCTGCATGCGCAAGCCACAGCAAAATCGGAACCCTCGTAGCCGCCAGACGTTGTCCTCGCTGGTAAACTGCAAGGAGAGTTTCATGGGTAGCACGACCGACAAGATCAAAGGCAACGCCAACGAAGCCATCGGCAAGGCCAAGCAGGGTATCGGTGAAGCCACCGGCTCCGAACGCATGAAGGGCGAAGGTGCGGTCCAGGAGGTGAAGGGCAAGGGCCAGCAGGCCATGGGCGATGCCAAGGACGCCGCCAAGGATGCGATTGATCGCGCCGCCGCATCAGCACGTCGCGCGACGGAGTAACCCCCGTCTGACTGAATGTGAAAAGACCGGCCGAAAGGCCGGTCTTTTTGTTTGTGTTGAGCTCTGTCCGTAATAGCCGGGCTTGACCCGGCCATCCACGTCTTGGCCACACGAACGAAGTACGTGGATGCCCGGGACAAGCCCGGGTGACGGCCGAAGATTATTTCACGCCAAGCAATTCGACGTCGAACATCAACGTTGCGTTCGGCGGGATCACGCCGCCGGCCCCGCGCGCGCCGTAGCCGAGCTGCGGCGGGATGATCAGCGTACGCTTGCCGCCGACCTTCATCGTGGCAACCCCCTCGTCCCAACCGCCGATGACGCGACCCTTACCGATCGGAAATTCGAACGGCTCGTTGCGATCGACGGACGAGTCGAATTTCTTGCCCTTCTGGCCGTTCTCGTAGAGCCAGCCGGTGTAGTGCATCACGCAGATCTGGCCGGGCTTCGGCGAGGCGCCGGTGCCGACGACGCTATCGGTGATCTGCAATCCTGAAGCTGTGGTCATGGTCTTTCCTGCGCTCTGGGCCGAGGCCGTGGTGGAAACGAATATCGATGCGCTGCCGATCGACGTGATCGCGAGTGCCGACATGATGGCGAGGAGCATGCGCTGAAAACGCTGCATAAGACACCTTCCGTTTGAGGCCGAAGGTGTCTAGCGCAACGAGCCCATGGTTTCCACCCCTTTAGACCTCGATATTTTCCAGCCGCACCGGCAGCTTGCGAATGCGCTGGCCGGTGGCGTGATAGATCGCGTTGCAGATCGCCGCGTTGGTGCCGACATTGGCGAGCTCGCCGAGCCCCTTCGCGCCAGCCGGGTTGATGTGATCGTCCTGCTCGGAGAGCAGGATCACCTCGACACCAGGCACATCCGCATTCACGGGCACGAGATAGTCGGCAAAATTGTCATTGACGTAGCGCGCGGTGCGTTCGTCGATCTCGGTGGCCTCCAGCAGCGCCGAGGACATGCCCCAGATCAGACCGCCCATGAGCTGGCTCCGCGCCGTGCGCGGATTCATGATGCGGCCAGCCGCGAAGGCGCCGACCAGCCGGGGGCAGCGAATCTCGTGGGTGAAGCGGTTGACGCGGACCTCGACGAACTCGGCACCGAAGGCATAGGCGATCTTGTCCTTCATGGCGGCGCCGCCGACCAGCCGCGCGTGGCCGCTATGCATGGCTTTGAAGGAATCCAGCGGCGCGCCTTCCGGCTTCCACTCGCCATATTCCTCGACCACACCAACCCCGAGCGCGTCGAACGCCTTCTCCAGATCGAGTGGACGATCACTCTTTGCCGCTTGGGTCGTCGGCGTCTGGCCGATGCCGACCGTTTCCTTGGCCTTGTCCGTGAGGCTTTCGTTCGGCATCAACGCCTTGAACAATCTTTGGCGGACCTGGTCGCACACCATCATCACCGCCGAGCACGTGCTCGCCGTGGAATTGGAGCCACCCGCGACCGGAGCTGGCGGCAGGTCGCTGTCGCCGATAAAGACGGAGACCTTCTCCAAGGGAACACCGAGCCGCTCGGACGCGGTCTGGGCGATGATGGTATAGGCGCCGGTGCCGATCTCATGGCCGGCGATCTCGACGCGGGTGCGACCGTCGCGCTGCAGACGTACGCGCGCCGCCGACGGCGCCATCTGCGTCGGATAGCAGGTGGCCGCGCAGCCATAGCCGATCAACCAGTCGCCATCGGACATGGATTTCGGCGCGGCCGAGCGCTGAGCCCAGCCGAAGGCTTTGGCCGCTTCGTCGAAACACGCCATCAGCGCGCGCGATGTATAGGGCTTGCCGCCAATCGGCTCGTTGCTGGTGTCGTTGACGCGGCGGAGCTCGACCGGATCCATATTGAGCTTCACGGCAAGCTCGTCCATCGCGCTCTCCAGCGCGAACAGATACGGCACCTCCGGCGGCGAGCGCATGAAGCCCGGCGTGTTGCGGTCGGCCCTCACGATCGACACCAGGCTGTCGACATTCGGGCAGGCATAGAGCCGCGTGGTGGTCTTGGTACCGCCGACGCAATAGGGATCGGCGCGCGAGGAGACCTCGGCGCCTTCGTGCCTGAGCGCGACGAGCTTGCCGTCCCGGCTCGCGCCGAGCTTGATCTCGTGCCGCGTCTCGGCGCGATAGGTTGCGATGGTAAAACCCTGGTCGCGGGTCGGGACCAGCTTGATCGGCCGGTTCAGCCGCCTCGCGATACCGGCGATGATGGCGGTCCGCGGCGTCATCGAGCCACGCGAACCAAAGCCACCGCCGACGTAGGGATTGACCACCCTCACCTTGTCGGCATCGATGCCGAGCTGCTCGGCAACGCCGTTCTTCAGGCCATAGACATACTGGCTTGGCTCGTAGATGACGAGATCGTCGCCCATCCAGACGCAACTCGTCGAAAACAGCTCCATCGGATTGTGGTGCTGCGTGGGGGTATCGTACGAAGCGGTGAGCTTCACCTCGGCCTCGTCGAATGCCTTGGCGAAATCGCCGACTTGTGGGTCTTCCTTGAATTGCGCGTTCTGGCCTTTCGCTGCGGCTTTCGTCGTTCCCGGCGAGTCGAAGCTCGCAGCCGGCGTGATCGCCGTGTAGCTGACCTTGACTCGATTGGCCGCCTCGCGCGCGGCCTCGTAGCTCTCCGCGACGACCACCGCGATGATTTCTCCGTCATGGGCGACGTCCGCCGATTTCAGCGGCTGGATCGTGGTGCCGGCATAACCACCATTGCTGAAGAGTTTCGATTCCTTCAGCTTGGGCGCATTCTGGTATGTGACAATGTCGATCACGCCACGCACGCGTTTGGCGTCGTCGAGATCGAAGCTGTTGATGCGGCCTTTAGAGATTGCGCTGGTGACCAGGAACGCATAGGCCGGATTGTCCAGCGGCATGTCGGAGCCGTAGGTCGCCCGCCCCGTGACTTTTGCGACCGCATCATAGCGCGGCACGGGCTGCCCCATATTCGCCTTCGGCTCGGGAGCTGCAGCGGTCATGGTCAGATCTCCATCGTTACGGCCTGCTGGAGCGCGCGTGCTACCACGCGCTTGCCGAGCGCGATCTTGAAACCGTTGTGCTGGCGCCCCCTGGCGTCTGCAAAAGCGGCATCGGCGGCGCGCTGCGCCAGAGCGTCGTCAAACCTTTGGCCCTTCAGCAGCGCTTCCGCCTCGCGCGCACGCCAAGGCACTGTGGCAACACCGCCAAGCGCGACGCGAGCATCACTGATGGTGCCGTCCTGTACGTCGAGCGCGACCGCGGCCGACGAGAGTGCAAATTCATAGGACTGGCGGTCGCGCGCCTTCAGATAGACCGAGCGTGGCCAGCGGCCGGGAATGACGAACGCCGAAATCAACTCGCCCGGTTGAAGGGTAGTCTCGATCTCGGGCGTGTTGCCGGGGGCCTTGTGCAGCTCCGCAAACGGCATGCTGCGGGTGCCGGATCTACCGGTAATCTCGATCGAGGCGTCCAGCGCAATCAGCGCCTGGGCAAAATCGCCGGGATAGGTGGCGATGCACTGGTCCGAAGTGCCGAGTACCGCATGCATGCGGTTGACGCCATCCATCGCGGCACAGCCGGAGCCGGGATTGCGCTTGTTGCAATTCTCGTAGGAGACGTCGCGGAAATAGCTGCAGCGCGTCCGCTGCATCACGTTGCCGCCGAGCGTCGCCATATTGCGAAGCTGGGCGCTGGCCGCGAGTTTCAAGGAGTTTGCTACGACCGGATAGTTGCGCTGGATCTCATCATGCGCGGCGACATCGGACATTTTCGCGAGCGCGCCGAGGCGGAGGCTCTCACCGCCGGGATCGACTGCCGACCAGCCCTCCGAAAGCGGATTGATGTCGACGATCGCGGCGGGCCGCATCACGTCGAGCTTCATCAAATCGATCAGCGTGGTGCCGCCGGCAAGCGGCTGTGCGGCTGCCTTTGTCAGCGGATTGTTGGCGGCCGCGGCGGCGCTGAGCACCTGCACGGCCATATCAGGGTCTGTCACCCTCTGATATGAAAACGGTCGCATACGCCTAACCTTTCATGATCTCGGGCGCGGCCTGCTTGATGGCAGCGACGATGTTGGGATAGGCGGCACAGCGGCAGATGTTGCCGCTCATGTACTCGCGGATGTCGGCATCGCTGCCGGCGTGCCCCTCCTTCACGCAAGCGATCGCCGACATGATCTGGCCAGGCGTGCAATAGCCGCATTGGAAGGCATCGTTGTCGATGAAGGCCTGCTGCATCGGATGCAAATGGTCGTCGGTCGCAAGGCCTTCGATGGTCGTGATCTCCTGCCCTTCGGCCGCAAGCGCCAACGTCAGGCACGACACCACGCGGCGGTCTCCGATCAGCACGGTACAGGCGCCGCATTGACCGTGATCGCAGCCTTTCTTGCTGCCGGTCAGCTTGAGATGTTCGCGCAGGGCATCCAGCACCGTGGTTCGCGCATCGAGGCTCAGGCGCTTGTCCTTGCCATTCACCCGCAACGTGACGTCGACGGGAAGCGATGGATCCTGCGCCGTCACCGGCGGCGCGTCCTGCGCGGCCGCGCGCGCCGTCATCGGAACGAGAGCGCTACCGGCAGCGCCCGCCATGAAGGCGCGCCTGTCGAATCCGGACGATCGGGAACTTGAATGTTCGGGCATGGACGGCCTCCGCCGCTGGTCTGCAACAAGCAGCGCGCGCCCGCGCCACTCATCGCCCCATAACCTCAAGCAATGAGCTCCGTTCCGCACAAGAAAGGGCAACGCAGCAAGATGCCGCGTCGCCCTTCGTCAACTTTTCCTGATCCCGTGCGAGGAACCTCGCGACGATCAATAACCGAGCGCGCAGCCGTCCTTGCGCGGGTCGGAACCGCCCGTCAGCGTGCCCTTGTCCCAGTCGATCCAGATCGCCTGGGCGCCGCCGAGCGGGCCGACCACGCTGGTGGTCTTGTGGCCGAGCTTCTTGAGGCCTTCGACGACAGCGACCGGCACGCTGTCCTCGAGCTGATATTGGCCCTCGTAGTGCAGGCCGCGCGGCATATCGATCGCCTCCTGCACGTCGCAGCCATAGTCGAGGATGTTGGTCAGGAGACGGGTCTGGCCGGTCGGCTGGTACTGGCCACCCATGACCGCGAACGACATCGTCGAACGGCCGCCCTTGGTGAGCAGGCCCGGCATGATGGTGTGCAGCGGACGCTTGCCGCCTTCGATGCAGTTGGGATGGCCCGGCTGGATGCGGAATCCGCCGGCGCGGTTCTGGAACAGCACTCCGGTCTTGTTGGAGACGATGGCCGAGCCGAAGGAATGCGCGACCGAGTTGATGAACGAGCAGACGTTGCGGTCCTTGTCCACTACGGTGATGTAGATGGTCGAGGGATTCATCGGCGGCGCAACGTCCGGCAGGTCGAGCATTCCGTCCAAGCGGATCTTGCTGATGTACTCGTCGGCAAAGCCCTTCTCGAGCATCTCGGCGACGTTGATCTTCATGTGCTCTGGAGAGGCAACATGCATCTCCCGGTTCATGTAGGCGATGCGCGCAGCTTCCGCCTCGAGATGGAAGCGCTCGACGCTGACGGGCGCGTGCTTGGTCAGGTTAAACCGCGACAGGATGTTGAGCATCAGGAGCGCGGTGACGCCGGGGCCGTTCGGCGGGCACTGCCAGACGTCGTAGCCCTTGTACATCGTGCCGATCGGCGTCGTGACTTCCGTGCTGTGCGCGGCGAAATCGTCCAGCGAGTGCAGGCCGCCGATGCCGCGCAGGGTCTCGACCATGTCTTCCGCGATCGGGCCCTTGTAGAACGCATCGCGGCCGTCCTTGGCGATCGCACGCAGCGTCTTGCCGAGTTCGGCCTGACGGATGACGTCGCCCGCAACCGGCGGCTTGCCGCCCGGCAACAGGTAGCGGACGGTGTTGGTGCCGCCCTTCAGCTTCTCGAACTGGTTTTTCCAGTCGAAGGCGACGCGGGGCGCGACGACATAACCTTCCTCGGCCGCCTTGATCGCTGGCTGCAGCAGCCGGTCGAAGCCGAACTTGCCGTGGTCGCGCAGCACGGTCGCGAAGGCATCGATCACGCCGGGGATCGAAACCGCATGCGCCGAAGTCAGCGGCACCGAATTGATCTTGCGCTCGAGATACCAGTCTGCGTTCGCCGCCATCGGCGCGCGGCCTGAGCCGTTATAGGCGACGATCTTGCCCTCGCCGCGCGGCTGGATCAGCGCGAAGCAGTCGCCGCCGATGCCGGTCGATTGCGGCTCGATCACGCCCAGCAAAGCAGAGCCCGCCACCGCCGCGTCCACCGCCGTGCCGCCCTCGCGCAACACCTCGATCGCGGCCAGTGATGCCTGCGGATGCGAGGTCGCCACCATCGCGTTGGTGGCGTGTACGGTGGACCTGCCGGGGAAATGGAAGTTTCTCATCGAATTCTTGCTCTTTCTCAGACCGGGGGCGCGGATGGTCCGCCATCCCGGAACAAGGCTTACATGACATATTCCAGCCCATCCGGGCAATGCTGGCATACCAGGAAGATGGCTGCCATCCGCCGGGAATAGAGCTGTTGCTTGCGGGTTTTCCGGGCGTCAGTCGCCTGCTAAATGGACGCATGATCTACAAGGTTTGTGCGTTCTACCAATTCGCCGCCCTCCCTGATTACCGCGAGCTGCGCGAGCCGCTGCGCGCTCTCTGCGCCGATCTGTCCCTGAAGGGCAGCGTTCTGCTGGCCGGGGAGGGTATCAACGGCACGGTCGCGGGCGCGGGCGAGGCCATCGACGCTTTCGCTCGCGAGCTCGCACACGGCGACATGTTCGGCGGCAGGCTGAACAATCTCGAATTGAAATACTCGACTGCGGGGGCGATGCCGTTCGGCCGGCTCAAGGTGCGGCTGAAGAAGGAGATCGTCACGCTTGGCGATGCGGAAGCCGATCCGACCCGGCAGGTCGGCACCTATGTCGAAGCGGACGATTGGAACGCGCTGATCGCCTCACCCGACACGCTGGTGCTTGACACCCGCAATGCCTTCGAGGTGGCGATGGGAACGTTCGAGGGCGCGGTCGACCCCGAGATCAAGAGCTTCGGCCAGTTCAAGGATTTTGCCGCGGAAAAGCTCGATCCGGCGAAGCACCGGCGGATCGCGATGTTCTGCACCGGCGGCATCCGCTGCGAGAAGGCGAGCGCGCATCTGCTGGCCCGCGGCTTTGCCGAGGTCTATCACCTCAAGGGCGGTATCCTGAAATATCTCGAACAGATCCCGGAGGCGCAGAGCCGCTGGCGCGGCGAATGCTTCGTGTTCGACGAGCGCGTCGCGCTCGGTCACGGCTTGCGCGAACGGGACAAGGAGCACTCACGTGACGAATGAGATCAAGGCGCTCGCCGAGCGTGTCGACACGCTGGAGGCCCGCCTCGCCTATCAGGACGACGCAATCGAGACGTTGAACCAGACCATCACCGCGCAGTGGAAGCAGATTGACGCGCTGACACGGCAACTCGCGCAGCTCAGCGAGCGTCTGCAGGAGGCCGAAGCCAACGCGCCGGGCCCTGCCAACGAGCGGCCGCCACATTATTGAAAGACTACTGACCGGACGCCTTGGGCAACAGCTCCGTGACCTCACCGGACATCACCAGTTGGTCGCGGCCGGCATCCTTGGCAGCGTAGAGCGCCTGGTCCGCAGCTTCCACCAGCGATCCCGTGCCCGCGGTGCGTTCGAACGCCGGCCGGCAGGTGGCACCGCCGACCGAGACGGTGACGCAGGACGCCGCCGGATTGGAAGCGTGGACCAGACCTGCATCGCGGACAGCGCTGCGGATCCGCTCGCCGAGCCGGGCGCAGCCCGCGGCATCAGTGTTCGGCAGCAGCATGGCGAATTCCTCACCGCCATATCGAGCCGCGAGATCGCCGACCCGCTGCGTTTCGGCCGCGATGATCTTGGCGACCACGCGCAAGCAGGCATCGCCGGCAGGATGGCCATATTCGTCATTGTAGGACTTGAAGTGATCGACGTCGATCATCAAGAGGCCCAGGCTGGAACGGTCGCGGTAGGCGCGCGCCCATTCTTCGTTGAGCCGCTCGTCGAAACGGCGGCGATTGGCGAGCCCGGTGAGGCTATCCTCGATCGCGAGCGTCTCGAGCCTGGTCTCCAATTGCTTCTGCTCGGTGATGTCGCGCGAGATCGCGACCACGCCGTCGACGCTGCCATTGTCCTTGCGCGTGACGCGCATGGTCGATTCCAGCCAGACCTCGGACTTCTGCCGGTGCGCGTTGCGGTAGGTAAGGCGCGCTTCGTCGGTGTCGCCGCGCTTCATGGCGTCGACGACGGCCTGGACGTGCGGCCGGTCTTCCGGGTGGATGCCGGCGAGTGCGTCCGTGCCGATCAGCTGATTGGGGCGCCAGCCGACGACGCGGCTGGACGAGGGCGAGACATAGCGCAGCCGCTCGTCGAGTCCGATCCGGGTGACCATGTCGCTGGAGCCTTCGGCGAGCAGGCGGAAATGCGCCTCCTTCTCGACCAAGGCCGCGGCCATGCGCTGGCCGCGCTGCAACTGCCGCACCAGCACCGCGCCGATGATCGCGATCAGCATCACAAGGGCGACCACGTACAGCATGCGGGAGAGCGCCGCGGCCCGCCATGGTGCGAGCAACTCCTCCTTGTCGACGGTGGCAAGCAGGACGAGCGGATAGCGGCCGCTGCGCTTGAAGAAGCTGACGCGTTCGGCGCCGTCCAGCAGTGACTTGAAATAATAGGCGCCGCTCGGCCCCTGCAGGCTGGCATCGCGGAACAGTGGGCCATCGCTCACATTCCGGCCGACGAATTTCTCGTTATTGGGGGTTCGCGCGACGATCGTGCCATCGCCGTACGTCAGCGACACCGAACTGTTGCGTCCGATCTCGAACTGCTCGTAGAAATGCGACAGATAGCGGGAGCCGATCGCCGCGAGCACGACGCCTCCAAAGCTCCCGTCCGGCTTGTCGAAGCGGCGCGACAGGGTGATGACCCATTCGCCGTCCAGAAGGCTCTTGACGGGATGGCCGACATAAGCCTCGCGCTTGGGCGAGAGCTGATGGTGACGGAAGAACGCGTCATCGCTGAGCGTTGAGGCGATCGTGCCGGGCGACGTCAGCCAGTTGCCGCGATCGTCGATGATGGCGAGGCTGTGGACGCGCTCCATCGCCTTCTTGCGCGCCTCCAGGAGAGTGCGCAACTTCGCGATCGTAATGGGCCCGGTGCCGTCCATCTCCAGTCGGCTGACGACGCCGACGACGCCCGAATCCAGCAGGTCAAGACTGTCCTCGGCATGCTGCGTCAGCGAGCGCGCGACGTTCGCCATCTCGGTCTCGGCGCCCTTGAGCACCGCCTCGCGCGCGGCCCATTCACGCCAGCCGCTGACGCCGAGGATCGCGACACATGTGAGGACGACGAATGCGGCCGCGCGCAACGGCAGGCGGCTCCATCCGGTTCTCTGAGAGGCGACGTTCATGCGGCAGAAATCTCCAATTTCCGGAAACTCTGCCGCTTCTCTTATTGAACCCTGAAGCGCCTGCGGAAATTCGCATTCATCTACGGGTTTTTCCGTACTCCTACGGATCGGACTCTCCGCGGATCACTAACAAGGTCTTATCAGGATTGTCGGAAACCGGCGGCCCGGCCGCTAGCTGAAGATCGACTTGACCTTGTCCCAAAGCGAAGGGTGCTCGGCCTCCGCGTCCGCCTTCGACGGCGTCGGCTGCGCGGCGCTGACGGGATCCGATGCGGGGAAGGTATCTTCCAACCCGGTGTCGAGCTTGGCGTGACGATCGGCCGCGAGCGCTTCGCGTAGGTCCTCGGCATGCTTGTCATGCGGAGCGGGATTGAATGTCTGAGCCATTGGAATTCCTCCTCCATTGGCAGGGCAACGCCGCGCATTTGCGCTGGTTCCCCTGTTCCGCTCCGGCCTCTCACGGTGTATCAGGAACCCCACATCTGCATCAGGATCACTCGTGCCCCAATCTGCGACAAAGCCCTTCATCGACGTGCTCTCCGGCCAGCCGCAAACCATCCCGCCGATGTGGATGATGCGGCAGGCCGGCCGCTATTTGCCCGAGTATCGCGAGGTGCGCGCCAAGGCCGGCGGCTTCCTCGATCTCTGCTTCAATCCGGAGCTTGCCGCCGAAGTCACGCTGCAACCGATCCGGCGCTTCGGGTTCGACGCGGCGATCATCTTCTCCGACATCCTGGTGATCCCCTACGCGCTCGGCCGCTCCGTGCGCTTCGAGGTCGGCGAAGGTCCGCGGCTCGAGCCGCTGGACGATCCGGCGAAAGTCGGAACGCTCGCCGCCCACGCCGACTTCGGAAAGCTCCAGCCGGTGTTCGAGGCGCTCAGGATCGCGCGTGGCGCGCTCGATCCGAAAGTTGCGCTCATCGGCTTCTGCGGCGCGCCGTGGACGGTTGCGACCTACATGGTCGCGGGCCAGGGCACGCCGGACCAGGCTCCGGCGCGGATGATGGCCTATCGGTATCCCGAGGCATTTTCCAAGATCGTCGACGTGCTGGTCGAGACCTCGATTCAATATCTGCTGGCGCAGCTCGAGGCCGGCGCCAATGCCTTGCAGATCTTCGACACTTGGGCCGGCGTATTGCCGCCGGCCGAGTTCGCGCGCTGGGTGACCGAGCCGACGCAGCGCATTGTCGAAGGTGTGCGTGCCAAGATGCCTGATGCCAGGATCATCGGCTTCCCCCGCGGGGCCGGCGCGCAATTGCCTGCCTATGTCGAGGCGACCGGCGTCAACGGCGTCAGCATCGACTGGACCGCGGAGCCCGGCTTCATTCGCGAGCGCGTGCAGAGCCGCGTCGCGGTGCAGGGCAATCTCGATCCGCTGGCGCTGATCACGGGCGGCGTGGCGCTCGACCGCGCGGTGGACGACGTGCTGGCGAATTTCGGCGCGGGCCGGCTTATCTTCAATCTCGGCCACGGCATCCAGCCGGAGACGCCGATCGCCCATGTCGAGCAGATGCTGAAGCGCGTGCGGGGGTAAGAAGTCCGTCCCCTCAGGGGGCGGACACAAATCGTGAAAACAACCCCATGCACAGTACGAATCGCTGAAGAATTTCGCGCCACAACCTCATTCGCCCTTTCCGAAGTCTATTTGACACGTCGGGCAAAACAGGCGCATATTGCCATCATCACCGAATGGCCGTTGGCGTTAGGTCGTGCGCCTCAACGCGAGCGAATCTCGACAAGAACTCGACGACCTTCATCGAGCGCGTCACCGCTCGAAGAAGCGGTCCGTGGCAGAGAGAGCACGACCGGTCTCCTCGCGCGCCCTGAACACGACGTCCCGTTTGCCCGGCGTCCGCTGCCGTCCTTCGCTCGGCCAACTCTCGCGTGCCAATTTGCGCTTCAAGTCAGCCTAGCGCGGGCGGCTGCGCTCGATGATCTCGGCGGCGCCCTTGCCCAGTAGATCCAGTCCCACGGCACGCCCGAGCTCGCGCGGGCGATCGGCGGGACCTGAACGCGCCGCTTCGATGATGGTGTTGCCGGAGAGGTCGAGCACGGAGGCCGTAAGCGACATCTGATCGCCCGAGATGGTCGAGAAGCCAGCCACGGGCGAATTGCAGTGGCCGTTGAGCACCCACAGCACCTCGCGCTCGGCGTCGGCGCAGGCGTGCGCCGTGGGATCGTCGATCGACGACAGGATCTTTCGCGTTTGCCAATCCTGCGCGGCGCATTCGACCGCGACGATGCCCTGCCCAGCTGCGGGCAGCATCTCCGCCGCGGTGAATTCGTAGGCGATGCGGCTGGCGAGCCCGACGCGATCGAGACCCGAGCGCGCCATGATCAGCGCATCCGCGGGACCCACCGCGCCGCCATCCGGCAGGCGCTGCATCTCGTGATTGTCCAGCTTGCGCACGCGCGTGTCGGCGGCGCCGCGAAAGTGGATCACTTCGACATCCGGAAACAACCGCCGCGCATAGGCGGCGCGTCGCACCGCGTTGGTGCCGATCTTGAAACCCTTGCCAGCCGACTGGCGCAGCCTCTCCAGCGTGACGCCTTCGCGCAGCACCAGCGCATCGCTGGGTGGATCGCGCGACAGCGTCGCGCCAATGACGAGGCCAGGCGTGTCCTCATTCCCGGGCATGTCCTTCAGCGAATGCATCGCCGCCTGGAGCTCGCCCGCAATCACCGCGGCGCGGATCTGCGCCACGAAGGCGCCGCCCTTGCCGCCATGGGGCAGCAGCTTGCTGGTCTGGTCGAGATCGCCGGTGGTGTCGAACTTGACGATCTCGACGTCGAGACCTGATACCGCTGACGTCAGGCGGCGGGCAATCTCTTCCGTCTGGGCCAGCGCCATCGCGCTCTTGCGGGTGCCGATCTTGAATCGCGGTGCCAAGTCGAGTGTCCTTTCCGAAACGCGCGCCGTTTTGTTTGAGCACGATCTTGTCGGAAAACCGGTCCCCACTTTTCCGGATCGTGCTCTACCGCGCATCCTCCAATATCATGTCGGAGGCCTTTTCGGCGATCATGATGATCGGCGCGTTGGTATTCCCCGAGACGAGGTCAGGCATGATCGAGCCGTCGACAACGCGAAGGCCGTCGAGCCCCCTCACCTTCAGCCGCTGGTCCACCACCGCCAGCGCGTCATTGCCCATACGACAGGTCGAGGTCGGATGATAGATGGTGCTGCCACGCTCGCGGCAATAATCCAGAATCTCGGCGTCCGTCGATACCTTCGCGCCGGGATCGTATTCGCCAGTCACGAACGGCTTCAGCGCCGGCGCATTCAGGATCTTGCGCAGGAACTTGATGCCTTCGACATTGGTGGTGCGGTCGGTCTCGGTGGACATGTAGTTGATACGGATCTCCGGCGGCACGGTCGGATCCGCGCTCCGGATGCGCAGGGAGCCCCGGCTCTCGGGGCGGAGCTGGCAGACCGAGGCGGTGAAGCCGGAGAAGTCATGCAGCCGCTCGCCCATCTTGTCGGTCGAGAACGGCAGGAAGTGGACCTGGATGTCGGGCGACGCCAGCCGTGGATTGGTCTTGAAGAATGCGCCGGCGGTGCCGGCCGCGATCGTCAGCCAGCCTTTCCGGAACAGCGCATAACGCGCGCCGGCCAGCGTCCGGCGCAGCGGATGATTGACGGTGTCGTTCAGCGTGATCTTCTGCGAGCAGCGCATCACGATGCGGACCTGCATGTGGTCCTGCAGATCATGACCGACGCCTTGTGCATCCAGCACCACGTCGATGCCGTGCTTGCGCAGCAGGTCGGCGGGGCCAACGCCGGAGAGCTGCAACAGCTGCGGCGAGTTGTAGGCGCCGCTCGAGAGCACGACCTCCTTCCGCGCCCGCGCGCGGCGCACCGTTGCGCTCTGTCGGTACTCGATGCCAACCGCGCGGCGGCCCTCGAACAGCACGCGCTGGCCGAGCGCCCCGGTCTCGATCTTGAGATTGCTGCGCGTCTTCGCCGGGCCGAGATAGGCCACCGCCGTCGAGGCGCGGCGACCGTTGCGCGTGGTGGTCTGGAACAGGCCAACCCCCTCCTGCGTGGCGCCGTTGAAATCGGGATTGTAGGGCAAACCGGTCTCGACGGCGGCATCGATGAAGGCCTTCGACAGCGGATCGGTCACCACCATGTTGGAGACCGGCAGCGGCCCGCCGGTGCCGTGATATTGGTCCGCGCCGCGAGCCTGGTTCTCGGCCTTCTTGAAATAGGGCAGCACGTCGTCATAGCCCCAGCCGGCATTGCCGTGCTGGCGCCAGCGATCGTAATCCTCGTGCTGACCGCGCACGTAAAGAAGGCCGTTGATCGAGCTCGATCCGCCCAGCGTCTTGCCGCGGGGCTGGAACACTTGCCGCCCCTTCAGCTCGGGCTCCGGCTCGGTCTGGTACATCCAGTTGACGGACTTTTCCTTGAACAGCTTGCCGTAGCCGAGCGGCACGTGGATCCAGATGTTGGAGTCCTTCGGGCCGGCCTCGAGCAGCAGCACGCTGTGCCTGCCGTTCGCCGAAAGGCGGTTGGCGAGCACGCAGCCGGCCGAGCCGGCGCCGACGATGATGTAATCGAACTCGGGATCGTCAGGCGTGAGGGAGGAGGTTGCGTTCATGCGCGGCTGTTCTTCTTGTTGGGTCGTGGACGTTTCCGGTGTGTGACTAGCACAATCATGCGCGCAGGCGCAGCGCCTCGACCAGCGACTTGAACGCACGGGCATATTCCGCACCGGCCCTTGCGATATCGGCGCGCCCGGCGCAGGCGACCGCCGCCTCGGTCACCGCGCCGAGCAACAGCCGCGCCAGCGGCTCGACCGGCTGCTTGGCGATCAGGCCAGCCTCCATCGCCATCGAAAGCGCGCGCGGCATCTTGCCGCCAAAGTGCTTCGCGTCGATCTCGCGCCAGCGTTCCCAGCCGAGCACCGCCGGGCCATCGCGCAGGATGATCTGGCCGGTCGGGCCCTTGGCGGTCGCGGCAAAGTAATGCTGAGTGCCGGCGACCATCGCAGCCAGCACGTCCTTTTCGGTGCGCGCGGCGCTATCGATCTCCATCACCAGATCGCGCGAGACGGAATCGAACACGGCTTCGAACACCGCCTCCTTCGTCTTGAAGTGATGATAGACCGCGCCCTTGGCGATGCCGGCCGCGTCCGCGATCTCATCCATCGTGGTGGCTGCAAAGCCCTGCGTTCCGAACAGTCGACGCGCCGCCGCCAGGATCGCCTCCGATGTCGCCGCCCGCCGTTCCGCCTGTTTCGCCATGAGTTTGGTCTAAGCGAATTCGCAACGCGCCGCCAGTTGACTTTTCGACCATCGGTCGGTATTTACCGACTATCAGTCGGTTTTCATCACGAGGTCTGCCATGCCGAACCGTGACGTCGTCGAAGCCTTTGCCAAGCACCTGGAGGAGGGAGACTTCGTCGGCGCGATCGAACATTTTTACGCGCCCGACGCCGCCACTTATGAGAACGACGCCGAGCCGACGGTTGGTCGGGACAAGCTGGCAGCAAAGGAGCGCGGCGTGCTGGCTGCGTTCAAACAGGTCAAGGCCGTCCGTATCGGGCCGAGCATGGTCGAGGGCGATCATGTTGCCACGCGGTGGAGATTCAGCTTCACCAATGCCGAAGGCGTCACGCGCACGCTGGATGAAATCGCGTGGCAGACCTGGCGGGGCGATCAGCTGATCGAGGAACGGTTCTACTACGACCCGAAGCAGCTCGGACGCTGACGCAAATTACGCGACACGTTCCTTATCCGGCCGTTCCTCCGGTTGTTCAGCCGGGGTCGCGGTTTCCTCCAATCCCCTGTCGTAATTGCCTGCCAACCTCTCGATGCTGTCCGCCCACATCCTCAACATCGAGATCTGCAATTTCATGATCGGCCTCAGGGCATTCATGCCAAGGGCTGTCGCCGAGGCGATGCCGCCCTGCGGATTGCGCGCGAAACGATTTGCGTTGGTGGACTTGTCTACCATGTCGTTCGCTCCTTCGATTTGGCGTCAGGACCAGGTGTCTGCTGTGATTTGCGGGATGCCAGACATTCGGCCAGAACCTGATCTGCCGCGATTCTCGCACATCGCTCGTCATGCAGCTCGTCGAGCTTTTTCAAGTAAGCGACAGCCGCTATTTGCAGGAGATCGAAACTGTCTTCGCCGGTACCACGGAGATGGGTGACGTAGCGATGGAGAGCAGAACGTCTGTTGTCGTTCTCGCTGATGCCGCTATGGAGCAGCAGGTAGTTCCGCCAAGCGAATGCACACGCACCTTCGATGGCCTGAGAAGTCATGGACACCTCCCAAAGGCCGAGAAAGACTGACGACACGTTTCGTTCCGCAAATTCCTGCAAATGTAACGTTGTTCCGTAGCTGCGCTGCAGCGCGTTTCCACCACCGGCCGCGCGGCGCGCCACGCGACGGCGTCAGCGAGGAAAATCGAGCCCGGGTCATCGCCGCATTTGTATCGATTTGTTAGCGATACACCGACTTGAACACGCAGAAGCGGCCGAAGTCACAGCCGCAAACGGGGATAATTCATAGATCGTCAAAGGTTTGCGGCGAATTCTCCTGACCGAGCCGGACCACCGGCACATGCAGGCCCTGAATGCGGACCCAATTGACCTCTTATGTCGCGCGGCTGTTCGCCGGCGATCTGTCGGCCTTTGGCGGTCCCACAACCGACGAAACCGCCGCCGGCCATATCCGTGCGGAACAGATGTCGCTGGTGCTCGGCTATTCGGTCGGCATCATGCTTGCCAATGCCTGCAATGCCATTGTGCTCGCGATTGCGCTGTGGCAATCGCCCGACCGGACCTTCGCGTCGATCTGGGCAGTTATCGTCGCCGGGGCCGCGATCGCGTTCGGCTTGCAATCCCGCGCTTCGCGCAGGATCACAAAACCGCAATTCGTCTCCCGCCGCGCCATCCATCGGCTGGTGCGCAACGCCTTCATCCTCGGCATCGCCTGGGGCATCGTCCCGGTCGCCTTCTTCGCAAACGCATCCACCGGAGGCCAGCTCGTCATCACCTGCCTGTGCGCGGGCATGCTGGCCGGCGGCGCGCTCGCCTTTGCCACCCTCCCGATCGCGGCCATTGCGTTCACGGCTCCCATCTTCGTCGGCGTCGCGATCTGTCTCAGCCGAAACGACGAGATCGCCTTCCTGCTGATCGCTTTCCTGGTCGTGGTCTATGGCTGCGTGCTGCTGCGCGGCGTCTTCGTCAATTCGTTCGCTTTCGCGCGCCGGGTCATGCGGCAGATCGAGGCGGAACGCACGGTCAGGCGAGACCCGCTGACCCATTTGCCCAACCGCGTCGCCTTCAACGAGACGCTCGATGGCGCGCTGAAGCGCCTTGCGCTTTCGGGCGAGGAGTTCGCGGTGCTGCTGCTCGACCTCGATCGCTTCAAGGAGGTCAACGACCGCTTCGGCCATCCCGCCGGCGACGCGTTTCTGGTCCAGGTCGCAGGCCGGCTGGAACGCTGCACCCGCGCGGCCGAGCACGTCGCACGCATCGGCGGCGACGAGTTCGCACTGGTGATGGCCAATCTGACGCGGCCTGAGGATGCGCTCGAGATCGCCGAGCGTTTCGTCGCAGCCTTCGACGAACCGTTCCTGCTCGACGGCCGCGAGATCTTTGGTGCAACCAGCGTCGGCATCGTGCTGGCACCGCGCGATGGCAACACGCCGCTCGACCTCATGAAGAATGCGGATGCCGCACTCTACCGCGCCAAGAAGGCCGGTCCCGGCACGGTCTGCTTCTTCGAGGAGGCCGATGACAAAGCCTCCCGCGACCGCAAGATGCTGCAATCGGATCTCGCAGGTGCCATCGCACGCGACGAGTTGTTCCTGGTGTTCCAGCCATTTTTCGATCTCGGCGAAAACCGCATCACCGGCTTCGAGGCGCTGCTGCGCTGGCAGCATTCAACGCGCGGACTGGTGCCGCCGAGCGAGTTCATCCCGATCGCGGAAGAAACCGGGCTGATCCACGAGATCGGCGAATGGGTCATTCGCCGCGCCTGTGCGACGCTGAAGGATTGGCCGGACGACATCCGGATCGCCGTCAATTTCTCGGCGGCGCAGTTTCACAACACCGGCATTCTCCAGAGCATCGTGCAGGCGCTGGCGGACGCCAAGGTCGCTCCTGACCGGCTCGAGATCGAGATCACGGAATCGATGCTGCTGTCGAAATACGGCTCGGCCGCCTCGATCCTCAACGCGCTGCTGGAGTTAGGTGCCACGGTGGCGCTGGATGATTTCGGCACCGGCTTCTCGTCGCTGACCTATTTGCGCAAGCTGCCGTTCAGCCGTATCAAGATCGATCAATCCTTCATCCGCGACATGCTGGTGCAGCCGGATTGCGCGGCGATCGTAAAATCGGTGATTTCGCTGGCGCGCGACCTCAAGATCGGCGTGGTCGCCGAAGGCGTCGAGACCACCGACCAGCTCGACTATCTCAGGCAGACCGGTTGCGACGAGGTGCAAGGCTACGTGATCAGTCGCCCGGTGTCGGCCAACGGCGTGCAGGCGCTGCTGGAGACGAAGAAGCTTCGGCCGATTTTTGCGGCGTAGGGCATGTTACGGCGTCAAACCGCATCCGCGCGCAGCAACGTATCCACCGTGATCGTGCCCCGCGCGCGCGAGACGCAGGCGCAGATCTTCTGGTTGCTCTCTTTCTGGTGATCGCTGAAGAAAACGTCGCGATGATCGATCTCGCCGTCGACGGCGACGACGTCGATGGCGCAGAGGCCGCATTCGCCGCGCTTGCAATCGGATATCACCTCAAAGCCGCTGGCGTTGAGTACGTCCAGCATCGAACGCTCGCGGGGGACCTCGAGCTCGACACCGGAGTCCTTCAGGCGCACGCGGAAGGTTTCGGTCGGCAGCGTGCCGCTGGAGCCGAAGGTCTCATAGCGAAGGTCAGTCAACGGATGGCCGGCGCCGATCCAGGCGTGGCGCGCGGCATCGAGCATCCGCATCGGGCCGCAGAACAGCGCCAGTGTGCCCTTCGGGAGTGACGCGAACAAACCGTCGAGATCGATACGCCTGCCTTCATCGCCGGCGTGAACGACCATCCGCTCACCGAGCACCTCATCGAGATCATCGAGATAGGCGGCATCACCGCGCGAGCGCACGGCATAATGCAGCGTGACATTGGCCCCGCGCCGCGCCAGCGTCTGCGCAGCGCCGAGGATGGGCGTGATGCCGATGCCGCCGGCGATCAGGCAATAGTTTTCCCGCGCCCAGTCCACCGCGAGAAGCGAGGCCGGCCGGGTGATGTCGAGCCGCGCGCCCGGCTGCAAAGACCACATGTAACGCGAGCCCCCGCGGGAATCCTCGGCCCGGCGGACCGCGATCCTGAAGCCTTGCGGCGAGGCTTCGCCGACCAGCGAATAGGACCGCGCCTCCGGCTGGCCGTCGATGGCGACGCTCACATTGATATGGCTGCCAACGGGATAAGCGGCGCCGTCGAACTGGTCCGGCCGGATCAGGAATTCGCGGATGCCGGGCGACAGGTCGCGGGTCGAGACCAGCGTTGCCGGAATCCAGGTTTCGAGGAAACGCATGGCATTGCCCTCAATCGGTTGCGGTCTTGATCAGCGCGAGCGCCGGCAAGAGGTCGAGATGGGTTCGGTTGCGCAGCGCGAGCCGCAAATTGCGCACCGCGAGCCGCGCATGCTCGCGCATCACGGCTTCCGCGCGCGCGCCCTCGCGGTTCTCGATCGCGTCGATCACGACGCGGTGGTGCTCCTGCCCGATGATCAGGATCTGCTGCGCTTCGGGCAGCGCCGATTGCGCCATCACGAAGCCGCTCGGCGAGGCGAACGGCAGCGCCGAGGCGCGGTCGATCTGCCGGATCAAGGGCGGGCTGCGCGACAGTTCGGTCAGCAGCGCATGGAAGCGCGCGTTCAGCGTGACATAGGACGAGAAGGCCTCGATCGAGATCGGCACCTGGCCCAGCAGCTCGTCGATGGCGGCGAGGCACTCCTTCAGCGGCTCGAGTTCGCGGGCGGAGACGCCGCGCTCGGCGGCGAAGCGCGCGGCAAGGCCTTCCAGCGTGCCGCGCAGCTCGATGGAATCGGAGATGTCGCGCTCGGAAAACGCTTTCACCATGAAGCCGCCGGAAGGAATCGCTTCCAGCAGCCCCTCCTCCTCCAGCCGCACCAGCGCCATGCGCACTGGCGTGCGCGAGGCGCCTGTCGTCTCCACCGCCTGAAGCTCGGAGATGCGCTCGCCCGGACGCAAGGAGCCATCCAGGATCTGTTCGCGCAACGCCAGCTGCGCCTTCACCGTCTGCGAGACGGAGCGGTCGACCTCACGCTCGGCCATGGTCTACTCCGCCGCCTGGAGGTGCTTTGGCGGGTTTTCCTTCGCCACCATCTTGTCGATCAGCCTGCGCGTCCACATCGCGCCGGCGTCGATGTTGAGATTGTAGAAGATGCGATCCGGGTTCTCGTCCATCGCGCGCTGCTGCGCCTCCAGGATCAGCTCGTCCTCGCGGAAGATGCCGGAGACGCCCTCGCGGATCTCGGTGGTGATGCGCTGCTCGCCGATCTGGTAGTTGCGGACGAACGCCCAGAAATAGTGGCAGGTCTTCTCGGTTTCCGGCGTGATGGTGTTGAGCACGAAGCCGTTGACGCCCTGCGAGCGGTCGCCTTCGGGCGCTCCGGTGCCTGTCGGCGCCACGCCGACGTCGATGGCGACGGTGCACGGCGCCTCGAAGCGGATGATCTGCCAGCGATCGACGGGTCCGGACTTGCCGAGCTGCTTGGCCCAGAACGGCGGCGGCTCGATGTTGCGCATCCAGCGCGTCACCGTCACCGTCTTCTCGCCATGGGTGACGTCGAACGGCGCTTCTGCGACCGCGTCATTTCCAATCGACGAGCCGTGCACAAAAGTCTCATGGGTAAGGTCCATGAGATTGTCGAGCACGAGGCGATAGTCGCAATTGACGTGAATGGTCTTGCCGTCGCCCGCCCAGGCCGGATCGTGATTCCAGTGCATGTCGGGGACGAGCGCGGGATCGGCCAGCGCCGGATCGCCCATCCAGAGCCAGATATAGCGGTGACGCTCGACCACCGGATAGGTGCGCACGCAGGCCGACGGATTGATGGTCTCCTGCGAGGGCATGAAGGTGCAGCGGCCCTGCGCGTTGAATTTGAGGCCGTGATAGCCGCAGACGACGGTGTCGCCTTCGAGCCGGCCCTTGGACAGCGGCACCAGACGGTGCCAGCAGGCATCCTCCAGCGCGGCCACCGAGCCGTCGGCCTTGCGGTACATCACAATATGCTTGCCGCAGATCGTCCGCGGCAACAACGCCGGCTTCACCTCGGCGTCCCAGGCGGCGGCGTACCAGGCGTTCATGGGGAAGGGCTTTGTCATGGGCGATCTCCCGAGGCTTATGTATGCGTTGTGTATACAATAGCGACGAGATGAAATTGTTCAAGATGAAAATAGAGGTATTAAAACACCGATTTAAAGCTAGATGTATACATAAACGACCGTGCATTCCCCGCGAAAGCGGGGAATCCAGTACTCCGGGGCGGATGTTGGGTTCACACAACTGGAGCCGCGGCGTACTGGATCACCCGCTTTCGCGGGTGATGACAGATGCGGCGCCTCCTCTCGGAGGGGCGCCGAAGGTCCTCGCTGAGAGAGCCTTACGCCCCGAACACCTTCGCAAGACCGGCCTGCGCCTCTTCCTGAATCTTCTTCAGGTGCTCGGGGCTGCGGAAGCTTTCCGCATAAATCTTGTAGACGTCCTCTGTCCCCGACGGCCTTGCGGCAAACCAGCCGAAGTCGGTTTCGACCTTAATGCCGCCGAACGGCTGGCCGTTGCCGGGCGCCTTGCTGAGTGTCGAGCGGACCGGATCGCCGGCGAGATCCTTCAGGCCGAGCTGCTCGGGCGTGACGGATTTCAAAATGGTCTTCTGCGGCCCGGTCGCGGCGACGTCCATGCGGGCGTAGTGCGGCACGCCAAACTCGGCGGTCAATTCATTGAAGAGCTGGCTCGGATCGCGGCCGGTCTTGGCCATGATCTCGGCAGCGAGCAGGCCGAGAATGATGCCGTCCTTGTCGGTGGTCCATACCGTGCCGTCGCGGCGCAGGAAGGATGCTCCTGCACTCTCCTCGCCGCCGAAGCCGAAGCTGCCCGTGAGGAGACCGTCGACGAACCATTTGAATCCGACCGGCGTCTCTACCAGCTTGCGGCCGAGCTTCTTGGCGACCCGGTCGATGATCGAACTCGACACCACGGTCTTGCCGATCGCAGCATCCCTGCTCCAGTTCGGGCGGTGCGCGAACAGATAAGAGATCGCGGTCGCAAGATAATGGTTGGGGTTCATCAGCCCGCCGGTGCGCGTGACGATGCCGTGGCGGTCGGCGTCAGTGTCGTTGGCGAAGGCGACGTCGAAACGGTCGCGCATCGCGATCAGGCTCGCCATCGCGTAAGGCGAGGAGCAGTCCATGCGGATCTTGCCGTCCCAGTCCACCGTCATGAAGCGGAAGGTTGGATCGATGGCTTCGTTCACCACGGTGGCCTTGAGGCCGTAGCGCTCGATGATCGGATGCCAGTAATGCACGGCGGCGCCGCCGAGCGGATCAATGCCGATATTGACGCTGGCGGATTTGACGAGATCGAGGTCGACGACGCTGCCGAGATCGGCAACATAGGGTGTGATGTAGTCGTAGGCGTGGACCGTCGACGATTTCAGCGCCTTGGCATAGTCGATGCGCTTCACGCCCTTGAGGCCCTCGGCAAGATAAGCGTTCGCGCGCTTCTCGACTACACTGGTCACGTCGGTATCGGCCGGGCCGCCATGCGGCGGATTGTATTTGTAGCCGCCATCCTCGGGGGGATTGTGCGAGGGCGTGATGACGACGCCGTCAGCCAGCCCAGATGCGCGGCCCTTGTTGTAGGTGAGGATCGCGTGCGAGATCACGGGCGTCGGGGTGTAGCCGCCATCCTTGTCGATCATGACGTCGACGCCATTCGCCGCGAACACCTCGACCGCGCTGGCGAGCGCCGGCTCGGCCAGCGCATGGGTGTCGATGCCGATGAAGAGCGGGCCGGTCAGCCCCTTCTCTTTTCGGTAATCGCAGATGGCCTGCGTGGTCGCGAGGATATGGCCTTCGTTGAAGCTGTTCTTGATCGAGGTGCCGCGGTGGCCCGAGGTACCGAACGCCACCTGCTGCGCGGGGTCCGATGCGTCCGGCCTGTTGGCGAAATAGGCGGTCACCAGCCTTGGAACATTGGCAAGCGCGCTCGGTGCAACCGGCTTACCCGCCGCGGGATCGACTTCTGCCACTTCACCTCTCCGTGCCTTCAAACCACAGTCTGGAGCACCATACCATCGGCCGGCCCGTCGCCAAGCGGCATGCCCGGCCTGGACGATGTCACACTCCGACAATCAACGCCGATCCCGCACCGGATGATCCATGGGGTCTCGTACTTTGGTCCCGGATGTCGGTTGATGCAGGACAAAGACGCTGGTGCGCAGCGTGGGCACGCTGCTTGCCGTTTGATCAAGGAGGCCGGGACTTGCAGGAATGCCTTGCAGGCATGTCTGGACTCCAGCGGGGGAGTGGATTTGAGATGACCGGACGTTTGATCTTCGTGCTCATGCTAGCCGTCGCCAATGCGATGTTGGCCACCTCGCCCGGCCTTGCCGCCGATGGCGATCCGGCCGCGGGTAAGGCCACCTTCGAGCGAACCTGCGAGAACTGCCATGCGGTGGTGATCGGGGTGAACAAGGTCGGCCCAAGCCTCTGGAATGTCGTCGAGCGCAAGCCCGCCGCCGTTCCTGACTTTGCCTATTCTGACGCCATGAAAGCCAACAAGCAGCCCTGGACGGCGGACGCGCTGGATACCTATCTCGCCGACCCCCGCGGCGACGTCCATGGCGTGAAGATGTTCTTCAAGGGGCTGCCGAACCCCGCAGATCGGGCCGACGTCATCGCCTATCTTCAGACGCTGAAGTGAGCTGTCTACAGCCAGGGCGACCCGAACGGCGGCGATCTCTAGGATGCGCTATTCGGGCCCTGTCATCGCTAGTGAGGACTTCACGCGGATCGAGGTCTGAGAGCGGTCGGCCGTCAGGACGATCCGACCTCGATCCGGAACGACAACCGCTCCTCCGCCCCCGGTGCGATGTGCATCAGGCCCGGCTTGTCGGTGAATTCGCCGTCGAAAGTTTTGGGGCTGGCATAGCCGCGCCAAGGCTCGATACAGAGGAACGGCGCGCCCGACGGTTTCGACCAGATACCAAGCTCGCGAAAACCTCTCCAGGATATCTCGAGCCAAGGGCCGGTGCCATCCTCGGCTCCATAGCGGACTGCATGACTGTTGAGGGGATCGAGGATGACGGCGTCGTTGGCGAACAGGGCTTCCGACAGGGGAAGCACAGCGCCTCGGACGGGGCTCGGATCCGTTGCCGCGAGCAGCAGCCCGCCCTCGACGCGGTGAACCGGAGACGGCTCCTCGTTGGTGAACGTCAGCGCGTAACTCTCCTTGGGAATGCCAGGCCGAAGCGGCCAGTTGAAAGCGGGATGACCACCGAGCGACACCGGCAACGTCTCGCCGCCGGTGTTGAGGACCGTGAGCGAGAGATCGAGACCGGTATCGTCGAGCGTATAGGCGGCTGTCAGGCGGAACGCGAAGGGATAGAGCGCCCGCGTCGCCTCGCTATCTTCGAGCATGAGCGAGCACCGGCGCTCGCCACGCTCAGCCCAGACAAAGCGGCTGTCGCGGGCAAAGCCGTGCTGGGTCATCCGGTAAGTCTTGCCCCGGTGCTGCATCTCGTCATTGGCGAGGCGCCCGACGATCGGAAACAGCAGCGGCGCGTGGCGCGGCCAAGCCGGCCCCGCCTGCCAGACGAATTCGGTGCCATCCTCATGCCTGAGGGAGCACATCTCGGCGCCGTGCGCCTTGATGGTCGCGGTGAGGGAGCCGCTTCGAAGCGTGTGGGTGTCGTCGGTCATGGCAACCTCCGTCGCGGCAGTCGCGAGGCGATCATCAGAAACGATTTCGCCCGCCTCGAAAAACCTCTCACGACCTTTGATAGTCGTCTTCAATCCGGATGATGTCGTCTTCCCCGAGATAGGAGCCGGTCTGGACCTCGATCAGTTCCAGCATGATTTTACCGGGGTTCTCCATCCGGTGCACCGCGCCCATCGGGATATAGATGGACTCGTTCTCGTGCACGGTCTTCACGGTCTCGTTGACGGTGACGCGGGCTGCGCCGCGGACCACGATCCAGTGCTCGGCGCGATGATGGTGCTTCTGCAGCGACAGCCGGCCGCCCGGCTTCACCACGATGCGCTTGACCTGGTGGCGCTCGCCGTTGTCGACCGATTGGTAGCTGCCCCAGGGGCGATGCACCTTCAGGTGCTCCTCGGTGACCTTCGGCGCGACCGCCTTCAGTTTCGTGACGAGACGCTTCAGCCCATTGGCATCCTTCTGCCGCGAGACCAGCACCGCATCGGCGGTCGCGACCACGACGAGATCGTCGACGCCTTCCAGCGCGACCAGCGCAGCATCGGTGGTGACGTTGCAGTTGCGGGAGTCCTCGAACACGGCAGGGCCGTGCGCCGCGTTGCCCTGCGCGTCCTTGTCGGACAATTCCCACACCGCGTGCCAGGAACCGACGTCGGACCAGCCGCAGGACACCGGCACCACGGCTGCGCGCGAAGTCTTTTCCATCACCGCATAGTCGATCGAGATCGCCTTGGCGGCGCCGAACGCCTCGGGCTCCAGCGTGACGAAGCCGAGATCGCGGCCGGCATTGGTGACGGCATTGGAGATCGCCTCGACGCTTCCCGCATCCACCTTGCGATATTCGTCGAGCAGCAGGCTCGCGGGGAACATGAAGTTGCCGCTGTTCCAGAGATAGCCCGAATTGACGTAATCCGACGCCTTCACCGCGTCAGGCTTCTCGACGAAGCGCGCAACCGCGTGCACCTCGCCTGAGATCACCTCGCCCGGGTTGATATAGCCGTATTCGGTCGCAGGCCGCTCCGGCTTGACGCCGAAGGTGACGATGCGGCCCATGCTCGCGGCGGTGAGGCCCTCGCGGCAGGCCGCGACGAAGGCGGCATTGTCCTGCACCACGTGGTCGGCGGCGAGCGCGAGCACGATCGCTTCACTGGTGCGGTTTTGCGCGAACGCAGCGCCGGCGGCGATCGCAGGGCCGGAATCGCGTCGCATCGGTTCGAGGATCACGTCGGCCTCGATGCCGATCTCGGCGAGCTGCTCCAGCACCATGAAGCGGTAGGCCGCGTTGGTGATGACGATGGGCCGATCGAACAGCGCAGCGTCCGAGACGCGCAGCAGCGTATCCTGAAAGGTCGAGCGCGCACCGAACAGCGGCAGGAACTGCTTCGGCCGCACCTCGCGCGAAGCCGGCCACAGCCGCGTGCCGGCGCCGCCGCACATGATCAGGGGGATAATGCGTTTGTCCATCGTCATTCCTTGTAGTGGTCCGATACCAGGTGACAAAGTTGTGGCCCCCGAGCGATCGGCTTGGATACTACGCGGACCGCGGCGTCAAGATAGGTGAAGCCGCGGCGCCATTTGCCATGGTTAAGGCGCCGGACACAGGCCGCGTCCGTGACCAAAATCGTCAGATCCTTCATCCTGTTCCCAGGCGATGCCCAAGGCCCGCCCGCGGGCCACTCCAACCGGTACCGAAGGGCTCGCACAGCCATCAGCCCCCTCACAACCTCTTCCGATGAGCCTTCTGATAACCGCTATTGCAAGATCGGCGCCAAAACCATACCAAAGCGGCCGAATTCGACGCCTCGCGTCGGGTTGCCTCCAATCTTCGCAAACCCTGCGGACGAGATGCGCCGAATCCTGCTGTCGACGGCCAAAATCCTGATCTCTGCTGCGCTACTCTATCTGGCGCTGCGCAAGGTCGACCTCACCGAGCTGTTGTCGCGCTTCACCGCGACCAGCCTGGTCTGGATCGGCATGGCGATCGCGGTCACGTTTCTGCAGATCTTCGTCGGCGTGCTGCGCTGGCGCGAGATCAGCGCCGAATGCGGTGCGCCGCTCGAGCTCGGCCGCGCCATGCGTTACAACGTGATCGGCTCCTTTTTCAACCAGACCCTGCCGTCCGCGATCGGGGGCGACGCGGTCCGGCTCTGGCTGGTGGCGCGCGCCGGTGCCGGATGGCGCGCGGCGACCTATTCGATCTTCGTCGACCGCGCCATCGGCCTCGTCGCGCTTGCGATCCTCATCGTCGCGAGCCTGCCCTGGAGCTATCAGCTGATTACCGATCCAAGCGGCCGCTCGGCGCTGCTGCTGGTCGACTTCGCAGCACTCGCCGGCGGCATCGGCTTTTTGATCTTCGGCGCGCTGAAATGGTCGTGGCTGAAGACATGGTGGGCCACCCACCACATCCACGCCTGCGCCGTGATCGCCAACCGCGTCATCTTCAGCCGCACCCGCGGACCCGCAATCGCGGTCCTGTCGCTGCTGGTTCACGTGCTTGCCGTCGTCATCGCCTGGTGCGTGGTGCAGTCGATCGCAGCCCCCGTCACGTTCGTCCAGGTCTTCCTGCTGGTGCCGCCGGTGATGCTGATCACCTTGATGCCGATTTCGATTGCCGGCTGGGGCGTGCGCGAGGCGAGCATGGGACTGGCCTTCGGCTTTGCCGGGCTCGCTGCCAATGAAGGCGTCAACGTCTCGCTGCTGTTCGGCGCGGTCTTCTTCATCGTCGGCGCGTTCGGCGGACTGGTCTGGATCCTCAGCGCGGAAAAAGCCGCGCAGGGCTCGGCGCAACTCGGGGTGCCGGAGTGACCGCGGCTGCGATCGTGCCTTCGCTGCTTGCCCTTGTGATCGCCGCGCTGATGTCGGCGCTCATCACCTGGACCAGCCGCCCCCTGCTCCAGCGCTACGCACTGGCGCGGCCGAATGCCCGCTCCTCGCACCGTATGCCGACCCCACAAGGCGCGGGCATCGCGGTGATATCGGCGACACTCGTCGTGGGATTGGCATGGGCAGTCTGGGCCAACGTTGCGATTCCGCCGGCGCTGGTCGTCGCGACAGTCGTGATCGCGCTGGTCGGGTTCGCCGACGATATCGTCTCGCTGCCGGTGCTGGTGCGGCTCGTGCTACAAGCCGCCTGCGTTGGCGCTGTCGTATTCACCGCGCCCGACGATGCGCGCATCGTGCCGGCACTCCCGCTCGCGCTCGAGCGCGGCCTAATTGTGTTCGCCGGCATCTGGTTCGTGAACCTCGTCAACTTCATGGACGGACTCGACCTGATGACGGTGGCCGAAGTGGTGCCGGTCACCGCGGCGCTGGCGCTGTTCGGTCTGCTCGGAGAATTGTCCTGGCCGGCTGTGTTGATCGCAACGGCCCTGTGCGGCGCGATGTTCGGCTTTGCGCCGTTCAACAAGCCGGTCGCGAAAGTCTTCTTGGGCGATGTCGGCAGCCTGCCGATCGGCCTACTGCTCGGCTGGTGCCTGCTCGAGCTTGCCTGGCGCGGAGAGCCAGCCGCGGCGCTGCTGCTGCCGGCCTATTATCTCGCAGATTCCACCATCACATTGTTCCGCCGCATCGCAAGGCGCGAACAGTTCTGGTCGGCGCACCGCTCGCATTTCTATCAGCGCGCCACCGACAACGGGTTTACGGTTCCGCGCGTCATCCGTGACGTGTTTGCCCTCAATCTCGTGCTGGCGGCCCTTGCCATCCTCACCGTCTGTTCCGGCTCGATGACGCTCAAGCTGCTCGCGCTTGTCGCAGGCGCGATCGCGGTCGCCTTCGTGCTGCAGCGATTCTCCCGCCCTCAGGCGTCCTGAGCTGCCAACGCCAGCCGCAGCCCCTCGTCGAGCGACACCTCCGGCTGCCAGCCCGTTGCGATCGCCTTGGAGATGTCGAGCTCGAGCGAGCCGATCAGACTGTCATGCGTTTCCTGCCGGCCAAGCAGGCCGAGCAGCGAGCCCAGCAACCTGGGCGATACGCCGAACATCCGCGGGCTCTTGCCGGACGCCTTCGCCAGGCGCTCGATGAATTCGGGCGTCGAGACCTGCTCCCTGTCGGCCACCAGGAAGACCTCGAAATTGCTCGCGGGGTCCGGATGGGCAAGCCGGTGCAGGATGAAGGACGAGAGGTTTTGCACGGCGACAAAGGCGCGATGGTTGCGGATCGCGGCAAAGGGCAGCGGCAATCCCAAATTCACCGCGCGCGTCAGCAGCGCAAAATTGCCCTTGGCGCCCGCGCCATAGACCAGCGGCGGCCGGACCACGGAGATCTTCATGTCGCTGTGGCGCGCGAGCGTCCGCAGGCCCGCCTCCGCCGCCGCCTTGGACATGCCGTAGAGGCCGCGCGGCGTGAGGACGTCATCCTCGCTGAACGGGGCGCGGCCATCATTGCTGCGCCCATGCACGAGAACCGTGCTGACGAAGTTGAATTGACGCACGCCGGCGGCCGCCGCGGAGCGCGCCAGATGCAGCGTGCCGGTGATATTGACGTTGCGGTAGAGCTGGACCGCGTGCTCCTCATGCTTGTGATGCACGCGCGCGGCAAGATGGACGACGGCCTCGACCCCGTCGAGCGCAGCCGTCCAATCGGTATTGGGACCGAGCGACTTGATAACGATCTCGTCATCGCGGCCCTCGGGGCTGCGAACCGCGCGACGAACCGACCAGCCTTTGCGCACCAGAGCAGGCACGACGTGGCAGCCGACGAAGCCGCTCGCGCCCGTGACCAGCACGACCCGCTTGCTCCCGCTCATCGCTCCTCCCTCAGGTTCGGGTTGCGCAACAACTCATCGATCAGGGCGGCATAGGCGTTCATCGCAACGCTGCGGTCGAACCTCGATGCCGTCTTCACCGCACGCTCGGCAAAAGCACCATCGCCGCACGTCGATGCCGCACGGATCGTCGAGGCGAGCTGGTCGGCGCGGCCCGGCGTCACCACCCAGCCGAGACCGTTCTCCACCACCGTCAAGGCGGCCTCGGCCTCGGGCTCGGAGACCAGCACGACCGGACGGCCGACCGCCAGCAGATTGTAGAACCGGCTCGGCACCGACACCCCGGCGACGTCCTTGCGATACGGGATGATCCAGAGGTCGGCCGCGGCGAGGAACGCCTCGAGCTCGGCATCCTCGACCCGCGCCGCGAAGGAAACATTCGGGAGGTTCGCATCCGCCTGCAACTGCTTCAGCCGCTCGAAGCCGATGCCCCAGCCGGAGAGCAGGAAGCGAATGTCCGGCTCGTCCTTGAGCAGGCGCGCCGCCTCGAACACGATCTCGGGATCATGGGTGAAACCGAGATTGCCCGACAGCCCGACGATGAAGCGCCCTGTAAGCCGCTTGCGGAACGGATTGTCCGAGGCGACCGGCCGCACTGCCGGCACCAGCGTGGCCCAGTTCGGAATGAAGCGGATCTTGTTCCGCGTCATGCCGGAATAGCTGAGCAACGGCCGCTCGGCGTCACGGCCGATGGTGATCACGGCATTGAGCGCGCGGAACATCAGGCCGTTAGCGGCGCGCATCGCGCCCGCCACGATCGAGCGCGGCTTCAACAGGCCCGCCATCACCAGCACGTCCGGAAACAGGTCGTGCATCACCAGCGCCGAGCGCGCGCCCTTGAGCCAGGCCGCGGCCGCAACCGCGTAAGGCAGCATGAACGGTGCCGTGACGGTGAGCACGACGTCATCGCGCCGCAAGCGCCGCAACAGCGCGAGAAAGATGCGCAGCACGAACAGCAACTCGGAGAGACCGCGCCGGACCAGCGCCGCCTTTCCCGCCATCCGGTTCTTGACGGCGATTACGCGCGGCTTGCCCACACCCGTCTGCGAGGCCGGCAGCGCACCTGGCGAGCCCGACAGCACCACGACCTCGTGCTCGGAGGCGAGGCGGCAGGCGATCTCGGCCATGATCGCCGCGGTCGTGCTCGGATCGGGCGGATAATGCTGGCTCGCGACGACGATCTTGCGGGCGATCTCATGTGGCGGCTTCATGGTCAGGCCGCGGTCGACCCGAATTCGGGGACCGCATCCTTCAGGATGGTCCTGATGGTCGCCCGATCGTCGCGCGCGATCGCCTGGTCGAGCGCGGCGATCCATTTGCGCAGGGTCTGCATCGGCGGCTCGTTCGGCTGCGCCGCCATGATGCCGGCGACGCCGATCTCGCGAGTCGGCTCTTCGGAGGCGAACAGGATCTCATGCAGGCGCTCGCCCGGCCGCATCCCCGTGAACACGATCTCGATGTCGTAGCCGGGCTGCAGGCCGGAGAGACGGATCATGCGCTCGGCGAGATCGACGATCTTCACCGGCTGGCCCATGTTGAGCACGTAGACCGAGACGTCGGGACGCTGCGTTCCGAGCGCGTGCGTCGCCGCGGTGATCACGAGGTCGCAGGCCTCGCGGATGGTCATGAAGTAGCGGACCATGTCGGGATGGGTCACCGTGACAGGGCCGCCTGCTTCGATCTGCGCCTTGAACTTCGGAACCACCGAGCCGTTCGAGGCCAGCACATTGCCGAACCGGACCGAGATCAGCCGCATCGGCGGCTTGGCCCCGCTGCTGCCCGTCGCGAGATCATGGTCGAGCGCCTGGCAGTACATCTCGGCGAAACGTTTGGTCAGGCCCAGCATCGACACCGGCTCGATCGCCTTGTCGGTCGAGATCATCACCATGGCTTCGGCGCCGGCGGCGAGCGCGGCGTCGGCCACGTTGATCGAGCCGAAGATATTGGTCTTGACGCCCTCGCTCCAGTCGCGCTCGAGGATCGGCACGTGTTTGAGCGCGGCTGCGTGGAACACGATGTCAGGCTTGAACTCGGCCATCAGCCGCGTCACGCGTTCGCGGTCGCGAATGTCGGCGATCCGCCCCTCGATCGCAGCCCCCGTGCCGTGCGCGGCGAGCGCCTCGGTGACGGCGTAGAGTGCCGGCTCGGAATTCTCCAGGATCAGGAGCCGCGCGGCGCCGAAAGCGACGACACGCTCGCAGATCTCGGATCCGATCGAACCGCCGCCGCCGGTGACGATCACCGCCTTGCCCCGGATGAGGGCCTCCAGCCGCGCATAGTCGATCTTTTCGCTCGGCCGCAGCAGCAGATCCTCGACCGCAACCGCGGTCAATCGCGGCGTGTCGCCGCTCTCGAGCGAGGGCATGCGGTTGACGATGACACCTAACTTGCGCGCCCGCATCAAAATCGATTCCGGGTGAGCCTCCGGCTCGAATGCGGAGGGCGTCATCACGACACGCGTGATCGCCTTGCCCCGCTTGGTGAAGTCGGCGACGACGTCTTCGATGTCGTCGAGGTCGCCCAGCACCGGCAGGTTGCGGATCAGCTGGCCGCGGTCGGAGCTCGACGGCGACAGCACGCCGACTGGCCAGATCCGCTTGATCGCGCCGCTCTCGATGCCGCGCAACAAGACCTCGGCATCCGCGGCACGGCCGATCAGCAGCGTCGGGGCGGCATCCTCGTTGCGGGCATGGCGCCGCACCCGCGTATAGCGGAAGTAGCGATAGGCCATGCGCAAGGCGCTGAGAGCGAATATCTCGAGGAACCAGTAGAGGACGATCGTCACCTTGCCGAGGAAAAAGGCGCCGCGGACGTTGGGGGCGACGAAGATGTAGTCGAGCGCAAGCAGCGCCACCGTCAGCACGCTCGCGACGCGGATGATGTTCATCGCATCCGGCAGCGAGATGAAGCGCCATTTCGTCGTGGTCAGGTTGAAGACGAAGAACACCACCACGCTGAAGGCGAGGAAGTAGGGCAGGATCTGGTACAAGAGCGGCAGGCGATCATAGAAGCCCTCGCCGCCCTCGAATCGCAGATAGAAGGCTGCGAACAGCGCCGCTGTCGTCGCCAGCAAGTCGTGGAGCGCGATCATGAAATTGCGCAAGGTGAGATGCGAAAGACGCGTCATCCGCCGACCGATGAATATCCCAATGGGTACAACCTGACCGCGCTGATAGCCCATATCGACCGGAGTTGCCAGCCGCGCGACCGCTCAGGAACCGACTTCCCCCACCTTCGCCGTCTCCCGTTGCATCCGGATCACCATGCCGCCGGCGACGCCGACGCCGATGACGTACATCCAGCCCTCGTGGAAATCGAACAGATGGGAATTGAACAGCGAGGTGAAAATGTTCTGCACCACGACGAGCAGGCCGATCCACCTGGCAAATCCGTCGCCGCGAAACAGCTGAAAATGAAGGATCCAGATCGCGTAGAGAACCACGATGCCGGCGAGGCCCCACTGGATCGCGACATGTAGCGTCTGGTTATGCGGGTTCGGAAAGACCCTGACGCCCGGAACCCATGAGGGGTCTTGCGCGGCTCTCTCGAACAGCCCTTGCGTGGAGCCGGTGCCGTGGCCCACGAACGGAGCGTCCGCGAAAAACCGAACAGCATGCCGCCAATATTCGAGGCGTTCGCCCATGGATGTCGGCCTGTTCTCTTGCATGTAGAGCCGGTAGTCCCGCGAAAAGGTGTCGGCCGTATTGCGCAGTTGCGGTGAGGCCTGCCAGGCGATTGCGGCGCAGGCGATCAGTGCGGCGGAGATGATCGCGATGCTGCGCCACCTCAAATGAAGCAGCGCGAACACGCCCAGCATGATCGGGACGGTCACCAGCGCGGTGCGCGACACCACCACAAAGGCCATGTTGACCAGGAAGCTCAGCGCCAGTGCGGCCAGCAGCCCGGCAAGCCAGTAGCGCTTCTCGCGTAGCAGCATCATCACGGGATAGGCGAGCGCGACCGCACACAGCGTGAATTCCTGGCTCTGGTCGATGTAGTTCTTGACGAAGATGCCGCGTTCGAGGGGGTCGTAGGGTTTCAGCGACAGTTGCGGATAGAACGCCACCAGCCACGACATGATCGACAGCAACGCGCAGGACACCAGGAAGGCGATGAAGATCCAGTGCCCGCGCGTGGAGCGCTCGAAATGGTAGAGCAGCATGGGCAGCACGAGCAGCTTGACGGTCGGACTGAGCGCATAGAGGCGCACGCCCCAGGCTGCATCCGACCACAGCGTTCCCACCAGCGCGAGCAGGAACAGTGCGATCGGTGCCGCGCAGATCGGACGCATCAGCGATTGCAGGAAGGCCCTGACGTCGAGAAACGGCACCATGCAGACCAGGAACGCGGCGTTGAAGATCGCCGTGAGCGAAGTCGACCAGGGCAGCGAGACCACGGTGAGGATCGCGAACAGGTCCGCCGTCTCGCTCCACGCCGCAGGGCTGCGGAAACGCCGCCACAGCACGTGGGTGGTCGTTTGTCGCTCCAGCGCCGTCACCTGGTCCGTCACTTGCCCCCTCCCCGCGCGCGATGGACCAGCGCCGTCGTGCTGAAACCTTGCAAAATGTCGACCAGCACGACCACCCCACCGGCAGCTTCGACCACCTCGTGGCCGACCACCTGCTCGCGCGTGTAGTCGCCGCCTTTCACCAGCACGCTCGGCGTGATCTGCGTGATCAGCTCGATCGGCGTGTCCTCCTCGAAGATAACGACGAGATCGACGGCTTCGAGCGCGGCCAGCACTTCGGCGCGCGCGCGCTCGTCCTGGACCGGACGATCCGCGCCCTTCAATCGGCGCACCGAGGCATCGCTGTTGAGTCCGACGATCAGGCGATCGCAGGCGGCGCGCGCCGCGGTCAGCACCTTGACGTGGCCGGGATGCAGGATGTCGAAGCAGCCATTGGTAAAGCCGACGCGCAAGCCCTCCCGCCTCCATTCGGCGAGCTGGGCCGCCAGCGCGCCGGGCGCGGTCACGACCTTCTCCTCGGCCGCGAGCGTGGCATGTGGCAGGATCTTGCGTCGCAGCTCGGCCGCGCTCACGCTGGCGGTGCCCTGCTTGCCGACGGCAACGGCGGCCGCTGCACTCGCCATGCGCAGGGCCGTATCCCAATCCGCGCCGGCGGCGAGCGAGACCGCGAGCGCCGCCGCGACGGTGTCACCGGCGCCGGAGACGTCGCGCACCTTCACCGGGAAAGCAGGCACATGAACGGCCTCGCCCTTGCGCGGCACCAGCGTCATGCCGTGCTCGCCCTGCGTGACCAGGATCGCCTCACAATCGGCGAGCCGCATCACGTCCTCGCTGGCCTCGGCGATGCCTTGCGGCGTGTCGGCGCGGCTGCGGGTGGCTTCCGCGAATTCCTTGCGGTTGGGCGTGAGCAGCGTGGCGCCGCGATAGATCGCCCAGTTCAGACTCTTGGGATCGACGATCACAGGCTTCCCCGCCTGTCGCGCGGCATCGATGGTGTGGCGGATCACGCGCGCGGTCAGCACGCCTTTGGCGTAATCGGACAGCAGCACGATATCGGCGCGCGGAATCTGCGGCAGAATCGCCTCGATCAGCTTCGTCTCGACCTCATCGGAGGCCGCCGACGCCTGCTCCCAATCCGCGCGCAGCATGTGCGTGGAAAAATGCTCGGAGACGAAGCGAACCTTTCGCGTGGTCGGCCGCGACGGATCGCACACCAGCGCGCTCTCGATGCCGACATAGTCCGCCAGCGCGGCCTTGAGCCGTGCGCCCGCATCGTCCTCGCCGACGAGACCGACGAAGACACAGCACGCGCCAAGCGAGGCAATATTGCGCGCGACATTGCCGGCACCGCCGATATGGATCTCGCTGCGCTGGGCCGCGATTACGGGGGTCGGAGCCTCCGGCGAAATCCGCGACACCTCGCCATAGACGAACTCGTCCAGCATGATGTCGCCGATGCACAGCACCGTGCGGCCGGAGATCGTTTGCGCAAGAGCGTCGAAATCGAGAATGGGCGTCGGCATGATCAAAAGGCCTCAGCGGAAGCGGTCGGGCCGGTCGAGGTAATCCCCGACATAGGCCTTCACCGCGTCCTCGAGCGCCGTGAAGCCGCCGTTGTAGCCAGCGCGGTGAAGACGATCGACCTTGCTCTGGGTGAAATATTGGTAGGCGCCGCGGATCTGCTCGGGCATGTCGACATATTCGATGTTGGGCCTGGTGCCGAGTGCGGCGTAGGCGGCGAGCATCAGGTCCTTGAAGCTGCGCGCCGTCCCGGTGCCGACATTGAACAGTCCCGACACCGCGGGCGTCGCCAGCAGCCACATGACGACGCGCACGACGTCCTCGACATAGATGAAGTCGCGGCGCTGATCGCCGTCGGCGATGCCCTCGCGGTGCGACTTGAACAGCTGCACCACGCGGCCGGCCTTGACGTCATCGAAGCGGCGCGCCAGCACGCTCATCATCGTGCCCTTGTGGTACTCGTTGGGCCCGAACACGTTGAAGAATTTCAGGCCCACGTGTTGCGGCGGCAGCGGATCGCCGCTCGCGAGGCGCCCGGCGACGGCGAGATCGAACATGTGCTTGCTCCAGCCATAGAGATTCATCGGCCGAAGCTTCTTCAATGCGGGAACCGCGGCGTCGTCGTCAAAACCCGTCTCGCCGTCGCCGTAAGTCGCCGCGGAGGAGGCGTAAATGAACGGCACCGCGCCCGCCGTGCACCAGTCGAGCAGTCGCATCGACATGCGAAAATTGCTCTCGAACACGAGGTCACCGTCGGTCGCTGTGGTCGCGGAAATCGCCCCGAGATGGATCACGGCGTCCAGCTTGCGGCCCTTCAGCCAATCGAGCAGCTCGGCGGGCGGGACGATATCCACGAGCTGGCGCTTGGCGAGATTCCGCCACTTGCCGTCGCTGCCGAGGAGATCACAGACCACGACGTCGCTGCGACCGGCATCGTTCAACGCGGCCGCGACGTTCGACCCGATAAAACCGGCTCCGCCGGTCACCAGCAACATTCCGAAATTCCCTGCCTGATATTTTGCGGCCCGGTCCTGCCGTAGCGCATGATCCGCCAAAGTGTAAGCGGTTTTGGGATGGGCGCTCCATCCGCTTTACCTGCAGGCCCGGAGCGGCTAACCGAACAGCCAACATCAGCACGTCTTCGGCCCTATTAACGAATGAATATTGATTCGCAATTTAGTGGAGATGCAGACCGGAGCGATACCCGCCCGATCCTGATCATTCCCTACATGTGGATCGGCGATTTCGTCCGGAATCACACCGTTGTCCGGGTCCTGAAGGAACGCTGGCCGAATCGGCCGGTCGATCTCCTGACCACGTCTCTCTGCGCTCCCCTGGTCGATTATATGCCCGGCGTGCGGAAGGGCATCGTCTGGGACCTGCCCCGCGGCCGTCTCGCCGTAGGCAGCCAGCTCGCCCTGGCGAAGCTGCTGCGCGAACGGAACTACGGTACGGCCCTGGTGCTGCCCCGGACCTGGAAGGCGGCCATCGCGCCGGCGCTGGCTGGTATCCCTGAAAGGGTCGGCTTCGTCGGCGAGTTCCGGTTTGGCCTACTGAACCACTGGCGTTGGGGCGAAAGGAAGCTGCCCCGCTTCATTGACAAAAACGCTGCCCTCGCCCAGCCCGACGGCGCGCCACTGCCGCCGGAATGGCCGGTGCCGCAATTGCGGGTGCCGACTGAGGAGGTCGCCCGCTGGCGCCAGGCCAATGGGCTCAGCGCCCGCCCCGCCGTCGCGCTCGCCCCTGGTTCGGTCGGCGTTTCCAAGCGTTGGACGTACTATCCCGAAGCCGCCCGCCTGCTGGTCGAGCGCGGCCTGGAGGTCTGGGTGGTCGGCGGCCCCGCCGAAAAGGGCCTGGCCCAGGAGATCGTCGCTGCCGGCGGCCCTGATGTCCGCGATCTCACCGGCAACGACTTACGCAACGGCGTGCTGGCCATGGCCGCCGCTGGCGTCGCCATCTCCAACGACTCGGGCCTGATGCACATCGCAGCGGCGCTCGGCACACCCACCATGGGCATCTTCGGCCCGACCAGCCCCTATCTCTGGGCGCCCCTCAACGGCCTCGCCGCGACCGTCGTCCAGAACAAGAGCGTGCTCGCCTGCCAGCCCTGCCAGAGCACGATCTGCAGGATGAATGACCACCGCTGCATGCGGGATATTGCGGCACGGGACGTCGTCGAGATCGCAAGGGACGTGCTGACCAGGACACAGGCAAATGTCTGACAACCACCCCGCCAAGCCCGCCGCCTTCCTCGATCGCGACGGTGTCATCAACCATGACGATGCCTATATCGGCACGCGAGACCGCATCCGCTGGATGCCCAACGTCGCCAAGGCCATTCGCCGTCTCAACGAGGCAGGTTACTGGGTGTTCGTCTTCACCAACCAGTCCGGCGTCGCGCGTGGCCTCTTCACCGAGGACGACGTGAACAATCTGCACGGCTGGATGCGCGACGAGCTCGCGCGCGACGGCGCGCGGATCGACGACATCCGCTTCTGTCCGCATCATCCGCAGGGAACCGTCGCCGGCTATATCGGGGAGCATGATTGGCGCAAGCCCGCGCCGGGCATGTTGCGCGACCTCGTCCAGCACTGGCCCGTGCAGCTCGACGGCAGCTTCGTGATCGGAGATCAGTCCCGCGACATCGAGGCCGGCAAGGCGCTCGGATTGCCGGGCTTTCTCTTCCCGGGCGGCGATCTCGACGCGTTCGTGACGGAGGTGCTGGCGCAGATCAGGCGCGCGTAGAGGGCTCGCGATCGGCAAGTTTCCTTCGATCTAACATATGTTGCTTACACCCTCGGGAAGACCAGGCATCCTTTCTTTCAGAGGGAAACAGCCAATGGATGAGAACTTCATCAGGGGACGCGCTCAAGACATCCGCGATCTCGCGGCGAAGGCGGACCCGTTCACCAGGAAGCGCCTGCTAGATCTTGCCGCCACCTATGAGCGCAGGCTCGACCCACCTCATTCTGCAGGAACCGTAGGCGCGCGTTTTCAGCCGCAGGCGAATCGCTAAGACGTGCCGACAGAGAAGGAGCGCGAGACCCAGCGGGTCGTCTTCGAGCGGCCGCTGCCGGCGCAGATGATGGCGATCGACGGCACCTGGCGCCGGCCCTGTTTCGTCAAGGATGTCTCCGAAAGCTCAGCCACGCTTCGGGTCGAGAGTTCGATCGAGGGGCTCACACTGACCGAGTTCTTCCTCCTTCTTTCCTCGACCGGACTTGCCTATCGCCGATGCCAGCTCGATCGTGTGAACGGCGACGAACTCGAAGTCAGCTTCCTGCGCCAGAAGGCGAAGAAAAGGCCGAACCGAGAGACACCGGCGTGATCGCGCCGTGCAGTTCGCTCGCGGCTGAGTCCGGCTCACCGGCCAGCGACGCGGCCACATCGAATTTTCGAGATGATATCCGTCTACCGCTGTTTTGCCCGACGAGTCAAACGAATTTCGCAAAATCCGCATCGCCGTCATGCCGGCTTTGCAAGCCTTTGATTTGTCTGGCCCGGCCTACTGTGCATGGGGTTGTTTTCGAGATTCTGGCCGGCGGCGCCGAAACGTCGGCCGTTCAGAGCAGCGGCCGGTAGACCTCGCCGATCCGCGCTGCTTCAGCATCGAGGCTGAACTGCTCCAGCACCCGCGCCCGTCCCCGCTCACCCATCGCCGATGCGGCAGCCACGTCACGCATCAGCGGCTCAAGTGCTGTAGCCAAGGCATCGGCATCGCCCGCCGGGATCAGCACGCCGCTCACACCATCTTCGACCACGAGCTCGGCAGCTCCGGCGCGGGCAGCGACCAGCGCGCTGCCGGCGGCCATCGCTTCGATCAGCGTCAGGCCAAAGCCTTCATTGCGCGAGGTGAAGGCGTAGATCGTCAGCCGCTGATACCAGCGCTGCACCTGTTCGATCGGCAGCTCGCCGGTGACGACGATGCGCGATTGCAGGCCAGCTGCCTCGATGCGTTTCTTGAGCTCATTCGCGAAAGGCGTCTGTTCGGCCGTGACCTGACCGACGATCACGGCCGTGAAGTCGGGATAGCGCGGCAGCACCAGGCACATCGCATCGACGAACACATCGGTGCCCTTCTGCGCCCGCACGCGGCCGAAGCAGCCGATGGCGTAACGGCCCGGCAAGCCGCTTTCCGCGAACGCCGCGGCGCGATCGACCGGCGGCGCATAGACGTCGGTGTCGACGCCGTGCGGGATCACCGTCGCCTTCACCTTCAGGAACGAGGCGGAGATGTCGGACGTTGCGATGATCGCATCCATCTGCCGGATCAGCCAGCGGGTGATCCAGCTGTGATGCCGCTGCGCCGCCGAGGTGAACACCAGCTTGAGCGGCCAGCCGAGGGCGCGCAGCAAGACGCCTGCGATCATCTCGTTGTTGCGGCGCGCATGCCAGATCGAGGGCCGGTTGCGGCGCCATAGCTTCAGGACATCGGCGATACCCAACCGCGCAATCCCCTCCGGCGCGTCGGAGCCGAACCAGCCTGCGCGGTACAGCTTTGCCAGCCGCGGCGCCACCATCCGGTTGGTCGCGGTGACCCCGGAATAGCGCCTGTGCAGATTTGGCACGATCACTTGCAGATCGCCCGGGGAATCGACCACGTCACGCTCCGTTTGGAAGCCCCCCTATACGCAACATTAAGCATAGTGACCAGTTCAGGGCTGCCGATACCCCCTCTTCACTACGCAGACGCTAGCATCCGCGTTGATCGAAAACGGGTGAGATCATGACTGTGCTAGTCACCGGCGGCGCCGGCTATATCGGAAGTCACACGGTCCTGGCGTTGGCGGAAGCCGGCGAGGACGTCGTCGTGATCGACGATCTCTCCACCGGTTTCTCCGCCTATCTGCCCGAGGGCGTGCCGCTGTTCATCGGCGATGCCGGCGACGAGAATTTGCTCGAGGGCGTGATCGCCCAGCACAATATCGAGAGCATCATCCATTTCGCCGGCTCCGTCGTGGTGCCGGATTCGATGCGCGATCCGCTCGGCTATTATCGCAACAATTTCACGACTGCACGCAACCTGCTGAACGTCGCGGTCAAGCGCGGCATCAGCCGCTTCATCTTCTCCTCGACCGCCGCCGTCTACGGCAATCCGGACCAGGTGCCGGTGCCCGAGCACGCGCCGACGCGGCCGCTGTCGCCCTACGGGTCGTCGAAGCTGATGACCGAGATCATGCTGCAGGACGTCGCCACCGCCTACGGCATGCAGTACGTGACGCTGCGCTATTTCAACGTCGCCGGCGCCGATCCGCAGGCGCGCATCGGGCTTGCCACCATCGGTGCCACCCATCTGCTCAAGATCGCGGTGGAAGCCGCGACCGGCCAGCGCGCCAAGATCGACGTGTTCGGCACCGACTATCCGACCCCGGACGGAAGCTGCATTCGTGACTTCATCCATGTCACGGATCTCTCGCAGGCCCATCGCTCGGCGCTGGCTTATCTGCGCAATGGCGGCGCCTCGACCACACTGAATTGCGGCTATGGCCGCGGCTATTCGGTGCTTGAAACCATCGACGCGGTACGTCGGGTGTCGGGCCGCAGCTTCGCTGTGCAATATGCCGCGCGCCGGCCCGGCGACATCATGACCATGGTCGCGGACACCAGCCGCATCCGCGGACTGCTCGGCTGGAGGCCGCAATACGAGGACCTCGAGACCATCGCGGCGCATGCGCTGGCTTGGGAGGACAAGCTGTTCCGCGAGCGTCACGGCGAGCTCCGCCACGCCGTCTCGGCCTAAAATCGCTTCCGGCGCAAGCCCTTAATTGGGCTTGAAAAGCGGCGCTTTAGCGGGCACAGAGGCCCATCGATCCCTGACGCGCGGGCAGGCTTGTCCCTGCGCCGTCAATGGACACCGGATGGCCCAGTTTCCGAAGAAAATCACCGACGATCCCTATGCGGCCGCGATCCTGATTCGCCGCCTGGTCATGGAACAGGGGGTCGTCTACTGGCGGCGCTACCTCGTTGCCTTTGCGCTGATGGCGGCTGCCGCGGGCGCCACCGCGGGCGCGACCTACGTGCTCGGCCAGGTCATCAACCAGGCCTATGTCGACAAGAACATCCCGGGCATCGCGATGTTCTCAGGCGTCACGGTGGTGCTGCTCTTCATCAAGGGCGTGGCGACCTACGGCCACATGGTGATCCTGACCAAGATCAGTAATGCCATCCTCGCCACCAACCAGCGCCAGCTGTTCGCCAAGCTGATGCGCGAAAGCGTCGGCTTCTTCTCGGAGCGGCATTCGTCCGAATTCCTGGCGCGGCTTACGGCCGGCGCCAAATCGATCACCGACGTGCTCAACATGCTGGTCAACGCCATCGGGCGTGACCTCTTGATGCTGCTCGCCATGGTCGGTGTGATGGTGTGGCAAGACCCGTTGATGTCGTTCATCGGCCTCGTCGCGGTGCCGCCAGCGATGCTGGTGCTGCGCAAACTGGTCAAGCGCATCAAGGGGCTCGCCTACAACCAGTTCACCGGCACCGCGGACATCATGGAGACGATGCAGGAATCGCTGCAAGGCATCCGCACGGTCAAGGCGTTCACGCTCGAAGACACCATGCAGAGCCGCATCGACGAGAACATCGCCATCGTCGAGCGCAATGCCAACAAAATGGCCCGCGTCGCCAACCGCTCCAATCCGCTGATGGAAATGCTCGGCGGCTTCGCGGTCGCCGGCTGCCTGATGTACGGCGGTTACGCCGTGGTCGCGCTCAACGCCACGCCAGGCGCGTTCTTCTCGTTCATGACCGCGTTCCTGATGGCGACCGAGCCGGCCAAGCGGCTGGCGCGGCTCAACATCGATCTCAACAGCCAGCTGGTCGGCGCGCGCATGCTGCTCGAGGTCGTCGACAGCCCGGCGAGCGAGCAATCCGACGATGACAAGCCGGCTCTGAAACTTTCCGACGCGCGCATCGAGCTGCGTGACGTCAGCTTCGCCTACCGCGCCAACGAGACCGTGCTCAACCGCATGAGCTTCGTTGCCGAGCCCGGCAAGGTCACCGCGCTGGTCGGCCCCTCCGGCGGCGGTAAGTCCACCGTGCTGGCGCTGCTGCTGCGCTTCTACGAGGTGACGCAGGGCGATATCGTGATCGACGGCCAGTCGATCGGCGCGGTCTCCCGCAAGTCGCTGCGCGCGCAAACCGCCTATGTCGGCCAGGACGTCTATCTGTTCCGCGACACCATCCGCAACAACATCGCCTTCGGAAAGCCGGGCGCCAGCGAGAGCGAGATCATCGAGGCCGCAAAGGCGGCCTGCGCGCATGATTTCATCATGGGCTTCCCGCTCGGCTACGACACGCCGGTCGGCGAGCACGGCACGCAACTCTCGGGCGGTCAGCGCCAGCGCATCGCCGTAGCGCGCGCGCTGATCAAGAACGCACCGATCATCCTCTTGGACGAAGCCACCGCGGCGCTCGATTCGGAGTCCGAGCGGCAGGTGCAGGAGGCGATCGAGCATCTCTGCCAGAATCGCACCACGATCGTGATCGCGCATCGTCTGCACACCATCATGCATGCGGATGCGATCCTCGTCGTCGAGGGCGGCGAGATCGTCGAGCGGGGCCGGCACGAGGAATTGCTCCGTCGCGGCGGCCGCTACGCCTCCTTCTTCCGCCTGCAGCATCACGACGCCGGCGCTCTGGCGCCGATCAGCGCAACCGCATAGAGTTCCCTCACCCACCAAGAGCAGCGAGATCGCTCCATGAACGCCGCCTCCTACGTCATCCCGCTTCCGCCCCAGGCTTCGCTTCCCGTCGTCGGCGAGAGCGGCCGCTATCCCGTGCGCCGCATCTGGTGCGTCGGCCGCAACTATCTCGAGCACATCCGCGAGATGGGCAACGACGAGCGCGCTCCGCCGTTCTTCTTCGCCAAGCATGCCGACATGCTGGTGCCCGATGGCGCCACCATTCCCTATCCGCCGCTGACCAAGGATCTGCATCACGAGGTCGAGCTGATCGTCGCGATGAAGAGCGGCGGGCTCAACATTCCCGCCGACAAGGCGCTCGACCATGTCTACGGCTATGCCGTCGGCATCGACCTCACCCGCCGCGATCTCCAGATCGCCTCGCGCAAGAAGGAGCGCCCGTGGGAGATCGGCAAGTCGTTCGACGGTTCCGCCCCCTGTTCCGCGATTCAGCCGGCCTCGAAGATCGGTCATCCCGCCAAGGGCAAGATCTGGCTGACGGTCAACGGCAAGGAAGCGCAGAAGGGTGACCTCACCGAGCTGATCTGGAACGTGCCGGAAATCATTTGGCAGCTCTCGCAGCAAGTGAA
>Ga0102590_1000714_pt1 | contig 64273 bp, 67 predicted proteins | sample AraplaMF_Col_mMF_FD_76859 | JGI IMG/M metagenome (GOLD analysis project Ga0102590, IMG submission 76859) | Arabidopsis root microbial communities from the University of North Carolina, USA - plate scrape MF_Col_mMF | ecosystem: Host-associated > Plants > Roots > Endosphere | place: USA...
ATGCGCAGCAGATCGACCGGCAGCAGGGGCGAGGTCATGTGGGTTTCGCGGTAGATCAGCAGCGCGCCTGCGGCGATGGCGATTGCGAATTGAACGAGGCAGGTGATCACGGCCTCGCCATGGCCGACGCTGTCCACGGCCGCGATCCCGACGCCGAAGGTGATCGCCGACAGCCCCGCGCTCTGCCAGTCGAAGGAACGCCCGGCGGGTGTCGTGTGAGGCAGGCTGCGCAGGCCCAGCACCAGCGTGACCACGCCGAGCGGGACGTTGATGGCGAACAGCCAGGGCCAGCTTCCGAACGCGAGGATGCCGGCTGCGAGCGTCGGGCCCACCGCGGCCGAGAAGGCGACGACGAGCGCGTTGAGCCCGATGCCGCGGCCGAGCTGGCTGCGCGGGTAGGTGAAGCGCACCAGCGCCGCGTTGACGCTCATGATGCCGGCCGCGCCAAAGCCCTGGATGATCCGCGCGATGGTCAGCAACGGCAGCGTATCCGCCAGTGCGCAGAAGGCGGATGCCAGCGTGAACAGCGCCAGCCCGACCAGATAGACGCGGCGGTAGCCGACGATCTCGCCGAGCGAGGCCAGCGGCAGCAGCGAGATGGTGATCGCGAGCTGATAGCCGTTGACGATCCAGATCGAGAAGGCCGGGCTGGCGTCGAGGTCGGCCGCGATCGTCGGCAGCGCGACGTTGGCGATAGCGCTGTCGACCACCGCCATGATGATGCCGAGCGCAATGGTCAGGACCGCCTGGTTGCGCAGGGGTTGCGGCAGGCCGTCGGCATGCTCGATGGGGGCGGACGACATGATGGAGGCGCGCTTGATTCGAGCCGTGATGCATCCCCGGATTAGGAAATTGCAGGATGGATCGCAACCCGGCAGGACCCGGACGGTTCCAGTGCCCGCAGTGCTCCCGGCGGCAGGAGCCTGTGTAATGACTTTGCAGGCAGCTCGCGGGGGAGGCTAGTGCTTTTTTGTCTGGATAGCCTTGAGGTAGCTGGCGACGGCCTCGGCGCTCTCCCGGTCGAAGCGGAACGTCGGCATGGCGCGATGAATGCTGCTGTAGCCGTCCTGAAGACGTTGCACGAAGTCGGGGTCGTAGAGCTTGTTCTCGCCCAGATGGCGGAACGGCGGCGCAAGCTTGTTGGGGCTTGAGCCGGTCGGGCCGACGGCATGACACCGCGAGCACATCTGCTCCAGGAGACTCTGGCCGTGCCGCTGCTCGGCATCGAGGGCGTGGGCAAACGAACCCCACAACAAGACGATCAGAGGCGCGAACGCGAACGGCTTCATGTCACCATCGAAAAGTTGCCTTGCCATAGGCGTAAAGCACGATCAGCCCGATGGTCACCAGGGTGGAAACAACCAGGATGAGGCGATCCCAATTGATCCGATCCCTCTCGGCCTGGCTGAGGTTGAGGGCCGTGAACAGGGCCTTCATGGCAAATCGGCGCATCGGGAGCCTCGCGAAACACGCAATTTGACACGGCCGGCGGGCGGCCGCTTGATGCAGCTCAAAGGTCGAGACACGCCTGGACGAGGCCGGCATCGCGCGCAGGGCCGCAACGCGCCGCGTTGCTACACCGCCGGAGGATTGCGGTCGGTGAAGGTCGTGCGCTGGTGCCAGTAAGGATAAGGCAGCGTGACCTTGCTGGCGGCATCGAGCCTTGCGATCTGGTCTTTGGTCAGCGACCAGCCGACCGCGCCGAGATTTTCGCGGAGCTGCGTCTCGTTGCGCGCGCCGATGATCAGTGTCGAGACCGTCGGACGCTGCAGCAGCCAGTTGAGCGCAATTTGCGAGACGCTCTTGCCGGTTTCCTTTGCGACCTCGTCGATCGCTTCGACGACGCGATAGACGTGCTCGTCGGGCACGGGCGGGCCGAACTCGGCGGTCTTGGGCAGGCGGCTGATGTCCGGCTTCGGCTGACCGCGGCGGATCTTGCCGGTGAGGCGCCCCCAGCCGAGCGGCGACCAGACCACCGCGCCGATCCCCTGGTCGAGGCCGAGCGGCATCAACTCCCATTCATAGTCGCGCCCGATCAATGAATAGTAGGTCTGGTTGGCGACGTAGCGCGGGAAGCCGTGCTTGTCGGCGACATCGAGCGACTTCATCAGGTGCCAGCCCGAAAAATTGGAAACGCCGACATAGCGGATCTTGCCGGCGCGCACGAGCACATCGAGGGTTGCGAGCACCTCTTCGGGCGGGGTGAAGGCGTCGAAGCCGTGGAGCTGAAACAGATCGATGTAGTCGGTGCCGAGCCGGCTCAGCGAACCGTCGATGGCCGCGAGCAGATGCTGTCGCGATGAGCCAATGTCGTTGGGCCCATCACCGAAGCGAAAGGTGGCCTTGGTCGAGATCAGGACCTTGTCGCGGCGGCCCTTGATGGCTTCGCCGAGCACGCGCTCGGACTCGCCGAGCGAATAGACGTCAGCGGTGTCGAACATCGACACGCCGGCATCGAGGCAGATATCCAGAAGTCGCCGCGCTTCGGTCGCGTCGGTGGTGCCCCACGCCGCAAGGCGCCCGACGCCGCCAAACGTGCCGGTGCCAAGGCTCAAGGCGGGAACCATGAGGCCTGACCGGCCCAAGCGTCGGTATTCCATCGATATGCTCCTCGGCTGTCCGCTGATTGGTCGGTGCGGCCCTGGCGGCGGATGCTAATGCAAGCATGCGCCTCGTACCATTGCGCGCGCACATGGCGGCTCTGCTTCGCGAGGTCCTTGTTTGATCGGAAGTGGACGGGCCGCGCCGGAATTGCGGCGTCGGCCGCGTCAGTGCCGCAGGCTCTGCCGGAAGTCGCGCGGCGACATCCCGAAATGCTCGCGGAAGACGCGGCCGAAATGCGAGAGGTCGTTGAAGCCCCAGGCAAAGGCGATCTCGCTGACATGGCGGTGGGCGAGCACGGGCGACGCGAGGTCGCGCCGGCATTGGGCGAGACGTTCGCCGAGAACGTAGCGCTGGAACGAAGTGTCCTCGTCGGCCAGCAGATCGTTCACATAGCGCGGCGAGATGCCGAGCGCTGCCGCGGCCTGCGCCAGCGCGAGGTCGGGATCGGCGAGGTGAGCCCGGATGTGGGCCTTGAGCCGGTAGAGCAGGGCGGAGCGGTGGGTCGATGACGGCAGCGGCGTCTTGCCGAGCCGCTCGCTGAGCGCCATCGCCAGCAGGTCAACGGCCTGTTCCGACAGCGCATCGGCATGGTCCGGCGCGAGCCGGTCCGCGCTCTGGCAGAGCCTGAATATGAAATCACAGGCGAGCCGTTCGAGCGGGGCGTCGGCGCCGAACGAGATCGCGGTCAGCGTCTCGGTGCCGCCGAGCCGGCGCTGCAGCATCTCGCGGGGCACCTTGAAGATGGTCTGCGTGAAGCTGTCGTTGAACTTCAGCTCATAGGGACGCGTCGTGTCGTAAAGCGCGAACTGGCCGGGATGGATCACCGTCTCGCGGCCGTCCTGCACCACGCCACCAGCGCCGCGATTGCCGAGCGCGACCAGGACAAAATCCTGATCGGAGCGCGCGATGCGCGAGGGGGTGCGGAAGACATGCTGGCGGTCGGAGCAGACTTCGGAGCATACCGCCTTGCCGAGCGTGGCCTGCGTGACCGAGCCGCGGAAGGCGCTGCCGAGGTCGGACTTGCAGTCAAGCCCGACGAAGACGTCGCAGACGATGTCCTGCCAGAGCGCGAGCCGGCGGTGGCCGGGGCTGTCGTCCGTGGTGAACTGGATTGGCATCGGGACAGCCTCCCTTTCACATCCTGCAAAACGGCATATGAGCGCAGATCCGGCATCCCGGAGGCAAGTTCCGTACCGGGGCGGCGATCCTTATCCAGTCGAGTTTTTGTTCCGCTGCGGTCGAGCGCCCGGCCACGCGGTTCGCCAAATAGATTGCATCGGACGTGATCTCCGATCAACCGGCAAAGGAGACGGCAATGGGCGTCGAACATCCGAAATACAAGGTGGCGGTGGTGCAAGCGGCGCCAGCCTGGCTCGACCTCGACGCCTCGATCGACAAGTCGATCGCGCTGATCCGGGAAGCGGCCGAAAGGGGCGCCAAGCTGATCGCCTTTCCCGAAGCTTTCATCCCCGGCTACCCCTGGCACATCTGGATGGACTCGCCGGCCTGGGCGATCGGCCGCGGCTTTGTGCAGCGCTATTTTGACAATTCGCTATCCTATGACAGCCCGCAGGCCGAGCGGCTGCGCGACGCCGTTCGGAAGGCGAAACTGACGGCTGTGCTCGGCCTCTCCGAGCGGGACGGTGGCAGCCTCTATCTCGCGCAATGGCTGATCGGCCCGGCCGGCGAAAGCATCGCAAAGCGCCGCAAGCTGCGGCCAACCCATGCCGAGCGCACCGTTTATGGCGAAGGCGACGGCAGCGATCTCGCCGTCCACGCCAGGGCCGACATCGGCCGCATCGGCGCGCTGTGCTGCTGGGAGCATCTTCAGCCGCTTTCAAAGTATGCGATGTACGCCCAGAACGAGCAGGTGCACGTCGCGGCCTGGCCGAGCTTTTCGCTCTACGATCCGTTTGCGCCGGCACTCGGCGCCGAGGTGAACAACGCCGCCTCGCGCGTCTACGCGGTCGAGGGCTCCTGCTTCGTGCTCGCGCCTTGCGCGACCGTATCACAGGCCATGATCGACGAGCTCTGCGACCGGCCCGACAAGAACGCGCTGTTGCATGTGGGCGGCGGGTTCGCCGCGATCTACGGCCCCGACGGTAGCCAGATCGGCGACAAGCTGGCGCCGGACCAGGAGGGGCTTCTGATGGCCGAGATCGATCTTGGCGCCATCGGCGTCGCCAAGAACGCCGCCGATCCCGCCGGGCACTATTCGCGGCCCGACGTGACGCGGCTGCTGCTCAACAAGAAGCGCTACCAACGCGTCGAGCAGTTCGCGCTGCCCGTCGACAGCGTCGAGCCCGTGGACATCGCCGCGGCGGCGAATTGATCGTCGAAATCGAGGGGAGGGAACCACCATGGAATCCGCAATTCCTCTGCATCTCGAGACCCAGCGCACGCGCCACAAGCGCGTGCCGGACGATTACCAGCCGCCATATCCGTCCTTCGTGGCGCGTTACAAGCCGGGGGTTGTCCGGGTCGTCATGGCCTATTTCGGTGTCCAGTATCGCGACGTGGCCCCGGCGGCTGCGATGGAGTCGCTGGCGGCAATTGGCGAACGGTTTGCAGGCGAGGGAGGCCCCACGCATTGGGACCGCGCCCACTACGTCGATCAGGCCGGATACACGAATGTCGTTTCGGCTGCTTATTGGGACGACATCGCGCGTTTCGACGCCTGGTTCGAGCCGTCGCGTGAAGCATGGACAGGTAAGGGCCGCGAGGGGATCGGCACCTTCATCGAAGTGTTGCGTCCTGCCGTGGCGCGACACGAGACGCTGTTTTCTTCGCTCGGCCGGCCCGAGGGCGTCGCCGTCATTGCCGACGGCACGAGCGGTGAGGTGCAGGAGCACGCCTATTGGGGTGGCATGCGCGATCGCATCCCGCTGTCGCAGACCGATCCCATGACGCCCGGCGGCGCTCCGGAGCTGATCCGTGACGGCGCCCGCCTGCGCGTGAAGGCGCATGACAATCTCTGCCTAATCAGGTCCGGGCAGGATTGGAGCGACACCGAGGCCTCGGAGCGAAAGCTCTATCTCGACGACGTCGAACCGGTGTTGCGCGAAGGCATGGACTTTCTGCGCGACGACGGTCTTGTCATCGGCTGCTACGCCAACCGTTACATGCAGGTGCTCGCGGCAGGCAGCCGTGCGAGTGAAAAATCCTACGGCCAGAGCTGGTGGAAGAGTCTCGCCGCGCTGGAGCGCTGGGCGGAGTCGCATCCGACCCATGTCAAGATCTTCGGCGCGGCGATGAAATATCTGTCGACGCTCGGGCCTTCAGCCAAGCTGCGGCTCTATCACGAGGTCACCGTCGCGGCCGCGGACGAGCAATTCTTCGAATATCTGAGCTGTCATCCGAAGACGGGGATGCTGGCGGCGGTGCAAAGCGCCGGCGCCTGATGGATCAGGCCACGCAGTGGCCAAGCAGCTCGGGATGCGCCGTGCAGATGTGATGCGCGCCCGCATCGCGCAGCTCGGCCTCGCTGCCATAGCCGTAGAGCACGCCGATCGCGGTCATGCCGTTGGCGCGGGCGCCGACAACGTCATGGCTGCGGTCGCCGATCATGATCGCGCCAGTCGGATCGACCTTGGCCTCGTCGAGCGCGTAGCGCAGCAGGTCGCGCTTGTCGACGCGCGTGCCGTCGAGCTCGGAGCCGAAAACCCGCTCGAAATACGGCTTCAGGCCGAAATGCTCGACAATGCGGTTTGCGTAGACCGCGGGCTTGCTGGTCGCCACGAACATGCGCGGCGTGGTCGCAGCAAGCGTCGTCAGCGTGTCCAAGATGCCGGCATAGGCCTCGTTCTCGAACAGGCCGATATCACTGAAACGCTCGCGATAGAGCAGCAGCGCACGGTCGGCGAGTTCCGCGCTGCCGGTCAGCTTTTGCAGGCTGGCGTGGAGCGGGGGGCCGATGCACCAGGTCAGATCGTCCTCGCTCGGCACTGCAAGGCTGAGCCCTTCCAGTGCGTATTGGATCGAGCGGGTGATCCCGGGTTTCGGGTTGGTCAGCGTGCCGTCGAGATCGAAATAGATTGTCACCATGCTGGTCGTGCCCGTGCTGATATTGCCGTCTGTTGCGTGACCTAAACGAGGCCGCAGGCCAAGGCAATGTGCAACGGCTGGCAGGGCGAAATCTGGCTCGTTGATGCTGTTCTCCGCTTTAAAAGCTCGCTATTGGCGGGGCTTAGGCGTAGGGTCCAGCGATCACCGCCCTTCCAATGGCATCCATCGGTGACTGAGGGTCACTCACGCTCCCGCCGACTGAGGAGGAGCGCGCATGCCTCGATTTCGTTTGGCCGACTGGATCGTGCCGCCGGTGGTCGTTCCGCTGTTTCTATTGCTTCTGGTTGCCGCTGCGGCGCTCCTGCGTGGATAAGACGCAGCTGCAATACCTTGTGAGCGGACGCGATCAGAGCGGTTACGTCAGCTTGGGCCGCACCACGACGGCCGCCGCCCTGAAGAAGGCGAGGGAGCTGCTGCAGGAAGGCTATATCGACGTGCGGATTTGCACTCCGCAGGGGCGGATTCTGCTGTCCGACGAATTCGACCAGTTCGAGGCATGAGGCGCGCGCGGGCGTCAACGACCGCGCCCCGGCCCTGCGCGAGGAAAGACAATCCCATGAAGATGCTCATTGTCGTATTGGCGCTTGGCACATTTGCGCAAAGTGCCGTCGCGAAAGAGCCGGACTGCCGCATTATCGAAAGCACGAGTGGACGGCTCGCCTGTTACGATGCTGCGTTTCCGCCAAAGGCGAAGCAACCCACTGCTGTCGAGAGAGACGCAGCGCGGGCGGCCTACAAGGACCCGTTCGTTGCGGAAGAGGCCAGAACCGCCGCGAAGCTGAAGAATATCTGCCGCGGTTGCTGAGCCGTGCACTCTCCGACATCAAGCCAAATCATCGAGGTGCCGACATGACGCCGCTCCGCCGTATCGCCGTCATTGGCAACTCGCTGCCTCGCCGGTGCGGAATTGCGACCTATACGACCGACCTGAAGAACGCGATATCGATTTCGCGCCAGGATATCGAGACTTGCATCGTGGCAATGACCGATCGCGGTCAAGCCTATGACTATCCTCCGGCGGTCGCGTTCCAGATCAAGGATGGCAATATCGAAGATTACATGCGGGCCGCGGATTTCCTCAATGCCGGCCGGTTCGACACCGTGTGCTTGCAGCACGAGTTCGGGATCTTTGGTGGGGAAGCCGGAGCCCATATCCTGGTGCTGTTGTCCCGCCTGACGATGCCGGTGGTTACGACGTTTCATACGGTGCTGGCCGATCCGACGCCGGTGCAACGCACCGTCATGGAGCGCATCGTCGAGGCATCGTCGAAGGTCGTGGTGATGGCCCATAAGGGCCGCGAACTGCTGCGTGACGTCTATCTGGTGCGTGACGACAAGATCGAGGTGATCGCCCACGGTATTCCCGATGTCGCCTTCGCCGAGCCGGATGCAGCGAAAGCCAGGCTTGGATTTGAGCAAAAATCGGTCATCCTGACATTCGGCCTGTTGTCGCCGAACAAGGGCATCGAAGTCATGATCGACGCCATGCCGTCGATTCTGAAGCGCTGCAAGAATGCGGTGTACGTCGTGCTCGGCGCAACGCACCCCAATCTGGTCCGAAACCAGGGCGAGGCCTATCGTGAGAGCCTGATCGCGCGGGTGCGCGAACTCGGCATTGAGGACCACGTGGTGTTCTTCGATCGGTTCGCCGATCTGGCCACGCTGCTTGAATTCATCTCGATGTGCGACGTCTACGTCACACCCTATCTCAACGAGGCCCAGATGACCTCGGGAACACTGGCCTATAGTTTCGGACTGGGCAAACCGGTCGTATCGACCCCGTACTGGCACGCACGCGAGCTGCTTGCCGACGGCTGCGGCATCCTGGTGCCGTTCGGCGATTCCGCGGCGATCGGCAACGAAATCGCGAACCTGCTGACCGACTATAACAGGCGGAAGGCGATGTCCCGGCGCGCCTATGCGGCGAGCCGGATGATGACATGGGAGCAGGTGGCCGAGCGCTACGTGTCCGTCTTCGAAAATGCGCGGCAAGGCCATCGGTTGAAGATCTTCGCGCGCTCCGACATGACCGCGCCGGAGCCACGTGGTCCGGCGCCGCCCGACATGCAGATCGGCCATTTCCTATCGATGTGCGATGATGTCGGTCTGTTCCAGCACGCGGTTTTTTCGGTTCCGGATCGCGGACATGGCTATTGCGTCGATGACAACGCGAGAGCGCTGCTGCTGGCCTGCGCACTCAACGGTCCGGGCGAACAGCCGCTGTCGGAGGTCTTGACGAGCAGGTTCGCGGCATTCGTGCAGCATGCCTGGAACCCGGACACCAGGCAATTCCGCAACTTCATGGGGTTCAATCGAACCTGGCTTGAAGACAGGGGCTCCGAAGACAGTCACGGGCGAACGCTATGGGCCTTGGGCGAGGTTGCACGCAGAGACGCGAGCCCGGCCCGGCGCCTGTGGGCCGCTGCCTTGTTCGGGCAGGCATTGTCGATCGCGGCGAGCTTTCGTTCACCTCGCGCATGGGCGTTCATGCTGCTGGGTTTGGACGCCTATTGTGCCGTAGCTCCGGAAGATCTCTACGCCAGGGAAATCCGGCATTTGCTTGCCGACAGGTTGATGGCTTGCCTGGCGTCGGTCGAGACGCCGGAATGGCTGTGGTTCGAGGAAGGGCTGGCCTACGACAACGCGCGATTGCCGCAGGCCTTGATCCTCACGGGCGTGGCGACGGAAACGCCTCGATATCTCGATGCTGGATTGAGATCCCTGCGCTGGCTGATGACGCAACAGACCACCGCGGCAGGCCATTTCCGGCCGGTCGGTACCGCCGGCTTCGGCGAGCTACGGCAACGTCCGCGTGCGTTTGATCAACAGCCCGTGGAGGCAACGGCAACGATCGCCGCCTGCCTCACCGCGTGGCGCGCCGACGGCGATGCCGAATGGAGAGCCATGGCAACGCGGGCCTTCGCCTGGTTCCTCGGCAGCAACGATCTCTCGGTGGCGCTGATCGATCCGCTCACGGGCAGCTGCCGGGATGGTTTGCACCCTGACCGCGCCAACGAAAACCGCGGGGGCGAGTCGGTTGTTTGCTATCTGCTCGGGCTTGCGGAGATGCGACAGCTTGCGCGCGTCACCCCGAGCCTGACCAGGCCCACGGCCTTGCGCGCCGTGGGCGCCTGAACCTGATCTTCTCATTGAGCAAGCCGAGGATACCGTGTCACCAGCTTCATTCCTGAATCGGCAGGGGCTTCATCTGCGCCCCGATCCGGCGCGCGTTATCGTGCGGCCCTTCAAGCCGGCAACCGAACCCCGCGATCTGAATCCGACCGACAAGATGCGGGCAAATCATATCGTCGACCGGGTTCTCGCGCTCAGTTCGGAGGCTGTCGCGGTCCAGCTTGCGGACGTCCTCGACAATTTCGAGGGGCGACATCGTAACCTCCTGGAGAGTTTCGAGGCTCGCGCGGATGAAATGGAGGATGCTTTCGCGACGCATGGCCTCTTCTCGAAGGCCCAGCGTCAGCTGGTCGGCGCCTATTTCCTCAGTGAATATTCGTTCGAAGCCTCTGCCTTGTTCAACCCCAGCATCGTCCCGCATCCCGATCAATCCGGCGCACCAACGGGAGGCTTGCGCTTCATCCTCAGTCTTCGCGCTATCGGCGAGGGGCATGTGTCGTCGCTGACGTTTCGAACCGGAACGATTGCGGCTGATGGAAGCCTGGCCGTCGATCCGACGGCGCGCCTTGCCTCGGTTCCCCGGATTACCAGTCGCGTATCCGGGCCGGAGGGCGACCGTGTGGATTTGATGTTCAGGCCCGAGGAAGACCTCAGCGAGCGCGTCATCTTTCCCGTGACGGAATCCCAATCGAACGGCATCGAGGATGTCCGCTTTGTCAAATTCAACGAGGGCGATCGGCAGACCTACTACGCGACCTATACGGCTTACAGCGGACGCGCGATCCGGTCGGAATTGATCGAGACCAGCGATTTCAGGTCGTTTCGGCTGTCGCCGTTGCGGGGGAGCGCCGCACACAACAAGGGCATGGCGCTGTTCCCGCGCAAGATCGACGGCCGATATGCCATGATCGCGCGACAAGACAATGAGAACCTGTACCTGCTCTATTCGGACGATCTCTACACGTGGGAAGGCGGCGGGGTCCCGCTTCTGAAACCGCAATTTCCCTGGGAGTTCGTCCAGATCGGGAACTGCGGATCGCCCATAGAACTAGACGAAGGCTGGCTGCTGCTGACACACGGTGTCGGCCCGGTCCGCAAATATTCGATCGGAGCGGCGCTGCTCGACAAGCGCGATCCATCCAAGGTGCTGGCACGTTCGGCGGAGCCGCTGCTCCGACCTGAACCGTCCGAGCGTGAAGGGTATGTTCCTAACGTCGTCTATACCTGCGGTGCGATGAGGCATAAGGACCGGATCATCTTGCCCTATGCGGTGTCTGACACCTTCTCGAGTTTTGCAACAATCGGGATTTCGGCGCTCATCGCGTCGATGCAACGCTGAGCGCGGCGTTCGCACTCGCCGACGTCTACTCCGTTCACAGCAGGCCAGGGGAGCCGTCATGGTTCGCGAAACAACCTACGTGGTGCAGGCATTCAATGCGGGCAAGGGTGGAAATCTGAAGGCGGATTCTCCCATCGTCTGCAAGTCGGAAAGCGGTGCGCTGCGGACGGCGGAGCGACTTGCCTTGAGCAAGCTCGGTGTGGTCGCGTTCTCGTCCAGCGGTGATGCCGAAATGGGTGACTATGACGACGAGCCGACGGTGTTCTTCCGAAAGGGCGAGCTTCCGGCAGGATTCGACTGAGTCATTGGTTGCGGTTGGCCAGGTATTGGAGAGGAGCACAGATGAACGCGCGACTGGATATGTTGAATAAGGCCCGCGATCGCATGATCGAGGACAGGGACGAGCACGCCAAAGTGCTGGCCGCGCCCTTTGACCGTGACAAGGCCGAGCGAGCACGGAACAAATTCGTCGAACTTCAGACGCTGATCGATGCCCTAGACCGTGCAATCAGCGCAGAGAAACCCGCCTCGGCATAACGTCGAGGAGAGGAAGGGCGGAGTGGCGGGCATCAAGCCGGCTCTTCCGCATCATGCCGCCCGCCCGCGCTATTGCTGTCTCGCCCACTCGACGATTGCCGTGGCGTCCGCGCCCGCCTGCGCTTCCCAGGTGGAGAGGGCGCTGGTTGCAGCTGTCCGAAGTGCGGCGATGAGCGAGCTGGGCGCCGGTTCGGCGATGCGGACGCCGTTGTCACGCATGCGCGCGTAGTTCTCGGTGGTGCGATGGGTGAGCAGCGCGAACTGGCTCTGCTCAGTCTCGGCCGCTGCGGCCAGCACCTCGCGCTGCATTCCTTCGGACAGCTCGGCAAAGGCGTCGCTGCGGACAAAGGCGATCGAGACCGGCATCGCGTAATTGATGGCCGTGAAATAGGGCAGGAAGTCCCAGAGCTTGCGTCCTGCGCCGCCGTCACCGGAGGTGAGGAACGCATTCAGCCGGTGCTCCCTGAGGCCGGCGAGCGCCGCGTCCATCGGCAGGAATTGCGCATTCGCGCCGGCCGCGCGCATGACCTCGCTGGAGTTGGCGTCGTAAGCCCGCAAGTTCAGTTTCGGCAGGTCGTCGGCGTTCGCGAGCGCGTGCTCGGACCAAAGACCCGTTGCCGGCCAGATCGTCACATAAAGCAGCTTGAGACCACGTGCTGCGAGCGCCTTTTCGTAGAGCGGGCGCGCCCGCATATTGGTGGCGCGGGCGACGTCGACCGATTGCACCAGGAAGGGCAGGGTGGACAATGCGAGCACCGGGTCAAGGCCCGAGAGCGCGCCCGCGAAGGCATCGCCACCGGCGATGCGGCCGTCCGTCGCCGCGCCGGGCATCGCGCCCGAGTTGATCTTGAGCTCGTTGTCGAAGGCGTTGGCCACGGTCACGAAACCGTTTGTGCGCGCGGCGACCCGTTCGGCGAAAGTGGTGAGCCCGATCCCGGAAATGTTGTTTTGCGGGTATTCCGTGGTCATCTGCCAAGTGACCTGGGCGGCGGCCGGCACGGCGGACAGCAAGAGCGCGGTGAGGGCAAGGATCGCGTGGATCCGTTTGGCGGGGAATCGCATTGGGAGAAGCAGGTCAGGCAGCATAGATTGGCAGCTCGTCGAAACATGGCACGGTGCCACAACATGGCGGATCACTTTGTCGCATGGCGCGCCGACGCGCGCCACAGCGATGCTTGGGCAGTGCTGGCGCGATTTGTATCACTGGTCGCAGCGACGCTGCTGCTCGCGATGTCGCAGGCCGCGGCGTGGGACAGCTCGCCTGCCAGGACGGGTGTCGCCATCCCAAGCGTCGAAGAGCTTGCGGTGCCTCCCGCCAAGCCCGATGCGCGCGAGAGCGACACGCGGGAGTCGATCTGCCTGATCGTGGAGGCGGCCGCGCGCGATGCCAATTTGCCGCTGGAATTCTTCGCCCGCGTGATCTGGCAGGAGAGCCGCTTCCAGGCCGATGCGGTGGGCCCGATGACGCGGAGCGGCGCGCAGGCGCAGGGGATCGCGCAGTTCATGCCGGGCACAGCGAGCGAGCGCGGGCTGCTCAATCCCTTCAACCCGGTGCAGGCCTTGCCGAAGTCGGCCGAATTCCTCAACGAGCTGCGCAACCAGTTCGGCAATCTCGGCCTGGCCGCCGCTGCCTACAATGCCGGGCCGCGGCGGGTGCAGGAATGGCTCGCCGGCACCGGTCCGATGCCGGAGCAGACCCGCAACTATGTCTTCGCCATCACGGGCACGAGTGTCGACGCGTGGGCGAAGGCAGGCAGCACCGGCAAGGGGCCGCCGAGTTCGCCGCCAACGAGCTGCCGCGATCTGATGGCGCTGTTGAAGCGTGCACCGAATGCCTTCGTTGCCGAGCTCGAGCAGCATGTGGAGCTGGCTGCCGCCAAGGTCTGGGGCGTGCAGCTCGCCGCCGGGTTCGACCGCAACCGGGCGCTGGCGATGTACTCCCGCGCCGTGACGCGGCTGAGCGCCGTGATCGGCGAACGAGACCCGAGCCTGCTGAGTTCGGTGGTGCGCAGCCGCGGCACGCGCGCGTTCTACCAGGTGCGCATCGGCGCCGACACGCGCAGCGAGGCGGATGAGTTGTGTAACCGCATCCGCAAGGCCGGCGGCGCGTGCTTCGTGCTGAAGAACCGGGGCGTGAGCGGGTAAGGGCGTGTCGTCGTGCATGCCAGCCCCGCCGCGCGCTTTCTTGACGCTGGCCACCGCATTGCCCGTTATGCGGGAACGATTCCTCATCCAAGCCGGCCGTCCCGTGGCGCTTCCTCCGCTCGATTCTCCTCAATGGCATAGTTCCTGGCGCGCCTTTGCGTGGGGGTTGCGCTCGATCACGCAGACGATCCTCACCGTCGTGCTGTTCGTGACGTATCTCGGCATCGGCGCGCTTGCCCACGACACGCATTTCAGCCTGCTCTGGGCGCTCTGCTCGACGCTTTTCGTCTGGGCAGGTCCGGCGCAGATCATCCTGATCACCACGCTCGGCTCGGGCGCGACCGTCATTCAGTCGGCGATCGCGGTCACCGTCAGCGCCATCCGCCTGTTTCCGATGGTGGTCTCGGTGCTGCCCCTGATGCGCACGCCGACGACGAAGCGGCGCGAGCTCGTATTCGCCGCGCATCTCACGGCGGTGACGTTGTGGGTGGAGTGCCACCGCTTCCTGCCGCAGGTGCCGCGCGAGCGGCGCATCGCTTTCGTGCATGGGCTCGGTTGCGGCCTGGTCTCGGTGTGCCTTACCGCCAACACGGTCGGCTATTTCCTTGCCGCCAATCTCACGCAGACGCTGGGCGCTGCGATCCTGTTGCTGACGCCGCTGTCCTTCCTGTTCTCGACCGCGCGCAACAGCCGCGAGGTTGCCGATGTCGTCGCGCTGACGCTGGGGATCCTGCTTTATCCGCTGGCGGCGAAGATGAACTCCGGCCTCGACATCCTCGTCAGCGGCCTCGTCGCGGGGACGATCGCCTATGGCGTCCATTGGTGGCGGGTGGTGCGCGCATGAGTTTTGCCCAGTTCATTGGTGACTGGCAGGCGCTGGCCGTGCTGTTCGTCGCCGGCGTCGTTCCCAACCAGATCTGGCGCATGCTGGGCCTGTGGTTCGGCGGCGGCATCGACGAGGGCTCCGAGCTGCTGGTCTGGGTGAGGGCGGTCGCCACCGCCATCCTGGCCGGCGTCATCGCCCAGATCGTGGTCGAGCCGCCAGGGGCGCTCGCCAGCGTGCCGGACGTCCTGCGCTATGGCGCGGTCGCCGCCGGCTTCGTCGTCTTCCTGTTGACCCGCCGCTCGATCTTCGCGGGCGTGGTGACGGGCGAAGTGTTCATGCTGGCCGGCACGTGGTGGTTGGGCTAAAACCGCCTCCGAATAGCTGAGGAACTGGAGATATGGTTCGCGAAAACGAGCTCCGCGAGGGCGAGGTCGCCATCGAGCTGCCGCCGACGCAGGATGCCGGCCTGGTCTTCATCGGTCGTATCCGCACGCCCTGGACTTCGCGTCTGGAGACGCCGCGGCAGGGCCGCGCCGACGGACCGATCTGCCGCCTCGAGATCTTCGAGCCGTTCGTGCCCGCCATCAAGGGCGTCGACTTCTACGGCAATCTCGAGGTGCTGTACTGGCTCGACCGCTCGCGCCGCGACATCGTGCTGCAAAGCCCGAAGAACAACGAGAAGACCCGCGGCACCTTTTCGCTGCGCTCCCCGGTCCGGCCCAATCCGATCGGCACCTCGATCGTGAAGCTGGTCGGCATCGAGGGAAACGCCATCCTCGTGCGCGGCCTCGATTGCATCGACAACACGCCGCTGATCGACATCAAGCCCGACCGCTGCGAGTTCACGCCACTGGCGGCGCCGCAGGCCGGGGATTTTCAGTCCGAGTGACGTCTCTCCTCCGGCATTGCGAGACCTAGCCCGCCTTCAGCGCCGCGATCAGCTTGGTCGCGTTTTCTTCCAGCACCTTGACGTCTTCCTTGCGGCTGGCCGGCGGCAGCATCGCGACGCCGTCATGGCGCGGCATCACGTGCATGTGGAGGTGAAACACCACCTGTCCGCCGGCGGGCTCGTTGAATTGCTGCACGGTGATGCCGTCGGCATTGAATGCCTTCATCGCGGCTGCGGCGATCTTGTGCGCGCCGCGGGCGACATGGGCGTAGTCGTCCGGCTTGATGTCGAGGATGTTGCGAGCGGGGGCCTTCGGGATCACCAGCGTATGGCCGGGCACCCGCGGCATGATGTCGAGGAAGGCCAGCACATGCTCGTCCTCATAGACCTTGTGGCAGGGAAATTCGCCGCGCAGAATTTTTGCGAAGATGTTGTTGGTGTCGTAGGCGGTCATGGCGGCGGCTCCCTCAGAATTTCGCGCTTACTGTCATCAGCCACGGTGAACCGTCAAGGCGCCTCGTCGATGCCTTTGCGGAACGGGCCGAGCTCGGCGAGCTCGCGTCCGGCCTCGGCGACATAGGCACGCTCCCGCTTGAGGTAGTCGTCGATGGCGCGGCGCAGGCCCGGATCGGCGATGAAGTGGGCGGAGTGGGTGGTTCGCGGCAGGTAGCCGCGCGCGATCTTGTGCTCGCCCTGCGCGCCGGCCTCGACATACCTCAAGCCGCGTTTGATGGCGAAGTCGATCGCCTGATAGTAGCAGACCTCGAAGTGCAGGAAGGGATGATGCTCGACCGCGCCCCAGTTGCGGCCGAACAGTGTGTCCGAACCGATGAAGTTGATCGCGCCCGCGATCCAGCGATCGTTGCGACGCGCCATCACCAAGAGCACGTCGTCGCTCATGGTCTCGCCGATCAGCGAGAAGAACTCGCGCGTGAGGTAAGGGCGGCCCCATTTGCGCGAGCCGGTCTCCATGTAGAACTCGAAGAAGGCGTCCCAGGCATCCTCGGTGATGTCCTTGCCCGTGAGCCAGTGGATGCTGATGCCGGCGGCCAGCGCATCGCGGCGCTCGCGCTTGATCGATTTGCGGTGGCGCGAATTCAGCGTGGCGAGGAAGTCGTCGAAGCTCGCAAATCCCTCATTGTGCCAGTGGAACTGCTGGTCGGTCCGCTGCAGGAAGCCGTGCTCGGCGAGCAGCTTCCACTCCGCCTCAAGTGCGAAGGTGACGTGCACCGAGGAGGCCTTGCTGACGCCGCACAGCGCCACCAGCCCGCTCGCGAGCGCCTCGGTGATACGCTCGCGGTCGACGCCATCGCGAACCAGCAGCCGCGGCCCCGTGGCCGGCGTGAAGGGAACCGAGACCTGAAGCTTGGGATAGTAGCGCCCGCCGGCCCGCTCATAGGCATCCGCCCAACCGCGGTCGAAGACGTATTCGCCTTGCGAGTGCGATTTCAGATAGCAGGGCACGACGCCGGCGATGCGGCCATCGATCTTGGCCACGAGGTGCCGCGGTCCCCAGCCGGTGCGGATCGTCGCTGAACCCGATTTCTCAACAGCCGAAAGAAACGCGTGCGAGACGAAAGGGTTATAGGAGGGTCCTAAGAGGCCGGCCGAATCGCCTGAAGGGGCGGGTGAGGTTCCGTTGCTACTCCCATTGCACCGGCCGCCTGGATTGGCGCAGGCGTCCCAATCCTCAGGAGCCACCTCGGCAATGGAAGGTACGGCCTCGAGCGTGATTTCAGATGATCCCATCGCGCCCAAGATCGTGCATTGCAGCAGCGACTTCAAGAGGGCGGGAACGTCAGACCCTACGGCACGAACCCCTCAAAAATCATCTGGTCCGCATACTGTCCGACCCGCGTCCGCTGCTCCGGGGTGCGGACGGTCCAGCCGAGCAGGGCGCAGCCGAAGACGTTGCGGGCGATCCAGGGGGCGGGCGCCGGGAGGTGGTCGACCTTGAAGGCGACGAAGTGGGGCTGGGTCTGGAAGCCGTGGCGCAGGTACAGCATGCTGTCGCGCTGCTGCTGGGTCAGGGTGGCCCAGTATTCGTCCTCATAGCTCCGCTGGGCGACGATGCCGCGCGGGCGGGACGGCAGCAACTGGCGCAGCGCCAGCACCTGGTCGGGATCGAACGACATGCCGACCGCGGGGCCCTGATAGGACGCCAGCACCTCGGCCATCCGCGTCACCAGCTTGCGGTCGCCGTCAAAATGGCTCTTGACCTCGATCACCAGCGGCACACGGCCGGCGACCATGGCGCAGAGGTCGGAGAGCGACATCATTTGCTCGTCCGTGTCCTTGAATTTGACGGCTCTCAGTTCCGCGGCTGTCTTCGACACCACCGCGCCGGTGGCCTCGGTGAGGCGGCCGAGCGCATGGTCGTGGTGCACCATCGCCTCGCCGTCGGCGGAGAGCTGGATGTCGACCTCGATCGAGAAATTGCCGGCGACGGCAGCCTGCACCGCGCCGGGCATGTTCTCGACGATGCCGCGGGAAATGTCGTGCAGGCCGCGATGGGCGACCGGCCGGGCTGTCAGCCAATCCGGAGCGCGCATGCGCGTCAGGCGACCTCGAACACGCCTTCGACCTCGACCGCCGCATCCGCGGGCAGCGAGGCGACGCCGACCGTGGTGCGGGCGTGGCGGCCCTTGTCACCGAACGCGGCGACCATCAGGTCGGAGGCGCCGTTGAGCACCTTCGGCCCGTCCAGGAAGTCCGGCGCCGAGTTGATGAAGCCGCCGAGGCGCACCACGCGCACGACCTTGTCGAGGTCGCCGAGCGCCGCCTTGACCTGGGCCAGCAAATTGACCGCGCAGCCGCGTGCCGCCGCGGCACCCTCTTCGATGGAGACGCCGGCACCCAGCTTGCCCTTGGCGATCAGCTTGCCGTCAGGGGCGAAGCAGACCTGGCCCGAGACGAACAGCAAATTGCCGGTGCGCACGAACGGGACATAGTTGGCCACGGGGGTCGGAGCCTCGTGCAGCTTGATGCCCTGTTCCGCCAGTTTCTGCTCGACCGTGCCCGCCATGTTCGACCTCGTTGTCCTGAAAATCATCCGCCCGGGCGCTTGCATTGGCGGCCGGGCGGGCCCTGTTTCGCCCATCGTGCCGCCACATGCAAGCAACCGGAGGGGATGCATTTTGTTGAGGCAGGGCAGGAGGTTCAGCGGGAGGGGCGCAACTTTACGTGAGACCGCCTCAGTTGCGACGCAATGGAACGGTCACTAAACTGTCGAATCTGCGCTTTCCCCAAGGACGCATCTTCAAGGAACAGACATGGTGCACCTTTTCCGGACTTCGCTCGGTGTGATGGCGCTCGCGGCGGCAGCCCTCGGCTCCAGCGGCGGAGCGCAGGCGGCCAGCGGTCCGTTTCTCGCGCATCAGGCGCTCTATGACCTCAGCCTGGTCAAATCGCGCTCCAATTCGGTCAACAGCGCGCGCGGCCGCATCCTCTACAACTTCACTGGGAGCTCGTGCGAGGGCTACACCTCCGAATTCCGGCAGGTGTCCGAGCTCGACAGCGGCGAGGGCAAGATCACGCTGAGCGACCTCCGCTCCAATTCCTGGGAGGACGCCGCGGGCAAAAGCTACCGCTTCAAGATCGAGACGCGGATGAACGAGGCCGACGCCGGCCGCGTCGACGGTTCGGCCGAGCGCGATGGCGACCATATCAACGTCAAGCTGAAGCTGCCGGCGCCGAAGAGCTTCACCCTCGACGGCAAGATCGTGTTCCCGACCGAGCAGATCCAGCGCATCATCGCCGCCGCCAGGGACGGCAAGTCGCTGCTCGAGCTCTCCGTCTATGACGGCTCCGACGACGGCCAGAAGGTCTACAATACCCTGACCGTGATCGGCCAGCCAATCCCTGCCGACCGCACCGCCTCGCCCGATGCATCGACGTCGGACGAGCACATGAAGTCGCTGAAGCGCTGGCCCGTCACCGTCAGCTATTTCGACCGCGAGTCCCAGCAGAAGGAAGGCGAGCAGACGCCGGTCTACGCGATGGCGTTCGAGCTCTACGAAAACGGCGTCTCCCGCCAGCTCGTGCTGGATTACAACGATTTCGTGATTTCGGGCGCAATGGGCAAGTTCGACGTGAAGGACAGCAAGCCCTGTAATTGAGGGCGAGACGTCTAGCCCTTGTCGCACTCTGCGGCTACGCTTGCTCCCAACCTCTGACCTCCGGGAGAAAGCCCATGCCCAAGCTCGACCATCTCCGTCCCAGCGGCCTTCACAACAACCCCGCTTATTCCCACGTCGTCACCGCGACCGGCGCACGCACCATCTACATCTCCGGCCAAGTGGCCGTGGACGAGGAAGGGCGGATCGTCGGCGAGGGCGATCTCGCCGCGCAGACCACGCAGGTGATGCAGAATCTCGGCCACGCGCTGAAGGCGGCCGGTGCGAGCTACGCCAACATCGTGAAGATCACGACCTTCGTCGTCGGTTACAAGCCGGAGCTGCGCCCGATCATCGGCAAGGCCCGCTCGGTCTTCTTCGAAGGGATGGAGCCGCCGGCCTCGACGCTCGTCGGCGTCTCGGCGCTCGCGGCGCCGGAATGGCTGATCGAGATAGAGGCGATCGCCGTTGCGGATTGAGGCGTCGACATGACATCGAATGAAGCCATCCGGATCGCCGCGGCCCTGATCAGCCGCGACGATGGACAGGTGATGCTGGTCAGGAAGCGCGCGACCGACGCCTTCATGCAGCCCGGTGGAAAGATCGAGGCCGGCGAGCATCCGCAGGCCGCGCTGAAGCGAGAATTGTCCGAAGAGCTCGGGATCGAGGTCGATCCGAACGAGATGACCTATGTCGGACGATACACGGCGCCCGCCGCGCACGAGCCCGGCCGGCTCGTCGATGCGGAGATATTTCGCGTCGCCATTGCGCGGTCGGTCAATCCGGGCGCGGAGATCGAGGAGATCCTCTGGCTCGATCCCAACGCGCTGGGATCGGTGAAGCTCGCGCCGCTCACGCGCGACAAACTGCTTCCGCTGTGCGTGCGGTCGGCCGGGTAGCCGCACCTCCGCTCCAGCAAAACCGAAAAACAACCCCATGCACAGTAGACGCGAAGTCTGGCCTAGATTTCGTTTTTAACGAAGTCTATTTGACTCGTCGGGCAAAACAGTGGCATGATGCCATGCTGGGATTTTTGGGAATGTCGCGAGCGCCGGGCTACGCAGCGTTTCCTGATATCTCGCGCAGAACGCCCATCGCCTCGTCGGCGCGATCCACGGGTACGAGGAGATGATCGTGATGAAAGGCTGACACGGCATTCACGCTGATCCCGGCTGCGGCGAGGTGCGCGGTAATGGTTGCCAGGAAACCCACGGCATCGAGCGCGGAGTGAACCGTCAGCGTGATCAAGCGCGAGGCGAACGCGTAGGCCAGTCCCGCGGCTCTGGCCTCGTCACGAGGGATCACGAGCGTCGTCCCTTCCTGCTCGCGGAACGTCATCAGGGGGTTGATCGACACGGGGAGGGATTCGGTTATCGGGATCGTGCAGAACACGAAAATGCCCGGCCACAGCTCTGGCTTCATGTGTTTCAGCAGGGCGTCGAGGTTGCGCTCACCTGTCATAGTCTGTCTCTCGGGGCGCGGTCCCGCCATATGCCCTCGCAACGACGATGTGGAAGTGGCCTGCCATCACTCCCGCTCTGCCTTCTCCGGCCCCTCATAGGCAATGCCGCGGATCACCGCGGCGCTGCCGAACTTCTTGCGCAGGCTGTCCACCGCGCGTTCGGCATGGGCGGCGCGGCGATCGAGCATGTCGGTGTCGTCGGCAGGCGAGCCTTCGCGTAGCGCGCTAACGCCGGCGCCCATCAGGCGGAAGGCGGTGCCGTCGATCTCCTTGGCCAGCATCTCGCGGCAGATCGAAAAGATCTTTGCGGCGAGTTGCGTCGGGGCGACGATCGACTGCGAGCGCGTGCGCTGGCGGAAATCTGCGGTCTTCAGCTTCAGCGTGACGGTCGAGCCGGCCAGTTCGCTGCTCTTCAGACGCGACGACGTCTTCTCGCACAGCCGCCACAAGATCTTTTCCAGCGTGGCGAAATCGCGGATGTCGGTCTCGAAGGTGGTCTCGCTGGAAATCGTCTTGGCGCCGCGATCAGGTTCGACGCGGCGGTCGTCGATGCCGCGCGCGAGCCGCCACAGCCTGCGGCCGTCGCTTGGAAACTGCCGCATCATCTCGATCTCGTCGGCCTTCTGCAGGTCCGCGATGAGACGGAAGCCACGCTGCCCCAGGCGCTCCTGCGTCGCGGGGCCGACACCGAAGATGAAGCCGACCGGCTTCTCGGCGAGCATCAGACGGGCTTCCTCCTGGTCGAGCACGGCAAAGCCGCGCGGCTTGTCGAGGTCGGAGGCGATCTTGGCGAGAAACTTGTTGCAGGACAGGCCGACCGAGACCGAGATGCCGACGTTGCGTTCGACCTCGCGGGCAAAGCGCGCCAGCACCTTGGCCGGGATCATGCCGTGGACCCGCTCGGTGCCGGAGAGATCGAGGAAAGCCTCGTCGATCGAGAGCGGCTCGACCAGCGGCGTCAGCGCCTGCATGGCCTGGCGCACCTCGCGGCCGACGCGGACGTACTTTGTGATGTCCGGCGGGATCACCGTCGCATGCGGACAGGCTTCGAGCGCCTTGTACATTGGCATCGCCGAGCGCACGCCATAGGTGCGAGCGATGTAGCAGGCGGCCGACACCACGCCACGTTTGCCGCCGCCGATGATGACGGGCTTGTCGGCGATGTCAGGGTTGTCGCGCTTCTCGACCGTCGCATAGAAGGCGTCGCAGTCGATATGGGCGATGGTCAGGCTCGCGAGCGCGCGGTGGCGGACAAGGCGAGGGGAGCCGCAGGCGGAACAGCGCCGCACGCCCACATCCAGATCGGCCGAACAATCCCGGCAGAAGCAGCGGGGTCCGGCCGCCTCTGGGGCGCTCACGGCACGTCGCGCTCCCAGGTCCGGTCGCCCAGCGCGTCGCCGAGGACCTGCCGGGCCGCAGCCACGTTGGTGGGGTGCAGTTCCACGGAGCTGGCAAAGGCCTTCACGGTGGCGTCATCGCGCATCACGAAATCGAGCACGCTGAGCAGGAAACCCGGATCCGAGGCGGCGTTCCGCAAGGACTCGGGGCCGACACCTGTCTCAGCCAGGAACAGGCCCAGCCGCTCGGGATCGCCCGCGACAAAGGATAGAGCCTGAATCGCAACGATTTCAGCGACTTCGCGGGGGTTGTGAACAGGCTTTTTCAAGGGGCCGGTTTGCCTTTCCGTTAACTTTAGGTGTCTACTTTGAAACCATCATGCCCGAGTCTCTGGACCCTCGACAAGCAACTGGAAACCACATCGCAGAAAGTGGGCCCTCGGGTTTAACGAAACTAGAGCGAATCTGAGGCTAGTTTGAATCCAGTTTTCGAAGCGCCCGCGAGCGGCGCCTGAGGCGTCACATGCATCGGTCCACGGACCAAACAGGAGGGCGGGATGGCTAAGACCGTCCTGATCGTGGAAGACAACGAGCTCAACATGAAGCTCTTCCGCGACCTGTTGGAGGCGCACGGCTACCAGACCACCGGCACCAGCAACGGCTACGAGGCGCTGGACCTCGTTCGCAAGATGCGGCCCGACCTCGTGCTGATGGATATCCAATTGCCGCAGGTCTCCGGCCTGCAGGTGACGCGCTGGATCAAGGACGATCCGGAGCTGCGTGCCATTCCCGTCGTCGCGGTCACCGCGTTCGCGATGAAGGGCGACGAAGAGCGCATCCGCGAGGGCGGCTGCGAGGCCTATTTGTCCAAGCCGATCTCGGTCGGCAAATTCATTGAGACGGTCCGGCGTTTCATCGGATAGGAAGTGAGTTCAAAGTGTCCGCGCGTATCCTCGTTGTCGATGACGTCCCTGCCAACGTCAAGCTGCTCGAAGCCCGCCTGTCGGCCGAATATTTCGACGTGATGACCGCCTCGAACGGCACCGAGGCGCTTGCGATCTGCGCCCGCGCCGAATGCGACATCATTCTGCTCGACGTCATGATGCCCGACATCGACGGCTTCGAGGTCTGCCGCCGCCTCAAGAGCGATCCGGCGACGCACCACATCCCGGTCGTGATGGTCACCGCGCTCGACAGCCCCGCCGACCGCAATCGCGGGCTGGAGGCCGGCGCCGACGACTTCCTGACCAAGCCTGTCTCCGACGTCGTGCTGATCGCGCGCGTGCGCTCGCTGACCCGGTTGAAGATGATGACCGATGAGCTGCGCATGCGCGCCATCACCTCGCTCGAGATCGGCATGCAGGCGCCCGAGCGCAGCGCAGTCGCCGACACCGGCAAGGGGGGCCGCATCCTGCTGGTCGACGACCGCCAGTCCTCATACGAGCGGCTGGCGGGCCTGCTCGCAGCCGAGCACACCGTCGACGTCGAGCCGAACCCGACCGAGGCGCTGTTCCACGCCGCCGAGGGCAATTACGACCTCCTGATCGTCTCGCTCGATCTCAACAATTTCGATGGCCTGCGGCTGTGCAGCCAGGCGCGCTCGCTGGAGCGCACACGCCACGTGCCGATCCTGGCGATCGCGGACCCCGAGAACTCGACGCGGCTGCTCCGCGGCCTCGAGATCGGCGTCAACGACTATCTGCTGCGTCCCATCGACAAGACCGAACTTCTTGCGCGCGCCCGCACCCAGATCCGCCGCCGCCGCTACACCGATCATTTGCGGGACAACGTGCAGAACTCGATCGAGATGGCGATCACGGACGCGCTGACCGGCTTGCACAATCGTCGCTACATGGAGAGCCATCTGGCGACGCTCGCCGAGCAGGCCTCGACCCGCGGCAAGCCGCTGGCGCTGATGATCCTCGACATCGACTATTTCAAGTCGATCAACGACAATTACGGTCACGACGCCGGCGACGACGTGCTGCGCGAATTTGCCGTGCGCGTGCGCAAATCGATCCGTGGCATCGACCTTGCCTGCCGCTACGGCGGCGAGGAGTTCGTCATCGTGATGCCGGAGACCGACCTGCACGTCGCCGGCATGGTCGCGGAACGCCTGCGCCGTTCGATCGCGGGCGAGCCGTTCGCGGTCCACAAGGGCACCAAGCGCATCGAGGTCACGATCTCGATCGGCTTGACCACGCTGGAGCAGAAGGGCGAGGCGGTTGCCGACGTCCTCAAGCGCGCCGACACCGCGCTCTACCGCGCCAAGCACGACGGCCGCAATCGCGTGGTGTCGCAGGCGGCGTGAGGCCGGCGGCGACACCAACACCATGCCGGGGCGGTTCCGCGGGCACTGATGGTCCCGCGCTACGATCGCAAGGTGCGCGTCGACGGGCGCGACCTGCCTTTGCGCCGCTTGTAGAGCGCGTTGAAGCCGCCCGCCATGAACGTGACGAAGCGCTCGCGAACGGCTTCGAAGTCATCGGACGAACACAAATTCTTTGAGAGACGGTCGATGCGGCCCGTCCGCGACATGAGAAGCGAATAGGCCCCCGAGGTGAACTGGAAGCCCCAGAACAAGTCCTCGGGCTTCGCGTCGGGCAGGGCCTTCTGGAGCAGGCCGATCAGCCTCAGCACGAGCGGATCGAGATAGGCCTCCATCTTCTCCGCGCCATAGCCCGGCGCGTTGTTGACCTGAGCGAAGATGCGGCCGAAATTGCGCCAGGCCTGCTCGTCATTGATGTAGACGTCGAAGGCGCCATCGTAATAGGCGCGGAGCGCGCCTTCGACGGTCGGGCGGCCCTTGGTCCTCGCCTCGTAGGCGTCGAGTTCGGCGGTCCGCAACGTCACCGCATGCGCGACGCGGCGTTCGAACACGGCATCGAACAGCGACGTCTTGCCATCGAAATAGTAGTGAATGAGCGCGGGATGGATGCCCATCCTGTCGGCGACGTCCTTGATCGTGACCCCGAAATAGCCGAACTGCGCGAACAGCTCCTCGCTCGTGTCGAGGATCAGCTTCACGGTCGCGGCCCGCTGCTCGGCGCGTGTACGGCGGCCCTCGAGTTTTTGCGCTGCTGGCATGATCTCCGTCTTCCTGATCGGACGCGTCCGGGAAGACAGCAATTGATCCGATCAACTCGACTTCACGATGGGATGCGGGCCCGGCCCGGTCAAGCGTGAGCCGGCCGTTCGTCCATAATTTTCATTTAGTGCTAAATGAATGAACTTGACCTGCCGCGACCCCCGGGGTAGTGGCGAAGGAGCCGGACCACGGCATCCGGCATTTGCCAACAATCCGCGATCGTCCGGCGGCCGCTGGACGTGAACGCAATCCAGAACATCGGCTGGCAACGACCAGCTGCCTGACGGGAGGATTCCATGACTGGCTTGAAGTCGATGGCAGCAGCGATGCTGATGCTCGGCACCACACTTGCGGCACCCGCACTTGCGCAAAAGAAATACGACACCGGCGCAACCGACACAGAGATCAAGATCGGTCAGACCAACCCGTTGAGCGGCCCGGCGTCTGCATTCGGAGCCATCGGCAAAGCGGAGGCCGCCTACATCCGCATGATCAACGAGCAGGGTGGGGTCAACGGCCGCCGGATCAATCTCATCCAGTACGACGACGGCTACAGCCCGCCGAAGACGGTCGAGCAGGTTCGCAAGCTTGTTGAAAGCGATGAAGTGCTCACAACGTTCCAGATCATTGGCACGCCGCCGAACTCGGCCGTGCAGAAATACCTGAACAGCAAGGGGGTCCCGCAACTCCTCGCGGGAAGTGGAGCATCACGCTTCACTGACCCGAAAAATTTCCCCTGGACGATCTCCGCCAACCCCAACTACCAGTCGGAAGCGCACATCTACGCCAAGTATATTCTGGAAAACTATCCGAACGCCAAGATCGGCATCCTCTATCAGAACGACGATCTCGGCAAAGATTACGTCAAGGGCCTGAAGGAAGGGCTCGGCGCCAAGACGAGCATGATCGTCAAGGAGCTGTCCTACGAATTGGCCGACCCGACCATCGACTCCCAGATGGTGACGCTGAAAGCGTCAGGCGCCGATCTCTTCTACAATATGTCGACGCCGAAATTCGCCGCGCAATCAATCAGAAAAGCCGCGGAACTCGGCTGGAAGCCCGTCCATATCCTGGAGGTCAACGCGACCGCGGTGGGCCAGGTTCTCGTGCCGGCGGGCCTCGAGAATGCCAAGGACATCATCTCGGTCAACTACGGCAAAGATCCGCTCGATCCGCAATGGGCCGACGACGAGGGCATGAAGCGCTACAAGGCCTTCATGGCGAAATACGCGCCCGGCGAAGATGCCAACAGCGGCTTCGCGACCTACGGATATTCGACGGCGGCGCTGCTGGTCCACATCCTGAAACAATGCGGCGACGAACTCACCCGCGCCAACATCATGAAGCAGGCGACCAACATCAAGGGCTTCGTCCCCGATCTGGGATTGCCTGGAATGTCGATCAACACCAGTCCCGACGACTATCGCATCAACAAGCAATTCCAGATGATGAAGTTCGACGGGCAGCGCTGGGTGCTGTTCGGGCCGATCCTGACTGACGAGTTCAAGGCGGATTGAAGCTCCCAGCATGACCAATGGTGTCATTGGCAGCGTTGGCGGTCTTGATCCCGCCAGGCTTGCCGAAGCCGGTCCGGCGCTCCGGCAATTCATCGATCGGGGTGAGCTCGCGGGCATGGTGACGCTCACCTCGCATCGCGGCAAGACCGTTCAATCCGAGGCGCTTGGATGGTCCGATGTCGAAACGAAGACGGCGATGCGACCGGATACCCTGTTCCGCATCGCCTCGATGACCAAACCGATCACTTCGGTGGCGGCCTTGATGCTCGTGGAGCAGGGCAGGATCGCGCTGTCAGACTCGATATCGCGCTGGATTCCAGAACTCGCCGAGCCAAAGGTCATGCGGAATGCCGCGGGACCGCTGGAAGACACGGTGCCCGCGCGGCGCGAGATCACGCTCGAGGATCTGCTGACGCATCGTTCGGGAATCGCTTACGCGTTCTTCTCGGAGGGGCCCCTCAAGCAGGCCTATGAGGAGGCGCTTGGCGATCCCGCGATGAATCGTTTGACGCCCGACGAATGGCTGGCGGCGCTCGGCACACTGCCGCTGGCCTATCAGCCGGGCGAGTTGTTCCACTACGGCCATTCGACGGACGTTCTTGGCTTTCTGATTGGGCGTCTGCTCGGAAAGCCGTTGCGAAGCGTTCTGCGGGAGATGATCTTCGCGCCGCTGGGCATGGAGAACACGGACTTCTGGCTTCCGCAGGACAGGCGCGGCCATCTCGCCAGCCTCTACAGATATGATGAGACGGCCGGTCAGCTCTTGAGAGTCGTGCCGGATATGTACGACGAACCGCCGGCCTATACGCCAGGCGGGGGCGGCTTGATCTCGTCCGCGCCGGACTATCACCGGTTCGCGCTCATGCTGCTCGGCGGCGGCGAGCACGATGGCGTCCGATTGCTGAAGCCCGAGACTGTCCAGCTGATGCGAACGAACCGGCTGACCGATGCCCAGCGCCAGGTCTCGTTCGCAGGCATGCCGCTCTGGCAGAAATCGGGTTTCGGACTGGGGCTCTCGATTGCCGAAGATCCCATCGACAATCCCTATGCTTGCGGCGCTCCTGGCTCGATAACCTGGCCGGGCATATTCGGTACCTGGTGGCAAGCCGATCCGGTTCACGATCTGATCATGATCTATCTGATTCAGCATCAGGTGCCCGTTTCGGCAAACTCGGGCGCGACGATCGCGACGGGCCGCGGCGCCGCTGGCCGCAGGGCCTTGCCGGTCTATCAACGCGCCATCTACGGCGCGTTGCAGGGTGGACTTGGTTGAGCCGAACAACCATCGCGAAGCAGCGATGCGCCGCGTTCGCTAGCGCCTTGCGATACGAACCCAGCAGTTAGGCGGTGTGGGCTTGCAATCGCCTAAGCGCTGCTGCTCGATCGCGCCACATCCACCCCCGCGTTGCGCAACAACACCTTCGCCGCGTCCTTCGCCGCGCGCGCCATCGCGGGATCGTCGCGCACGAGGTCCTGCGCGATCGCGCCGTCGACCAGCAGCACGAGCTGGGTGGCGAGCGCGTCCGCATCGGCGACGCCGAGTTCGGTCAGCCGGTCGCGAAACCAGACGCGGCGGCTTTCCTTGAAGGCGACAGCGATCTTCTTCACGGCGCGGTCGGTGGGGCCAAGCTCGGCCACCGCATTCACGAACGGGCAGCCGCGAAAATCCTTGGCCGAGAAACGCCGCTCGAGCGAATCGAAGGTGGCGAGGATCTGCTCGGCCGGCGGCTTGTCGGAGGGGCGCTGAGCGACGAAGCGGCGCTCCAGATAGGCCGCGATCAGCGCGTCCTTGGAGGGGAAGTGGTTGTAGAGCGTGCGCTTGGAGATGCCGATCTCGGCCGCGATGGTGTCGACGCCGATGGCCCGAATGCCCTGCAGGTAGAACAGCTTGTCGGCGGTCTCGAGGATCCGTTCTTTCATCGTCTGTGGGGCGGGCGGGGGAGCCATGCGACAGCGAACGTCCTCTTGGCTTGACAGCACCGGCTATCCATAGCCTAAGTGCACAGGTCTGTGTAACCAAAATCATTGCGAATTGCAGACGCCGGCGCGCGCGCCGCGCCCAAGAGGGAGAATGAAATGCCCCTGTTGCAGGTCCTGCGGCCGACCTTGCCCATCCTGATCGGCGCCTCGATCATGTTGACGCTGAGCATGGGGCTGCGGCAGAGCCTCGGCATCTTCATGCAGCCGCTCACGCATGACATCCACATTTCGATCTCGGATTTCACGCTGGCGCTGGCCGTGCAGAACCTCGCCTGGGGCTTTCTTCAGCCGCTCGCAGGCGCGATGACTACGCGCTACGGCTTCCGTCCCATCATGATCGTGGGGTCGCTGATGTACATCGCGGGCCTCATCCTGATGGCGACCGCGAACGGGCTGGTCAGCATCATGATCGGGGCCGGCGTGCTGATCGGCACCTCGCTCGCGTGCACCGCGGCTGCGATCGCGATGTCGGTGGCGGCGCGCGCGGTACCCGCAACGGTGCGCTCCACGGTCCTCGGCATCGTCTCCGGCGCGGGCTCGCTCGGCGCGCTGCTGTCGGCGCCGCTCGGGCAGATGCTCAACGAAGGATTTGGCTGGCGCGCCGGACTCGCCGGTTTCGTGGTGATGTCGGTTCTGATGATTCCCGCGGCCTGGTACGCCGGCCGCGTCGACAACATTCCGCTGCCGAAGCCGGCCGCCGATGACATCAGCGATGCCACCGCCATCACTGCGGCGAGGACCGCGTTCGGCAATGCCTCCTTTGTGGTGATGACCTGCGCCTATCTCGTCTGTGGCATGCAGCTGGTGTTCCTCACCACGCATCTGCCGTCGTATCTCGCGATCTGCGGCCTCGATCCGATGCTCAGCGCGCAGACGCTCGGCATGATCGGCGGCTTCAACGTGCTGGGCTCGCTGTTCTTTGGCTGGGCCGGCCAGCGCTGGAACAAGCTGGCGCTGTTAGGGGGCATCTACGTGCTGCGCTCGCTCGCACTCGCCTGGTACTTCATGCTGCCGGCAACGCCGGCCTCGACGCTGCTGTTCGGCGCGATCATGGGCTTCCTGTGGATGGGCGTCGGGCCGCTGGTCGCAGGCGCCGTCGCCGAGATGTTCGGCCTGCGCTGGCAGGCGATGATCCAGGGCCTCGCCTTCATGAGCCACCAGATCGGCAGCTTCCTCGGCGCCTACGGAGGCGGGGTGCTCTACGACGCGCTCGGCTCGTACACGATGGCCTGGCGCATCGGCGTCGCGCTCGGGCTGGCCGGCGGCATTGTGCAGGTCGCGTTCGCGCTGATCCGGCCGTCACAGCCGCCGGCGCCGGTGTTGCGGACGGCGTAGGCGGGCAGGGGGCTGATAGGTGCCGGCTTTCGGAGCCTAAGCAACGTTCATGACAGAGTTTTAAGCTCTTCCACACCGGTTGGCGGCTTTGTTCGCCACCCGATGATGAAAGCGCGCTTGGCGAGCCCCTCCCTGACGCGCGTGATCTGTGCCTGCTCTTTGTCGAGCCGAAGCCGCAGCAGAGGATCGTGGGTTCCCGAGACGGTGAGGCTCTTGTTGATGACCCAGCCATATGGTTCGACGCCGGCACGCCGCAAATCCTCCTGAAGGGAGGCGGCCTCGGAAACCGGCGTCGTCTCCGGCAGCGTCACCAGGATCACCTTGGTGCGGGTCGGATCCTGGAGCCGCATCAGCGGGGTAACGATACGTCCCGCACCGGTCGGTGCAAGTTGGCTCGTCATCTGGCGGTGATAGGCGCCGGTCGCGTCCAGCAGAAGGAGTGTGTGGCCCGTCGGCGCCGTATCGAGCACCACGAAGGCGCTCCGCGCTTCCGCAACGACGTGCGAGAAGGCATGAAACACAGCGACCTCCTCGGTACACGGCGAAGCAAGATCCTCGAGCAGCAGGGCCTTGCCCTGCTCGTCGAGGTCACGGCCACGGCTCGCCAATATTTTCGCGACATACCGCTCCGTCTCGACCCGCGGGTCGATCCGGTCGACCGTCAGACCTGGCATGACGCCATCGACGACGAAGCTGACGTGGGCCGCGGGATCGGTCGTGCTGAGATGGACGGCATGCCCCCGCTTCGCCAACCCCACCGCAATGGAGGCAGCGATCGTCGTCTTTCCGACGCCGCCCTTGCCCATGACCATGATGAGGCCGCGCTTGCCTTGCGCGATGTCATCGACCAACCGGTCCAAGCCCGGCAGGTCGACCGCTTCTGCTTTTGACTCGCTGGATAAAATCGAGGGCTGATTGGAGGGCGACAGCAGCGCCCTCAGAGCCGTTACGCCGACGATATCGAAGCCAAGCAAGGGAATTTCGTCTCGCGGCAGTTTGGCGAGTGCCGCAGGCATCGCGGCGAGCGCCTCGTCCTGATCCCGCTCGAGTGCAATCGCGACGACATCGGTGGGGTCCGTGGCGTGGAAGCGCCCGTTCACCACGAGAATCTGGTTCGAGAGATTGAGCGCATCAAGTTCGCCCGATGTTCTCGCCGCCTCACGAATCGCGCCCCGATCGGCGCGGGTGACCAAGATGATGGTGGTCTGCCTGGAATCACCCAGGGCCTGAAGCGCTTTACGAAATCGGTCCTCCTGAATCTTCAGACCTGAATGCGGGCCGAGGCAGGACGCGCCCCGATCGTTGTCCTTGAGAAAGCCGGTCCATGCCTTTGGCAGGCTCAGGAGCCGCAGCGTGTGGCCGGTCGGCGCGGTATCGAATATGATGTGATCGAACCCTGCTATGTCGCCGTCCAACAGTCCCACGAACTCGTCAAAGGCCGCTATTTCGGTGGTGCAGGCGCCGGAGAGCTGCTCGCGCACAGTCGATCGCTCGTCAGCTGTAACCTCCGGTCCGAGCTGTTCGAGCACTCTCTTGCGATAACTCTCGGCAGCGGCCTCGGGGTCAATATTCATCGCCGAAAGTCCGGTCACGTTCGGCACCGGCGTAGGGCGATCGGTCAAGGTGACTTCGAGCATCTCGTCGAGGTTCGACGCAGGGTCCGTGCTGACGATGAGAACGCGCAGTCCACGGTCCGCGAGGCCAACAGCCGTGGCGCACGCAAGAGAGGTTTTGCCGACTCCGCCCTTTCCGGTGAAAAACAGATATGGCGTCGTGGCGGTCAGCGCGCGAAAGTGGGGCATCTTGGGCTATCCTTCGGCCGGAGCGGTCATATGCCTGGTCTCTTGTTCGAACAGGTCAGGAGTTGAGTGCGCCGTAAACCATGCCCAGGACCACGCTGTAAGTCAGGAGCATCGCCAGCGAGAACAGTGCTGGCGAAATGCCAAGTTCAGCCTGCACTGCGAAAAATCCAAGCCCGATCATGGGAAAGAACACCAACCCCATAGTCGCCCATCCGAGCACGCCGTATGTCATTCCTTTGATCGCACCGGTACTGCCTGGTAGCCATCGATAAAGATGCCCAAAGGCGAGACTGACGAAGGTTGAGCCATTCAGGAACGAAAGCAGCCACGGCACCACTGGATGGATTGCTGTGCCGGTCATATGACTCAGCGTCGTCTGGAAACTTTCGTAGGGCTGGAATGATGGAAGCACTCCAGCCCAGGACTTGAAGTACATCAGCAGCGAATGCGCGATGCTTCCGCACAATCCTGCAACAACTGCCTTCCAAATCCTGTTGCCTGAAGGCATGCGATGGCTTTCCAACATGGGCGCGCGGTCGCTGCCACTCGTCACGATCATGGGCTCAATTCGGCTGAGGGCGTCAATCTCGTCTCGGCAAGCACGGCAAGTGCATGTCGGTTTCCGACGACGACGATTGGAACGGCAATGAGGCCGCTAACCAAAAGCAACCAATCCTGCCGAACGTCCAGGAAGATGGCTGCGCTCCCGCCGATGATTGACCAGATGAAGGGTATCACCAGAAGCCAATAGGAGAAGCGGTCGGTCGTCATAAGTAACAGACCGAAGGTGAAGATGGTGACAGGGCAAGGAGCTACACCGAACATCGGTAATTTCGGCCAGGAATGCCCCGTCGCAACACCGATCAGCGGATAAATGAGAGATGCGTAGAGAATAAAGCCTGCGCCGATCACCGCTCGAAGCCCGAAACTCATCGCGAAGCGAAGTCCGCCGCGGACGACACCCGTGTAGAGCAGTGCCGCGCCCTCTATAACGAACAAGGCGCCAAAAGCGAACGCGGCCTTGTTGACCGAGGAAAAGAAGACGCCGTGGTAGAAAACGCCGGTGCCCAGCCACATCAATCCGAGGACGGCTGGGACAACACGATCAGAGGCGCGGCCTTTCCGGAAAAGGGCGACAACGGCGATGGCTCCAATCGCATAAGCAAGAATTTGCGCGGGCCAGATCGCCGTATTGTAGGCCGCGAAGACGTTGAGGAACTGCTCAAGCGTGAAGGGAAGCATGGTGCGCTCCTGCCCGATAGTTCGAGCGTAGAGGACTGCGTTGCTTCGCTGCTTGACGAGGATCAACGTGCCTCGGGGGCAAGCCGTGGCCGAGGCGTGACACGGAGGCTGCCCGTCGCAGCCGCCAACACCGGTATTGCGGACGGCTTGGCTGGGACGGGTGGGTCGCTTCCGCCGGCTGAGAGCTTAGGCGGATGTCGCGCTGTCTGGCCATGATGGCGGCCGCCTGTGATCCTGAGCAGCTATCAGCCACTTCGCGCCAGGAAAACCACAGAATGCTCCACCTCGATGAGGAACTCCTCCTTGGCGAGGCTTGGCACTCCAATCCAGGTTGTGCACGGTGGGTTATCGCCGAACGCCGCTTTGAGGGCGATGCTAATGGCCGCACCCTCGTGCATGTGGCCTTGCTTGATGTAGAGCCGCAACGCACCGACCTGATCGAGTGTCGCACCAACAGTCGCCAGCGCAACGCCAAGATTTTCGAGGCTCTTGGATGTCGCAACCTTCACCTTGACCGCAACGGGCACCGGAAGCCGTAGCCCCCGGGCCAACGCCGGTCGTCTCGATTTCGGCTGTCTCTCCGGCAACTTGCCGAAATGTGAGACGGTCTGCATCAACGCGCACCTGACGGCCGGCTCGATCTTCGCGCAGATGAGCCAGCAGATCAGGACAAGCATGCCCAGCGCGATCCATAGGGCCGAGGTGGCATCAAGGCCCGCATCGACCAGGGCGCGAATGATCGCCGTGCCAATGACGTTGTGGGTGAGATAGAGCGGATAGGTGATCAGTCCGAGCGTTCTCAGGTAGGCCGGTGCTTCGGGGGACGCGATGTTCGCCGCGCGCCTGCTTCGCTTCGCGGCAAGGGCAATGAGGAGCACCGCGGCCGCCCAGACCATGATCGGGACGAGGGCTGATTGATCCGAGATGGCAGGGATGGACGTCAGGAAGAAGTCGGCGAAGAAGTAGATTTCCGCGGCGCCCGAAAGACACGTGACGGCGACGGCGAGTTGTTCGAGCGCTGTCAATTCCCTGTTCGCGGAGATGAACAGCCAGATTCCCAGCGCGAAAAAGCAGCCATGCGTCAGCAGGAATGCCGCGCACGGCACCCGAAACATCAGGATGACCAGATAGGGCAGGTCGGATGGCGTCGTGCAGGACATCACCAGCAGCGCGATCGCGTTGAAGATGGCGCTGTAGATAGTGAGGCCGAAGGCCAGGTGCCGCAGGGTGATCCTCTTCGTGAGCATCGCGCAGAATACGAGACCGTAGAACGCGGTCTCGGCGGCCAGCGTCCAGTAGACCTCGTCGAGCCATTGGCCCGTGACGCCCTTGGGCACCATCAGCATGGCGTGGATGTAGGGCAGGATGAGTTCGGATGCCGGTCCGCTTCCGAACAGAAGCAGGACCAGGAATGTCGCGGTGGCGCAGACCCAGACGGCTGGATAAAGCCGGAGCGCGCGACCAAGAAGAAACTCGCCCGGCGAAGCCTGGCTTGCGGAATTCGCGATGACGAAGCCGGAAATCACGAAGAAGATCTCGACGCCGACCCAGCCGAACCAAGTGAAGGCGCGGCGGACGGGTAGATAACATCGGCGGCGACGGTGCGCTCGAAACCCGGCACGCCAATCGAAACCCAGGCCCATGACCAGAACATCTGGTGAAAAATAGCGACTCCGAGGGCGGCGGCGAAGCGCAGCGGATCCAGCAACGGCAAATGGCTCTTCACGGGAATGGACCAGATTCATTGAACGATCCCGCTGGAGATATGGAAATCCGTCACTGAGCTCTTTGAGGTGGGTCACACTTGGTCCGCCGCCGTCGGAATGCGCAGATCGGAGTGTGGAGTAGCGTGACCCAGAGCGCTCCTGCCCAGGACGCGGCGCAGCGCCGCTTCGACGGTGCGCTGCAGAGCCGGGGCTCACATATCGGCATCGCGCCGAGTGGCTTCCTTGATCCCGGTTCTGCGCAGCAACGCTCGCGCGTTGCAGCGCGCCCGGGACACGAGAGGGGGCGGGGTTGTCACTCTCACTTCGTCATTGCGAGCGAAGCGAAGCAAATCCAGAAAATCCCTGCGCGGAGACAATCTGGATTGCTTCGTCGCAGCTGCTCCTCGCAATGACGACGCTGAGAAAGACGAGAGCGTTAACTTCGGTCTCGTGCCCCGGACGGAGCGCGGCAATGCGTTAAGTTGCCGCGCGTCCGGGACACTAGATAACGAGATCAAGCAGCGGGCTGCCGTTCTCGGTCATACTAGTGCGCACGCTTTGATCGCTTGAGTTCGGCGACTTGAAACCTGTTGCCGGCGGCCAGGCTGCTGCACATCCAGTGAGCTCTGTTTCGATTGTCACCCAGGAACACCCTCGTGTCGACGCAATCCATGTAGGATTTATGGGTGATGGTGTCCCGGCACGTTGGCGAGAAAGGTCCATAATCGATGTTGCCGCCCGACTCGCTGCAGCCAATCCAAGGCTCCTTACCGTGTGCAAAACTCGACGCACAGCCACCGTTGCAGCTGCTGGCGACTCTCTCCAGGCTGGCAATCCTTCCCATCACAGAGCCCGGGGCATATGACGGCGTCGATGTAGCCGACGACGACGTTCGAGCGGGTGACGCTGTTCGGCGCGATGAGACCCCGGTGTTGGTCGTCTGCTCCGTCCGATGTGGCTTTGCCGCCGGCGCAGCGACGGTGACGGGAGGTAGCGTGGCGGCGGAGCCGGTTGGGATTTGTGACGCGGCCGGGCCGCACAGAACGGTCGTTGACAAAAAGGCGAGGGCCGAAGGCACGACGAGGCTCGAGGGCAATCTCATGACTGTGTCCTTCCCGATGTCGGGACGGAACAGCCGTCCCGATCAATGCACGATATCATGCATTGCGAGCAAGGCAATCAAGGGTTGTGTTCAGTAAGACGCGCGTGAACGCGCTGGTGGCTTTGCCGCGTGCGGGGATACGGCCAAAATAAAAACGGGGCCCGCGAAGGCCCCGTCAAAGTCCGTAATGTCCCGCGATCTTACTTGATCTTGGCTTCGCGGAATTCGACGTGCTTGCGCGCCACCGGATCGTACTTCTTCTTGACCAGCTTGTCGGTCATGGTGCGCGAATTCTTCTTGGCAGTGTAGTAGAAGCCGGTGTCGGCCGAGGACACGAGCTTGACCTTGATGGTGACCGCTTTGGCCATGTTCAGAACCTCAGGAATGAAGGGAATCTGGAGCCGGCCAAACGGCCCGCGTTGGCCGGCAACCTAGCCAGAAACCGCCTGATGTCAAGGTTTTAGGGGGCAGAAACCACCCAAATCGGCCCGATCAGGCTTCGAAGAACCGATTTTTAGGCCGCGGCAGGCCCAGATTCTCCCTCAGGGTGGCCCCTTCATACTCCTTGCGGAAGATCCCGCGCTTCTGCAGCTCCGGGACCACCTTGTCGACGAAGTCGTCGAGCCCGGCGGGCAGGAACGGGAACATGATGTTGAAGCCGTCGGAGCCGCGCCCGACCAGCCATTCCTCCATCTGGTCGGCGATGGTTTTCGCCGTGCCGACGAAGGCGAGCCCGCCATAGCCGCCGACGCGCTGGGCGAGCTGGCGCACGGTCAGCTTCTCGCGGGCCGCGAGATCGACCATGCGCTGGCGGCCGCTCTTGCTGGCGTTGGTCTCGGGGATGTCGGGGAGCGGGCCGTCCGGATCGAAGCCGGAGGCATCTGTGCCGAGGATGACCGAGAGCGAGGCGATGGCACTGTCGTAATGTACGCGGCTGTCGAGCAGCGCGCGCTTCTCCTTGGCCTCGTCGACGCTGTCGCCGACCACGACGAAAGCGCCGGGCAGGATCTTGAGGTGTTCAGGATCGCGGCCGACCTTCTCCATGCGGCCCTTGATGTCGGCGTAGAGCTTTTGCCCGTCGGCGAGGCTGCCTCCGCCGGTGAACACGGCTTCCGCGGTCTCCGCCGCAAGCTGCTTGCCGTCCTCGGACGCGCCGGCCTGCACGATCACCGGCCAGCCCTGCACGGGGCGGGCGATGTTGAGAGGGCCGCGCACCTTGAGATATTTGCCGTTGTGGTCGAGCGTGTGCATCTTCGCGGGATCGACGAACAGCCCGCTCTCGACATCGCGGACGAAGGCGTCGTCGGCGAAGGAATCCCAGAGGCCGGTGACGACGTCGTAGAACTCGCGGGCGCGCTTGTAGCGCTCGGCGTGCTCCATGTGATCGTCGAGGCCAAAATTCAGCGCCGCGTCCGGGTTCGAGGTGGTGACGATGTTCCAGCCTGCGCGGCCGCCGCTGAGATGGTCGAGCGAGGCGAAGCGGCGCGCCACGTGATAGGGCTCGTCGAACGTAGTCGAGCCCGTCGCGATCAGGCCGATCCGTTCGGTGACGGCGGAGAGCGCCGACAGCAGCGTGAACGGCTCGAACGAGGTCACGGTGTGGCTGCGCTTGAGCGCATTGATCGGCATGTTCAGCACGGCGAGGTGATCGGCCATGAAGAAGGCGTCGAACTTGCCGGCCTCGAGCTTCCTTATCAGCGTCTTGATGTGGCCGAAGTTGAAATTGGCGTCGGGCCAGGCCCCCGGATAGCGCCAGGCGCCGGTGTGGATGCTGATCGGGCGCATGAACGCGCCAAGCTTGAGTTGCCGTTGTGCCATCGCCCCGTATCCGTTCTGGGTGTCGTTCATCGACACATAGGCACGCCGGGGAACTCCGCCAGCGAGATGGACGGGAAGAATTTTTTGTTTTTCGATGCGAGCTCAGCACGTTCTCGTCATTCCGGGGCGCCGCGGAGCGGCGAGCCCGGAATCCATTGGGCCGCAGAGACTGCCGATAGATGGATTCCGGGTTCGCGCTACGCGCGCCCCGGAATGACGGAGGAGAGAGGCGTGCCCGGAATGACGGGACGAGGAGGGGCTAAGCCCCCAAAACATCCTTCTGCATCTTGCCGCCGTAGAAATGGAAGAACGGCACCGGCGCATCGTGGCGCAGCGGGCCGGTGGCCAGACGCGTGTCGAGCTCGTTGAGCACGTTGCGCGTCATCGGATGCAGATCGGCGAGCGGTTCCGAACCGAGCTCGACCCAGACCAGCTCGACCAGCTCCGCGTCCGCATGGATCACGCCGTCGACACGGTGGGTGATCGCGGAAGCATCCGCGGTGAAGAAGCGCGTGTCGAACCGCTTGACACGGCCGGGCGGGGTGATCGCACGCGCGATCAGGAACAGGCTGGACGGATCGGGCAGCAGGCCGGCATCCGCAAACGGCTTCCAGTTGCCGTCAAGCTTGGGCACCTTGCCCTCGACCTTGCGGCCAAGGCAGAGGCCGGTCTCCTCGCAGGCCTCGCGGATCGCGGCGATCGCCAGCGACTTTGCGCGCGAGGGCGGCGTTTTCGGACTGCCCTTGGCGAGATTGGCTTCCAGCTCTGACGTGATGGGGGCGGCGACGGGGACGCGATAATCGGCCTTGTCGACACGGCCGCCAGGGAAGACGAATTTTCCGGGCATGAACACCACCTTGTCGTGGCGCTTGCCGACCAGGACCTTTGGAGTCGTGCCGCTGCGATCGACCAGGATCAGTGTCGCCGCATCCTTCGGGCGGAAATAGGGGTGGTGGTCGGCTTCCTTGCCCTCGTGGATCTTGGTTTTTTCCGCCTGCGCAATATCCGTCATGTCCTCACCCAAACTGCTTCTTGCTTATCTTGCCTACACCGGCGGAATACCATCCGGAGGGTTGTCGTCAAAGCCGTGCATGCGCAGAGCCCATTGCAAGCCGACCACGGCTCCCTTCACTGGCTGCAGCAGCGCGAGCGAGGCGACGAACGTGAACGGCAGATAGGCGGCAAAGCTGATCCAGACCGGCGTCGTGTAATTGGTCTCGATCCAGAGGATGGTCGGCACCACGATGTGGCCGACGATGACGATCACGAGATAGGCCGGCAAATCGTCGGCGCGATGCGGCGTGAAGTCGAGGCCGCACACCGAGCAATTGTCCGCGGTCTTCAGGAAGGCGCGGAACAGCTTTCCCTCGCCGCAGCGCGGGCAACGGCCGCGGAAGCCGCGCTTCATCGCCGTCCAGAGGTCGCGCTTCTCGATGAGGCCAGTCTCGCGCGTCCATATCTTTGACGCTGTGCTCGTCGCTACCATGCCTTGCCTTTCTGCCCCCCGCCTTTTCCTTTGTTCTTGCCCTTGTTCTTCTTCGGCTTGCCGGATTTCGGCTTCGCCGGCTTGCGTTTTCTGTCCGGGCTGCGTCCGGGCTGCGCCTTGAACGAGGGGCGGCGTTGCGGACCAGGTTGCCTGCCATCGCGCGGCGCGGTCTCGCTGGAGGACGACAGCAGCTCGAAGCGCAACGCTCCGGCGATGGGAGCGGCTTCGATCAGACGGACGTCGACGACGTCGCCCAGCTGATACATGGTGCGGCTGCGCGTGCCGACGAGGGCGTGGCGGCCCTCGTCATAGTTGAAATATTCCGTGCCGAGGGACCTTATCGGGATCAGGCCATCCGCGCCGGTCTCGGCCAGCTTGACGAACAGGCCGGCGCGCGTGACGCCGGAGACGCGGCCCTGAAACGTCGAGCCGATACGGTCGGCGAGATGATGGGCGATCAGGCGATCGACGGTCTCGCGCTCCGCCTTCATCGCGCGCCGCTCGGTCACCGAGATGTGGGCGGCGACCTCGCTCAGGGTTTCCGGCGTCTCGGTGTCGGGCAGGGCACCCTCGCCGAGGCCGAGCGCGCGGACCAGCGCGCGGTGCACGACGAGGTCGGCATAGCGGCGGATCGGCGAGGTGAAATGCGCATAGCGGCGCAAATTCAGGCCGAAATGACCGTAATTTTCCGACGAATATTCGGCCTGCGCCTGCGCGCGCAGCACGACCTCGCTGACCAGCGGGAAATGGTCGTGGCCTTCGAGTTGGGCCAGCACGCGGTTGAACAAGGCCGGGCGCAGCGCGCCTGATTTCGCGAAGGGGACGTCGAGCGTCTTCAGGAATTCCTGGAGCGCGTGGACTTTTTCCAGCGTCGGCTCGTCGTGCACGCGGTAGATCAGCGGCAGCGACTTCTTCTCGAGCATCTCCGCCGCCGCGACGTTGGCGAGGATCATGAACTCCTCGATCAGCTTGTGCGCATCGAGCCTTTCCGGGACGATGACGCGATCGACCGTGCCGTCGCTCTTCAAGAGGATTTTTCGCTCGGGCAGATCGAGATTGAGCGGATCGCGCTCGTCGCGGGCGCGCTTGACGCAGGCATAGGCGGCGTAGAGCGGCTTCAGGATCGGATCGAGCAGGGGGCCGGTGGTGTCGTCCGGCCGGCCGTCGATCGCGGCCTGCGCCTGCGCGTAGCTCAGCTTGGCGGCCGAGCGCATCAGGATGCGGTGGAAGCTGTGCGAGCGCTTGCGCCCGTCAGGCGCGATGATCATCCGCACCGCGAGCGCGCCGCGCGGCTCGCCCGGCACCAGCGAGCACAGATTGTTGGAGATGCGCTCGGGCAGCATCGGCACGACGCGGTCGGGGAAATAGACCGAGTTGCCGCGGTCGAGCGCGTCGCGGTCGAGCGCGGTGCCCGGCCGGACATAAAAGCTCACATCCGCGATGGCGACGTCGACGATGAAGCCGCCCTTGTTGTTCGGGTCCGGATCGGGCTGCGCATGCACCGCGTCGTCGTGATCCTTGGCATCCGGCGGATCGATGGTGACGAGCGGGACGTCGCGCCAGTCCTCGCGTCCCTTCAGATTGGCGGGCTCCGCGGCTTCGGCTTCGCGCTCGGCCGCGGGGCGGAATTGCAGCGGAATGTCGTGGGCGTAGATCGCGATCAGGCTGATCGCCTTCTCGGACTTGACCGAGCCGAGCTTCTCCTTGACGCGGCCCGAGGCGAGGCCAAAGCCGCGCGAGCGGATGATGTCGACGCTGACGAGGTCGCCGTCCTTCGCGCCGTGCGTGTCGGCCGCGGCGATGTTGAGCTCGCGGTCGGCTCCCTTCTTGTCGACCGGGATCAGCCGTCCGCCGCCTTCGGGCAGCTCGCGGAAGACGCCGAGGATGCGGCTCCTGGTCTTGTCGAACACCTTGATGATGTGGCCGCGATAGGCCGGGCCTTCGCTCTCGTCCAGGCGCTCGACGCGCAGCAGCACGCGGTCGCCGCTTCCGGCCGCGGTGCCGGGCTTCGGCCGGCGCGGCAACACGATCAGGATATTTGGCGGCTCGCCGCTCTCGACCTCGTCCCATTCGGTGGGGGCGGCGATCAGCTCGCCGTCAGCGTCGCGGCCGGTGATGTCGGCGACCAGCGTCGACGGCAGGCTGTCCGGCTCCGAAATCGTCCGGCGCTTCTTCTTGACGAGGCCGTCGTCGGCGAGCTCGCGCAGCATGCGCTTGAGCTCGATGCGATCGGCGTTCTTCAGGCCGAACTCGCGCGCAATTTCGCGGGTCCCGACCTTTCCGGGATTTGCCTTGATGAAGGCGACGATGGCTGCCCGGTCGGGAAAGCCACGGTCATTCTTGCGTTTCACTTAACCTCTTAAGTCGTGCCGGCACTCTTCTTGGCCGGAGCTTTGGCGGCCGCCGCCTTGGTCGGCGACGTCTTGACTGCTGAAGTCTTGGCGGTCGACGACACGGCTGCGCGCGCCTTGCTGGTGGAGTCTGATTTGGGCTTGGCCGCCTTCTTCGCGGCGGGTTTCTTGGCTTTTGGCGCGGCGTCGTCGCCGGACTTGGTTGCCTTCGCCTTCTTCGCCGGCTTGGCAGCCTTCTTGGGCTTGCCGCCGCCCTTGGCGGCGCGCTCGTCGATCAGCGCGATCGCTTGCGGCAGCGTGACCGCGTCTTTCTCGATGTCGCTCGGGATCGTCGCGTTGACGCCGCCGGCCGTGACATAGGCGCCGTAACGGCCGCTTTTCACGGTGATCGTGCCGAGCGTCGGGTGATCGCCGATCGCCTTGCCGGGGTCGGCGCCGAAGCGGCGGCTCGGGCCCTTGGCGACCTTCTCCGCGATCAGCGTCACCGCGCGGTTGAGGCCGATGTCGAACACCTCGTCGCCAGCTTCCAGGCTGGCATAGGTCTTCTCGTGCTTGACGAACGGCCCGAAGCGGCCGAGGCCGGCGGTGATCGGCTCACCGGTTTCCGGATGCTTGCCGATCTCGCGCGGCAGCGACAGCAGCTTGAGCGCAAGCTCGAGCTCGACATCGCCGGGCGAGGTGCCCTTCGGGATGCCTGCACGCTTCGGCTTCTCGCCTTCCGCATAGTCCTTCTGCTCGCCGAGCTGGATGTAAGGGCCGAAGCGGCCGGCCTTGACCCAGACATCGCGGCCCGTATCAGGATCCTGGCCGAGCGAACGGTCGGCGGTGGTCTCGCTGTCGGCGGCAAGCTGACGGGTGTAGCGGCATTCCGGATAGTTCGAGCAGCCGACGAAGGCGCCGAACTTGCCGGCCTTGAGATTGAGCCGGCCGTTGCCGCAGCTCGGGCATTGCCTGATGTCGCCACCGTCGGCGCGCGGCGGATAGATGTGCTGTCCGAGCATGTCGTCGAGCACGTCGAGCACCTGCGCGACGCGCAGATCCTTGATCTCGTCGACGGCGCCGATGAAGCCGGTCCAGAAATCCTTCAGCACCTGCTGCCAGGAAATCTCGTTGTTGGAGATGCGGTCGAGCTGCTCTTCGAGATTCGCGGTGAAGTCGTATTCGACGTAGCGCGCAAAGAAGCTTTCCAGGAACGCGACCACGACGCGGCCCTTGTCCTCGCCATGCAGGCGCTTCTTCTCAAGCTTGACGTAGCCGCGGTCCTTCAGGACCTGGAGGATCGAGGCGTAGGTCGAGGGCCGGCCGATGCCGAGCTCTTCCATGCGCTTGACCAGCGAGGCCTCGGAGAAGCGCGGCGGCGGCTCGGTGAAATGCTGGGTGACGGCGAGCGATTGCCGCTTGAGCGCGTCGTTCGGGCTCATCGCCGGCAGACGGCGCGAATCCTCGTCCTCCTCGTCGTCGCGGCCTTCCTGATAGAGCGCGAGGAAGCCGTCGAACTTGACGACCTGACCGGTGGCGCGCAGCTCCAGCGTGCGGCCGCCGACCTTCGCCGCGATGTCCACGGTAGTGCGTTCGAGCTCGGCCGATTCCATCTGGCTTGCGATGGTGCGCTTCCAGATCAGCTCGTAGAGCCTTGCCTGATCGGCGTCGAGCTTGCGGTTCATGCTGTCGGGGCGGCGCGACATGTCGGTCGGGCGGATCGCTTCGTGCGCTTCCTGGGCGTTCTTGGCCTTGGCCTGGTACTGGCGGGGCGCATCCGGCACGTAGGCTTTGCCGTAATCCTCGCCGATCACCTGGCGCGCCTGGGTGATCGCGGAGGGATCGATCTGCACGCCGTCGGTACGCATATAAGTAATGAGTCCGGTGGTCTCGCCGCCGATGTCGATACCCTCGTAGAGGCGCTGTGCGATGCGCATGGTGTGCGCGGGCGCAAAGCCGTATTTGCGGCTGGCTTCCTGCTGCAGCGTGGACGTGGTGAAGGGCGCCTGCGGATTGCGCCGGGCCGGCTTGGCGTCGACCGCGGTCACGGCGTAGGCCGCTGCTTCCAGCGCCTTCTTGAAGTCTTCGGCTTCCGCGCCGGTGCCGATGTCGAGGCGCTGGATCTTCTTGCCGTCGGCGCCGACCAGACGGGCCTCGAAAGCATCCCCGCGCGGCGTCAGCAGGGTCGCGATCAGCGACCAGTATTCGCGCGCGACGAACTTCTCGATCTCGAGCTCGCGATCGCAGACCAGCCGCAGCGCCACCGACTGCACGCGGCCCGCCGAGCGGGCGCCCGGCAGCTTGCGCCACAGCACGGGGGAGAGGGTGAAGCCGACCAGATAGTCCAGCGCACGTCGCGCCATATAGGCGTCGACCAGCGCGCCGTCGATCTGGCGCGGATGCTTCATCGCGTCGGTGACGGCCTGCTTGGTGATGGCGTTGAACACAACGCGCTCGATCTTCTGATCCTTCAGCGCGCGCTTTTCCTTCAACACCTCCAGCACGTGCCAGGAGATGGCCTCACCCTCGCGATCAGGGTCGGTCGCGAGAATCAGGCGGTCGGCGTTTTTGAGGGACTTGGCGATATCGTTCAGCCGGCCGGCGGCCTTGGGGTCGATCTCCCAGATCATCTTGAAATTGGCGTCGGGATCGACGGAGCCGTTCTTCGCCGGCAAGTCCCGGACATGGCCGAACGAGGCCAGAACCTCGTAGGACGAGCCCAGATACTTGTTGATCGTCTTGGCTTTCGCCGGCGACTCCACAATGACGATATTCATGTAGTTCCAGTAGCTTACGGGGAAATTCTGGGCCAGATTCGATGAGATTCGGTTCGGCCCTTTCGTCCCGAACATGGGTGGTGAGGCCCCCGCTGTCAAATCGAGGGGTGTTGACGGCGGCGCCGATGGGAAAAGTTTCATATCGAGAAAGTTGCAAAATACCACCTTGGAGTTGCGATCAATGTGAGCTTAAAGTTCTTCCGGGGCATGGATTCGGGTGGGGTCTGGTGACAAAGCCAGGAAAGAAACGAGCGCGCGCCGCGTCTGGCGCGCGGGGAGGCCTGCGCAATGAGGAACCGGGGGAGGGCGGGGTCGATGAAGCCGTGGCCTTCATCGCCGAACAGGTGACGGTGCTGCGCAAGCTCGCCGAGCGCCACAAGCTCGACGTGCTGCATTATCTGCTGGGCATGACCAAGCTCGAGGCTGACGAGCACCTCCGGCTGCGGAGCAAGCGCAAGCTGTCGTGAGGTTTCCGCCTTTATCGGTTCCGTCATCCTGAGGTGCGAGTGGCGCGATGCAAAGCATCGCGCCGGGAGCCTCGAAGGATGAACGGCCCCGCCGATGCATGTGGGCCGTCGCCCTTCGAGGCTCGCCGAAGAGGCGAGCACCTCCAGCGACAACGGCTCCGCCGTTGCGCGGGGGTGACGGTGCGAGATTTGGGCGCGCTGTCCTAATGATTTACGCGGCAGCCGCTGGGGCTCTCAGGCCGACCGCCTTCGCGGCGCCGGCCGTGGCTTCAGCATCGTATCCGCCGGCGTGAGCAGGCGCCCGTCCTCCGCGCGCATCTCCAGCTTCTTCACCGGACGGCCTTTTGCGCGGTCGACCAGGATGGTCGCGATCTCCTCGGGATGATCGTCGAATTCCTCGCTCCATTGCCGGAGCGCCACCAGGATCGGGAAGGTGCCGCGGCCCTTGGGCGTCAGCACATATTCCTGATAGGCGCTGCCGTCGGAGGCAGGCGCCGTCGCCAGGATGCCGTGGTCGACCAGTGATCGCAGGCGCGCGGACAGGATGTTCTTGGCCATACCGAGCTTGCTCTGAAACTCGCCGAAGCGGCGCAGGCCGAACAGCGCCTCGCGGATGATGAGGAGCGACCACCAGTCGCCGATCGCTTCCAGCGACCGCGCGATCGGGCAGGCATCACCCTCGAAGCTCGTTCGTTTCACCATCGTCCTCGTCCTATCGCATTCGCCCGATTTCAGAACCGATCACGCGCTTGTGTGGTTGCATCATAAAACCATCTAGCCTAGATGGCAACATAGTTTCATTATGAAACCACTGGAGACGAGCATGAGACTGAAAGACAAGACGGCCCTCATTACCGGCGGCAACAGCGGCATTGGCCTGGCGACGGCCAAACTGTTCGTGGCGGAGGGCGCGAAGGTGATCGTCACCGGGCGCAACAAGGAGACGCTGGACGCCGCGGCGAAGGAACTCGGTCCCAATGCGCTCGCGCTCGTCGCTGATGCCACCGACATCGCGGCGACCGATGCCGCGATCAAGAAGGGCAGCGAAAAATTCGGCAAGCTCGACATCGTGTTCGCCAATGCCGGTATCGCCGGCGCCGGCGGCACGCCGCTCGGTTCGGCAACGCTGGAGGCCTTCGAAAAGGTCATCCGCACAAACCTCACCGGTGTGTTTTTCACAGTGCAGTCCGCGCTGCCTTACCTCAACGACAATTCCTCGATCATCCTCAACGGCTCGGTGATCTCAGTGCTCGGCATTCCCGGCTATTCGGCTTACGGCGCCGCGAAGGCCGGCGTGCGTGCGATGGCGCGGATCATGGCCTCGGAACTGTCCCCGCGCGGCATCCGCGTCAACGTGGTCGCGCCCGGTGCGATCCGCACGCCGATCTGGGGCGCCGCGATCGCAACGCCTGAAGCCGAGAAGGTGTTCGAGGCGCGCATCGGATTGTCCACGCCGCTCGGCCGTATTGGCGAACCCGATCACATCTCGAAGACGGTGCTGTTCCTCGCCTCCGATGATGCCGCGCACATTCAGGGCCAGGAGATCTTCGTCGACGGCGGCGCGGTTGCCTCGCCGGCCGGCGCGCCGATCTATCGCGGCTGATCGACATTTGCGAAAATTGAATCGGCCGGCGCGATCTCTGCGGTTGTGCCGGCCGGTTCCTGCATCTCGGCGAACGTATTTGGCTGAACCTTGCGTGAGGCGTTGAACCTTCGCATCCGCCGCACAGACATTTTTACGGGCGAGGGGTCACAAGACTCAATTTTCAGGGAGCCCGTGATGCCAAAGGCAGCTCGCATTTTTTCGTCGATTTCAGCACCGCGCATTGACACCGAACGTTCCGCCATTCCCGCCGAGCGCTCCGACATTTCGGAGCTGGTCGGAGTGGCGCTTTTCTCCGGCATCGGCCTGTTCATTTCGCTCGTCGCCGTCATCCTCGGCGTTCAGGGTGCCTGGTTTTAGCTCGTCGATCTGTCAGCCGCCGCCGGGGTCCGGCAGCGGCTGTGTCGGTGTGAGTCTTACGCCGCGCGCAAGCTGGTGGCGGCCTGAAGTGCGTTCGCGAGTGACTTCTCGCGATGCTCTGGGCCGACCTGGATGCCGTCGGCGATAATGAATTCGGGGCTCGTGATGCCCATGAAAGCCAACACGCCGCGCAAGTAGGTTTCGAGGTGCTCCAGCGACGCCGCAGGCGTGCCGGCGCCATAATAGCCGCCCCGCGAGATCGCCACGATCACACGCTTGCCGCCGGCAAGGCCCTCCGGACCGTTAGCGCCGTACTTGAACGTCTTCCCCGCCACGAGGACGCGGTCGATCCAGGCCTTGAGCTGGCTCGGGATGGTGAAATTGTACATCGGCGCGCCGATCACGACGATGTCGGCATCGAGAAACTCGTTCAGCACCGCGGCGCTCGCCGCAAGGTCGGGTCCGAGTTCCGCGGGCGCAGGTGCGCCTTGCGCGGCCGCAAGGTGCGAGCCGGAGAGATGGGCGAGCGGGGTCTGGGTCAGGTCGCGATAGGCGATTTCGAGCGACGGCGTCGCCGCCCGTAGCCGGTCGACGATGGCGGCGGACACCTGCCTGGAGACGGAGTGGGGGCCGAGCACGCTGGAGTCGATATGGAGGAGTTTCATTGGGGTCACCCATGGTATATGTTTGTAACCAGCGCTACATGAGTGACTGTCGAATTTCCCGCAAGAACGCACTTTTTTGAGCCATGGGCACATCCTTGAAACCTGCACACACCGATTTGCCTGCCGCGCAGATGCCGGATCGCGACCATGCCGACTGCCGCGGCGTGGCCTCGATCCTGTCCCGCGTCGGCGACAAATGGAGCGTGTTCGTCATCATGATGCTGAGCGACGGTCCGAAGCGCTTCAACGAGCTGAAGCGCATGATCAACGGCATCTCGCAGCGGATGCTGACCCTGACGCTACGGGGCCTCGAGCGTGACGGCCTCGTCACGCGCACGATCTTTCCGACCATCCCGCCGCGCGTGGATTACGAGCTGACCGATCTCGGCCGCGGGCTGCAGCAGCCGGTCAAGGCGCTCGGGCAGTGGGCGATCGAGCACCAGGAGCAGATCGCGATGGCGCGAACGCGGTTTGATGAGAGGAACGGCGGCTGAAGCGGATGAGATCGCTCGTGTCGCGCGGGCGCTTTTTGCCCTCCCCTGGAGGGGGAGGGTCGGCTCACGTTGAGCGTAGCGAAACGAGAGCCGGGGTGGGGTGACGGTCTCTCCACGTCGGACAGTGCTCGAGTGGAGAGATCACCCCACCCCGCTCGCGCTGCGCGCGATCGACCCTCCCCCTCCAGGGGAGGGTAAGAGTTCGAGCCTGATTTCCATCAGAGCAGCGACACCAATCCGCCGCCGCGGCGTTCGAGCCGTCCCGCCAGGTCGAGCTCCAGCAGGACTGTGCGCACGATCGCGGGCGAGGCGCCGGACATCCGCACGAGGTCGTCGATCGATATGGGGGTGGGGCCGAGCAGGCCGGTGATCTGGTCGCGGTCGTGCCCTTGCGGATCGCTCTCGAACGGGTCGCTGTCGGACTCGTCGGCGGAATGCATCAGCGGCCGCTCCATGATCGGTGCGACGGCGTTGATGATGTCGGACGCTTCAGTGATGAGGGTCGCGCCCTGCTTGATCAGGTCATTGGTGCCGGCGGCGCGCGGATCGAGCGGCGAGCCGGGCACCGCGAACACCTCGCGGCCCTGTTCGGCGGCCATGCGCGCTGATATCAGCGAGCCCGAGCGGTGCGCGGCCTCGACCACGACCACGCCGAGCGAGGCGCCCGAGATCAGCCGGTTGCGGCGGGGAAAGTCGCGGGCGCGCGGCTCATGACCGAGCGGCATCTCGGAGATCGCCGCACCGTTGTGATCGACGATCGAGGCCAGCAGATCGCCGTGTTCGGGCGGGTAGATGCAATCATGGCCGCCGGCCAGCACTGCGATCGTGCCGCTCTCGACGCTGGCACGGTGCGCGGCCTGGTCGACGCCGCGGGCGAGCCCCGAGATGATGATGAAGCCGGCTTCGCCAAGCTCGCGGGCAAGCTGGCCGGCGAATTTCAAGCCGGCGCCGGAGGCGTTGCGCGAGCCGACGATGGCGATCATCGGTCGCATCAAGGTCGCGTTGTCGCCGCGCACGGCCAGCAGCGGCGGCGCATCGTCGATCATTGCCAGCCGCGAGGGGTAGCCATCCTCGCCGGGCGCGAGCCAGGCGATGCCGGATTTGCGGCTGGCGGCGAGCTCGGCCCTGGCGTCGTCGGCGCTGCAGATCCGTCCCGATCGCGCGGCCCCGCCGCGGCGTGCGAGATCGGGCAGCCGCTCCAGCGCGGCGCGCGCGGTGCCGAAAAAATCGACCAGCGAACGAAACGTGCGCGGCCCGACATTGTCGGACCGGATCAGCCGCAGGCGGTCGATCCGCTCAGCCTCGGTCAGCTCCATGCGGGGATTGATGGCGTCCACGGCGTCTCCTTGCAGGGACAGAATGGAACAACCTGAGGACGTGGGCAACGGCTTCGTGTGCTTGCGCGACCCCGTCGCGATGCTAAAAGCGATCCCAATAAGAAGGGTTTTGTCATGATCTCACTCGCCGACCTCCAGCGCCGCATTGAAGCCGGCGAGCTTTCGCCCGATGACGCCATCGCCCAGTCGCATGCGGCGATCGAGGCCAAAGAGAAGGACGTCCGCGCCTTCGTCCGCCATGACAAATCCGCGAAGGCGCAGGCCTCCGGCCCGCTGCGCGGCATCGCGGTCGGCATCAAGGACATCATCGACACCGCCAACATGCCGACCGAGATGGGCTCCGAGATCTATCGCGGCTGGCAGCCGCGCTCGGACGCGCCGGTCGTGATGATGCTGAAGCGGGCAGGCGCCACCATCATCGGCAAGACCACGACCACGGCGTTCGCCTCGCGCGATCCGACCCCGACGCTCAATCCGCACAATCCCGGCCACACGCCGGGCGGCTCGTCCTCGGGCTCGGCGGCGGCCGTTGGCGCCGGCATGATCCCGCTGGCGCTGGGCACCCAGACCGGCGGCTCGGTGATCCGCCCCGCCGCCTATTGCGGTGCTGCCGCGATCAAGCCGTCGTTCCGGATGCTGCCGACCATCGGCGTGAAGTGCTATTCGTGGGCGCTCGACACGGTCGGGCTGTTCGGATCGCGGGCGGAGGATCTCGCGCGCGGATTGCTGGCGATGACCGGGCGCACCGAATTCTCCGGCATCGTGCCGGCCAAGGCGCCGCGCATCGGCGTGGTCAGGCAGGAGTTCGCCGAGGCCGTCGAGCCGGCGGCCGAAGAGGGCTTGCAGGCGGCGATCAACGCGGCCGAGAAGGCCGGCGCCAACGTCAAGACCATCGAGCTGCCCGAGTCTGTGCAGGAGGCCTGGCGCATCCATCCCATCATCCAGGATTTCGAGGCGCATCGCGCGCTCGCTTGGGAATTTTCGGAGCATCACGACGAGATCGCGCCGATGCTGCGCGCCAGCCTCGACGAGACCGTCGGATTGACGCCGAAGGAATATGACGACGCCCGCCGGGTCGCGCGTCGTGGCCGTCGCGAGCTCGGCGAGCTGTTCGAAGGGTTCGACGTGCTGCTGACCTATTCGGCGCCGGGGACCGCGCCGGCCAAGGAGCTCGCCTCGACCGGCTCCCCCCGCTACAACCGGCTGTGGACGCTGATGGGAAATCCTTGCGTCGCCGTGCCGGTGATGAAGGTCGGCGGTCTGCCGATCGGCGTGCAGGTGATCGCGCGCTTCGGCAACGATCCCGCTGCATTGGCGGCCGCATGGTTCCTGGAGGACGCGCTGGCGAAGTCAGGCTAGCGCCGGCTCGGCCGCTCGGGGCGCGGCGCTTTGCGTCGGGGGCGCGCCTTGCCCGAGCCAGCGCTCGGCGGCCTCGCGGCCGCTGCGGTGCAGGAGGCGGATGAAGCCGCGGCCGAGATCGGTGGACGAGCGTTGCGCCAGGCCGTCGACGGAGTCTTCGGCCGCGATCCTGAACAGGCGCAGCGACGGGGCCGCGCGCGACTGCGCCCATTCGATCGCGGCGATCTCGGCCTTGAGGGCGGCATTGGCCGCAATCTGGTCGAGCCTGCGGTCGATCGCGGCGAGCGTGATCGGCACGAAGCTATCGCGCGCCGGCGTGACCTGGATCAGCAGCACGTCGGTCGCCGTGGTTTGCTGCGCGAGGCGCAGCAGCGGCGGATTGCCGCCAAGGCCGCCATCCCAATAGGCCTCGCCCTCGATCTCGACGGCGCAGTGGACCAGCGGCGGACAGGTCGAGGCCAGCGCGACGTCGGCGGTGACGTCGTCGTTGCCGAATATCTGCTGCTGCCCGTCGCGGATTCGCGTCGCTGCGATCAGCAGCTTTGGACAGGCCGCGTCGCGCAGCGCCGCAAAATTGATGTCCCGCGACAGCGCCTGCCGCAGCGGATCGAGGTCGAACGGATCGAACTGGCCGGAGCGCAGCGTCGGTCCGAACGCGACCGAGCTTCCCGCCGCCGAGAAGCCACCGACCAGCATCAGCGAGCGGAACGAGGCCTCGTGCATCAGGCGGATCCAGAACCGGTTCAGCCGGCTGCGGGCCGCTTCGCGGCCGCCCTCGGCAAGGCCGCACGCGAGCAGAATCGCGTTGATGGCGCCGGCGCTGGCGCCGCTGATCGTATCGATCTCGATGTCAGGCTGTTCCAGCAGCCGTTCCAGTACGCCCCAGGTGAAGGCCGCAAAGGTGCCGCCGCCCTGAAGCGCCAGCGACAGTTTTCGCGGCGGCCATTGATCGGCGCGGACGCGCGAGGGAGCGACCGGCGCGGCCGTGACGGCGACTTCGACCGTGACGGGCACATGCGCGGGATCAGGTGGCGACGCCGGTGGCACAACGGGGATTGGTTGTGATGCAGGAGGCGGCGAAGGCGCATCGGACCAGATGTTGGTCGCCGAGAGCAGCTGGCTCGCCGCGGTGCGCGCCGCACCTTGCGAACCACCGTCGATATGCGTGCCGACTGTCTTCTCGCTCATTCTGAGCAACCGCGTGACGCCATTTCCGCCGTCAGGATGACAGGCATGGAACCTGTTCGCTACTCCGGCCGCGATGGGCTTCCGAGTTGCGAACAGGATTTGGCATATAATGCGGAGGAGGTGCGGCGGTATCCGTACTTTTTCCGGTTTACGCCTTTTCGCCGATCCGGCTTTCCTTGCCCGATTGCAGCCGCTTGATGTTCTCGCGATGCGCGTAGAACAGCAGCAGCGTCAGCACCGCGGCCAGCGCTGCGAGCGCGAGGTGGCCGAACCACCACAGGAACAGCGGCGTGATGAACGACGCCACCAGCGCCGAGAGCGAGGAATAGCGGGTGGTGAAGGCGGTCGCCAGCCACAGCAGGCAGAACACCAATGCGGCCGGCCAGAACAATCCGAGCAGGATGCCGATATAGACGGCGACGCCCTTGCCGCCCTTGAACTTGAGCCAGACCGGGAAGAGATGGCCGAGGAAGGCGCCGAGCCCGGCCAGCATCGCGGCATTGGGCCCTGCGATGTAACCGGCGATCACCACGGCCACGGTGCCCTTGAGCGCGTCGAGCAGCAGCGTGCCAGCGGCAAGGCTCTTGCGTCCCGTGCGCAGCACGTTGGTGGCGCCGATGCTGCCGGAGCCGATCGAGCGAATGTCCTGCGTGCCGGCGACCCTGGTGAGAATCAGCCCGAACGGAATCGAGCCGAGCAGGTAGCCGATGACGAAGGCGACCGGCAGAAACAATTCAAGCGCCATGTCTGCAAATTCCCTGTCTGCAAATTCCCTGGCTGCAGCTCCGCACGTCAGACATGCTCATAGACCGTCCGTCCGCCGACAATGGTGCGCACGACGCGGCCTGTAAAGCGCGCCTCGTCGAACGGGGTGTTCTTGCAGGGCGATTTGAGGTCGGCGGGATCGACCACCCAGGGCACGTCAGGATCGATCACGATGACGTCCGCTGGCGCCCCGGTGCGGAGGGTTCCGCCCGGCAGACCCAGGATCTCGGCCGGCCGCGTTGACATCGCCCGGATCAGCGTCTTCAGGTCGAGTTCTTCATTGTGGACCAGCCGCAAGCCTGCCGGCAGCATGGTCTCGAGCCCGATGGCGCCGGCTGCCGCTTCCGCGAACGGCAGGCGCTTGACCTCGACGTCCTGCGGATTGTGGTCCGACATGATGACGTCGACGAGGCCGGAGGCCACGGCGGCGACCAGCGCGCGGCGGTCGTCCTCGGTCCGGAGCGGCGGCGACAGCTTCAGGAACGAACGGTAGGGGCCGATGTCGTTCTCGTTCAGCGCAAGATGGTTGATCGAGGCCGAGGCGGTCACGGCCAGGCCGGCGTCGCGGGCGCGCTTCAGCACGTCGAGCGAGTCGATGCAGGTCAGCGAGGCCGCGTGATAGCGCCCGCCGGTGAGCGCGACGAGGCGCATGTCGCGCTCGAGCATCACGGCCTCGGCGGCATTGGGGATGCCCATCAGGCCGAGCCGCGAGGCGAACTCGCCCTCGTTCATCACGCCTTCGCCGACGAGATCGGGATCCTCGGTGTAATGCACGATCAGCGCGTCGAAATCGCGCGCGTAGGTGAGGGCGCGGCGCATCACCTGCGCATTGGTCACGCTCTTGTCGCTGTCGCTGAAGGCGATCGCGCCGGCGGCCTTGAGCAGGCCGAACTCGGTCATCTCCTCGCCGTGCATGCCCTTGGTCAGCGCAGCCATCGGCTGGATGTTGACGATCGCGGTATCGCGGGCGCGGCGCATCACGAAGTCGACGGTCGCCGAATTGTCGATCACCGGAGACGTATCGGGCTGGCAGATGATGGTGGTGATGCCGCCGGTCGCGGCCGCCTGGCTCGCGGACGCAAAGGTCTCGCGATGGCTGAAGCCGGGCTCGCCGACGAAGGCGCGCATGTCGATCAGGCCGGGGGCCACGATCTTGCCGGCGCAGTTGACGACGTCGGTGCCCTCGGGGACGCCGGCCGCGCCAATGCCGCGGCGGGTCTCGCGGATGATGCCGTCGGCGATCAGGACATCGCCGGGGCCGTCGAAATCCCTGGAGGGGTCGACGACGCGGGCGTTGGCGAGCAGGATGGGGCGGCGGTCAGTCAGCATGAGCATCACGCGTTCGGCAAATTGCGGGCGAGCGCTTCGAGCACGGCCATGCGCACGGCCACGCCCATCTCCACCTGTTCGCGGATCAGCGATTGCGCGCCGTCGGCGACCGCGGTGTCGATCTCGACGCCGCGGTTCATGGGGCCGGGATGCATCACGAGCGCGTCCGGCTTGGCGTAAGCGAGCTTCTTCTGGTCGAGCCCGAAATAGTGGAAATACTCCGAGGTCGACGGCACGAAGGAGCCGTTCATCCGCTCGCGCTGGAGCCGCAGCATCATGACGATGTCGGCGCCGTTGAGGCCCTCGCGCATGTCGCGCGCCACCTCGACGCCCATCCGCTCGATGCCGGGCGGCAGCAGGGTGGAGGGGCCGACGACGCGGACGCGGGCGCCCATCGTGTTGAGCAGGATGATGTTGGAGCGGGCGACGCGCGAATGCAGCACGTCGCCGCAGATCGCGACCACGAGGCCCTCGATCCGGCCCTTGTTGCGGCGGATGGTGAGCGCGTCGAGCAGCGCCTGGGTCGGATGCTCGTGCGCGCCGTCGCCGGCATTGATCACGGAACCGTCGACCTTGCGGGCCAGCAGTTCCACCGCGCCCGAGGCGTGATGCCGAACCACCAGGATATCCGGGTGCATGGCGTTCAGCGTCATCGCGGTGTCGACCAGCGTCTCGCCCTTCTTGATGGACGAGGAGGACACTGACATGTTCATGACGTCGGCGCCGAGCCGCTTGCCGGCGAGCTCGAACGAGGACTGGGTCCGGGTCGAGGCCTCGAAGAACAGGTTCACCTGCGTCCGTCCACGCAGGACGGTGCGCTTCTTGTCAACCTGGCGGTTGAGCTCGACATATTCTTCGGACAGGTCGAGGAGGCCGCTGATGTCGGCCGCGGAAAGGCCCTCGATGCCCAGCAAATGCCGGTGGCCGAGGACGAAGGTCGATTTGGATGTCATTAAAGCGAGAGCTATAGGCGGGGATGGCGGGGGGAGCAAGCCACAAATCCGGCCTGCGGACTTATCCACGGTGCAATGCATGCAAGGGGGCGCCGCCGGCCTGTGTCCGGGGCTGCCGCTTTGCGCTAGACTCGTGCCATTCGTTGCGTCACGGACCGGGTTATGACGAGCATGCGGTATTTTAGTCGACTGGCGCGCAATGTTGCTGCGCTGGCAGCCGCATGTGTGGTCGGCCTGGCGGCGCCGGCGCTGGCGGACAAGCGCGTCGCGCTCGTGATCGGCAATGATCTCTATCCGAATTTGCCTGTGGACCGGCAGCTGAAGAAGGCGGCCAATGATGCGACCAGCGTCGCGGACGCGTTGCGGGCGCTCCAGTTCGAGATCGTATTGGGGACCAATCTCGGCCGTCAGGGCATAATCGACCGGCTTTCGGATTTCACCGCGCGGCTCGAGCCAGGCGATACGGCTGCGGTGTTCTATGCGGGACATGGCGTTGCGATCGGGGGTGTGAATTATCTCGTGCCGAGCGACGTGCCTGCCGTCACCGAGGGCGCCGAAGCGCGGGTGCGCGGTGCCTCGATCGCCGAGCCCGACGTGATCGCGGAGCTGCAGGCGAAGTCGGTGCGCGTCGCCTTCGTCGTCATCGATGCCTGCCGCGACAACCCGTTTCCGCGCGCCGCGGGGCGTTCGATCGGGAACACGCGGGGCCTCGCCGATGCTCGGCCCGCGCGCGGGATCTTCACGCTCTATTCCGCAGGCATCGGCCAGACCGCGCTCGACCAGCTGGGCAGCAACGATCCGGCGCATAATTCGGTGTTCACGCGAATCTTCGTCGAGCAATTGAAGCGACCCGAACTGCATCTCGGCGATCTCGCCGTCGAGGTGCGCGAGCGCGTGGCGGCGCTGGCGCTGACGGCGAGCGACCGTGCAGGACAACCCGCGCCGCACGAGCAGACGCCGGCCTATTATGACCAGACGCTCGGCGGACGGATATTTCTCTGGGCGCCGCTGTCGTCGGAACAGGCCGTGGCTGGCATGCTGGTGAAACCACCGGCAAAGCCTGCCGTCGCGGAGCGCGCGGCGATGCGGCCGCCGCGTCCGTCCGCGCCCGGCGAAAGCTGCGCCCGCAGCGGCTTTGAAACTTATTGCGTCAGCTCGATGCTGAAGCCGCAATTCGGCAATTCATATGGCGCATCGAATCTGTTCGACGCGTCGACCGGGACCGCCTGGGTCGAAGGCGCCTCGGGCAACGGGATCGGCGAATGGATCACGGTCGAGTTCGAAACCCTGCGTCGGGTCAAGTCGATCCACGTGCAGAACGGTTACCAGAAGAACCAGGACATCTTCGCCAAGAACAACAGGGTCCGTCAGATCCGCGTGCTGTTCTCGGGCGGCGAGTCGCAGATCTTCATCCTCGACGACAAGCTGTCGGCGCAGCTGTTGACGTTGCGGCCACAGGTCTCGGCCTATTGGATGCAATTCATCATCGACGACGTCTGGGCCGGCAACAAATACACAGACACCGCGATCACGAAGCTGCTGGTCAACTCGGATCCGGTGCAATGATCGCAAAGCCGGCAATCATAGAGCGCGCGGCGCTCGTCGTGCTGCTTGCGATGTCGACCCTCGCGCCGGCGCGAGCCCAGACATTGCCTGGCGGGTTCGTCTATCTCAGAGACATCGATCCCACGATCATCCAGGACATCCGCTACGCCACCTCGAACAATTTCGTCGGCCGTCCGCTCGCGGGCTACGGCGCCGGCGAGTGTGTGGTGAAGCGCGAGGTCGGGCTGCGGCTGAAGGCGGTTCAGCAGGAATTGGCGGCGCAGAACCTGTCGCTGAAAATGTTCGACTGCTACCGGCCGGCGCGGGCCTCGCTCGACATGGTGAAGTGGTCGCAGAACGGCCGCGAGACGGCCGCCGAGCGGCGCTACAATCCCAAAATTCCCAAGACCGAGCTGTTCCGGCTTGGCTACATCGCGAGCCGCTCGCAGCATTCCACCGGCGCGGCGCTGGACCTGACGCTGGTCGACCTGAAGGCTGACAATTCCGGCAAGTACGATCCGTCGAAAACCTATGCCGACTGCACGGCGCCGGTTGAGGCGCGGCTGCCAGAGGGCAGCGTCGACATGGGCACCGGCTATGACTGCACCGACACGAAAGGCCATACTGCGGCACCGTCGATCACGCCGGAACAACGCGCCTGGCGCAAGCGGCTGGTGGCTGCGATGGCGAAGCAAGGCTTTGTGAACTATTCGAAGGAGTGGTGGCATTTTTCACTGCCGGGGGCCGGCGGGGCAGCCTATGATTTCCCGATTCCGCCGCGGCGGAACTGAGTCCGCGCCGAGAAAGCAGATGACCCAGCCGAGCTTTGCGACCCATGAGGTCTTCAACCAGTCGCCGCCGTTCGAGGACGTCGACCTGTTCGCCGTGGACCGTCCGCTGGTGGACGCGGTGAAGGCCAATGGCGGCGCGGCGGCGGAGCACGAGCTGTCGCAGTTCGGCAAGACCTGGGGCTCGGCCGCGATGGCAGATCGCGGGCGTTTGGCGAACGAGAATACACCGAAGCTGCGGACCTTCGACGCCAAGGGCAACCGCCGCGACCAGGTCGAGTTTCATCCGGCCTATCACGAGCTGATGGCGCACAGCGCGCAGGCCGGCGTACACAATTCGACCTGGACTGCGGACGGCAAGCCGGCCGGCCATGCCGCCGAGGTCATTCGCGCGGCAAAATTCTACATGGTCTCGCAGGTCGAGACCGGCCATCTCTGTCCGATCACGATGACGCGCGCCTCTGTCGGCGCGCTGGCGATGCAGCCGGACCTGCTCACCCGCGTGATGCCGGTGCTGTCGACGAAAAGTTATGATCCGAGCTTCGCGCCGTGGTGGGAGAAGCGCGGCATGACGCTCGGCATGGGCATGACCGAGAAGCAGGGCGGCACCGACGTGCGCGCCAACATGACGCGCGCGGTGCGGGACGGGAACGCCTATCGCGTCACCGGCCATAAATGGTTCATGTCGGCGCCGATGTGCGACGCATTCCTGGTGCTGGCGCAGGCTGAGGAGGGGCTGACCTGCTTCTTCATGCCGCGCTTTGCGCCGGATGGATCGGTCAACGCGATCCAGTTCCAGCGGCTGAAGGACAAGCTCGGCAATCGTTCGAACGCGTCCTCGGAGGTCGAGTTCACAGGTGCGTATGCCGAGCGGGTCGGCGAGGAGGGCAAAGGGATCCGCACCATCATCCAGATGGTGCAACTGACGCGGCAGGATTGCGCGATTGCCTCTACCGGCCTGATGCGCTCGGGGCTCGCGCATGCGCTGCATCACGCCCGTCACCGCAGCGTGTTCCAGAAGCATCTGGCCGATCAGCCCTTGATGCAGGCCGTGCTGTCGGACATGGCGCTGCATGTGGAGGCGAGCACTGCGCTGGTGATGCGGCTCTGCCGTTCCTTCGACCGCATGCCGCACGATGCGGCCGAAGCTGCCTATATGCGGCTGCTGACGCCCGCGATCAAATACTGGACCTGCAAGAGCGCGCCGGCGTTTCTCTATGAGGCGATGGAGTGCCTCGGCGGCAATGGCTATGTCGAAGACGGCATTCTGGCGCGCCACTACCGGGAGGCGCCGGTCAACGCGATCTGGGAAGGCTCCGGCAACGTGATGTGCCTCGACGTGCTGCGCGCGCTCGCGCGCGAGCCGGAGGCGGCGATGGCTGTGCTGCAATCGCTCGCGACCGAGACCAAGGGGCTGCCGGGGGCAGGCGAGGCCGCCGCGTTTATCGGCAAGACGTTCCGCCGCGCCGACGGCGAGCGCGTTGCGCGCCTCGCGGTCGAGAAGCTGGCGCTGCTTGCGGCTGCCGCCGCGCTCAACGGCGTAACACCGCGTCATGCGGAGCTGTTCGCCGCCACGCGTCTCGCGGCCAATCATGCCAGCATGTATGGCGCGGTGGAGTTGGAGACCGGCGACGTGCGTGCTTTGCTGGAGCGGGCGCTGCCTTGAAAGGGACAGGCGCTCTCCACTCCGTCATGGCCGGGCTTGACCCGGCCATCCACGTCTTGTGGAGCGTCACGAAGAACGTGGATGCCCGGGACAAGCCCGGGCATGACGATCTTTCGATGTTTCGCCGTTTGTAACGAAAGCCTTTCGATGGACTCCCTCAATCCGGATCTGCCGCCGCTGACCGTGACGCCGGCGCCACCGCGCGTCTGGAAATTCTGGGGCACGGCGCTTTGGGGCCTCTTCATTTTTGCCGCGATGTTCGTCGGGCAGATCGGCGGCGTCGCCCTGCTGGTCGCGCTGCGCGGCCTGCCGATGGACCTTGCCTCGATCCAGCTCGTCGGTCGCGAGCCGCAGGCGCTCGCGCTGTCGGTGACCATGGGCCTGCCGGCGACGCTTGTCGCGGTGTGGCTCGCCATCCGCATCAAGAAGGCGTCCTTCGTCGACTACCTCGCGCTGCATTGGCCGTCCTGGAAGCAGCTGCTGCTCGGGGCCGTCGGGCTCATCCTGATCGTGGTGGCGTGGGAGACGATATCGCGAAGCCTCGGACGCGAGGCGACACCCGGATTCATGACCGATCTTTTGAAAACCGGGCGGGACAAGGGTGCCGCCGCGCTGCTGCTGTTCGCCTTCAGCGTGGCAGCGCCGATGTCGGAAGAAGTTCTGGCGCGCGGCTTCCTCTATCGCGGCTGGTCAGCGAGCTTCCTGCGTGCGCCCGGCGCGATCATCCTGTCGTCGCTGCTGTGGACAATCGTGCATCTGCAATACGACATGTACTTCCTTGCCGAAGTCTTCTCCATCGGCCTGTGGTTCGGCTACATGCGCTATCGCGCTGGCTCGCTCTGGCTCACCATCGTGCTGCACGCGCTGAATAACTTGACCGCGGTGGTGCTGACGATGTGGCTGGGGAGCTGAGGCTCCGCTTCACGCCACCAACGCGATCGCTATCGGCATCGTGATCGCCGCCAGAATCGTCTGCAGCGTGATGATCTGCGCCAGCAGCGGGGCGTCGCCGCCCATCTGGCGGGCCAGCACGTAGGCGCTGGGCGAGGTCGGCACCGCCGCGCAGATCGCGACGATGGCGAGGCTGTTGCCGGACAGACCAAACCACACGGCGAGCGCCAGCGCGAGCGCGGGCATCAGCACGAGCTTGAACGTCACGCCGAGCGTCGCGCTGATGCTGGGATGGAATAGGCCCTTGAGCTGCAGGCCCGCGCCGGTGACGAGCAGGCCTATCGCGAGCGAGGAACGGCCGAGCGCGTCGGCAACCTCATGCCAGATCTTCGGCAGCGGCAGATGGACGACGTTGATGACGAGGCCGATGACACAGGCCCAGATCAGGGGATTGCGGATCACCGTCATGACGATGGCGCGCGCGGATTGCTTCTCGGGCGAGGCATAATGCGCGAGCACGGCGACGCTGAACACGTTGACCAGCGGAATGATTGCGACCATCGCGACCGAGGCCAGCGCCAGCCCGACGTCGCCGAACATGTTGGCGGATACCGACAGCGCCACGTAGGTCTGCCAGCGCGTCGCCCCCTGGAAGATCGAGGTGAAGGCGGGACCGTCGATGTCGAGCCGGGCGAGAGCCGGGCGGAGCGCGAGGCAGAGCAGGGACATCACCAGCGCCGACAGCAGCAGCGCGCCGCCGACGCCGGCGACCGGCACTTTCGTGAGGTCGGCCTTCACCAGCGTCTGGACCAGAAGCATCGGAAACAGCACGTAATAGGTCAACCGTTCCAGCCCGTGCCATTGCGTGTCCAGCCGCATCAGACTGTGCCTCAGCACCACGCCGAGCACGATGAGGATGAAGACCGGGAGCAGCGCCGCGATCACGACGGCCATGGATCAGCCGGCCCCCGGGGTGGCGCGAAGATTGGCGAGGCGGTCGAGCGCGCCTTGCAGGATGAAGATCGCGGCGTGCTCGTCGATCACCTCGGCGCGCTTGGCGCGGCTGACATCCATCCCGATCAGCTCGCGCTCGACCGCCGCGGTCGAAAGACGCTCGTCCCACAGGCCGATCGGGAGCGCGGTCAGCCCGGCGAGATTGCGGGCAAACGCGCGGGTGGACTGCGCGCGCGGGCCTTCGCTGCCGTCCATGTTGATGGGCAGGCCGAGCACGAAGCCGACCGCCTTGCGCTCGGCCGCGATTGCAAGCAGCCGGGCGGCATCCTGCTTGAACGCCTTGCGCTGGATCGTCTCGACGCCGGTCGCCAGCCGCCGGTCGGGGTTGGATACGGCGACGCCGATGGTTTTTGTGCCGAGATCAAGGCCGACCAACCCGCCGCGCTCGGGCCAGTGGGTTGCAGCATCGACCAGGGGCAGGATAAGAGCCGGCATGGGACTAGCGCTTATCACGCGTCGCGCCGCGGAGTGAACCCGGAATGATGGATGCGCTGACTTTATTCGGCCTGTTTGCCGTGACCGCGATGCTGGTCACCTACGCCCTGGAGGATCGCAGCCACTGGTTCGTGCTGGTGTTCGCAGTGTCCTGTGCGCTCGGCTCAGTCTACGGCTTCCTGCAGGGCGCCTGGCCGTTCGGCGTGGTCGAGGCGATCTGGGCCATCGTCGCACTGCGGCGATGGCATCTCAGGCCGCGATGACCTGATCGTCCCTCTTCAGGCAGGAGATGAAGCCATTTAACGCGCTGTATTGATGCCCGGCGCTGCGCTGGATGAAGAGCGTCTCGACGCGCGCGTGCGGAGGGCTCAACGCGTGGATGGACACGCTGCCGTTCATCGCGCTGCGCTCGACGACAGTGCGCGGCAACAGCGTGACGCCCATGTCGGCGGCCACGCAGCCGATCATGCCGTCGAGCGTGCCGAGTTCGAAGCGCGCCGCCGAGGGCCAGCCGAACTCGACGAAGATCTGTTCGAGACGCTGGCGGTAGGTGCAGCCGGTGCGGAACACCAGGGCGGTCGGACCGGATTCCGGCGTTCCGGCGCGCAGCTCGGCGAGCGAGTTCCAGCGCCGCGCGCTGACCAGCACCAGCTCTTCGCGGAAGGCGCTGGTCGCGGTGAGGTCGGCATGCGCGATGGGACCTGCGACGAAGGCACCGTCGAACGTACCTTCAAGCACGCCGGCGACGAGGTCCGCGGTGGTTGCCGTGCGCAGGCTCAGCCGCACGGCCGGGAAGCGGCGGTGGAAATCGGCCAGCAGGGGCGGCAGCCGCACCGCGGCGGTCGTCTCCATCGAACCGATCGCCAGCGGCCCCTTTGGCTCGCCATCGTCGCGCGCGGCGAGCACGGCCTCGCGCGACAGCGCCGCCATCCGTTGCGCGTAAGGCAGAAGCCGCTTGCCGGCGCCGGTCAGCGTCATGCCGCGGCTGTGGCGCTCGAACAGTGCCGTGCCGATCTCGGCCTCGAGCGCCTTCACGCGCTGGGTCACGTTGGATTGCACCGTGTTGAGCTCTTCGGCGGCGCGCGTGATGCCGCCGGTGCGGGCGACCGCGGCGAAGGTCTGGATATCGCTAAGTTCCATGGCGTCGTTTCGCTTTTGTGATGGCAGCGTTCGCGATAATTCATTTTTCGAGAATGCTAGTCGCGCGTAGTCTCGCTGTCCAGATGGGAGAAACCATGCCGATTGTGACGCCGCTGACCACGCTGCTGGAGATCACGCATCCGATCCTGCTGGCGCCGATGGACGTCGTTGCCGGCAGCCGACTGGTCTCGGCCGTGAGCCGTGCCGGCGGCCTTGGCATTCTCGGCGGCGGCTACGGCGAGCGCGAATGGCTGGAGCGGGAGACCGCGAAGCTCGCCGGCTTGTGCGCGCCGTTCGCCATCGGCTTCATCACCTGGAGCCTCGCCAGGCGGCCCGAGCTTCTCGACATCGCGCTCGCGGCAAAACCATCCGCAATCATGTTGTCGTTCGGCGATCCTGCGCCGTTCGCGCCAAGGATCAAGTCTGCGGGGGCGCGCCTGATCTGCCAGGTGCAGGACGAAGCGATGGCGCGGCAGGCGCTCGATGCCGGCGCCGATGTTCTGATCGCGCAGGGGACGGAGGCGGGCGGACACGGTGCCTCCCGGACCACCGTCGATCTCGTGCCCGCCATCGTCGATCTCGCGGCCGGGCGCGTGCCTGTGGTTGCGGCCGGCGGGATCGCAGATGGTCGCGGCCTCGCCGCCATGGTGATGCTCGGCGCGAGTGGTGTGCTGCTAGGCACGCGCTTCTATGCAAGCCGGGAGGCCGACGGCGCGGAGGAAGCCAAGCGGCGCATCTGCGCGGCGAACAGCGGCTCGACCGTGCGCGGCATCATCTTCGACCTCTCCCGCAACAATGTCTGGCCGGCGCCGTTCACGGGACGGTGTCTGGTCAACGACCACGCCCGGCGCTGGATCGGGCGCGAGGTCGAACTGATGCAGAATGTTGCCGCAGTCGCGGCGGACTATGCTGCGGCGAAGGCGGCCGGCAATTTCGACGTCGCCGCCGTGATCGCGGGCGAGGCGGTCGGGCTGATTCATGATATTCCGCCGGCGGCCGAGATCATTGAGCGGATCACGGCCGAGGCGGAGCAACTGCTTGCCGGGCGCCGGAATTCGATAGTCGCGGCGTAAACTTCTTCACCCTCCAGGGGAGGGTAAGAACGGACCAACAAGAGAGACCCACCATGTGGCCTGACCGTCGACTGATCGATCTCTTCAAGACCGAATTCCCGATCGTGCTGGCGCCGATGGCCGGTGTGATGGATGCGGAGCTGGTGATTGCCGTGGCAGAGGGCGGGGGGCTCGGTTCACTGCCAAGCGCGATGCTGTCTCCGGAGAAGGCGCGCGAGCAGGTCAACATCATCCGCCAGCGTGTGAAGGCGCCGGTGAACATGAACTTCTTCTGCCATACGCCGATCGAGCTCACGGCCGAGGCCGAAGCGCGCTGGAAGCAGCGGCTGGCGGGCTATTACACTGAGCATGGTCTCGATCCGGCGGCGCCGATCAACGCTGCGAACCGCGCGCCGTTCGATGCGGCCTTCTGCGAAGTGGTCGAGGAGCTGAAGCCGGAGGTCGTGAGCTTCCATTTCGGCCTGCCGGAGCAGGCGCTGCTCAAACGCGTCAAGGCGGCGGGCTGCCTCGTGATCTCCTCCGCCACCACCGTGAAGGAAGCGGTCTGGCTCGAGCAGCGCGGCGTGG
>Ga0102590_1000721_pt1 | contig 63768 bp, 69 predicted proteins | sample AraplaMF_Col_mMF_FD_76859 | JGI IMG/M metagenome (GOLD analysis project Ga0102590, IMG submission 76859) | Arabidopsis root microbial communities from the University of North Carolina, USA - plate scrape MF_Col_mMF | ecosystem: Host-associated > Plants > Roots > Endosphere | place: USA...
GATCACGCGCCCATTCTCGAACACCAGGATCCGCGTGGCGTTGCGGATGGTGGAGAGGCGGTGGGCGATCACGAAGGTGGTGCGGCCCTTCATCACTTCGTCGAGAGCGGCGTTCACCTTGGCTTCGGTGACGGCGTCGAGCGCGCTGGTGGCTTCGTCCAGGATCAGGATCGGCGGGTCCTTCAGCAGCGCGCGGGCGATCGAGAGGCGCTGCCGCTCGCCGCCGGACAGCATGCGGCCGCGCTCGCCGGCATTGGTATTGAAGCCGCCGCTGCGCTCGATGAAGTCGAGCGCCTGCGCGCGCTCTGCGGCTTTCCGCATCTCGGCCTCGGTCGCGTCGGGCTTGCCGACGCGCAGATTCTCCTCGATCGAGCGGTTGAACAGCAGCGCTTCCTGGAACACGACGCCGATGTTCCGCCGCAGCGAGGTCAGTGTCACGCCGCGCACGTCCATGCCATCGATCCTGATGATGCCGGATTGCGGATCGAAGGCGCGATGCAGCAGCGCGATGGCGGTGGACTTGCCCGCGCCGGTCGGGCCGACCAGCGCGATGGTCTGGCCGGGCAGCGCGGTGAAGGTGAGGTCCTCGATCGCCGGGCGCTTGCCGTCGTAGGAGAAGGTGACGTCGTCGAACTCGACGAGACCGGACAGCCTGCCGGCATCGATCGCGTCGGGACGGTCGTGGACGGCCGGCACGGCATCGAGCACGTTGAAGAACTCGCGCAGGCGCGGAGCCTCCATGAACACGTTGTTGATGAAGCTCACGACCTGCTCGAGCTTCTGGATCAGCATCGTTGCGAAACTCACGAACATCACGATCTCGCCGACCGAGGTCAGCCCCTGGTCGTGCAGGGCGATGCCGAGCGTGAAGATCGCCAGCACCGTGATGGTGGTGGAGGCGCGCGTGATCACGGTGACCAGCGCCCACCAGGACAGCACCGGCATCTGGGCGGCGAGCAGATCGTCGGCGACGGAGCGCAGCCCCTTCACCTCGGATTCGACGCGCACGAAGCTCTGCACCAGCGCGACATTGCCGAGCGCATCGGAGGCGCGGGCGGAGAGCTCGCTGTAGTGCTCCTCCACCTCCATCTGCATGCCGAAGGTCTTGCGCACCACGAAGGTCGTCAGCGCCGTGAAGACGATGCAGAGCACGAACAGCAGGATCGCGAGCCGCCAGTTCAGGTACAGCGACAGCGGCAGCAGCACCACGACCGAGAGGATCGCGGCGAAGTGCTCGCGGAAGAAGCCGAGCCACAGCCGCCACAGCGCATCGGTGCCGTTGAGCATCACCTTCATCAGCCGGCCCGAATGGGTGCCGGAGTGGAAGGTCAGCGGCAGCTGCAGGATGTGCTCGAAATAGTCGGTCAGCACCGCCTGGCGCTGGCGGTGCGAGAGCCGGTCGGCTTGCAGCGCCACCAGCGCGCTGCAGGCGATCGTGAACAGGCCGAACGCCACCCAGGCGGCCAGGAACGGCCAGGCCGAGTTGGAACCGGCCACCGACTTGCCGGAGAGCACGTCGACGATCCGGCCGAACAGCACGGGCTCTGCGAATTGCGAGGCCGCCAGCAGCAGATTGGCGATCGCGAGCAGCCAGCCCAGCCGCGCCTCCTTGCCGAGCAGTTCGAGAACGCGGGTGTAGAGACGGAGGATGGACATGAGGACAGCAACTCGGGCAGCTGATGGGGGGCGTATTCTAAGCCGGGATCGCCCGCGAGATACAGCGGAAGCTTCCGGTTTTGCTCAATTGATGAGCCGGCTCCCCACCGGCGGCAGGAACTGGTCGTCGAAGATATCGCCGGTTGCCGGCCGCTTGCGGAATTTGAAGTCTTTGGCGATCTGCTCGAACGAACGCTCGAGGCGCGCCGGGTCGATGCCGCCGATGCCGTTGCGCCTGACCTCGTCGGTCAGGATGTTGTCGACGAGCACGGTGCGCAGGCGCTCCAGCTCGAGATCGCGGTCGCCGTCGTCGATGCGGCTTGCGGCCTCTTCCGCCGCGCGTGCCGGCTCCTTGGCCGTCGCGTTGATGCCTGCGACCAAGGCGCGGACGAATCCCTTCACCGCATCCGGCTTCGCCGCGGCGAAGGCGGGGTTGGCCACCACCGCGAAGCCATAGGCCTCACAGCCGTAATCGGCAAAACGCAGCACGACGAGATCGCCGCCGGGCACGCCGCGGTCGCGCAGGTTCACCGCCGAGAGATAGCTGAAGCCGGCGACCGCATCGACCTGCCCGGCCGACAGGATCGGCTCGCGCACCGCGGCGCTGATCTTGTGGAATTTCACGTGCGAGGTGTTGATGTTGTTCTGCTGCGCCAGCGCCGGCCACAGCCGCATCGACAGATCACCGTCGGCGACGCCGACGGTCTTGCCGTCGAGGTCGGGCAGGAGATGGATGCCGCGGCTCCTGCGCGCGACGATGGCGTAGGGCGCGCGGTTGAACAGCACGAATACCGCCTTGATCGGTGCGGCGTCATCCTTGTCGCGAAAGCGGATCAGCTCGTTGATGTCGACCAGTGCGAGCTCGCTATCGCCCTTGGCGACACGCGCAAGCGCCTCCGGCGATCCGGGCGCGATGTTGAAGGACACGTTGAGACGCTCGGCGCCGAACTTGCCGTCTTTCGCGGCCAGGAAGAACGGCGCCATGCTCGCGTCGATGGGACGGTCGAAGGTGAAGTGGATCGCCGTGGAAGGAGCGGCGTTCTCGGCCGCTGCGGCATCGCGCGCAGCCAGCGCGGCGAGCGGGAATGCAAGGGCCAGCAGGCCGCGAAGAATGATCGTCCTGAATCGTGACATCGACTTGCGCCGGTCCCGCCTTGTTGTGGTTCGTGACGCTCGCAGCGGCGACCGTCCCCGACCGTGCGCGCGTCAACATGAACGGCGGATGAGCAGCGGTTGCGGCATCGTTACGCAACCTCGTTCAGCTTGCGTTGGGCTTGGGGAACCTAACTTAGGTGACAGGTGTTTGAGAGACATGAGCCTGTCTCAAGGCACCATTCGAGGTCCCAAGGAGGGTCCAGGACATGTTTGACAGATTTTCGAGCCTTACCGGCCGTAAGGCCATCTTCGCGACGGCTGCGGTGCTGGCGCTGACCGCGGCTGCTCCGACGGCCTCTTACGCAGGTGGCCGCCACTGGCATGGCGGTGGTGGCGGTGCCGCGGCCGCGGCCGCTTTCGCAGCCATCGGCACCGGTCTCGCCATCGCTGCGACCCGCGACTCCTATGCCTATGACTACGGTCCGGGCTACGGCTATTACGGCGGCCCCGCCTATTACAGTGCGCCTTCCTACGGCCCCTATTACGGCCCGGGCCCGAACTACCAGTATCAGCGCTACGGCGGCACCGCCCCGTCCGAGGCCTGCGGCCAGGGCTACTATCAGAACTGCTACTAGCAGCAGCCCCTGGCTACCAAAGGTTGACCAAGACAGGCCGTCGCTTGCCGCGCCGGCCTGTTTTTCGCTTTTATTGCTAGGCGTTAACGCGCTCGACATTGGTTTGGAGTAGTTTTTCGTACCATGAGTGATTCGCTTGAGCGGCTATATCTGGCTGTGCTCGCGGCCAGGGATCTTGATCCGGCAACATCGCGCACCGCGCGCCTGTTTCAGCGCGGCCCCTCCAAAATGGCGAAGAAACTGGCCGAAGAGGCTATCGAAGTCGTGATCGATGCGGTCAACGGCGACAGTGAGGCCGTGATCCGGGAAAGCGCCGACCTGCTCTACAATCTCACCGTGCTGTGGGCCTCGGCCGGCGTGCGTCCCGAGGACGTCTGGCGCGAGATGACGCGGCGGGAAGACATGCTCGGCATCGCCGAGAAGCTGCCGAAATCGCAGATGAAGCTGCCCAAAGTTGCGTCACCGCGCGTCGCGGCCAGGCGGCCAATTGTCGCGCTCGAGAGCCGCACGGCCCGCAAGCGTCATTAAAAGCTTCACAAAACTCGCGATGGACAAATCCGTCCCATGGTGCTTCATCGCGGCGCCATGCTGAAACGTATCTACGACTGGTGCATCGACGCCGCCCACAAGCCCTACGCGCTCTGGATCATGGGAGCCGTGGCTTTCGCAGAAAGCTCCTTCTTTCCGGTTCCGCCGGATGTGATGCTGATCCCGATGTCGCTGGCGCGCCCGCAGCGCGCCTGGGTCTACGCCGCGGTCTGTACGATCACATCGGTGCTCGGCGGCCTGCTTGGCTATGCCATCGGCGCGCTGCTGTTCGACTCGGTCGGTCACTGGCTGATCCAGGTCTATGGCCTCGGTGACAAGGTCGATGCCTTCCGCGCCTCCTATGCGGAATGGGGCGCGGTGATCATCCTGCTCAAGGGCCTGACGCCGATCCCCTACAAGCTCGTCACCATCACCTCGGGCTTTGCCGGCTATAATCTCATTCTCTTCATCTTGTGCTCGATTGTCGCGCGCGGCGGACGCTTCTTCATCGTGGCGATCCTGCTCAACCGCTATGGCGACTGGATCCGGCACAAGCTCGAGGAGCATCTGGGGCTGTGGGTCACGCTCGGCGCCGTCGTGCTGGTGCTGGGCTTCGTGGTGGCGGTCAAGCTGATCTAAACCTCCTCGCTTTGCCACCGCGCCGGCTTCGGCTACGGTTGCACTCATGATGGTTCGATCCGGCAATCCCGCCGTGCGGCTCGGGACACTGATGTCAGCAGCGGCGCTGATCCTGCTCGGTACCGGCGGGGCGGGATGGCCGCAATCGCCGCCGCCGTCGCTCGGTGTGCAGGGGCCGCAGGCTGCGCCTCCGCCGTCGACACCGGCGCGCGAGGAAAATCCCGGGCTGATCAACGAAATGGGCAAGCTGTTCGACAAGCTGCCCTCGATCCTGCCGCCGATCAAAAGCCCGGGCGAAACCATGAATGACCTGTCGCGGCTGGCGACGCCTTCGACCATGGTGTCGGGGCGTGTGGCCTGCCCGGCCTCGTTGAACGGCGCGCCCGACTGCAAGCAGGCCGCCGACCAGCTCTGCCAGAGCAGGGGCTACAAGGAAGGCAAGGGCGTCAACGCCGACTCCGCCGAGAAATGCTCGGCCAAGGTTCTCATTCCGGGCAGGCAACGCAAACCGGACGATTGCCGCACCGACACATTCGTGACCAGCGCGCTGTGCCAGAATTGACGTGACGACGTCGCGCGCATGCAAGAAGGAGTGCCCATGAGCCGTACGGAGCAGGACTTCCTCGGACAGCGTGAGATCGCCGACGACATCTACTACGGCGTCCAGACCATCCGGGGGAAGGAGAACTTCCACATCACCGGCATTCCCATGAACCAGGAGCCTTACTTCGTGAAGGCGCTCGGTTACGTGAAGAAGGCCGCCGCGATGGCCAACCGCGACCTCGGCGCGGTCGACGCCAAGGTCGCCGACGCGATCATCCTCGGCTGCGACCGCGTCATCGCCGGCGACATGATGGATCAGTTCGTCACCGACTTCATCCAGGGCGGCGCCGGCACCTCCACCAACATGAATGCCAACGAGGTGATCGCCAACCTCGCGCTGGAATCGCTCGGCTTCAAGAAGGGCGACTATCAGCACGTCAGCCCCAACGACCACGTCAATTACGGCCAGTCCACCAACGACACCTATCCGACGGCCTTTCGCCTCGCGCTGATCCTGCGGCTCGAGAGCTACATGACCGCGCTGCGCCAGCTCCAGGAGGCGTTCTTCGCCAAGGGGCGCGAGTTCGACCGCGTGCTCAAGATGGGGCGCACGCATCTGCAGGACGCAGTGCCGATGTCGCTCGGCGCCGAATTTCGCGGCTGGGGCACGACGATCGGCGAGGAGGTCGATCGCATCTCCGAGGCGCGGGCGCTGCTGCGCGAGATCAATCTCGGCGCCACCGCGATCGGCACCTCCGTCACCGCAGCGGCCGGCTATCCGAAACTCGCGGTCCGGCATCTGAGCGCGCTCACCGGCGTCGATTTCATCCTCGCCGGCGACCTCGTCGAGGCGACCTCGGACACCGGCGCCTATGTGCAGCTCTCGGGCGTCTTGAAGCGCACCGCGAGCAAGCTGACGAAGATCTGCAACGACATCCGTTTGCTGGCGTCGGGCCCGCGCGCCGGCTTCAACGAGATCAACCTGCCGCAGCTGCAGCCGGGCTCCTCGATCATGCCGGGCAAGGTCAATCCGGTCATCCCCGAAGTGGTCAACCAGACCAGCTTCCTCGTCATCGGTCTCGACACCACGGTGACGCTGGCGGCAAGCGCCGGCCAGCTCCAGCTCAACGTGATGGAGCCGGTGATCTCCTTCGCGCTGTTCTTCTCGATCCGCACCATGGAGCGCGCGGTCAACAGCCTGCGCGAGAATTGCGTCGTCGGCATCACCGCCAACGAGGACCACACCCGCAACATGGTGCTGAACTCGCTCGGCATCGTCACGGTGCTGAAGCCGCTGCTCGGCTACAAGCAATGCGCCGAGATCGCGCGCGAGGGCTACAAGAGCGGCAAGTCGCTGCACCAGATCGTCGTGGTCGAGCGCAAGCTGCTGACGCAGGAGAAGTGGGACGAGATGTTCTCGTTCGAGCGGCTGATCAACCCGGATTTGCTTGCGTAGCTGTTCGTCATCCGGAGCTCTCGCCTCGTCATTGCGAGCGCAGCGAAGCAATCCAGCGTCCCTCCGCGGAGACAGTCTGGATTGCTTCGCTGCGCTCGCAATGACGGAGGAGGCCGATGGGGAAGAATTCCGCTGTTTGGAATTGCGGTAACGGCTTCCGCTGCGGCGCCAAAACGCAATACTTGACAGTGGAAAGATTGCCTTGTTGGTATGGCTCCCAACTTCGATTTGACCGCCAATAGAGGATCGTTTCGCGATGTCCATGCCCGCCTTGTTCAAGGGGCGCCTGTCGATCCCCGTGATCGGCTCACCGCTCTTCATCATCTCGGTGCCCGATCTCGTGATCGCGCAGTGCAAGGCGGGTGTGGTCGGCTCGTTTCCGTCGCTGAACGCGCGGCCGCCGGAGCTGCTCGACGAATGGCTGGCGCGCATCACCGAAGAGCTCGCGGCCTATGACCGCGCGCATCCCGACAAGCCGTCGGCGCCGTTCGCGGTCAACCAGATCGTGCACAAGTCGAACAACCGGCTCGATCACGACATGCAGCTCTGCGCCAAGTACAAGGTGCCGATGATCATCTCCTCGCTCGGCGCGCGCGAAGAGCTGAACCAGGCCGTGCACGGCTGGGGCGGCATCGTCTTCCACGACGTGATCAACCAGAAATTCGCGCACAAGGCGATCGAGAAGGGCGCCGACGGCCTGATCCTGGTCGCGGCCGGCGCCGGCGGCCATGCCGGCACCATCTCGCCGCTGGCCTTCGTTGCCGAGACGCGCAAGTGGTTCGACGGTCCGATCGCGCTGTCGGGTGCCATCGGCAACGGCAAGGCGATCCGCGCCGCGCGCATCCTCGGCGCCGACTTCGCCTATATCGGATCGGCCTTCATCGCGACGAAGGAGGCCAACGCGGTCGAGAAGTACAAGGAGATGATCGCGGGCTCGACGGCCGACGACATCGTCTATTCCAACCTCTTCACCGGCGTGCACGGCAACTATCTGAAGCCCTCGATCCTTGCCGCCGGCATGGATCCGGAGAACCTGCCGACTTCCGATCCCTCCAAGATGAATTTCGGCACCGACGCTTCCGGCGAGCGCGCCAAGCCGAAGGCCTGGAAGGAGATCTGGGGAAGCGGCCAGGGCATCGGCAGCGTCGAGGGCATCGTCGGAGCGGCCGAGCTGATCGCGCGCTTCAAGAAGGAATACGACGAAGCGATCGATCCGTCGTTGTGAGGGCTGTCGTCCCGCCTCCTTCTCATCTGTCGTCCCGGACAAGCGAGCAGAGCGAGCGCAGATCCGGGACCCATAACCACAGGGAGTAATTTGGCGAAGGCTCGTGGGTACCAGTCTTGCGCCACAACTGCTCCCTGTGGTTATGGGTCCCGGCTTTCGCCGGGGCGACACCGTTCTTTGAACTGCGAATATGCGCACGGTGAAAGCATGTCCCCCATCTACAGCGTCGACGGCAACAACGTCGTCACCAGCCCGGATGCCGCCGGTCCATGGGACCGGCGCATGCAGCACGGGTCGGCGCCGGCGTCGCTGGTGACGTGGGCGGCGGAGCGCATTCCCACGCCCGTGCCGATGAACATCGCGCGCGTCACCATCGACCTGATGCGCCCGGTGCCGGTGGCGCCGCTCACCATCGCCACCGAAGTGCTGCGCGAAGGCCGCAAGATCCAGCTCTGCGAAGTCAAGCTGCTCGCCGACGGCGTGCAGGTCGTCGGCGCCACCGTGCTCAAGATCAAGGCTCAGGCGCAGCCGCTGCCGGATGACGTCGAGGAGCTGCCGGTTACGCTGCCCGCGCCGGAGGACTCGCTGGTCGAGGACGGTCACGCCGCCACCAGTCCGTTCGTGCGCTCGGTCTCGATGCGCGCCGCGCGCGGCCGCTTCGGCCAGGCCGGCGCCGGCGCGATCTGGTTTCGCGTCGATCATCCGCTGATCGAAGGTGAAGCCGTCTCGCAGGCGATGCGCGCCGTGGTCGCCGCCGACTTCTCCAACGGCACCGCCTCGACGCTCGACTTCCGCGCCTGGACCTACATCAACGCCGACCTCACCGTGAGCTTTGCGCGCCAGCCGGTCGGCGACTGGATCCTGCTCGATGGCGATTCCTGGATCGGACCCGACGGTGCAGGCCTTGCGATGTCGCGGCTTGCGGACCGGCAGGGCTATTTCGGCCGCGCGGTGCAGAGCCTGGTGATCGAGAAGCGGTAGGGTGCGCCTTACATTCGGTGTCATGCCCCGCGAAGGCGGGGCATCCAGTACGCCGCGGCCTATCGATTCAATCACAGCCGTCTCGGCGTACTGGATCGCCCGGTCGAGCCGCGCGATGACGCCTGTGGTGTGGTCGAGTCTGGTGATCGAGAAGCGGTGTGCGTCACGGCAGGCGCTGCGATCGCTGCGCGCTTGAACGGCAGGCTTCCGCCGCCGCGGAAGGGATGCTTGGCCGTGCTTGACGCGGCATCCTGCCAGTTCACAAACCGTAGAAGATCTTGATCTCCCACAGCACCACGATGATAGCCGTGATCAACGTAACCGCGGCGACTGCACTTTCCAGGGAAGCGACTCTCATGCCTTACTCCGCTTCCCAGCCCCGTCAGCGGGTCTAGTTGATTCCCTGATTCGCGGGCAATCGGGCGGGCATCGCCGGCGCGCACTCCGTGGCGCGCTGTGGTGCCGGGGCCACAACGCCCCCGTGAAATCCCGGGGTTTTACCCCACCATCCGGTCCCGCCCGCTCCAGAAACCTGCACGGAGTACCTTCTTGTCCACCTTGCCGACGCCGGTCATCGGCAGCTGCCTGACGAACTGGATCTGCTTGGGCGCATGGGCCGAGCCCTTGCGTGACCTCACGAGATTGATCAGCTCATCGGCATCGGGTGTGGCGCCCTCGCGCGGGACGACGACGGCGGTAACGGCCTCGCCCCATTTCTCGTCGGGGATGCCGACCACCGCGACCATCGCGACGTCGGCGTGTTGCGACAGCACGTCCTCGACCTCGCGCGGAAAGATGTTGAAGCCGCCGGAGACGATCATGTCCTTCTTGCGGTCGAGGATGAACATGTAGCCGCGCTCGTCCTTGCGCGCGATATCGCCGGTGTGGACCCAGCCGTTCCTCAGCGTCTCGGCGGTGATGTCGGGTCGCTTCCAGTATTCCGCCATCGCGTGCGGCGCGCGCACGCAGATCTCGCCGGCCTCGCCCGTCTCCACCTCCTGGTCGTTGTCGTCGAGGAGCTTGACCTCGCAGGCCGCGATCGGGAAGCCGCAGGACAGGAACAGCTCCGGCGTCCTGGGATCGTGATCCTGCTTGCGCAGCACCGAGATCGGATAGCATTCGGTCTGGCCGTAGAGCTGCGAGAACACCGGGCCGATGCGTTCGATGCCCTCGACCAGCCGGCTCGGCGACATCGCGGAGGCGCCGTAGAGCACGAGCTCGAGCGAGGACAGGTCGGTTCTGCTCAGCGCGGGGTGATCGAGCAGCACGTAAATCATGGTCGGCACGAACAGCGTGAAGTTGATGCGCTCGCGCGCGATCGTGGCCAGCACGGCTTCGGGATCGAAACCCTTCAGCATGTGCACGGTGCCGCCGCGCATCAGGGTCGGCAGCACCTTCGTGCCGGCGACATGGCTGATCGGCGCGACGGTGAGATAGCGCGCGCCTTCCGGGATTTCGAAGTCGGCGAGGATCGCGCCGGCGGCCCCGCTGTTTTCGCGGTGATAGCGCAGCGCGCCCTTGGACTTGCCCGTCGTGCCGCCTGTGTAATTCAGCGTGGAGAGATCGTCGGGGCCGGCGAGGCAGAGCGGGCTGGCGTGGCCTTCGATCTCGATGGCCTGCAAGAGATCGACGCCATAATCGGCGGGGCCCATGGTGAAGACCGCCTTGAGCGTGCTCGCCTTGGCGGCGAGCTCGCCGCCGCGATCACGGAAGGCGGCTGCATCGACCACCAGCATCTCGGCTTCGGAATCCTCGAGCTGGAACAGCTGGTCGCTCTGCGATCCCAGCGGATGCAGCCAGGTGATGCAGAGGCGCGACAATTGCGCGGCAACGCCGGCGCACCAGGTGTCGGCGCGGTTCGCGGTGAGGAAGGCGACGCGTGCGCCGGGCTGCAAGCCGAGCCGCATGAACACGCCCTGGATCCGTCCGATCAGGTCGATCGTGCCCTGATAGCTCAGCGATCCCCCGGGCCAGGCGAACGCGGTGCGGCCGGGATAGCGCGACAGCGCGCGTAGCGTCTGCGCGCAAATCGGGGACGATGCATGGAGCGGATCGGCCATATGTTTCCTCGTTGCTTTGTCATCGGCTTCTGACGTGCCAATGTTTGCCGCAACGCTAGCACAGGGAATGCGGGAGGAAACGACAGCCCGCGCGAGGGAGGCATGCGTGACGTCAGATCGACTGCGAATTTTCGGCGATCGTCTCGCCCTGCCGCTGATCGCCGCGCCGATGTTTCTGGTATCGGGTGTCGAGCTCATGGTCGCGGCCTGCGAGAGCGGCGTGATCGGTAGCTTCCCCACTGCGAATTGTCGCAGCACGGAACAGCTCGACGCATGGCTCGGCGACATCGAAGCGCGGCTGCTGCAGCACGAACAGCGGGCCGGCCGCAAGGCAGCGCCGCTCTGCCCGAACCTGATCGTGCACCGCTCGAATGTGCGGCTGGAGCAGGATCTCGCCGTCCTGCTGCGGCACAAGCCGGAGATCGTCATCACCTCGGTCGGCTCGCCTGCACCGGTTTTGAAGCCGCTGCATGATGCCGGTGCGCTGGTGCTGGCGGACGTCGCCACGATCCGCCACGCCGAACGCGCGGCGGGCGCCGGTGCCGACGGGCTCGTGCTGCTCACCGCAGGTGCGGGCGGGCAGACCGGCTGGCTCAACCCGTTCGCCTTCGTCCGCGCGGTGCGCGCATTCTACGACGGCATCATCGTGCTCGCGGGCGGGATCAGCGACGGCCGCAGCTTGCGTGCCGCGGAGGTGCTCGGCTGCGATCTCGGCTACATGGGCACCAAGTTCATCGCGACGCGCGAGAGCATGGCCGACGATCGTCACAAGCGGATGCTGGTCGAGAGCAGCGCCGACGACATCCTGCTGACCACCGCATTCACGGGCCTCCGGACCAGCATGCTGAGGCCGTCGATCGTCGCGGCGGGTCTCGATCCCGACGATCTGCCGGCGCGCGGCGCGATCGACATCGCCGAGGATATCGACGTCGCCGCGCGCGAGAGCCGGCCCAAGCGCTGGCGCGACATCTGGAGCGGCGGGCACTCGACCTCGGGCGTGACCGACGTGCCGGCGGCCGGCGATCTCGTTGCGCGGACCATCGCGGAGTATCGCGAGGCGGGTGGGCGGTAAGGTGTTTCCTTCAGCTCTCCCTGCAACAACGGGGGAGGGAGGGCCGACGCCGTCGCATCGATCACAGTTAATTCCGCATGCCTCCGGCCCGGCTCACTTAACGGCGGATTAACCAACGCCAGCCAACAATCCCTCTCACGGCCGCCAATCAGGACGAGAGGGACAGGCGATGGACTTCGATTATCTCAACGCCAAGACGGCGGCATCGCTGGATGAAATCCGCGTCCGCGTCGCCCATGCGCTGGCCCGCCATCCGCTGTGCCGCAACGTGCGCTTCGACATCGTCAGCGTCCCCCGCACCCGCCGCGGCGGCAACTGGACGGTGACGCTGCAATCAGTCGAGCCGCGCGCCGTCTGGGAAGCCTCCGAGATCGTCGCCGACATCCAGGACGCCTACGATCTGGCGATAGCTGCCTGATTTTATTGGGTTTTTTGGCCGTGTCGCCGCAGTCCGCGCGATTGCCGCTGCCATGGCACGGTTAAGCCTTATTTACCGCTCAGTTTTGCAGCAGTGATCACATGGACTTGAAGTCGGACGCGGAGGGACGTTTGTCCAAAGCCATCACCATCGTTGTGTTGACCTGTTTCCTCGTCCTTGGCGCCGCCACCACCGCCATTCTCGGCCGCGACAGCGTCCCCAGCGTCAGTGCCGAGATGATCTCCGAAGCCACGCCGGCCAAGCCGCTTGCCACCAACCGCGCCGCCAAGGCCGATCGTCTGGTCCCGACGCTGGCTCTGGCCTCGGCCGCGATCGAGCCGGTCCAGGTGCCCGCGGACAGGCTCGCCCAGACGCCGGTCTTGACCGAGCCGCTGCGCCAGGCCTTTGCGGCCGCAACGCCGTCCGATTTTCCGCTGCCGAAGAAGGGTTCGTCGGCCGGCGTCAACGAGGCCCCCGCTGCGGCCGAAGTTCCCGCCGTCGAGGTCCCGGCCAAGCCGAAGGTCGCCGCCAAGCCGCAGCCGCAGAAATCCTATTCGCTGCTCTCCGACGTCCAGATCTCGGGCATCAAGGATCGCCTGAAGCTGTCGTCGTCCCAGGAATATTACTGGCCTTCGGTCGAGACCGCGCTGCGCAATGTCGCGCGCAGGATGCAGGCGAACAAGCTGTCGAATCCGAACGCGCCGCCGAGCGCGCAGATCGATCCGAATTGCGACGAGGTGCAGCAGTTGAAGTCGGCCGCGATGCCGCTGCTGTTCCAGCTGCGTGACGATCAGAAGGAAGAAGTGCGCAAGCTCGCCCGCCTCATCGGGCTCGAAAAGGTCGCGCAGCAGATCTGAACGGTTTCCCGAACCGATCATGCCTAGGGAATGAGCCAAAGCGCGATGGTTCGCATCGCGCTTTTGGAACCGCAGGCCATCAGGAACATCTGGTAATCCCCACGCGTTGCCCGCCTCGAAAGAGGGAGTGGATCAATGCGCGCCTCGACAGCCTATTTCGTCGGTGCCGGAACTATCATCGTGGCCATAGCTATCGGTCTCGGCGGCGGCATCGTTGCCGGCAACATCATGAATCCGATCGCGCCCAAGCAGGGTGCGGATGCCAGCAAGATGGCGCAGCGCACGGATGCCGCCAGCGCGCCGGCCCCGGCCAGTTCGTCGTCCGAGCGCGTGCAATATCTCACGGGATCACAGGCCTTCGGCACGATCGTCGCTGCGCCGGCCCAGGCCGAAGCAAAACCCGAAGCCGCAAAGCCCGACACGCAGGCCATCCAGGCGAACGCCGAGCTGTCAACGCCCCCGCCTTCGCAGGCGGCCGCGGTCGAGCCGCCGAAGCCGCCACCGGCATCATCTGCGAAACCTGTCGAGCAGCAGGCTTCGACGAGCCAGTCCTCCTCGTCCGACAACGCCTCAGCCAGGGACGCCTATGCCAAGGCGAGAGACTCCGACGTGAAGCGCGCCGCGAGCGAGCGGCGCCGGGCCGAGCGGCGTGAGCGCTGGGCCGAGCGCCGGCACTATGAGTCTCGCGACCCGCGCGCCATGCGTGACCGGACCGATTGGGACGATGTGGCCCGCAACATCCGTGAAGATTCAGATACGCGCGATTACGCGAACCGTCCGCGCAGCGGTTTGCCGCAGATCAGGTTGTTCGGGGCTGACGACGACGATTAGCGTGCCGACGCGCCCAGCTCGTCGCTGAGCGCGCGACTGTCTTCCGCAACTCTCAGCCGCCGTGCGACTCCACGACCTTGCGGCAGCCGTCCGAAAGCTTCGACTTGTTCTCGCGCAGGCAGGCGTTCATCTGCGGCGGCTTGCCGATGTGCTCGGCGCAGAATTTGCCGGCATCGCTGCGGCAGGCCATCTGCTCCTGTGGCGTCGGACCGGATTGCGCTGCGGCGGGCAGGGCGGTGGCGGCAAGCAGCAGCGCGGCAAGAACCGAAATCTTCATAAAGCACCTCTTTGCAATTGTCGGGCGTCCCGTTCGGGATCAAGCGGGCGGACCATGTCGCGAAGGGCAGGTAGCGGTCCATGCCATGTTCATGGCATCGGCGCGCCGCCTCGGTCGCGGCACCCCCATCTTCATGGCATGTTTCCGCGCACCGTATTTTGCCATTCAGGCTGCACGTCGGCTGCGAGACCCGGTGAATTGCATCGGGCGCCGAACGGGAAGCAGGAGAGCAAGAATGTCGAAGACAACGGGAGCGCTGGGCGCCGGGCTGACGGTCATGGTGCTGGCGGGAGCGGCGATGGTGTCGCTGGGCACGAGCCCGGCACAGGCGGTGGTCTATTGCAAGACGGTCGGCGTGCCCAAGGGCTGCGTGGTGCGGCCGACGGCGGCAGTGGTGGTCGCGCCGGGAGCGCCGGTCGCGGCGGCTGCGGTTGCGACCCCCGGCGTCGGTGCGCCCGGCGTCGGCGTGCGCGCGGGCACACCGATGAATCGCGGCGGTCCGGTCAATCGCGTCGGGGTTCGCTGACGGTCTCGTTCGATTGAGTCGATTGCATCGGGCGTAGGAGCTGCGGACGAACCCCCCGTCCTCCGCAGGCAGACAATCCGGCCCGTTCCCTCTCTCCGTGCGTCCCACACGTTCGGAGAGGGGGCTTTTCAGCCGCCGGCAGCGTCACTGTCGGGAAAGACCTGCGGCAATTGCAGCCGCACCCGCGTGCCCGAGGCATCCGAGCCGAGGTCGAGAATCGCACCACAGCGCGCGGCGCGGCTTCTCATGTTGCGCAAGCCGCGCGCGGTCTGGCTCGCGCCGGCGGCCTCGCCATTCTCGGCCCGTGCGAAGCCACAACCGTCGTCGGTCACGCTGATCACGCCATACGGTCCATGAGCTCCGTCGAGCGTCTCGATGGTGACCGCGATGTTGCGGGCCTGGGCGTGCTTGACGGCATTGGTCACGGCTTCGTCGAGGATGCGCACGATCTGGATCACGTGCCATGGCCGCAGTTCGGGGTGCAGCGGCAGGCCTTGCGGCGTTGCCACGCGCCAGTCGAGTGCGATGTCGTGCGGCCGCAATTGCGCCGTCGCGCGCTCGCGCCAGGAGCCGAGCGCGAGCATGAGGTCGCCGCCGATGTCGTCCATGGAATCGATGACGAGGCGCAGATCCTTCAACGCCGCGCGCGCGGCATCCGTGATGGTCGCGCCCTCATGGCCGCGCTCGGACAGCGCGACGATGCTGACGAGCTGGCCGCCGAGGCCGTCATGCAGATCGCGCATCAGCCTTGTGCGCTCGTTGGCGAGCGCGGCGGCGCGGGCGCGCTCCTCCTCGCGGGCAAAGCTCGCCTTCAGCCGCTCCTCGGCCTCGCGCACCCGCGTCACGAGCTGCCCGGCAAAGCTGTCGACCTGGTTCAGCGCGCGGGCGAAGCGCCAGGTCAGCCCCGCACCGATCGCAACCAGCATCGCCGAATATGACAGGCGCGACACGAAGATGCGTTCATTGGTGACGATCTCGAACACCGACAGCATGTCGTGGACCCAGCAGGTCAGCACGATGGTCACCGCGCAGCCGATCGTGAAGCTGGCGGCGTCCTGCCGCCGCACCACCGCGGTCGCGGTCACGCACGCCATCAGGAACAGGCAGATCCCGACGGTGGGAATGCCGAGCACGAGAAAGAGAATGCGTGGCAGCGGCGGGCCGGCGATCAGGCCGACCACGAACACGATGAGGCCCGGCGCGAACAGCAGCATGCCGTAACGCGGCCAGCGCCAGCCGAAGAACAGCACGCCGAAGGCGACGATCAGCGCGCTCTCGGTCGGCGCGGACGCGAGCAGCACCGCGGCAAGCCGCGATACGGCGGCCGGCGGCACCGGCGGCGGAATGAACGCCTGGATCACGCCGAGCACCATCGCGACGGCCAGCACGCCATAGACCGGCTCGCGCCGCCGCATCAGCCACATGATCGCGAGAATGACCGCGAGGATCGACTGCCAGGCGGAGAACGCCACCTGCAGCGTCACGAACAGCAGCGTGCGCGTCTCGTAGGACGGGCGCAAGGCGGCGTCCGGTCCGACATAGACCGTGTCGAGAAAGCCCTTGAGCGGCCCCCACACGAACAGCCGCACCGTGATCGCGTTGCTGCCGTCACGCAGCAGCGAGGCGGGAATGACCGCGATCTGCGGCGTGTTGCGATCCGGCCGGTTGGCATTGGCATCGCGGCGTGAGTCGAGCACGACCACGCCGTTGACGGCGACCTCCACGGCGTTGCTGAAGCGCGGCAGATAGACCGACCAGCCCGCCCCCGCATCGGCGCTTCTGAAGGTGAAGGCGCCGGTGTAGAGCGGCGGATCTGCCAGCGAATAGCGGGACGAGGTGAAGTGCGGCAGCGTCACCGCACCCGTCACGCCATCCTCGCGCAGCGAAAACTGGCTCAGCGCGAAATCTTCGGGGTCGCTGGGCTGGAGCAGCCGCAGCCCGAGGATGGTCGCGATCACGATCAGCGCCTGGAGCAGCAGATAGGGCACGAGCCGCGACACGATGAGCCGGCGCCGCGGACGGGTGGGGGCCTTCGCCGCGATCTCGCTCACAGCTTGATCAGGCCCTGCTGCACCGCCTCGAACACCGCTTCGCTGCGCGTGTGCACCTCGAGCTTGCGATAGATGTTCTTGATGTGCCCGGGCACGGTCTGCCTGGACAGGCCGAGATGGCTGGCGATCTCGGCATAGCTGAAGCCCTTTGCGATGCCCCAGAGGATGTCGATCTCGCGCGGGGTCAGCTTTGCCGTGTTGAGCGTAGGGCCCGGCGCCGCTCCGGCCGAGCTCTGTGCGGCGCCTTGCGTCCGGCGCACGATGAAGCGGGCGATCGAGGCCGAGATCGGAGAATGGCCGGCGACGAGATCGCGCACGGTGGTGGCGATGTCGGTGGGGAAAGCGTCCTTGAGCAGATAGCCGGTGGCACCGACCGTGATCGCCGAGATCACGCTCTCCTCGTCGCCGAGCGCCGAGATCACCATGATCTCGGTGTCGGGAAAGCGCTGCCGGACCTCGCGGATCAGCTCGACGCCGTGGCCGTCGGGAAGCCTGAGATCGGTGAGCAGCACGCGCGGTGGAGCCTCGGTCAGTGCGGTGCGGGCCTCCGCCAGCGTGCCGGCGCTGCGCACCTCGTAGCCGGCCTTGACCAGCGCGTCCTGGAGCCGCCAGCAGGTCGGCGCATCATCCTCGACGAGGAGGATGGTGATGGCCTCACCTGTCTCGCCCTGTTCGCTCATGCTTCATCGTCCCGCACCCGCGTGTCCCCCGCGGCGCGAGGCCAAGTTTAGCCGCGGCGCGCAAGCCGCGACACCCATAATCATGGGGGCGGTCAGGCATCCCTGGTCTCCGTTGTAGATCGGTGTCCTGCCGGGAGTGGCGCGCTTGCGAGGTCGCCTCACCCCGCAAAGCGCGGGGAGAGGTCGCTCAGCCGTTATTTGCCGTTGCCGCGGCACGCGCCACCGGGACCGATGTGGTAGCCGCGCGGGCAGGCATGCGCTGCGGGGTTGGCGTAGTTTCGCAGGCAGCCGCCATAGGGGCCGCGGTGCCAGCCCTTGCCGCAACCGCCGGCGACCGCGACGACGTCGCCGTTCCCGCCGGTGAGCGGAGCGAGCGGCATGGCCTGGGCAGAGCCTGTGATCGCGCCGAGCGCGAGGCATGCAACGAACACGATGCGCATCATGTCTGGTTCTCCCGGTGCCGTTGCGTCAGCGGCCGGCGGCAAACGCGATGCCGGCGCGTACTTCGCCGATCGCCTGGTCGATCAGCCCGATCGCCTTCTCGCGGTGTCCGCCCTTGTTGGGCTCGGCCTTGCCGAGCTCGACGCGGGCCGATTGCAGGATCGCAATGGCTTCGTCCATGTGGGGCTGCGCGCCAAGCGCGTAACCGACGCAGAGGCTGGTCGCGATGGCGCCGCCGAGCACGAGGCTGCGCGGTAGAGAGGTTCGCATGTGATCGTCTCCTCCAGCGGGCGTCAGGCCGGGGCCGCCCGGTTGCCCGGATGCAGTCCAGTCTGTGGCGGGTGCGGCATCCGCTGCCTGAATAGGGGCGGCGCGCGCGGGACGTCTTGGACTGTTCGGCGCCGGACGCCCGCCGGCTTGGACTGACCGGCGCAGCTTGATTCACGTTGGCGTGCTGATAGCCTGTCGTGGTCGCCTTCAGCGTGCATTGATGTCCTGCCGGCGATTTTCGGCCGGTTTCGTGCACGATCTTTTTCGAAAAAGTCTTTCCTGGAAGTCCTTTCGATGTCCGTCACCCGAAAGTCGCTCTCAACCGACATGCTGCCGAAAGACTTGTCCGACCGGCAGCGCTTCATCCGCTTCGCCGAATTGTTCGAGCATTTCTCCAACACCGGCGAGCTGGATCCGGCATCGGACGTGCCGTTTCGCGCCGCGATGAACTCGATCCACGTCGGCACCACCATGCTCGGGCGCTGCGACGGCAGCTTCGTCACGGTGCGGCGCGAGAAGCGCCAGGTGATCGAGACCGGCGACGACCGCTTCTGCCTCGCGCGCAATACCGGAGACCGCCCGTCGCAAGTGATCCATCGCGGACGTGAGTTCACCATGCGGCCGGGATCGATGGTGCTGCTCAAGCTGGACGAGCCGTTCTTCGCCGCCGATGGCGCCAGCCACAAGCGTTTCACCAACGTGCATCTTCCGGTCGACACGCTGCGGGCGATGGTGCCCGATGTCGACGATCTCGTCGGCTGCGAGCTCGAGCCGGGCGGCGCGCTGACGCTGGCGATGGACTACAGCGATCTCCTGCTGCACCATCCCGCCGCCGCGGACGAGGCCGGCATGGCGATCGCCGCCCACCTGCTCGATCTCGCGGCGATCGGTCTCGGTGCCCGCAACGATGTCGCCGCCGCCGCGCGCCGGCGCGGCTTGCGTGCCGTGCGGCTGAAGGCCGTGATGTTGATCCTTCAAGCGCGTTTCCACGAACCGGATTTTTCTGCGCAGAAGCTTGCCGCGGCCGCCGGCCTCTCCGAGCGCTACGTCAACGAGCTGCTGTTCGAGGCCGGCGCCGGCTTCACCACCCGTCTCAACGAGCTCCGCCTGCGCAAGGCCGCCGACCTGCTCATGCATCGCGAGGGTCGCATCAGCGACATCGCCTTCGCCTGCGGCTTCAACGACCTGTCGTATTTCAACCGCTGCTTTCGCCGCCGGTTCGGGCTGACGCCGACCGCGGCGCGGGGGAAGTGAGACCGGCCCTACGAGACATCCACCCGCGGCGGCGGATAGCGTCGCGCCAGCGTCGATAGCGGCAGATGCCGCTCGCCCTCCGGCAGCTCCAGAAAGGCCAGCACCAGCGGCCGCTTCCAGTCGCCGACGCCGAAATCCATCGTCATCCACTTCTGCGGCTCGGGGCCCTCGAGGCCCCGGACCCAGACGAAGAAGCGGGGGAGGTCGTCGGCGTCCGCTTCGCTCGTGCGTCTCCTGGCCATCAAAGCTGCTCGCTGCGTCACCATTCGTTGCGGTAGAATATAGATATAGGTGTCGGCTTGCTGAAGTCGAACTCCCGGTACGGCTCCTGTCAGGCCGGTTCGGTTGGTTAACGCGCAGGCCCGGAAATATGAACGAAGCCACGATCGAAGGTTGGGGTGACATCCCTCAAATCACGCAAAAGCTGATCGGCTCGTGGTCCTTCAACCGGGTCATCGAAGGTCAGGCCACGATGCAGGGTGTCGCCACCTTCACGCCACTGGACAGGGAATGGCTGGCCTATCGCGAGCAGGGAGACCTGAAGCTTGCGAACGGCGCCACGGTGCGGGCCGAGCGCGAATACGTCTTCAGCGGCAGCGACGGAGGATTCAAGGTCTTCTTCAGGGAAGATCCACCGCGGCTGTTTCACGAGATTTCACTGTCCGCATCGGCCGGAGGAGGGCTGAGCGGACGCGCGCACCATCTATGCAGGCACGACGAGTATCTGTCGGCCTACACGTTTCTGCCGGATGGAACGTTCGTCGTCCGCCATGTGGTGTCGGGTCCAGCGAAGGACTACACGATGAACACGACCTACATGCGTCTGTCTTGAGCAACCCGGCGCGATGGCGACGGCGGGCCGCCTTTCACTGCCAGAGCTCGCTCTCCGCCACGCGGTTGATATCGGCGAGCCGGCGGTCGGCGTTGCCGTGGACATCGATGCTTGCGACCAGCGTCAGCAGGCGCTGATAGGCGCCGTCAGCAACCTCGACCGGCAGCGGGGCCTCGTCGAAGGCCTCGACATAGCTGCCGACAAGACTGCTCAACACGCGGCACAGGCCGCGTTGGGCGGGATCGTCCCGGCCGATCGTCTCGAGCTTTTGCTGGAATGTCCGGAAGGTGCGCAGGCCGTGGTGCTGTTCGGAAAGCCACGCGTGCAGGTCGTTCATGATGAGCTCCTTCAGCTACAGAAGAAGCTACCGGCTTATACAGTTTGGATGTGACGGTTGCTAGAGCGGGGGAGCGATTCAGCCATGCCGAGACGGTCGTGCGTTCTCGACAAGGCTTCGGTGGGACCGCGTCGCATTGGCCGCGCCACGCGAAGCCCAAAGGGCGAAGCGTGGTGCCCCTGGCCGGAATCGAACCAGCACTCCTTGCGGAACTCGATTTTGAGTCGAGCGCGTCTACCAGTTCCGCCACAGGGGCCCTCGGTCGGCCCCTTCCTGAGGGGAGGGCGTCGCGAAGCCGGCGGACTATAGCCATGGGCATGGCGGGGTCAACCCGCGCCAAAGTGATGCCGGCCGTTCTCGACAGCCGCCAGGGCCGGGGCTAGAGCCATGGGAGCGCGACCATCGGAAAGAGGCTGCCGTGACGACCCAGAGTGCCGCAGTACCTGCGTTCAAGCCGGCGGCCACCAGCCCCGCGCTGGCCGCCTCGCTTGCGGTCACCCTGATCGCGGCGGCGACCATCGCGGGCGCCTGGTTCTTCCAGCTCGTGCTGGAAATCCTGCCCTGTCCGCTGTGCCTGGAGCAGCGCTACGCCTATTACCTCGTGATCCCGGTCGGTGCGCTCACGGCGCTTGCGGCGCGCAGCGGCGCGCCACGGCCGCTGCTGCTGGCGGGGCTCGCGATCCTCGTACTGGCGACGCTCGCCAATGCCGGCCTCGGCACCTATCACTCCGGCGTCGAATGGGGATTCTGGAAGGGGCCGACCGACTGCTCCGGTCCCGTCATCAATCTCGGCAACGCCGCCGATCTGCTGTCGAAGCTCGACACCGTGAAGGTGGTTCGCTGCGACGAGGTGCAATGGCGCTTCCTCGGCCTCTCGCTCGCCGGTTACAACGTGCTGATCTCGCTGTTGATGGCCGCGATCGCCGCGTGGGGATTTGCGCGGACGGCGAAACGTTAGGCTTCAATCGTCCACGTCGTCCTGCGTGCGCCCGAACAGGTGCACGATGCCCGGCGTCGCGATCGTGACGAACACGAAGCGCGACAGATGATGGGCGCCGACGAAGATCGGGTCGATGTGCAGCGTCAGGGCCAGCGCCAGCATCGCGTCCATCGCGCCGGGCGCGAAGGCGACGACGACGTCGGAGAACTTCACCTGCGTGGCGAGCGCGACGATGCCGACGAAGATGGCGGAGACGGCGATCGCGACCGCGAACGAGCCCAGCGCCGCGTTGATGTGACCGGCGAGCGTCTTGATCCGCATCTTCGCGAAGCGGCTGCCGATCAAGGCGCCGATGCCGACCAGGGCCACGCCGCGCACCCAGTCCGGCAGGCCGCCCTCGACCCAGTCCGCGCCGTGCAGCACGCTGGAGCCGACCATTGCGCCGAACATCCAGCTCGCCGGAAACTTGATCAGCCGCAGAACGAGCGCGGCGGCCAGTGAGGCCGCGACCAGCGCCGCGAGCCCGAGCGGCGAAGCGATCGTCGTCGTCAGCGACGGCGCCGCGGAAGGCGCCACGCCCGCGATCGCCAGCACCATCGGCAGCGCGGCGGTGAGGATGATGACGCGCATGGTCTGCACCACCGCGATGCCCGGCAGGTCGGCGCCGCGCTCGACCGCCAGGATCGTGATCTGCGACAGCGCGCCGGGGCTGCCGGCAAGGAAGGCCGAGGTGCGATCCCAGCCATGGATGCGCTGGAGATAATAGCTCGAGCCGAAGGTCGAGCAGAACGTGGCGAGCGCGAGCAGCCCGATCGTGAGGGGATAGGCGCTGACCTGCTGGATCAGATGCCGCGAGACGACCGAGCCCAGCGAGATGCCGAGCAGCACCAGCACGGTCTGCGTCAGGATCGGCGGCAGCGCCAGCTGGCGGCCGGCGATCGCTGCGATGCCGACCGCGATCATCGAGCCCGAGATCAGGCCGCCGGGAAGGTGTGCGAAGAGAAATACGAGACCGCCGGCGGTGCCGATGGCAAGCGTCTCCACCGTGCTCAGGATCTTGGCACGGCTTGGCCATTCGATGGGCAGGGAGGCGGTGATTTGCTTCACGCCCACCTTATCGCAAATCGGCGAGAGGCGCACAATTGCGGCTACGTCATGCCGCAATGCGCACGCCTCTCGCAGATGCTCGCCAACCGTATTGCGACGGATTTACTTCTTGTCGGCCGTGGGCGCAGCGGTGCCGGCCTTCGCTTCCTTCATGCACTCGCGGCGGAATTTCTTGCGCTCCTTGCCTTTCAGTCCCTTGGCGTCCGCCTGCTTGGAGCATTCGAGCGACTCGGCCGAGCGCTCCTTCGGCGCCTTCTTGTCGGCGGTGGCCGCGGCATCGGTCTTGGCGGCCGGCGCGGTGGCCTGCGCGAAGGCGGCGCCGGAGGCGAGCAGGGAGGCGAGAGCGACGGCAGCGAGGCGAGAGGCGAGGGTCATGATGTTGCACTCTTCTTGGGGGAATTGCGAAGAGCTGGGAACGTCGGCTCGCGATGCTGAACGCGACATGAATGATCTGAACGGCGCGATCACTATATTTTTGCGGCGAAAGCCGCCGCTTCCTTGTCGCGAGCCGGCGGCACGCTAGGATAGCAATCCTCGTTTCACTTCCCCAAGGGAAAACCCAGGGGAAGGTCGTGGGAAGACCAAGGAGGAGACAACGGATGACCATTCAAGCAAAATTGTTGTGTGCGGTTGCGGTGTCGGGCTTCGCCATGCTGGCCGTCTCCGCGCCGGCCCAGGCTCTGACCTCGCAGGAGTGCAGCGCGAAATACCAGGCCGCCAAGAAGGACGGCTCGCTCGGCACCATGAAGTGGAATGACTTCCGCAAGGCCCAGTGCGGCGCCGATGCGACCCCTGCCGCCGCGCCGACCGCCGCGGCTCCGGCCGCGCCTGCCGCTCCCGCCGAACCGAAGCAGGCCAAGAAGGAAGCGGCTCCCGCCGCAGTGCCGACGCTGCCGGCCGGCCCCGCAATCTATCCGAACGCGGTTGATCCGAAATACGCCAAGGAGACCGCCGGCAAAGCCCGCCTGCATACCTGCGTCGACCAGTACAATGCCAACAAGGCCACCAACGGCAATGGCGGCATGAAGTGGATCGAGAAGGGCGGCGGCTATTACAGCGAATGCAACAAGAAGCTGAAGGGGGCAGCCTGAGCTTCGCGGCGACGTGACGTGATGGCCGGGGCGCAGCTCCGGCCATTTTCGTTTGATCCGATGGGTCTAGTCCAGGAGCTTCTCGGCCGACTTGGCCACGAGCTGCGAGCGCTTGCGCGGTCCGCGCTCGACGAACAGCAGGCTCTGGCCGAAGATGAAGCAATAGAACAGGAAGGCCTGCGCCTCCGCCGCCTCGGCCTCTAAGCCGGTCGCGCGATAGAGCTCGGCGACGTGCTTGAGCCGCGCCGCATCGACGCTGGCCACGGCCGCTGCGGCGTTCTCGTCCGAGCGGGCCCATTGCCGGATCGCGAGCTCGATCGCCATGCCTTCCGGGTTGAGCCGTTCGGAATAGAGCTGGATCACCGCCTTCAAGCGCTCGCGCGGGGCCTGCCCGTCGAGGCTCGTCTGCTGCGCGATCGATGCCGCGCGCCCCTCGCGCCAGCGTTCCAGCATGGCCCCGAACAGCGCCGCGCGGTCGGCGAAGCGGCGATAGAAGCCGCCCTTGGTGACGCCGAGATTCTTGGCGAGCACCTCGACCCTGACACCCTCGACGCCCGAGCGGGCGAGCTCGGCAAACCCGGCCTCGACCCAGACATCGCCCTTGCCGTCGTTCATGGAAGGAAACCTCACCGGTTCTTGATACGGTGCCGTATTGCTAACGCAGGATGCTCCTGATACGCTACCGTATCAAGAATGAAAAAGCGGGGGGATTGGCGTGGAGCAGGAGGCGAGCTACCGCGGCACGGTTTATCCGTGGCAATGCGACCATGTCGGTCACATGAACATCATGTGGTATGTCGGCAAATTCGACGAAGCCAACTGGAATCTGTTCGCCCGTCTCGGGCTGACGCCGAGTTACCTGCGCAGCTCCGGGCGCGGCATGGCCGCGGTCCAGCAGAACATCGCCTACAAGCGTGAGCTGCTCGCCGGCGACATCGTCGAGATCCGCAGCCACCTGCTCGAGATTCGCGACAAGTCGATCCGCTTCCGGCACGACATGCGGAATGCAGAGACCGGCGATATCGCCGCGACATGCGAGATCACGGGCGTGCATATGGACCGCCAACTGCGCAAGTCGGCGCCGTTCACCGATGCCATCCGCGAGATCGCGATGAGGCATCTCGCCGAGCCCGCCGAGGTCTGAGTCATGGCCGCGTTCGAGCCGAAAAACCCGGGCTATCGTGCGTCGACCATAGCCATGTTCGACGCTCAGCCGGCGATGCGCACGCTCGGCGTCATGATCGTCCGCTTCTCGCCGGGCGAGGTCGAGCTGGCCATGCTGCATTCTGCCGCCTTCACGCAGCAGAACGGCTTCGTCCATGCCGGCATCATCACCGCGGGGCTCGACAATGCCTGCGGCGTCGCGGCCTTCACCCTGATGCCGGAGGAGGCCGACATCCTCACCGTCGAGTTCAAGACCACGCTGCTGGCACCCGCCCGCGGCGAGCGGTTCGTGTTCAAGGCCGAGGTGGTCAAGCCCGGCCGCACGCTGACCTTCTGCGAGGCCAGGGCATTCGCCGAGCACGAGGGCAAGACGACGCTGATCGCCACCATGAGCGGGACGCTGATGGCGATGCTGCCCCGCTAGGCTCTGCAGGCGCCGCGCACGTCCCCCGCCCGGCGCGGCGATTGACAAGCCTGCCGTCGCATCCCTTGATGCGGCGGTCATGCTCGCGAGTCTCGGTCTCATCCTGCTTTGCCAGTTGATCGGCGAAGCCATCGTGCACGGTCTCGGCCTGCCGTTGCCGGGGCCCGTCCTCGGGCTGCTCTTGCTCCTGATCCTGCTGCTCGCCCGCGACCGCTTCTCCCTGCTCGCACATGGCCCCTTGCGTAACGACGGCGTCGAGACGGCAAGCAAGGGCCTGCTCGCGCATCTGTCGCTGTTGTTCGTGCCGGCCGGCGTCGGCGTGGTGCAGAAGCTCGACCTGCTCGAATCCCACGGCGTCGCCATCGTCCTCGTGCTGGCGCTGTCGGTCGTCGTCACGCTGCTTGCGACCGTGCTTACGTTCCGCCTCGTCAGCCGTCTGTTGAGCCGGCAGGACGCGCGATGAAGGACGATCCATTCTCGCTCTGGGTGTATCTCTCGCAATCGCCGCTGCTGTGGCTGACCGTGACCCTGCTGGTCTATGCGAGCACGGATGCGGTTTCGCTGGCGACGCGGCGCCATCCGCTCGCAAATCCCGTGCTGCACGCGATGTGGATCATCGGCGCGTTCCTGCTTCTGACCCGCACCTCCTACACGACCTATTTCGCCGGTGCCCAGTTCGTGCACTTCCTGCTCGGCCCCGCGACCGTCGCCCTTGCCGTGCCGCTCTACGAGAACCGCAAGCGCGTCGTATCGTCCATCGTGCCGATGCTGGCGGCGCTCGTCGCGGGCTCGCTCACCGCGGTGGTGTCAGTCGTGCTGCTGGCGGAGCTCGCCGGGCTGCCGCGCGAGGTGGTCCTTTCGCTCGCCCCGAAATCGGTCACGGCCGGCGTCGCCATGGGCATCGCCGAATCCCTGCATGCCGATCCCTCGCTGGCGGCCGTCGCCGTCATCCTCACCGGCATCATGGGCGCCATCATCGTGACGCCGCTGATGAACCGCACCGGCGTCACCGATTACCGCGCTCGCGGGTTTGCCGCCGGCCTCGCCGCGCACGGCATCGGCACGGCGCGCGCGTTCCAGGTCGACGAGATCGCCGGTGTCTTCTCCGGCATTGCCATGAGCCTGAACGCTTTGGTGACCTCGTTCCTGGTCCCGCTCGCAGTCACGCTGCTGGTGCGATGACATCGCCGCCGCGACACTCTATATGGTCGGTAACGATTGCCGGTCCCGGGCCGTATCTGCCGAGGATGGGACCGAAACGGGACGAGATATGACTGGATCTGGAAACAAGAGCCGCCTGGTGACGACCCGGCGTTCGGCGCTGACGCTGATCGGGGCGGGCGCGCTCGCGGCCGGCGGCTTCACCTCTGCGCTGGCAGCGGTCGACGATGACGAAGTGCTGACCGAAACCAAGGTGCTCCGCGATCCCGATACGCCCGTCGCCGGCAATCCCGATGGCAACATCACCATTGTTGAATGGTCCGACTACAATTGTCCCTATTGCCGCAAGCTTGAGCCCGAACTGCGCCAGGTCGTGCAGGACGACGGCAAGGTGCGGCTGGTGATGAAGGACTGGCCGATCCTCGGGCCGGTGTCGGTCACGGCGGCGCGGATCGCGCTCGCGGCCAAGTTCCAGGACAAGTACCACCCGGCCCATGACGCCTTGATGGGCGTCAGCTCGCGCCTGACCGAGCCGCGCATCAACGAACTGCTCGCGGCGGCCGGCGTCGACATGGATCGCCTGAAGCGCGATCTCACCGACCGCGCCAAGGACATCGACGCCATCCTCAAGCGCAACAACGAGCAGGCCGAGGCATTCGGCTTCCGCGGCACGCCGTCCTTCATCGTCGGCAAGTACCGCGTGCCCGGCGTGCTCAGCATGACCGAGTTCGAGCAGGTCATCGCCGATGCCCGCAAGGCCAAGATGAACTGATACGGCATCGATCGCCGCCAACACAAAGGCGCCGCCGCGGACCCGCGACGGCGCCTTGTTCATTTGGTCGGGACGTTACTTCTGCGAGATGCGGACCCAGTCCTTGTGCGCGCGATCGCGCAGCGCATCCCAATCGGCCTTGGCGACGTCCCAGTTCACGATGGTGCGATTGGTCGTTGCGACCTCGCCATTGGCGACGGACGAGGTCTGCATGGAGTCGTAGACGTAGACGCCGCCGGCAAGAAGCAGGGCGCCCAAAATCATTCCAAAAAACGTTCTCATAGCGAACCTCCGGTGACGCGCCGATAACGTCGGCACCGCGCGATGGTTCCGCGGCCATGCGGCGCATCTAAGGACGGGTCGTTCATTCCCCATTCAGCCATTGCAGCAGCTTCGCGTTGATCTCGCGCGGATAAGTGTGGCTGAGATCGTCGATTTCGCGGTAGGTGACGTCCGCGCCGGCAGCGGAGAGCGTGGCCTGGGTCTGCCGTGCGGTCTGCACCGGAAACATCCAGTCGAGCTTGCCGTGGGTGATGAAGATCGGCAGGCCCCGCATCCGCTCGGCATCCGCCATCTCCGCCATCAGAGGATGGAAGGTCGCCGAAACCGGCGCAAGATGCGTGAAGGGCGAGGCGCCGTCGAGGCCGGTGACGTAGCAGAAGGTGCCGCCGTCGCTCATGCCGGTCAGAAGCATGCGCGAGGCGTCGATGCTCCAGCGGCTGCGCACCGTCTCGAGGATGCGCATCAGGTTTGGCGTGTCGGCATCGTCGCCCATCAGGGCCCAGGTCGGCCCGGTCGCGGTCGGTGCCACCAGGATCGCGCCGAGACTGCGGGCGTCGCGCAGCCAGCTCCACAGGAAACCGCGGCCATTGCCACTGCCGCCATGCAGCGCCATCACCAGCGGCATGGCGCGATCGGGCCTGTAATATTCGGGCACGTAGACCGAGAAGCCGCCGCGGCTGCCGGGCTCGTTGTGGTCGTGGAAGATGCCGGCGTGCTCGCCTGCGCCGACTTCCAGCCGTGAGAGCAGGTCGCCGTTCTCGCGATTGGCGTCGTTGAGGAAGAAGCTGCTCACCGGCGGAAACTGCTCCGCCAGCGGATACAGTGCCTCCTGCGCGCGGGGGACGTGGCGCAGCGCGCGAAACACGGCGACGAGATCGCCATGGCCGCGCTCGACCTCGCGAATGCCGGCGAAGGCTGCGAGCGTCTCGCTGCAGGCGCGGTCGAGCCGCTCGCGCAGCCCGGCGAATTGCTCCGGCCAGTCTCCGATCGCCGTGTGTGCCGTTTGCAGCGCCTCATCCGGCGTGCCGATCGCATTCATCACAGAGGCGAAGGCCGGCGGATGCAGATGCCGCTGGAAGAAGCCGAGCGCTTCAAGCGCATTGAGCAGCGGCGGCAGCACGGCCACGATGTCGTCGATCACGGCCTCGCTCATTGCAGCTTCCCTTTGCGGCTTCTCTTTGCAGCTTCCCTTGGTAGCGTTCTTCAGCGTGAGATCAGTGCAGCTTCGGCGCCTTCAACAGCTTGAAGCGGTCGGTCGAGGTCACCGTGACGTCGAAGGTGACGCCTTCATGATGCACGGTCAGCGGCACGTCGACGCCGGCGGCGCCGAGCGCCCACATCTTCTTGTAGAAGGCGGTCTGGCTCGTGACCTTCTCGCCGTCGACGGCGAGGATGACGTCGCCGGTCTTGAGCTCGGCGCGGGCAGCCGGGCCGTTGGCGGAGATACCGATCACCACCACGCGGTTGTCGATTTCGGTCGAGTAGAGCCCGAGCCAGGGCCGCGACGGCTTGTTGACGCGGCCGAACTTGCGCAGGTCCTCCAGGATCGGCTTCAGCAGGTCGATCGGCACGATCATGTTGACGTGCTCCGCCTTGCCGTCGCGCTCACGCTCGAGCTGGAGCGAGCCGATCCCGATCAGCTCGCCGCGCTCGTTGAGCAGGCCGGTGCCGCCCCAGTTCGGGTGCGCAGGATAGGTGAAGACGGCTTCGTCCAGCAGATATTCCCAGTAGCCGGCGAATTCCTGCTTGGCGACGATCTGGCTGGCCACCGATCGCGTGCGGCCGCCGGCGCCGCCGACCACGACGCGGTCACCGACATGCGTGTCGGCCGAGTTGCCGAGCGGCAAGGGCTCGATGTCGAGACGACCGAGCGCCTGCACCAGGCCGAAGCCGGTGACGGAATCGAATCCGAGCGCATGGCCCTCGACGACCCTCCCGTCGGCGAGGTGCAGCCAAACCGATTCCGCTTCGGTGATGAGATAGCCGATGGTCAGCACCAGCCCGTCGTCGATCACGACGCCGTTGCCGGCACGCTCGGTGCCCAATGTTTCGGCGCTGAATGCGTCCGGCGGGATGATGGCGTGCAGGCCGACGACGGAGGCGAGCGCGCGGTCGAGATCGAAGCCGTAATCGCTCGCGCGCGGCTGATTGGCCGGCGGCACTCTCCATTCGGTTAGAGCGGGCATGGAGTTCTCCTCGCTGAGCAATCGGGTCGCCACAGCTGGCAGGACGACGCCTCGAAGCACGCATAATTTATGCCGGAGATGGCCGTCTTGAAAGCCTCGTTCGCCAACAATTGCGGAGAACGCCGTGTGAAATGTTGGAAAGGCAGGGAAACACCTTGGTCACAGGCAGATGACCCGCGCGATCCGGCACCGGCTGCATGGCTGCCGTCCCGCGAGGTGCTAGGCGGGCCGCAATGAAGCTGCTAACCATTGCCGCTTCGTTTGACCAAGAGATCACGGACCGAAGCATGGATAACCGCAGCGACATCTGGCGTGGCGTCGACACGATCAAGGCGCGTTTCATCGACCTCAGCGACAAGGTCTGGGGCATGCCCGAGGTTTGTTACACCGAAGCGCGGTCCGCCGCCGAGCATCTCGCCGAGTTGCGCCATCAGGGCTTCCGCATCACCGAGAACCTTGCGGGCATCCCGACCGCGCTGATGGGCGAATGGGGCGAGGGCGGCCCGGTCATCGCCTTCATGGGTGAATATGACGCGCTGCCGGGCCTCAGCCAGGAGGCGGGCGTCGCGGAACATCGTCCGGTCGAGACCGGCGGCCATGGCCATGGCTGCGGTCACAATCTGCTCGGCTCCGCCGCGCTGCTCGCTGCGACCGCGGTGAAGGACTGGCTCGCCGCGAACAAGGTGCCGGGCCGCGTGCGCTATTACGGCTGCCCCGCCGAAGAAGGCGGCGCGGCCAAGGCGTTCATGGTGCGCTCCGGCGCGTTCGAGGACGCCGACATCGCCATTACCTGGCATCCGCACAGTTTCTGGGAAGTGGCGGTGACGCCGTCGCTCGCCAACACGCGCGCGGACTTCATCTTCACCGGACGCACCTCGCATGCGGCCGCCTCGCCGCATCTCGGCCGCTCCGCGCTCGATGCCGTGGAACTGATGAATGTCGGCGTGAATTACATGCGCGAGCACATGCCGAGCGATGCCCGCGTGCATTACGCGCTGCTCGACACCGGCGGCATCGCCCCCAACGTGGTGCAGGCCCATGCGCGGGTGCGCTACTCGATCCGCGCCCGCGATCTGCCCGGCATGAACGAGCTGGTCGGACGCGTCAGCAAGATCGCCGAGGGTGCGGCGCTGATGACCGAGACCAAGGTCGAGATGAAGATCATCTCCGCGGTCTCCAACATCCTGCCGAACACGCCGCTGGAGCAGGCGCTGCACCGGGTCATGGAAGAGCTCGGACCGCCGCATTTCGACGATACGGACAAGGGCTTCGCCGCCCAGATCCGCGCGACGCTGAGCGACAAGGACATCGCCTCGGTCTATTACGCGATCGGCATGGAGCAGACCGATCGGCCGCTGGCCGACTTCCTTGTGCCGCTCGATGCCAAGCGCAACCCGCTTGTCGGCTCGACCGACGTCGGCGACGTCAGCTGGGTGGTGCCGACCGTGCAGGTTCACGCACCGACGGTTGCGATCGGCACGCCCTTCCACACCTGGCAGGTGGTGGCGCAGGGCAAGAGCCCGCACGCCCACAAGGCCATGGTGCAGGCGGCGAAGGCGATGGCCGGGCTCGGCATCAAGGCGCTCACGGAACCGGAGCTGATCAAGGCCGCCAAGGCGGACCTGCAAAAGCGGACGACCAAGACGCCTTACGTGTGTCCGTTGCCGGACCACGTGGAGCCGCCGCTGAATATGTCCGTGGCGTAGAATTTCGTCTCGATACTTCGTCTGATCCGGCGAACAAATTTTCCGCAGTGCAACGTGGAATCCGGCGTGTTTTGACGCCGGATTGCCGAACGGTTGGGCTGCGAAACAGAGTTTTGCCCAACGGACAGCCAGAACACCGTTTGCACACACACGGTCGCAGTTGACGGGCAGCCTATTCGGTGTGCCATCTACTGTCAGAGAAAACCCGGCGGCCGCTCGCGGCCGCCTGCATCCATACGGGAACCAGACGGGGGACAACCATGCTGGATAAAGAACTGCGTTCGATGATCGGTGACGTGAAGGACGGGCGGATGGATCGCCGCGCCTTCATCAAACGCATGGCCGCGGTCGGCCTCACCGCGCCCCTCGCCAACCAGATCCTCGCGCTCGGCGGCGTCGCCATGGCGGAAGGTGCCCAGGTCTACAAGCCGACCAAGCGCGGCGGCGGTGGTGCGCTGAAGCTGCTGTGGTGGCAGGGCCCGACCCTGCTCAATCCGCATTTCGCCACCGGCACCAAGGACCAGGACGGCTCCCGCCTGTTCTACGAGCCGCTGGCCTGCTGGGATCCGGACGGCAACATGAAGCTGGTGCTGGCGGCGGAAATCCCCTCGCTCGAGAACGGCGGCCTCGCCGCCGACGGCAAGTCGGTGACCTGGAAGCTGAAGCCCGGCGTCAAATGGCATGACGGCAAGCCGTTCACCGCCGACGACGTCGTGTTCAACTGGGAATACGCAAAGGACCCGGCGACCTCGGCGCTGACGATCGCGACGCATCGCGACATCACGGTCGAGAAGGTGGACGATCTCACCGTCCGCATCCGCTTCAACAAGCCGACGCCGTTCTGGGCCGACGCCTTCGTCGGCGCGCCCAACACCATCATCCCCAAGCATCTGTTCGCGGACTACAAGGGGTCCAAATCGCGGGAGGCGCCGACCAACCTCTCGCCGGTTGGCACCGGTCCCTACAAGTTCGTCGAGTTCAAGCCGGGCGATCTCGTCCGCGGCCAGCTCAATCCCGACTACCACATGCCGAACCGGCCTTATTTCGACACGGTCGAGATGAAGGGCGGCGGCGACGCCGTCTCGGCCGCGCGCGCGGTGATCCAGACCGGCGAATATGATTTCGGCTGGAACATCCAGGTCGAGGACGACGTGCTGCTGCGCCTGGAGAAGGGCGGCAAGGGCAAGACCATCTACGCCGTGGGCGGTGACACCGAGTTCATCGCTCTCAATTTCACCGATCCCAACACCGAGGTGGACGGCGAGCGCTCGTCGATGAAGACCAAGCACCCGCTGTTCTCCGATCCCGCGGTCCGCAAGGCGCTGTCGATGCTGGTCGATCGCGAGTCGGTGAAGAAGGCGATCTACGGCCGTGCCGGCCGCACCACCGCCAACTTCCTCAACGGCCCGGAGAAATTCGTCTCGAAGAACACCTCCTGGGAGTTCAGCATCGAGAAGGCCTCGAAGCTGCTCGACGACGCCGGCTGGAAGCCGGGCGCGGACGGCATCCGCGAGAAGGACGGCAAGAAGCTGAAGCTGCTCTACCAGACCTCGATCAACGGGCCGCGTCAGAAGACGCAGGCGATCATCAAGCAGGCCTGCCAGAAGGCCGGTATCGATGTCGAGCTGAAGTCGGTGGTGGCCTCCGTGTTCTTCTCCTCCGACGTCGCCAACCCCGACACCTATGCGCATTTCTACGCCGACCTGGAGATGTTCCAGATCCCGCTGAGTCAGCCGGACCCGTCGCAGCACATGCGCCGCTATCTGTCGACCAACGTCGCCACCAAGGAGAACAAGTGGCAGGGAACGAACTTCCCGCGCTGGGTCAACAAGGAGTACGACGCGGCGATCGAGGCCGCCGAAAGCGAAATGGATCCGGTCAAGCGCGCCTCCCATTACATCAAGGCCAACGATCTGATGTTCCAGGACACCGTGTTCATTCCGGTGCAGCACCGGCTGAAGGTGGAGGCGGCGGCCAACAATCTGCGTCCGATCATCAGCGGCTGGGCCAACGAAACCGACAATCTGCACGACTGGTACCGCGAGGAATGATCCCCCAGCTCTAGACGGGATCCTCCCCAATGAGTCAGTACGTCCTGCGTCGCCTGCTGATCGCGATTCCGAGCCTGCTCGGAATCTCGGTCGTGCTGTTCGTCGTGCTCGCGCTCGCGCCCGGCGATCCGTTCTCGGAGCTGGCGACGAATCCGAACGTGCCGCCCGAAGTGCAGGCTGCACTTCGGGCCAAGTTCGGTCTCGATGATCCGATCTATCTCCGTTACCTGCATTGGCTCAACGCCATGATGCACGGCGACTGGGGTTTCTCCTTCGTCAGCCGGATGAACGTCGATACGCTGATCCTGCAGCGTCTGCCGGCCACGCTCTACGTGATCGGCTCGGCGCAGATCCTGGCGCTTCTGGTCGCGATTCCCGTCGGCGTCTATGCGGCGACGAAGCCCTATTCGCTGTTCGACCAGATCGCGAACACGTTCGCCTTCATCGGGTTCTCTCTGCCGACCTTCTTCACCGGTCTGCTGTTCATCCTGATCTTCTCGGTGACGCTGGACTGGCTGCCTTTCGTCTACACCACGGACGTGAAGGCGACCGGCATCCACTGGGTGCTCGAGATGATCCGGCAGGCGATCATGCCGGTGGCGGTGCTCGGCCTGTTCCAGGCGGCGTCGATGACGCGCTTCGTGCGCTCGGCGATGCTCGATGTCATCAGGCTCGACTACGTCACCACGGCGCGGGCCAAGGGCCTCGGCCAGGCCACGGTCATCGTCAAGCACGTGATGCGCAACGCCATGATCCCGGTGGTCACGCTGATCGCGCTGCAGATGCCTGCCGTGTTCGGCGGCGCCATCGTCACCGAGCAGATCTTCCGCATTCCCGGCATCGGCTCGCTGCTGATCTCCTCCATCCTTTCCAACGACACGCCGGTGGTGATGGCCGTCACCTTCGTCTTCGCGTGCCTCGTGGTGCTGTTCAACCTGATCGCGGACGTCCTTTATGGCTGGCTTGACCCTCGCATCTCCCTCCGCTGAGCGGGGCGTCTACTCGCCATGGCGCGAGATGTGGCGGCGCTACAGCCGCCACAAGCTCGCCGTGGTCAGCGCCTTCCTGCTCCTCGTTCTCATCCTCGCCGTCGTGGTCGGGCCGTTCGTCTGGCGCGTCAAGATCAACGACATCGACGTGATTGCCGGCATGCAGGGGCCCTCGCTCGCGCACCCCTTCGGGACCGACGATCTTGGTCAGGATATCCTGGCGCGGATGATCTATGGCGGCCGCATCTCGCTTGCGGTCGGCCTTGCCGCGATGCTGGTGTCGGTTTTCATCGGCGTGCTGATCGGCGCACTCGCCGGCATGTCGCGCGGCGCGCTCGGCCATGGCTTGATGTGGCTCACGGATCTGTTCCTGTCGCTGCCGCAACTGCCGCTGCTGCTGCTGCTGATCTATCTCTTCCGGGACGGGCTGAAGCAGGTGTTCGGGGCCGAGGGCGGCATCTTCGTCCTGATCGTGCTCGTGATCGGCGGCCTGCGCTGGATGCCGGTCGCGCGTCTCGTGCGCGCGCAGTTCCTGTCGATCCGCGAAAAGGAGTTCGTCGAAGCCGCCCGCGCGCTCGGCGCAAGCCCGGTGCGCCAGGTGGTGCGGCACATCCTGCCCAATGCGCTCGGTCCGGTGATCATCGCCGGCACCATCGACGTTGCGGCCGCAATCATCGCAGAATCGACGCTGTCCTTCCTCGGCCTCGGCTTTCCGCCTGATACACCGACATGGGGACGGCTGTTGTTCGACGCCAAGGACTTTCTCGATATCGGCCCGCACTGGGCGCTGTTCCCGGGCGGCGCGATCTTCATCGCGGTGGTCGCCATCAATTTCATCGGCGACGGTCTGCGGGACGCGCTCGACGCGCGGCGGGTGATCTGATGGCGCCGCTGCTCGAGATCAAGGGTCTCAAGACCCATTTCTCCACCGACGACGGCATCCTCCAGGCCGTCGACGGCGTCGACATCACCATCAACAAGGGCGAAACGCTCTGTGTCGTCGGCGAATCCGGCTGCGGCAAGACCGTGACGGCAATGTCGATCCTCAAGCTGATCGCGATGCCGCCGGGGCGCATTGCGGCCGGCCAGATCATTTTCGAGGGCCGCGATCTCGTGCCGCTCACGAGCAACGAGCTCGACGATATCCGCGCCAAGGAGATCGGCTTCATCTTCCAGGAGCCGATGACCTCGCTCAATCCGGTGCTCACCATCGGCGAGCAGATCGCCGAGAGCCTGCGCCGCCATGAAGCGGTGACCAGGAAGCAGGCGCTCGAGCGCACCATCGAGATGCTGAAGCTGGTGCAGATCCCCAACGCCGAAGGCCGCGTGCACAATTACCCGCACCAGTTCTCCGGCGGCATGCGTCAGCGCGTGATGATCGCAATGGCGCTCGCCTGCAAGCCGAAGCTGATCATCGCCGACGAGCCGACCACCGCGCTCGACGTCACCATCCAGGCGCAGATCCTCGATCTCCTGCAGGACATGAAGGAGCGCTTCGGCATGGCGGTGATGCTGATCACCCATGCCATGGGCGTCGTCGCCGAGACCGCGCAGCGTGTCGTCGTGATGTATGCCGGCAAGGTGGTGGAAGAGGCACCGGTCGACGATCTGTTCGGCGACCCCCGCCATCCCTACACCCAGGGCCTGATCCGCTCGATCCCGCGCATCGACCTCGACAGCGAGCACAAGACGCGGCTCGAGGCGATCGGCGGCTCGGTTCCGATTCTCATCAACCCGCCGGTCGGCTGCCGCTTCGCGCCGCGCTGCAAGTTTGCCATGGACGTCTGCATCGAGAAGGAGCCGCTGCTCCGCGAGGTCAAGCCCGGCCATCGCATGGCCTGTCACCTGGGAGATGCGCAGTTGGGAGCCGCCTCATGAGCGAACCCTTGCTCCGCGTCAGCGGCCTGAAGAAACATTTCCCCGTGCTCGGCGGCGTGTTGTCGCGCCAGGTCGGGACGGTTTACGCCGTCGACGGCGTGTCGTTCTCGGTCAATCGCGGCGAGACGCTCGGTCTCGTCGGCGAATCCGGCTGCGGCAAGTCCACCACGGGGCGCTGCGTGCTGCGCCTGATCGAGCCGACCGACGGCGAGGTCACCTTCGACGGCCAGAACGTGCGCGAGCTCAGCGGCACCGACCTGCGCGCGATGCGCCGGAACATGCAGCTGGTGTTCCAGGATCCGTTCGCCTCGCTCAATCCGCGCATGACGGTCGGCGCCATTCTCGGCGAGGCCTTCACCATCCACAATCTCGCATCCTCCGCCAAGGAGCGCGAGGAGCGCGTCGCGGGCCTGCTCGTGAAGGTCGGGCTCAAGGCCGAGCACATGCGGCGCTATCCGCACGAATTCTCCGGCGGCCAGCGCCAGCGCATCGTGATCGCGCGCGCGCTCGCGGTCGAGCCGAAGCTGATCGTTTGCGACGAACCGGTCTCCGCGCTCGACGTGTCGATCCAGGCCCAGGTCATCAACCTGCTTGAAGACCTCCAGGCCGAGCTGAACCTCACTTATCTCTTCGTCGCGCACGACCTCTCGGTGGTCGAGCACATCTCCGACCGTGTGGCGGTGATGTATCTCGGACGCATCGTCGAGCTCGCCAAGGCCAGCGACCTCTACCGCAATCCGCAGCATCCCTACACCAGGGCGCTGCTGTCGGCGGTGCCTGTGCCCGATCCAAAGCTCAAGCGCGAGCGCATCCGCCTCAAGGGCGACGTGCCGAGCCCGATGAAGCCGCCGTCGGGCTGCCACTTCCACACCCGCTGCCCGATCGCCCAGCCGCGCTGCGCCGAAAGCGCACCCGAGCTGAAGGAGGGGGCGGGCGGACACTTCGTGGCGTGTCACCTGGCTTAGTGCCTGAATTCGTAGGGTGGGCGCGATGTGATGCGCATTTGCCCACCCCTGGGCCTATTCATCCGTGAAGCAGGCCGTGCGCTGAAAGCGCCTGCCTGAACGCTTCAACCGACGTGTGGTGATGCGCGAGCAGCCCCGCCTCGCGTGCCCCGGCGACATTGGCGGCGAGATCGTCGACGAACAGGACGTTCTCCGGGGCCACCTGCAGCTCCGACAGGCAGCGGCGATAGCAGTCCGGGTCCGGCTTGGCGGTCTTGAACCGGGCGGAGGCGTAGATCCTCGCGCCGAACAGCGGCCGCATGTCCGGCAGCAGCGTGTCGATATTGTCGGCGACCAGCGTGGTGTTGTTGGTCAGGACGGCAATGCCGGTGGTGTCGCGCAGGCCGCGGGCGATCTCCAGCATGGCGAGATTGGCCTGCATCGAACGCCGCCGCGCCTCCACCCATTCGCCGAGCGACAGTGGATAGCCGATGCGTTCGCCAAAGCCCCGCAGATAATCCGCAGCCTCGAGCGCGCCGGAATCGCCGAGCGCCTCGAAGCCGCTCTCCCAGATCGCCGCGTGGACGAACGCGCTGGTCGTCCCGGCCAGCTCTGCCAGGCAGGCGACGCGCTTTGTCCTGTCGTAATCGCAGAGCACGTTGTCCATGTCGAACAGGACAAGCTTGATATCTTCACTCACGGCAATACTCTCGGACTGGCCGAAGATCCGGCCGTGACAGCAGTCATATCCGGCTTGAATACTGGGGACAAACCCTGGACCGTCTCTACGGTTGTTGCGCGGCGCAGTGTCAGCGACGCCCGGTGGGCGGTCCTCCCCGTCACGCGGTCTTCGCGGGCCAGGGCACGACCTGTCCCGACATCACCAGCCGGTCACGGCCGCTCTCCTTGGCGGCGTAGAGCGCGCGGTCAGCGGCCGCGACCAGCGTGCTCGAGTCCGCAGTGGTTTCCAATGGGAGGCTTGCGGCGGCACCCACACTGACGGTCACCAGGCGAGAGGGCGGGTTTTGCGCATGCAGCATGGCGAGATCGTGCAGCGCCCTTCGAATCGCTTCGCCGACCTCGGCGCAGCCGTCAGGGCCGGTGTTCGGCAACAGCATGGCGAACTCCTCGCCGCCGTAGCGCGCAGCGAGGTCGGCCGGGCGCCTGGCGTGGTCGGATAGGATCCGGCCCAGCGCGCGCAGGCACCCGTCGCCCGCCAGATGTCCGTAATGGTCGTTGAACTTCTTGAAATGATCGACGTCGATCAAGAGAAGCGAGAGCTGCGTGCCGTCGCGCCGGGCACGGGCCCATTCGTCCACGAGGCGTTCGTCGAAGGCGCGCCGGTTGGCAAGGCCAGTGAGGCCGTCGGTCGTTGCAAGCGCGGAGAGCTTGTCCTGAAGATCCTTTTGCTCGGTCATGTCGCGCACGACCGCAACGACGCCGTCGATCTCGCCGCTGTCGGAGGCGCGTGTCACGTGCAAGGCCGCTTCGACCCAGATATCGCCCTTCTCGCGATGGCGTTGGCGGTAGACGAATCTCGCCTCCTCGGCTTCGCCGTTCTTCAGCGCGGTGATGGCCTGCTCGACCCGTTCCATGTCCTCCTCGTGGATGCCGGCCACGGCCGACGTGCCGAGAAGCTCGTCGGGCGACCAGCCGATCATACGTCGGCATGACGGAGAGACGTAGAGCAGGCGGTTATCCAGCCCGATCCGGGTCACCATATCGCTGGATTGCTCGGCGAGCAGGCGGAATTGGGCTTCGTTGGCGACCAGCGCCTGTGCCATGCGCTGCCGCTGCGACAGCTGCCGGACCAGATAGTAGCCGATCACCGCGATCAACAGGACGAGGCCGAGGACGAAGGTCACGCGGGTGACCGCCGCACGTCGCCAAGGCGTCAGCACATCGTCTTGCGACTTGCTTGCCAGCACCAACAGCGGATAACGGCTGCTGCGCTGGTAGTAGCTCAGCCGCTGCACGCCATCGAGCGGCGACTTGAAATAGTAGACGGCTGCTGCCGGCCGGTTTTTCCACCCCCTGAACAACGGCGCGTTCGACAGGTCGCGTCCGACGAAGGCGCCGCTTTCGTCGCGGCTGCGCGCCAGCATGATGCCGTCATTGTTCAGCAGCGACGCCGAGCCGTTCGGCCCGACGTCGAAACGCTCGTAGAATTTGACGAAGTAGGCGACGTCGATCGTGAGCAGGGCGACACCGGCGAAGCTGCCGTCGGGCCGGTCGATCCGGCGCGACGCAGTGATGATCCACTGGCCGCCGGAGCGGCTCTTGACGGGTCGTCCGATCAGCGTGCCCTTGTTAGGGGAGTCGCGGTGCTGCCGGAAATATTCGCGGTCGCTGTTGTTGAATTTGGAGAAATCGATTTGCTCGGTGGTGGCGAGCCAGCGGCCGGTCTCGTCATAGACGAAGATACCGCGGATGCGGTCCGATGATTTGCGGGTCGGCAGATAGGTCTGAAGCTTCGCGATCGTGTCGGGACCCATCCCGTCGAGTTCGAGACGGTGGACCAGCCCGACCAGGATCGTATCGGCGAGCTCGAACGTGTCGTCCGCGTGCTGTACCAGCGAATGCGCCAGGTTGGCGACGTCGATCTCGGCGTTCCTGAGATCGGCATTCCGCGCCTCCCATTCGCGCCAGGCGCTCAAGCCTAGGATTGCGACGCAAATCAGCACGACGAATCCCGCCGCCCAGAGCGGAAGGCGCGTCTTGCCGAGTTCCCGGCTCGTGGCCATCGGGCTTGCTCCAAATCGGCGCAAACCTCTCACCTTGGCCTTAACGGCCCGTTGCAACTTCCGCGCTGATTGTGCGGGTTCTGTACTCAACCGGAGCGCCGATTCGACCCGCGCCGGCGGATGTTAACCAGGCCGTGGCGCGGCGATGGCGCCTCGCGCCGGCTGCTTCATCCCTCCAAAGTAAATCCGACGCGCAGCGTCACCTGATAGTGGCGCACGGTGTTGTTCTCGATATGACCGCGCGTCTGCACCACCTCGAACCATTTCATCTCGCGGACGGTCTTGGCAGCGCGGCCGATCGCGTTCTTGATCGCATCCTCGATCGAGGTCTCGGATGATCCGACCAGTTCCAGGATCTTGTAGACGTGATCCTTCTCGGCTGTGGGCATGAGGTGTCTCCCCTTGGGCTGTGGCAGGCCTGGATACCGCTCGCGCGGTCGGGCCTCACTGTGAACGGGCACCTGTGCGCCGGGTTCCGTGCCCGGCGATGGCCAGCATGCACCAGCCGAGGTGGAGTGGCCAGCGCCTAGCTGCTAAGCGCTGGGCATGGATTCGGCGCGGCGCGACAGGACGATCGGCTCTCTCTGCCTCTGCGTGACGGCATTCGGCTGGGCGCTGAACTGGCCGCTGATGAAGCTGTTGCTGCAGCAATGGCCGCCCTTGTTCGCCCGCGGCCTTGCCGGCGTCTGCGCCTCGCTCATTCTCGGGGCCCTGGTGCTGAGCCGGAAGCAGTCTTTCGCGGTGCCGCGCGAGGTGATCCCGCGGCTGCTGTTCGCGACCTTCACCAACGTCTTCGCCTGGATGGGGCTCGGCACGGTCGCGATGAAATACGTGACCGTGAGCGAGGGCGCGCTGCTCGCCTACACGATGCCGATCTGGGCCATGCTGTTCGCCTGGCCGGTGCTGCATACGCGGCCGACGCTGCGGGATGTTTGCGGGCTCGTCCTCGGCGTTGCCGGTGTCGCGCTGCTGTTGAGCGGCAACGGCTTTGCGTTCGGCGCCGACAAGCTGCTCGGGATTGCACTGGCGCTGTCCTGCGCCATCCTGTTCGCGCTCGGCAATGTGCTCAACCGCAAGCCGCTGCCGATGCCGCCGCTGGTCGTCGTCGCCTGGCAGGTCGGGCTCGGCTGCGCCACCATGCTGGTTCTGGGCGTGCTGTTCGAGCATCCCGATGTTTCGGCGATCACCCCGCTGGGACTGGCCTGTTTCGTCTACATGACGCTGGTGCCGATGGGCCTCTGCTACGTCACCTGGTTCGAGACGTTGCGCCGCCTGCCGCCGACCACCGCCTCGACCGGCATGCTGATCGTCCCCGTGATCGGCGTGATCTCCGCCGCGATCATCCTGGGCGAGCCGCTGGGTTATCGCGAATGGATGGCGATGGCGCTCACGCTTGGCGGCGTGACGCTGGCGTTGCAGCGAACTTAGAGACGTTGCGCGGCTGGCGGCATCGCCTGCGCAGGCTGTGCCTGTCTCCACACCAGTCCCAGCAGCAGAAGCAGCAGAGCCATCAGCGCGAAGCCGCCCATGGCGGGCACGAATTCCTCACCCGGCTTTTGCCCGAACTGCGCGGCGAGCCGCGCCGACTGCAGCAGCCCATAAGCGCCGGCAAGCAGGATCAGCGCATACATCCAGCTCCGCGTGCGCGAACTCGCCAGCCCGGCGAGATCGGGCAGGATCAACGCAAGACCGATCCCCAGCATCGGCAGGTCGTAATCATAGGCGTAAGGGCTGATCATCACCGACACCATCACCGTGATGCCGAGCGCGAATTTGGCTGACGTGCCGCGTGCCGAGGCGAACAGGACGGCGAGCAACGCCAGCGCCGCCATGGACACCTGTCCCCAAAAGGCGATGTTTGCCGAAAGGCCGGCTTGATAGAGCGCCGCATAGGCCGAGATCATGCGATAGAGCGGATAGAAGCCCTGCTCGAAATAGCTCGCCGAGTCCTTGATCGCGCCCAGCCACGCCGTCCAGATCTGCCAGCCGAACAGGCGCGTGCAGAGCAGCGAGCTCGCCAGCACGACGCCTGTAGCGGTCGCGAGCGCGAGCCAGCGCCGCGTCCCCAGAAGATAGACGCCGACGGCGATGGCGAGGTGCGGCTTGATCACCATGGCGCCGAGCGCAAGGCCTGCGAGCAGCGGCCGCCGTTCGACGTTGAGGCACACCAGCGCGATCAGCGCGCCGGTGAGAAAGCCGTTCTGCCCGGAACCGATGGTGATCGCCAGCGCCGGAAACAGGATCACCAGCACCTGCGCGAAATTCACGCCCGCGATCCTGCGCAGCACCGCGAGATAGAGCGCGAGGGTTGCGGCCGTGAACAGGAGATAGGCGAGCCCGACCGGCAGGAAGGCGATCGGCGCGAGCAGGAGAGCGTATTGCGGCGGATAGGTCCAGGGCATGAAGCCGGTCGCGCCGCCGGCGGCTTCGATCTGCATCTTCAGCAGCGCGGCGAAGTGATAGACCTGGTCGAGCTCGCCCCGCCAGGCGCGCTGCGCGACGATGTGGAAGGCGTCGAAATCGGCGAGCTCGCGGTCGGCCCAGCCGCCCCAGCGGGCGAACCAGAACGTCTTGAAGGCGACGATCGCCGTCAGTGCGGCCAGCACGATACGCACATAGGTCGCCCGCTTCGACGGCGAGAACTGAACCTGTTCCAGTGTGTCGGCGAGCATGACGGCGGCAATCCCGTACCTGACGGATTGGCGAACAGGTCCGCAGGTCCCCGCCAAACTGCCATTGGAGCCTTAAGGGACGGTAACGAATCCGGAAGGATTTTGGCGGGTGGTCCCGCCCCCGCGAAATCAAGCCGCGGGATTCGGCCGGGTCGTGATCGGTCCCGTACCGGATGACCCGCTGTTCGTTTCGCGCGAGCGGTCGCGATGTCTTTCGAAATCGCCCGGGGGCGTCGGCCGGGTGCGCTTGCCGGTTCAGGGACGGGCGAGGTAATTTCGGCGCACTTCCTTGAATGTGCGATGTGCGGCGATGATCGACCGTTGGACGAAGGGCGCTCTGATCGCGATCGGTTTGTTGGCCGTGACCGCGCCTGTGGTCGCGCAGGACGATCTCGGTGACGCGCCCGGCACGATGTCGCTGCAGGTCACCACCGATCCTTCCATGATCGAGTGCCGCAAGCTTGAGACGGTCAGTCCCACCTCGCTCGCGTTCCTGTCGCTGCGCCGGACATTCAACGACGATTTCGACGAGCATCCGCTCGCCACGGGACGTTGGGTGCCGCATTATGCCGGCGGCGCGGCGTGGCCGGAGGCGCGCTACTGGGGCGGCGACGGCTCCGACTTCAAGCGCAAGACCAGCGCCAATGGCGAGCAGCAGATCTATGTCGATCCGCGCTACGCCGGCCGTGGCGCCGTGCCGCTGGGGCTCGATCCGTTCAAGGTCAAGGACGGCGTCTTGTCGATCGTTGCCCGCCGCACGCCGCCGGAGTTGAAGCCGGTGCTGTTCAACAACGAGTACATTTCCGGGATCCTGACGACCCAAGGCACGTTCGCGCAGAAGCACGGCTATTTCGAGATCCGCGCCAAGGTCCCGGTCGGCCATGCGGTGTGGCCGGCGTTCTGGATGCTGGCGGACGACGGCGGCTGGCCGCCGGAGGTCGACGTGCTTGAAGGGCGCGGCGAGCGGCCGGGCGATCTTGTCATGACCACGCATTGGCGGATTCCGTCGACGCAGAAGATCCAGTCCTGCGGCTTCGACTTCACGGTCGGCGATGCGTCGACCAGCTTCCACAATTATGGTGTGCTGTGGGCGGAAGATCGCCTGGTCTATTTCATCGACCGCAGGCCGGTCTCCGACATCAAGGTACCGATCGGCTTCGACGATCCCATGTACATGATCGTCAATCTCGCGATCGGATCGAAATTCTTTCCCGGCGTCAGTCCGGTTGACGCGGAAACGCCGCCGAGCATCGCCTTCGAGATCGACCGGATCTCGGTCTATCAGATCGACATGGAGCAGGCGCGGAGATAGCGATGTCAGCTGATGTCTCGCGGCGCGAATTTACGGGGCTTGCGGGTCTCGTCGCGCTTGCTGCGGCGACCGGCGTCAGGGCCGCGGAGAGTACGCCGGCCGACCCTCACGCGCCCGCGCCTTTCCCCAAAGATTTTCTATGGGGTACGGCGACCTCGTCCTATCAGATCGAAGGCGCCGTCAACGAGGATGGGCGCGGCAAGTCGATCTGGGACGTGTTCAGCCACACGCCCGGCAAGATCGAGGACGGCACGACCGGCGACCGCGCCAACGAGCACTATCACCGCTACAAGGAGGACGTCGCGCTGATCAAGGCGCTCGGCGTCAAGGCCTATCGCTTCTCCATCGCCTGGCCGCGCGTGTTCCCCGAGGGATCGGGCCAGCCGAATCCAAAGGGACTCGATTTCTACAACCGCCTCGTCGACGAGCTGCTTGCGAACGGCATCGAGCCCTACGCCACGCTCTATCACTGGGACCTGCCGCAGGCGCTGCAGGACCGCGTCGGCGGCTGGCAGTCGAGCGACACGTCAAAGGCCTTTGCCGACTACTCAGCTTATGTCGCCGCTCGCTTGACCGACCGCGTGAAGACCATCTTCACCGTGAACGAGGTCGGTCGCTTCCTGAATTTCGGCTATGGCTGGGGCATCGACGCGCCGGGCCTCAAGCTGCCGACCGGGCCGCTCAACCAGGCTCGCCATCACGTCGCGCTCGGGCACGGGCTCGCCGTGCAGGCGATCCGCGCCTCGGGACGGGCAGGCACGCGGGTGGGCGCAGCCGAGAACATCGCCGCTTGCGTGCCGGCGATCGCGACGCCGGAGAATATCCGCGCCGCCGAGATCGCGACGCGCGAGCTCAATGCCGGCTTCCTCGGCGTGGTGCTGGAGGGCAAGTACACCGACGGTTTCCTGGCCTATGCCGGCGCGGACGCGCCGAAATTCACGCCCGAGGAATTGAAGATCATCGGCACGCCGAACGATTTCGTCGGCCTCAACATCTACGCGCCGCAGTACTACGTCACCGCCTCCGACCGCGCGCCGGGCTTCCACGTGCTGCCGTTCCCGACCTCGTTCCCGCACATGAATTCGGAATGGCTGCGGGTCGGCCCCGAGGTGATCTACTGGGCGCCGCGCCTCGCCGCGAAGATCTGGAATATCGAGACGATCTATATCAGCGAGAACGGCACCTCGTCCGAGGACAGGATCGCCGCCGATGGCCAGGTCTACGACCTCGACCGCATCATGTTCCTGCGCAACTATTTGACCCAGATGCAGCGCGCGATCAGCGAAGGCGTGCCGATCCGCGGCTATTTCCTCTGGAGCCTGATGGACAATTTCGAATGGATCTTCGGCTACAGCAAACGCTTCGGCCTCTATCGCGTCGACTTCGAGACGCAGGCGAGGGTGCCGAAGCTGAGCGCGGCATTCTATCGCGACGTGGTGGCGCGGAACGCGATCGGGATGTGAGTGCCGATCCTACGGATCCAGCTCCGTATCCCAGTACAGATAGTCCAGCCAGCTATCGTGCAGATAGTTCGGCGGGAACAGGCGGCCGTTGCGGTGGAGCTGGTGCACGGTCGGTGCGAACGCGGTCTGGCGCGGAAACATCTTGGCTTGCGCGGGCGTGAGATTGCCCTTGCGCAGATTGCACGGCGAGCATGCCGCGACCACGTTCTCCCAGGTGGTCTGGCCGCCTTTGCTGCGGGGAATGATGTGATCGAAAGTGAGGTCTTCGGGCGAGCCGCAATATTGGCAGGCGAAACGATCGCGCAGGAAGACGTTGAACCTTGTGAAGGCGGGATGGGTGGTCGGCTTGACGAAGGATTTGAGCGAGACGACGCTCGGCAGCTGCATTTGCAGCGTGGGGCTGTGGACCGCCTGATCGTAGTGAGCGACGATGTTGACGCGGTCGAGGAACACCGCCTTGATCGCGTCCTGCCACGACCACAGAGACAGTGGGTAGTAACTCAGCGGCCGGAAGTCCGCATTCAGCACCAACACCGGCCAACTGCCTTGCGAGACATGTGCGTTCAAGTAACGCTCCCGGCCTCCAATGTACGCTGCGAAGCAGCATGTATTGACATACTACATGCAGCGTGACGGGATTGTGAAGCCCGTTGAGCGACTTATTCAGGCGCATGCAATGCGGCGGCGGGGTGGCAAGGACGCTCAAAAACGCCGCGATTCGGGGAGGGGTCCATGCGAGGCTGGCTCGCCGCGCTGCTCGTGGCCGTGCTCGGCGCGGGGCCGAATGGGCCTGCCGCCGCTGAGGATTATCCGTCGCGTCCCGTCACCATGATCGTACCGTTCCCCGCGGGCGGGGCCACCGACACCCTGGCGCGGTTCCTCGGCGAGCGCCTGAATGCTGAGCTAAGGCAGCCAATCGTGATCGAGAACGTCGGCGGCGCCGCGGGCTCGCTCGGCGTCGGCCGTGCGGTGCGCGCCGCGCCCGATGGCTACACCCTGTCGATCGGAACCTCGACCACGCACATGCTGACGGGCGGGCTCTACGCCCTGCCGTTCGATCTGCTCCACGATCTCGAGCCGGTCATCCTGATCGGCAGCGAGCCGCTGCTGATCGTCGGCCGCAAGGATCTTCCCGCCGACGATCTCAGACAGTTGATCGCGTGGCTGAAGGCCAATCCCGACAGGGCGTCCGTCGGAATCGCGGGCGTCGGCGCCACCGGTCATCTCGCCGGCATCGCGTTGCAGAAGGCGACCGGCACGAAATTCCAGTTCGTGCCCTATCGCGGCAACGGGCCGGCGATGCAGGACCTCGTCGCCAGCCAGATCGACGCGATGATCGAGCCGGCTTCGAACTTCAAGGCGCTGGTCGGCGCAGGCAGCATCAAGACGTTTGCCGTGACCAGCAAGGCCCGCTCGCCATCATGGCCGAACATTCAGACGGCCGACGAAGCGGGGCTGTCAGGCTATTCCGCCTCGCTCTGGTACGGGTTGTGGGTGCCGAAGGGCACGCCGAAGGACATCACCGCAAAGCTCAACGCCGCCATGGTGCAGATCCTGGCGAGCCCGCAGGTCACGCGGCGCTTTGCCGAGCTCGGCATCCAGGTTTCGCCGGTCGCCCAGCAATCGCCGGACGCGCTACGCGCCTACCAGAAGGAAGAGGCCGAGCGCTGGTGGCCGATCATCAGGGCGTCGGGGGTGAAAGTGGAGTAGGGGCGTTGGGAGTGTTGAACGCCGCGACCACATGCTCCGCTGTCGTCCCGGCGAAGGCCGGGACGACGTTGGGGAGATGACCTCGTCCAAGTAACGTCCCGCCCGATTACTCCCGCACCCGCTCCAGCTTCTGCAGGCACCGCGTCGCGCGCACTTCGGCCGGCATCTCCTGATCGCCAAAGCTCGCCTTCCAGTTGGTGACGCCGACCTCGCCGACATAGATGTCGCCGCGCGAGTCCAGCGCGAGGCCGTGCGGTGCCAGGAATTTGCCGCTGGCGACACCAGGACCGTTCTCGCCGCCGAGCCGGGCGATGCGTTTGCCCTGCGCATCGACGATCGACAGCCGCGGGCCGAGATTGGGCACATTGCGGTTGATGTCGAGGCCGGGGCCGAGCTCGCCGATGACGAAGGTCGGGCTTTTGGCGCCGCCGCAGCAGCACAGCGCGCAGGGGCGGTGCAGATTGTTCCACTGCGTCTCGTATCTGCCCTCGCCGTCGAACACCTGCACGCGATGGTTCTCGCGGTCGGCGACATAGACCCACCCGTCGGCATCGGTGGCGATATTGTGCACGATGTTGAACTGGCCGGGATCGGTGCCGGGCTCGCCCCAGCTTTTGATCAGCTTGCCGTCGGGCGTGTATTTGTGCACGCGCGCATTGCCATAGCCGTCGGAGACGTAGATCTCGCCCTTCGGCGACAGCGCGGTGTGGGTGCAGCGATGGAACGGCTCGCCGCTCATGAACGGTGCCGGCTTCTTGGGGGTACCGATCGTCAGCAGCACCTTGCCGTCGGTGGTGCATTTGCGCACGGTGTGGTCGCCGTCGTCGGTGCAGTAGAGATTGTCGTCGGCATCGATATGCAGGCCGTGCGCGCGCGAGAACAGGTCTTCGCCAAAACTGCGCAGGAAGTTGCCCTCGCGATCCAGCACCACCATCGGGTGGGCCCCGCGGTTGAAGACGTAGACGCGGTCCTTGCTGTCGACCGCGACCGAGGCGACGTCGGTCAGCGTCCAGCCGTCGGGCAATTTCGCGAAGTTTTCGACGACGCGGTAGCGGTGCTCGCCGCTGCCGAGAATGGCTGCCATGGGTGGTCTCCCTTTATTCATGGTCGCGGTGCGACACTGTCTCCACATCGTCATTGCGAGCGCAGCGAAGCAATCCAGAATCTTCCCGCGGAGACGGTCTGGATTGCTTCGCTACGCTCGCAATGACGATGTTGCTCAAGCCGTGCTCATCGATGCAGTCGCGGCCGGTGGCAAAATCCCTTCCTCGATCGCCTTGATCTGGAGCGCGAGATATTTCGAGTTGATCCGGCATTGCGCGAGGCTGCCGGCGATGAACCAGAGGCCGGGCTGGCCCGTGCGCGCATACATGTTGCGCAGCTCGAAGCCGTCGCCGAACCCCCAGACCGGGCCGACGCGGTCGGCGACGCCGTCGCCGAACAGCTTTCGCACCAGATATTCCTGCGGCTTGTAGCCGGTCGAGAGCACGATCAGATCGGCCGCGATGGTCGTGCCGTCCTTCATCCGCGCGCCGTCGGCGGCGAAGTTTTCGATGTCGCCGAATTGTTTCAGCTTGATCGCGCCCTCGACGATCAGATTGGAGCAGCCGACGTTGAAGTAATAGCCGCCGCCGCGGGTGAGGTATTTGAACTGCCAGCCCGTCCCGGCCTCGCCGAAGTCGAGCTTGAAGCCGACGCGGGCAAGGCCGTCGAGCAGCTCCTTGTCGAGCTGCTTCGACTGTTCGGTCAGCATCACATGCGTCTTCTTCGCGAGCGGCGTCGGCATCGAGGCCGCGATCAGGTCGTTGTCCTCGAGCGTGCCCTCGTTGTAGGTCGCATAGGCCAGTTGGGCCGACGGCTCGATATTGGTGACCAGCGTCGGCGAGCGCTGCACCAGCGTCACCTCGGCGCCGCTGGAGTGGAGATCCTGCGCGATGTCGTGGCCGCTGTTGCCGGTGCCGATGACGATGGCGCGCTTGCCGGTCCAGTTCTCGCCGTCCTCGTAGCGACTGGAATGCAGCAGCGTGCCCTTGAAATTGCCGAGCGTCGGAATGTCGGGAATATTGGCGATGCCGCTGACGCCGGTCGCCATGATCACATGGCGCGGATGCATGGTCCGCTTGCTGCCGTCGGCGCGCCGCAGCGTGACGGTCCATTGGCCCTTCGCCTCGTCGTATGCGCCGCCTTCGAACTCGGTGCCGGTCCAGAAGTTCAGCTCCATCGCGTCGACATAGGCCTCGAACCAGTTGGCGAGCTTGTCCTTGGGGATATAGGTCGGCCAGTTCGGCGGAAACGGCATGTAGGGGAGGTGGTTGACCTGCACCTGGTTGTGCAGAGTCAGCGCGTGATAGCGCTTGCGCCAATTGTCGCCGATCCGGCTTTCGCGGTCGACGATCAGCGCGTCGACCTTCAACTGCTTCAGTCGCGCGGCGATGGCCAGCCCTGCCTGTCCGCCACCGACGACGACCACGGCGGGATCCCGGCCGGTGTAGTCGCGCGACGCGTTGCGCTGGTCGAGCCAGTTCGGCCCGCGAAAGTCGCGCGAATAGGCCTGCCCGCGCGGCCGCGCGATGCCGAGCTGCTCCTCGAAGCCTTTGAGCTCGTCCAGCGCGGTCAGGAGCGTCCACGCCTTCAGGCGGTCGCCGTCGGCGGGGTCGGGCACCAGCCGCAAGATACCGCTGCCGCGTCCGAGCGCGGTTTCGAAATTGAAGATAGCCTCGATGTTGTTGGTGCCGGCGCGGGTCACCCAGCGCGGTGCTGCGCGGTTCGGCGCAATCTTGAAGCCGGTCGGCGCGGCCTTGGGCGCGAGCGCGGTCAGAGCTTGTGCGACCGCGGCGCGTCCCGCAAGCGTCTGCAGGTTCCAGCTCAGCGCCAGCACGTCGCGCCAGAAACTGTCGACGAGGAAGAGGCGGTCGAGCGCGGCGGGCTCGGGGTTGCCCAGCGTGCGCTCAAATTCATCGAGCCAGGCTTGAGCGGATGAAGCAATATCCGTCGTACGATCCAGCATGCGCGACCTCGTGGCCGTCTTCGGCGTTTCCCTTGGGAGGAACGCTATACTGGATCAGGCGTCGCCAAAAGCGCTTTACCCGAGCAGCGACAGCATATGGCCCTGCTCCGGCGGAATGCGGCCGCGCAGGGTGTCGAGATAGACCTGCCGCACCGCCTCGGGTCCGCGGCTCTCGACCACGCTCAGGCATCGCTCCAGCATCGGTGCAAAGCCCGACCATGCCGCGCCAAAACGCTGCTCGATGCCGCCCGGGCCCCATTCCTTGGCGCGCTTGCGGATGTGATCGGGGGCGAAGAACCAGCGCGGTTTGGCGCCGGGCAGGACGCCTTCGTCGGCATCGGTCGCGCGATGCGTCAATCCGACGCGCACCGAGCATGTCATCTGGTCGCCAAAGTGCCGGTGCAGCGCGGTGCGCAGCGCGCTGTTGCCGGCCATGTCGACGAAGGCAACGGGCGCGTCCGATGGCAGCGACGTCACGCGGTCGTAGGTGACGACCTCGTCGTAGCAGCCGAGCGAGGTGACAAAGCCGGTATTGCCTGACGAGGTCAGGCCGATCACCTTGCGGCCGCGCGCGTGAAGCAGATGTGCAAGGCCGAACGCGGTCTTGCTCGAAGCACTCGACAGCAGCACCGTGCGTGCGCCGAAATCGTCGTTCTCGGCAAGGAAGTCGTCGACCAGGAACGACAGCATGAACAGCGGCCGCAGCAGCGCCTGATGATCGCCCTGCCGCCCGGCGTAAGCGGGATCGCCACTGACGCGCGCATAGGCATTGTAGACAGGCGCCACGCCTTGCCGGTGCAAGGCGCCGTCGCGCAAGGCCCGCTTGCTGACGTCGGTGGCCTCGATGACGAGATGCGTCGCCATCGGGAAATAGCCGAACAGGCGCTCGCCGACCGGGACGTTCGGATGTTTCGAGGCGATCACCTCGCCAAAGCCCCACACGGGAATGTTGCCGAACCCCTCGGGCGCGGGAAAGATCTGCCAGTATTTCAGCTCGTCGCCCATCACCGCATAGGTGATGTTGTTGGCGGTCAGCGCGAAGCGGTCGACTTTGACGAGCAGTGCATCCTGCGGCAGCGCGTCTACAGCGGGGAGCTCTGTAACGATCGTCTTGCAGGTTTCGAGATTGTCCCGTGCAACGATGAAGTCGGTGGCTGTCATGACGTCGATCCCGGCTCTGATCCGTGCCGACGATCTCATCGGCTATGCGCGCCCTGTTTGCAACCTCAACATAGTTTTAAACGCTGTTTGCTCGTAGGCCCGCGCTCGAAGGAAAGGCTCCACCTTGGGTGGAGCCTTTCGCGCGCATTGAGCTACGGGTCGCTCTGGCGACGGCAAGCCGTATTCCTATCGGGCCCGGGTGCCGGCGCCATACAATTCGCGTTCGCGTCCGACGTCGTCGGGAGACAGCGGCGGGCTCGCGGCATCGAAACCGGTCCAGCCGGCCTTTTGCCAGGCGGCGCTCCGATCCTGCAGGTTCACCGACCTCTCGTGCAGCAGCGCATCGAGACGCGAACGGTCCTGTTCGGGGACCTTGGCGGACACAAGCGTTCCGCCCCGGCGGACGCCTTCCGCATAGCGCGATGCATCGTCCCTGGACACGCCGGCTTCGGTCAGCGCGCCGACGATGCCGCCCGTTGCGGCGCCAGCCGCGGCACCCACCGCCGTTGATGCCAGCCAGCCCGCAGCGACGACCGGGCCCAGTCCCGGAATCGCGAGCAATCCAAGGCCCGCAAGCAGGCCCGCCGCGCCTCCGAGGCCCGCGCCGACCCCGGCGCCGGTGCCTGCTCCTTCGGCACGATCGTCGACGCCGTCGCGATCACGATCGACCTTGCGTGTCGAGGAGCCGTACCAATTGTCGGAATTGTTGGCGACGATGCTGATGTCGGAGTGCGGCACGCCCGCAGCCTCGAGACGGGCGACTGCACGTTCCGCATCCGAATAGTTGTCATAGAGTCGGGAAATGGTGGTGGTCATGTTGTATCCTCCGGCTCACTTGGCGGGGTTCACGTTGCCCTGGAAGTCGACGCTGACATCGGTCTTGGCTCCGGCCTTGTCGGCCTTGCCGCGCCAGACACCGTCATTGTCCTTCTGAAGGCTGGATACGTTGGAATAGCCGGCTGCTTCGATCTTCGATTTCGCTTGACCTTCGGTGAAGCTGTTGCGGCCCGCGACCGGAGCGTTCGAGTTGTTCTGATCTGAACTGTTGATCGCGTTGTTGCCCGGCCCGCTTTGCGCGGGCTGCGATTGTGCACTGACAGGCGCTGATCCGAGCAGCAAGAGTGCTGCGGCGATAATGGGTAGGCGAGACATTGTTGCTCTCCGGCGGTTGATTGTGCCGGGCGACAACAGTCGAGATTCAGATTGGTTGCTAAGCAATCGCGATCACAGCGCACACGAACGACGTGGATCGGGCACGACGCGCGATGATCACGCGGCGAGACGACGCGCAGGAACAATTGCCATTATTTCCCGTTGATGCAGCTCCGCAACCCCGGACTCATTTCCTGCTCACATGCCCATCATTCGGTATTTCGTCTTCGTCGGCAGCCTGCTTGTAGCGCTGCTCTTCCTGGCCGACTATTTTTTCCCTGCGCCTCCCCAAGCCCGCACCGGGGTCGATGTCGACCGGAGCATCATCCGGATCCATTCGGCGCGCACTCTGCCCGAGCGGATCGTCTTCGATACGTCGACGGTACTGGCCCCTTCTCGTGAACCGAGCACTCGTGACGCGAAGAACGAGATCGACGGACAGTTTCCGTGGCAACGGCATGGCATGAGCGCGATCGCAGCGGAGCGGACGGCGTATATGGCATCAATCGCCGACCAAAAGCGAGTTCGCGATCACCGCGCCCAATAAGGGTCCCGTAGCTTGCGCTTGAAGATCTTCCCGGTCGCTTCGCGCGGCAGCGCATCCATGAACTGGATGTCTTTCGGCACCTTGAAGTTAGCCAGCCGCTCGCGCAGAAAGGCCTGCACGGCTGTAGCGGAGACTTGCGCGTCCGGCTCCGGCTCGATGCAGGCGCACAGCCGTTCGCCAAACTCGGCGTCGGGAATGCCGAACACGGCACAATCGCGCACGCCGGGCATCGCGATCAGCGCGTTCTCGATCTCGGCAGGATAGATGTTGACGCCGCCCGAGATCACCATGTCGCGCTTGCGGTCGCACAGGAACAGATAGCCGTCTTCGTCGAGATAGCCGACGTCGCCGACGCTGACGAGGCCGTCGCGCCCCGCTTCGGCCCGCGCCTGTGCCTTGCCGTGATAGTCGAAATCAGGTACCGCCGTCTGGCGCATGTAGATCTCGCCGATCTCGCCGGCGCCGCAGAGGCTGCCGTCCTCGCGGAAGATCCTGACGATGCCGCCTTCGATGACGCGGCCGACCGTGCCGGGCTTCTGCAGGGCCTCCTCGGCCGAGTGCCACACCGGGATGCCGGTCTCGGTGGAGCCGAAATATTCGTTGATGACCGGTCCCCACCAATCAATCATGGCCCGCTTCACTTCGGGCGGGCAGGGCGCGGCGCCGTGCACGACGAAACGCAGCGAGGAGAGATCGTAGCGTTGCCTCACGTCCTCCGGCAGCCGCAGCAGTCGGACGAACATGGTCGGCACCATGTGGATGTGCGTGACGCGGTGCCGCTCGATCAGCGCGAGCAGTTCCTCGGCGTCGAACCGCGCCTGGAGCACGATGGTGCAGAAGCTGCGGAACGCCAGCATCCCGTAGGAGTGCGGCGCCGAGTGATACATCGGGCCGTTGATCAGCACGACCTGATTGTCGCGCGGCTTGATGCCATAGGCGATCGCCCCGACACGCTCGGAGGCGGCCGCCTGCTCGGGCTGCATCGGCATGCGCCGCACCCCCTTCGGCATGCCCGTGGTCCCCGACGTGTAGATCATCGCCGCGGCCCGGCGCGGCGGCTCCTGTCTTTCCGGATGGCCGTCGCGCCAGCGGTCCCAATCGGTCAGTCCCGCCGGAACCTCGGTCAGATCGGGCGGAACGGCGAAGGTCGCTGCGAGCTCCGGCGGCGTCGCGACGACGAGCAGGCGGATGTCCTCGGGCAGACCCGCGCGGATCTGCGGCAGCAGATCGGCATGGCAGACCAGGATCTTCGCGCCGCTGTCGGTCAGGATGTAGCGGACCTCTTCGGCCTTGAGATGCCAGTTGATCGGCACCACCGGACTGCCCAGCGCGGCAGATGCGGCAACCACCTCGAACAGCGCGAAATCGTTGCGAAGCATCATGGCGACCGGAGCGCCTTCGGCGAGGCCCAGCACACGAAGCCCGCTCGCCGCCCGCCTGATGCGGGCCTGGATCTCGTCATAGCCGATCCGGCGTTCGCCGCTGATGATCATGGCGTGTCCTCAATCTCGCTTTGGCCTAGCGGTCATCCAGCACGTCGCCGAAGCCCACCCAGCTCTTGCCGTTGAAGCGGCGGAGCTGAAGCTGCTGGAACGGCAAATAGTCGTCGGGGCCGGTCGTCACGGACATGCCCGGCAGCAGCAGCGGCAGCTTCACCTCCTTCAGCGAGGCGGCCTGGCGCATGATGTTGTCGCGGCTGAAATCGTCCTTGCAGGCCTTCAGCACCGTCATCAGCAGCGTCGCATAGTGATAGCCGGCCGCGTAGTTGGAGTTGGAGAGGTCTGCGGTCGGCATGTACTGCTTCATGAAGGCGAAATATTCTTTTACGGCGGGATCTTCCGCCCATTGCGGGTCCATCGTGTCCTTCTGGTTGCTCGACGAGATCAGGCCGACTGCGTTGTCGAGCCCGGCCGGCTCGAGGAACGAGATCGACGAGGCCGATGTCGGCACGAAGAACAACTCGGGCTTCCAGCCGATCTCGGCGACGCCCTTGACCATCTGCGAGGTGAACTTGCCGAGCACGACGCCGAACAGCACGTCGGCGCCCGAGGCCTTCAGGGTCGAGAGCTGCGAGCTGATCGTCGGCGCGCTGGTCTCGTAGGTCTGCTCCGCCACGATCATGCTCGCGGCCTTCTCGCCGAGCGCGCGCTTGAAGCCGGCGACATAGTCGCGGCCGAAATCGTCGTTCTGGGAAAGGATGGCGATCTTCGCGCCGGGCTTGGTGCGCAGCACGTGCTTGGCATAGACCACGCCCTCGGACTCGTAGGCGGCCATGCCCGGCATGGTCCACGGATATTTCTGCGGCTCGGCCCATTTCGTCGCACCGGAGAGTACGAAGAGCTGCGGCACTTTCTTGCCATTGAGGTAGCGCTGCACGGCACTGTTGGTGGCGGTGCCGAGTGAGCCGAACATCATCAGCACCTCGTCCTGCTCCACCAGCTTACGGGTCTGCTCGACCGTCTTCGGCGGCGAATAGGCATCGTCCAGCGTGATGAACCTGACCTTACGGCCGTTGATGCCGCCTTCGGCATTGACCTTCTCGAAAAAGGCCTCTTGCGTCCGTCCGATCGCGCCGAAGCCGGAAGCCGGGCCGCTATAGGGCAGGGTCTGGCCGATCCGGATCTCGCCCGCGCCTTCGGCACAGGCGCTGCCGGCGGCAAGCCCCAGCAACGACAGGCCGATCACTGCGGCTACCAGTTTCATGATGTCCTCCCGTATTCTTTTTGTCGGTCCGAGCCGTCAGGCGCTGGCGCGCATCAGGAAATCCTGCCGGGCCTGATCGAACTCCGTTTTCATCCGGCCGACCAGCTCCGCGACCGGGGGCGCGTCGTTGATCTGCCCGATGCCCTGGCCCGATCCCCAGATGTCGCGCCATGCCTTGGACTTCATGTTGCCGCCGGAGCCGAAATTCATCTTCGATTTGTCGGCGGCCGGGAGATTGTCCGGGTCGAGGCCCGCTGCGGCGATCGAGGGGCCGAGGTAATTGCCGTGCACGCCGGTGAACAGGTTGGTGTAGACGATGTCGTGCGCGGCGTGCCGCGTCAGCGCCGACTTGTAGGCCTCGTCGGCATTGGCTTCCTGCGTCGCGATGAAGCGGGTGCCCATATAGGCGAGATCGGCGCCCAGCGTCAGCGCGGAGGCGATGCCGAAACCGTCGCTGATCGCGCCCGACAGCAGGATCGCGCCGCCGAACCATTGCTTGACCTCGCGCACCAGCGCGAACGGCGACAGCGTGCCGGCATGTCCGCCCGCGCCGGCGCAGACCAGGATCAGGCCGTCGACGCCCTGCTCGGCGGCCTTGCGGGCATGCTTGACGTTGATGACGTCGTGGAACACCAGCCCGCCATAGGAATGCGCGGCCTCGACGATCTCCGCCGGCGGCCGCAGCGAGGTGATGATGATGGGCGCCTTGTGCTTCACGCAGGTCTCCATGTCCTTCATCAGCCGGTCGTTGGAGGCATGGCAGATCTGGTTGACGGCGTAGGGCGCGATCTTCTTGCCGGGATTGCGCGACTTGTATTCGCCGAGCTCGTCCTCGATGCGGCTCAGCCATTCGCCGAGCTTCTCGACCGGACGGGCATTGAGTGCGGGAAACGAACCGACCACGCCCGCCTTGCACTGGGCGATCACCAGCTCCGGTCCGGAGACGATGAAGAGGGGCGAGCCGACGACGGGCAGCTCCAGATTGTTCTTGAGCAGGGCGGGCAGTGCCATCCGATCCTCCTGACAACGCGCGTCAGCGGCCTGCCGGCCGATGGTGAGCGCTTCCATGTCGATTGTCGCACCGGCAGGGGTGTCCGCCGCCCGGCGCCTTGACCCCACTATAGGGTTGGACGGCGGACCTGGGATCGTTCAATATTGAACATACACCTACTCAGATTTGAACGGAGCCGCCGGTGGACTGGGATCTCTGCAAGACCTTCGTCGCGGTCGCCGACACCGGCAGTTTCACCGCCGCGGCACGGCGCCTGCACGCCAGCCATCCGACCGTCAGCCGCAAGATCGCGGCGCTGGAGGCGCAGCTCGGCACCAAGCTGCTGGCGCGCGCCGCGGACGGTTTCGTGCTCACCGCCGATGGACGCATGTTGCGCGAGCATGCGGAGGCGATGGCGGCCGCCGCGCTTCGGGCAGAGGCCGCCGTCGGCGCCGGCGGGCGCAAGGCGCGCGGCACGGTCAAGCTGTCGATCGGCGCCACGCTGGCCTCGCATTGGCTGATGCCGCGCCTGCGATCCTTCCTGAGCGAACATGACCATATCCGGCTCGAGATCATCACCCACCCGTTTCCGGCCAGCGTGCGCCGCCGGGAGGCCGACGTCGTGCTGCGCCCCGTGGACAGCGGCGAGGAAAACCTCGTCGGCCGCAAGGTCGGCCGGCTCGGCACCGGCTTCTATGCCTCGCGCGATTACGCCGCCGGGCGGTCCCTGCCGGAGCGGAGCGGCGAATGGAAAGGGCACAGCGTCGTCGGCTTTGCCGATCAGGATTCGAACGCGCAGCTTGCGCGCTGGAGCGACACGATCACACGCCAGGGAACCGTCGTGATGCGCTGCTCGTCGCAAGGCGACATGCTGGCCGCGGTGCGCGCGGGAATCGGAATCTCCGCGCTGTCCTGCTTCGTTGCGGAGAGCTATCCGGACCTCGTGCGCGTCGCGCCGCAGAAGCTCGTCAGCGTCGCCGACCTCTGGCTGCTCGCGCATCCCGATCTGGTCGAGCTGTCCGCGGTGCGCGCCGTCATCGACTTCGTCGCCGGCTGTGCCCGCGCCGATCGCGAGCGGTTGCGAGGCTAGGCCGATCCCGCAATCACGCCTTCGCGCTTCTTCACCGCGCGATAGTAGCTCCACCACAGATGCGCGGCCGCGCCGCGCAGCGGACGCCAGGGCTCGGCGAGCGGCGCCATCTGCTTCTGCGTCGGCCGCGCCTGCAGGCCGAGGCCGATCTTGATGCCCTCCTGCACGGCGAGGTCGCCGGCCGGCCAGGCATCGCCATGGCCGAGGCAGAACAGCAGATAGACGTCGGCGGTCCAGGGGCCGATGCCTGGCAGCGAGATCAGCGTGTGATGCGCGGCGTCGGCGTCTTCCTCCGCGAGCACGTCGAGGTTCAGCCGCTGTGCATTGATCTCGCGGGCAAGATGCTTGAGGGTCTTGATCTTGGCGGCGGACAGGCCGAGCCGTCCCAGCCGGTCGGTGCGGGCGCGGCGCACGGCATCATGGTCGAACGGATCGAACGCCGCCGACAGCCGGCCCCAGATCGCCGACGCGCTCGCGGTCGAGAGCTGCTGCCCGCAGACGATGTGCGCGAGTCCCGCAAAGCCTGGTTCGCGTCGCCGCAGCGCCGGCATGCCCGCGACCTCGAGCACCGGCTTGAGGCGCGGATCGCGCTTGATCAGCGCCTGGACGGCATCTTCGAGGTCGGACTGGGTTTCGAGGTGGATGGTCATGACGTCATCGGCTCGCCGCGATGCGGATTTGGTGTCGTGTGGACGGCTTGGGACGATAAGATTAAGACCATACTATCGGAATCCCGGAAGCGTTCGATGACTTTGAGAAGTATTCCCTTGGAGATGGACGGCGAGCAAGTCGCCCTGATCGATGCCATGCTCGATCGGGTCGTCGACGAACACCGCGTCTTCCTGCCGCTGGCGATCGAGAGCGGCAGCCGGGCCTGGGGTTTCGCCTCCCCAGACAGCGACTATGACTGCCGTTTTGTGTATGTGCGTCGCGCGGTCGATCACATTACGCCTTGGGTAAGTCGCGACGTGATTGAACTCCCGTTCGAGGGGGACCTCGATGCCAACGGATGGGATCTGCGCAAGGCGCTGCAGCTCCTGTTGAAGGGAAATGCGGTGATCGTGGAGTGGCTGTGCTCGCCCGTCGTTTACAGGGGGCAGGCATGGTTTCGCGACGCGTTTCTGGCGTTTGCCAGAGAGGCCGCGAGCCGGGAGGCCGTTTGTCGGCACTATCTTCATCTCGGAGAGCGTCAGCGGCGCGTCTATTTCGGGGACGGGACGAGCGTCGCGCAAAAGAAAATCTTCTATGCACTTCGGCCCGCTGCCGCTTTGCGATGGCTGCGCATGCGTCCAGCCGAAGCCGTCGCGCCGATGCATTTCCCGACCCTTATGGAGGAGTGTGATCCGCCGGGCGAATTGAGAGCGGAGGTCGCCAGTCTCATGAAGCGGAAGGCAGTCTCGCACGAACTCGGCTCTGCACCTCTGCCGCGTGCGGTAGCCAACTTCATCGATTCGGAATTCGAGCTGGCCCGCGGGATATTCGAGGGAGGTGGAGCGGGTACATCGGAAGACATGATCCTTCGGGCAGAGCAGTTTTATCGCGACGTGGTGGAGCGCCTCGAGCGGGAGAACGGCGCCAGTTTTCCGTTTCGACCTGTCTGATGCCACCCGTTTTCCGATTTGCCCCCAGCCCGAACGGCTTCCTGCATCTCGGCCACGCCTATTCCGCGCTGCTCAATTTCGATCGCGCGCGCGAGACGGGCGGGCGGCTGCTGTTGCGGATCGAGGACATCGACGCGACGCGCTGCCGGCCGGAATATGAGACGGCGACCTATGAAGACCTCGCCTGGCTCGGGATCGCCTGGGAGAGGCCGGTGCGGCGGCAGTCGGAGCATCTGTCCGACTATCGCGCCGCGGTGGAAAGGCTCTCGGCGCTGGGCCTCGTCTATCCCGCCTTCGAAAGCCGGGCCGAGATCGCAAAGCTGGTGGCGGCGCGCGAGGCCGGCGGGCCGTGGCCGCGTGATCCCGACGGCGCGCCGCTTTATCCGGGCGAAGCGAAGTCGCTTGCTCCCGGCGAGCGGACACGCCTGATCGCCTCGGGGGCGCCCTACGCGCTCCGGCTCGACATGGCGGCCGCCTGCCGCCGCGTTGCCGGCCTGACCTGGAACGAGCTCGGCGAGGGGCCCGATGGCGAGAGCGGCGCCGTGCCGGCGCGGCCGGAGGCCTGGGGCGACGTGATCCTGGCCCGCAAGGAGACGCCGACCAGCTACCATCTGTCTGTTGTCGTCGACGACGCGCTCCAAGGGGTCGGCGAGGTGGTGCGGGGGCAGGACCTGTTTCACGCGACCTCGGTCCATCGCCTGCTCCAGGTCCTGCTTGGCCTGCCGGAACCCGCTTACCGGCATCACGCCCTGATTCGCGACGAAGCGGGGCGCAAGCTGTCCAAGTCGAGCCAGGCGACCGGATTGCGGGAGTTGCGTGCCGGTGGGACCTCGCCTGAAGGTATCCGCCGGCTGGTGGGGATTAGGTCAAGTTTCTCTGGGGGTTAGCAAAACGCTGCCGTGACTCCGGGGGTTCCGCCGTGCCATGCTTGGCCGACGGCCCGGGGTTCGAAGGGATACTTCGAAGGGGAGTTATGGCGGCGAAATCGCGCGCAGCGCGCACTACGCGGACGTCCAGGCGACCGCCTCGGAAGCGGTCCGGGGCGGCGGGCAAGGCGCGCAAGCGCAGCACCACCAGGGCAGACGCGCCGGACGTGGTCCAGGCGGCGCTCGCGGCCTTTGCCCATGAAGTCCGCACCCCACTGACCGGCATTCTCGCCATCAGCGATCTGCTCGCGACCTCCGATCTCGGCGAGCGGGAGCGGCGCTGGGCCGACACCATCAAGGCCGGCGCCGAGCATCTGGCGAGCCTCGCCACGCTGTTCGTGGACGCAGCCAGAACGGACAAGGGAGCCGGCAAGGCAGGCGCGCTACGGCAGGACCTGTTCGACCTGAGGGCGCTTGCCCGCAGCGCCGGCGATTCGCTGGCCGGGCGCGCCGCGGCCAAGGGGCTTCAGGCCCATGTCGAGATGTCCGACAAGCTGCCGGGGCTGGTGGTCGGCGATCCCGTCCGTCTGCGCGCCGCGCTCGAGAACCTGATCGACAATGCCGTGAAATTCACCGAGCACGGCGGCGTGGCGCTCGCCGTCGCACCGTGGCGTCCGGCCAAAGGAAAGGCCAAGGGCAAAGGCAGGGTCGGCGTCGCCTTCGCAGTGTCCGACAGCGGCATTGGCCTCACCATGGCCGAGATCAAGCGGCTGTTCCGCCCCTTCACCCAGGCCAATGTCACCATCGCCTCGCGCTTCGGCGGCGCCGGGCTCGGGCTGTCGTCGGTGAAGCAATTGGCGCGCGCGATGGGCGGCGACATCTCGGTCGCGCCGCGCGGTGGCGGCGGCGCCACCTTCACATTGACGGTGTCGCTGGATGCGGCAGAGCCGGCCAGGTCGCGCAAGTCGAAGGGCGAAGCCGGGGTGAACGCGGTCGCCGCGCTGCGCGTGCTCAGCGTCGAGGACAATCCGTTCGGCCGCGTCGTGCTCAACACCATCCTGACCGAGCTCGGCCATCATGCCGAGTTCATCGGGCGCGGCGAGGATGCCGTGAGCCGACTGGAGCAGGGCGCCTTCGATGCGGTGCTGATGGACATGGTGCTGCCGGGGATCGACGGCATCGAAGCGATCCGGCGCATTCGCACCATGGCGGCGCCGCTGGCTCAGATCCCCATCATCGGGGTCTCCGGGCGCGGCGAGGACGAGGCGGCCTCGCGCGAAGCCGGCGCCGACGCCTTCCTCGTCAAGCCTGTGTCTCCGCGGGCGCTAGCGACTGCGCTGCTTGAAGCGACACGCCGTGTGGAAGTCGCGACTTGATGATCGCGGCGTTGAGCTCGCCGCCGTAGACGAAGATCGCGGCGATGAAATACAGGAACACCAGCGCGATGATCACCGAGGCGAGCCCCGCATACATCGTGACGTAATTGTTGGCGAAGCGCGCCAGGTACTGTCCGAACACGATGCCCGAGATCAGCGACGCGACGATGGTAAACACGATGCCGGGCAGGATCTGGACGAAGCTCCTGCGGCCCGCCGGCAGCCAGGCATGCAGGATCACCAGCGCCACCACCAGTGCGCCGATGGTGATGCCGTAGCGCAGCCAGGTGAGGATGCTTTCGTTGGATTCGACGAACAGCGGGATGTGGCGCCGCGCCGCCTCGATGAACAGCGGGCCGAGCACGATCAGGAATGCCATGGCGAGCGCGGTGACGGCCGCGACCAGCGTGTAGCCGATGGATTCCAGCCGCAGCCAGTACCAGCGCCGCATCTCCACCACGGCATAGGCGCGGTTGAGCGCGACGCGAAGCGCCTCGACGCCGTTCGAGGCGAAATAGACCGACAGGGCCGCGCCGATCGTCAGCACGCCGGTGCGGGTCGTGGTCAGCACGTCGTGGATCTCGCCCGAGATCGAATCGGCGACCTGCTTGGGCCAGACCTGAAGCATCAGGCTGGCGGCCTGATCGGCGAGTTCCTTGGAGCCGAAGAAGCCGGCGAGCGATGTCAGCACGATCAGGAACGGGAACAGCGCCATCAGCGTCGACAGCGCGATATGGCTCGCGATCGCCCAGCCGTCGTCGGCCAGGAACGTGTAGAACGCGTCCATCACCACGCCGTAGACGGTGCGGATGGCTTTCACGGCTTGCCCCGGCTTTGCCCCTCTCCCCGCACGCGGGGAGAGGCGAAGAGGGCCGGCGGCGGATGCAAATCGGAAATCATCTCATGAGCTTCTGATATTATTGGCTTAAAAGCCAGATCGGGAACGCCATGGCGAAGCGCTGCACAGGGTGTTATCTACCTTTAGATGGCATCTATCCTGAGTACGATCATCCTCCCGATCGCGGTCGGCGCCGTGGCGCTGGTGCTGCTGCTCGGTCTCATCAACATGATGCGCGGGGGCTCGCCGAACACCTCGCAGAAGCTGATGCGCTGGCGCGTGCTGCTTCAGTTCGTGGCGATCGTCATCGCCATGGTCGCGGTCTGGGCGATGGGGCGCTGACATGGTCGTGCTGAACCGCATCTATACCAAGACCGGTGACGACGGCACGACAGCGCTCGGCTCGGGCGAGCGCCGTCCGAAATATGATCTGCGCATCGAGGCCTATGGCATCGTCGACGAGACCAACGCCGCGATCGGCGTGGTGCGGCTCCATACCCATGAGATGCCCGAGTTCGATGCGATGCTCGGCCGCATCCAGAACGATCTGTTCGACCTCGGCGCCGATCTCGCGGTGCCCGAGCGCGAGGGCAAAGCTGAGCGGCTGCGGGTGGTGGCGAGCCAGGTCGAGCGGCTCGAGCGCGACATCGACGCGCTCAACGACAAGCTCGCCCCGCTGACCTCCTTCGTGCTGCCCGGCGGCACGCCGGCGGCAGCCTACCTCCACGTCGCGCGCACGATATGCCGCAGGGCGGAACGCGTGATCGTGGAACTGGCGGCGCGGCCCGGCGAGACCGTTGGTAGCGCTGGCATCCAGTATATGAACCGCCTCTCGGACTTCCTGTTCGTGGCGAGCCGTGCCGCTAACCATAACGGTGCCGGGGACGTGCTCTGGGTTCCGGGCCAGAACCGCTGACCCATTTGGACCGCGCATTTCTAAGGTCTAAAAATTGGCCCCTTCGCGCGTTGACCGGGCCGGATCAGGCCTTTAGGTTCCGCGCCAGTTGATAACCCCCCTCCCAAATTGAGTGAAAGAGGATCGATGAAGGTCTTAGTGCCGGTAAAGCGGGTGGTCGATTACAACGTCAAGGTCCGCGTCAAGGGCGATGGATCGGGCGTTGAACTCGCCAACGTCAAGATGTCGATGAACCCGTTCGACGAAATCGCGGTCGAGGA
>Ga0102590_1000722_pt1 | contig 63679 bp, 66 predicted proteins | sample AraplaMF_Col_mMF_FD_76859 | JGI IMG/M metagenome (GOLD analysis project Ga0102590, IMG submission 76859) | Arabidopsis root microbial communities from the University of North Carolina, USA - plate scrape MF_Col_mMF | ecosystem: Host-associated > Plants > Roots > Endosphere | place: USA...
CTACGATTTGACGCGGGCCCGCATCGTGTTCCGGGCCAAGTAAGTGTCGGGACACGACGAGTTTGAATCAGGTAAGCGCTCTGAAAGGGCCTAGGAGAAGAGTATGAAAGTTGCAGCATCGGTCAAGGTGATGTGCCGGAATTGCAAGATCATCCGTCGCAAGGGCGTTGTGCGCGTGATCTGCACGGATCCGCGCCACAAGCAGCGCCAAGGCTGAATCTGGCCTTTGACGACAAGCGAATAGAGGACGCACATGGCACGTATTGCTGGTATCAACATTCCGCCCCAGAAACATGCGGAGATCGGCCTGACGGCGATCTACGGCATCGGTCGCAGCACCGCGCAGAAGATCTGCACGAACTGCAACGTTCCGTTCGATCGCAAGATCAAGGACCTGACCGACACCGACCTGGAGAAGATCCGGGAAGAGATCGGCCGCATGACGATCGAAGGCGACCTGCGCCGCGAGATGTCCATCAACATCAAGCGCCTGATGGACCTGGGCTGCTACCGTGGCTTCCGCCACCGCCGTGGCCTGCCGGTCCGCGGCCAGCGCACGAAGACGAACGCTCGCACCCGCAAGGGCCCGCGCAAGTCCGGCGCCCTGGTCAAGAAGTGATTTGAGAGAAGGTCGATATGGCTAAAGCACCGAATACCGCTGCCCAGCGCGTGCGCAAGAAGGTCCGCAAGAATGTTGCGGACGGCATTGCCCACGTTCACGCATCGTTCAACAACACGATCATCACGATCACCGATCGTCAGGGCGGCGCGCTGTCCTGGGCGTCGAGTGGCGGCCAGGGCTTCAAGGGCTCGCGCAAGTCGACTCCCTTCGCAGCCCAGGTGGCGGCCGAGGTCGCCGGTCGTGCTGCGCAAGAGCAGGGCATCAAGAACCTGGACGTCAAGATCAAGGGCCCGGGCCCGGGTCGCGAGTCGTCGGTGCGTGCACTGGCCTCGCTGGGCATCCGGATCAACTCGATCTCCGACGTGACGCCGGTGCCGCACAACGGGTGCCGTCCGCAGAAGCGTCGTCGCATCTGATCACTGCTGTTTTTTTCGTCGCCGGCGGGTGCCATGCACCGCGCCGGCGGTTTCGTTAGGCGCAGAGCCTGAAGCCCACCGTCCGAGCGCTCAGAACAACACTCGCCGGACTCGCATGAGCCCCCAGGGCCCATGTCAGATTGACCAAAGGAAGCAACGTGGCACGTTATCTTGGACCCAAGGGCAAGCTTGCCCGCCGTGAAGGCACCGACCTGTTCCTGAAGAGCGCGCGTCGCGCCATCGGTGACAAGGTCAAGTTCGACAGCAAACCCGGCCAGCACGGCCGCACCTCCGGCTCGCGCACCTCCGACTTCGGCCTGCAGCTGCGCGAGAAGCAGAAGGTCAAGCGCATGTACGGCATCCTGGAGCGCCAGTTCCGCCGCTACTTCGCCGAGGCCGAGCGCCGCAAGGGCAACACCGGTGCCAACCTGCTGCTGCTGCTCGAATCGCGCCTGGACAACGTGGTCTACCGCATGGGCTTCGGCTCGACCCGCGCCGAAGGCCGCCAGCTGGTGTCGCACAAGGCCATCACCGTGAACGGTGAAGTCGTCAACATCGCGTCGTACCTGGTCAAGGCCGGCGACGTGGTCGCGGTGCGCGAGAAGTCGAAGAAGCAGCTGCGCATCACCGATGCCGTCAAGCTGGCCGAATCGCAGGGCATGCCGAACTGGGTCCAGGTGGACGCCAGCAAGCTCGAAGGCATCTTCAAGAAGGCGCCGGACCGCGACGAATTCGGTGCCGACATCAAGGAAGCGCTGATTGTCGAGTTGTACTCGCGCTGATCCGGTGTGGTGCTGCGCCGGCGCGGCCCGCAAGGGTTGCTGCGCCGGCGGGTGCGTGTTTCCTCGTGCGGCTGCGGCACCCGCTGCGGCCGTTGGTCCCTCAGCCTTATCGGTGTAACGAACCGAGGGTATTGAAAGAAAGACCTCATGCAAACAAATCTGCTCAAACCCAAAGCCATCAATGTGGAGCCGCTGGGCGGCAACCGCGCCAAGGTCACGCTCGAACCGTTCGAGCGCGGCTATGGCCACACGCTGGGCAATGCGCTGCGTCGCGTGCTGCTGTCGTCGATGGTGGGGTATGCGCCGACCGAAGTGACGATCGCCGGCGTGCTCCACGAGTACTCGACCGTCGACGGCGTGCAGGAAGACGTGGTTCACATCATGCTGAACCTCAAGGGCGTCGTGTTCCGCCTGCACAACCGCGACGAAGTGACGCTGGTGCTGCGCAAGGAAGGTGAAGGCCCCGTCACCGCCGGCGACATCCAGACGCCGCACGACGTGGAGATCATCAACCCGGATCACGTCATCGCCCACCTGTCGCAAGGCGGCAAGCTGGACATGCAGATCAAGGTCGAGAAGGGCCGCGGCTACGTGCCGGGCACGCTGCGCCGCTATGGCGACGAGCCGACCAAGTCGATCGGCCGCATCGTGCTGGACGCTTCGTTCTCGCCGGTGGCGCGCGTCAGCTACACCGTCGAAAGCGCTCGCGTCGAGCAGCGCACCGACCTGGACAAGCTGGTGATGGAGATCGTGACCAACGGCGCCATCACGCCGGAAGAAGCGATCCGCGCATCGGCCAAGATCCTGGTCGAGCAGCTGGCCGTGTTCGCGCAGCTGGAAGGCAGCGAGATCGCCGCGTTCGACCAGCCGGCCCAGCGCAGCACGCAGTTCGATCCGATCCTGCTGCGCCCGGTCGACGAGCTCGAGCTGACGGTGCGTTCGGCCAACTGCCTGAAGGCCGAGAACATCTATTACATCGGCGACCTGATCCAGCGCACCGAGACCGAGCTGCTGAAGACGCCGAACCTGGGTCGCAAGTCGCTCAACGAAATCAAGGAAGTGCTGGCCTCGCGTGGTCTCACGCTGGGCGCACGCCTCGAGAACTGGCCCCCGCAAGGCCTCGACAAGCGGTAACGCGCTTGATCGTGCAACCCCTCAGTACCTCGTACGGCTGGGGGCTCATAAGTTAGTCAAGAAAGGAAAGCACCATGCGCCACCGTAACGGACTTCGCAAACTCAACCGCACATCGGAGCACCGCGCCGCGATGCTGCGCAACATGTGCAACTCGCTGCTGACGCACGAGGCGATCAAGACCACGGTCCCCAAGGCCAAGGAACTGCGCCGCGTCGTCGAGCCGCTGATCACGCTGGCCAAGGAGCCGACGCTGGCCAACCGCCGCCTCGCCTTCGACCGCACGCGCGACCGCGACGTCGTCACCAAGCTCTTCAACGAACTCGGCCCGCGCTACAAGGCGCGCCCGGGCGGCTACACCCGCATCCTGAAGATGGGCTACCGTGTCGGCGACAACGCGCCGATGGCTTTCGTCGAGCTGGTGGATCGCCCGGAAGTGGCCGAAGAGGCAGCGACCGACAACGCCTGAGTCACCACTCTGCGTTGAACCGAAGAGGGTCGGCCATGTGCCGGCCCTTTTTTCTTGGCGATGGCACACTGGGGCCCCATGCCCGAGCCGATCTTCCGCATTGCCCACCTGCACAAGAAGTTCGGCGACAACACCGTCGTCAACGACCTGTCGCTCGAGATCCAGCCCGGCGAATGCCTGGGCGTGATCGGGCCGAACGGCGCCGGCAAGACGACCACCATCCGCATGTGCCTCGGCCTCGTCGGCCCCGATGCCGGCGAAGTGCATGCCTTCGGCCTGCCGATCCCGCAGCAGGTGCGCGAGGCCAAGAAGCGCATCGGCGTCGTCACGCAGTTCGACAGCCTCGACCCCGACTTCACCTGCGCCGAAAACCTGCGCGTGTACGGCCGCTATTTCGGCTTGCCGAAGGCGACCATCGAGGCGCGCATCCCGAAGCTGCTGGAATTTGCGGCGCTGCAATCGAAGGCGGATGCCAAGCCGGGCGAACTGTCCGGTGGCATGAAGCGCCGGCTCAGCCTGGGCCGTGCGCTGATCAACGACCCCGACCTGCTGTTGCTCGACGAGCCGACGACCGGGCTCGACCCGCAGGCGCGCCACCTGATGTGGGAGCGGCTGCAGAACCTGCTGCAGCAGGGCAAGGCCATCCTGCTGACCACCCACTTCATGGACGAGGCCGAGCGCCTGTGCGACCGCCTGCTGGTGCTGGACCACGGCCGGAAGATTGCCGAAGGCACGCCGCGCGGCCTGATCGGCGAACACCTGGAGAGCGACGTCGTCGAGGTGTTCGGCGATGGCGCGCTGCCGATGGCTGCGCAGTATGCGAGCCTGGCCGAGCGCGTCGAGACCAGCGGCGAGACGGTGTTCTTCTATGTGCGCCAACCGCAGCCCTTGCTGCAGGCGCTGGGGCAGCACCATGACATCCGCACGTTGCACCGGCCCGCGAACCTCGAGGATCTTTTCCTCAAGCTGACGGGTCGCCAGATCCGCGACGAATGATGGCAGCCCCCTTCGCTTCGCTCCAGCGCCCCAGGGGCCCCCGGCGGGTGGCTTGATGGAGTCCGCATGCTGATCTCTTTCTACGCCGCTCCCCGCATCACCGTCCGCTTCTGGCCGGTGGTGCTGCGCAACCTGCTGGTGTGGCGCAAGCTCGCGGTGCCCAGCGTGCTGGGCAACATCGCCGAGCCGCTGATCACGCTGGTGGCCTTCGGCTACGGGCTGGGCTCGATGATCGGCCAGGTGCAGGGGCTGCCCTACATCGAGTACCTGGCCTCGGGCAGCATCGCCGTCAGCTGCGCGCTGGCCGCCACCTTCGAAGGCCTGTACTCGGCCTACTCGCGCATGCAGGTGCAGAAGACCTGGGACAGCATCATGAATGCGCCGATCGCGCTCGACGACATCGTGTTCGCCGAGATGCTGTGGGCGGCGATCAAGTCGGTGTTCACCGTCGCCGCCATCATGGCGGTGATCTTCGTGCTGGGCATCAGCCGCGCGCCGACCATGCTGCTGGCGCTGCCGCTGCTGTGCTTCGTCGGCGTCACCTTCGCGTCGATCGCGCTGGTGTTCAACGCGCTGGCCCAGGGCTACGACTTCTTCACCTACTACTTCACGCTCGTGATGACGCCGATGACCTTCCTGTCCGGCGTGTACTTCCCGATCGAGCAGATGCCGGGCTGGCTGCAGGCGATTGCCCACGTGCTGCCGCTGACGGCGGCGGTCGACCTGGTGCGGCCGCTGGTTCTCGGCCAGTGGCCGCACCAGGTGTGGCAGCCGATGCTGGTGCTGGCGGCCTATGCACTGGGCGGCTATTACCTGGCATTGGTGCTCACCCGGCGCCGATTCTTCAAGTAGCCGGCGGAACCTGCGGGCCGCCTGCGACTCCTCCACTTTCTTACGCTGCAAGTCGACCTTCATGCGCACCTTGAACGCGATCTCCCCGTGGCGGCGATGGATGCCGGCCCTGCTGCTGGCGGGGCTGGCCCTGGCGGCGCTGGCGGCGCGCGCCGACGACGACTTCCTCGAGCCCGAGGTCGCGTTCCGCTTCGATGCCAAGGCCCTGGACGCGAAGAGCGTCGAGGTCCGCTTCGCGATCGCGCCGGGCTACTACCTGTACCGCGAGCAGTTCAAGTTCGCCGCCGAGGGGGCGACGTTGGGCGAGCCGGGGATCCCGCCCGGCAAGGTCAAGTTCGACGAGACCTTCCAGAAGAACGTCGAGACCTACCGCAACGAGATCCGCATCGTCGTGCCGGTGCAGCAGGCGCCGGCACGCTTCACGCTGACGGTGACGAGCCAGGGCTGTGCCGACAAGGGCTTGTGCTATCCGCCGATGCCGTCGCGTGCCGACGTCGGGCTGAGCGGCTTCGGTGGCGATGGCGTGGTGCGCGTCGCGGCCGCGGGCGGCAGCAACGCCACGCAGTCGAGCGCCGTCGCGACCGCGCTGGCCCCACCCGCTGCCACCGCCGCGCCGACGGTCCCGCCGGCCGACGGCGACGGCATCGATGCCGCGCTGCGCGGTGGCCGCTTCTGGACCGTCGTCGGCGTCTTCTTCGTCGCCGGCGTGCTGCTGTCGCTGACGCCCTGCGTGCTGCCGATGCTGCCGATCCTGTCGTCGATCATCGTCGGCCAGGGCCACAGCGTCACGCGGGCGCGCGGCCTGGCGCTGGCCGCCAGCTATTCGCTGGGCATGGCGCTGGTCTACACCGCGTTCGGCATCGCGGCCGGCCTGGCCGGTGTCGGCCTGGCGGCCGCATTGCAGAACCCGTGGGTGCTGGGCGTGTTCTCGCTCGGGCTGGTCGTGCTGGCGCTGTCGATGTTCGGCGTCTACGAATTGCAATTGCCATCGGCGCTGACCGGCCGCCTGACCGAAGCCTCGCAGAACCTGCCGGCCGGGCGTGTGCTGAGCGTGTTCGCGATGGGCGGCGTGTCGGCGTTGATCGTCAGCCCCTGTGTCGCGGCGCCGCTGGCCGGGGCATTGGTCTACCTGAGCCAGTCGCGCGACGTGCTGCTCGGGGGCACGGCCTTGTTCTCGCTGGCGGCCGGCATGAGCATCCCGCTGCTGCTGGTCGGTGCATCGGCGGGCACGCTGCTGCCGCGCGCGGGTGCGTGGATGGATGGCGTCAAGCGCTTCTTCGGCTTGCTGCTGCTGGCGGTGGCGCTGTACACGGTGCAGCCGGTGATGCCGTCGGCGCTGGCGCTGGCGCTGTGGGGTGCGCTGCTGATCGGCGCGGCCGTGGTCACGCTGGCCGGCCAGGGCCATGCCATCGCGACGGCGCCGGGCACCCTGCTGCGCAAGTCGATCGCGGCGGTGCTGGCCTTGATCGGCGCGCTGCAACTGGTTGGGGCGGCATCGGGAGGCAGCGATCCGCTGCAGCCGCTGGCGCACCTGCGCGGCGGGGCTTCAGCGTCCGTGCAGTCGCATGGCCTGGCTTTCGCGACGGTGCGCAGCGTCGCCGAGCTCGATGCCGCGGTGCGCTCTGCGGGTCGGCCGGTGATGCTCGACTTCTATGCCGACTGGTGCGTGTCGTGCAAGGAGATGGAGCGCTTCACCTTCACCGATGCGGCCGTGCAAGCCAGGCTCGCCGGCGCCTTGCTGCTGAAGGCCGACGTCACGAAGAACAACGACGATGACCGCGCGCTGCTGAAGCGCTTCGGCCTGTTCGGCCCGCCCGGCACGATCTTCTTCGACGCGAGCGGCACCGAGCAACCGGGCACGCGCGTGATCGGCTTCCAGAAGACCGAAGAATTTCTCAAGTCCCTGCAGCGCGCGGGACTGTAAAGCTCGCGTTGGCACATGCTCCTGTGCTATAGTCACAGGCTCAGTCGCGGGGTGGAGCAGTCTGGTAGCTCGTTGGGCTCATAACCCAAAGGTCGTTGGTTCAAATCCAGCCCCCGCAACCAAATCCAGACCAAGAAGGCCCTCCATGCGAGGGCCTTTTTGCATTTCAAATCTGGCGCGGAATCAGGCGCAGACTTTGCGACATGCAGGTCCTGCAGTCTTGCAGATTCAACAGGGTCAACCATGAACATCAAACCAACCATCTTGTTTCTGTGCACGGCCGCCGTGCTCTCGTGCAACGTGATCGCCCAAGCCGCCGATGCCGGCGTGGTCACCTTGACGCCGGAAGAGATGAAATGGGACAGCGGCGGCCTCGCCGTGCGCGGCATCTCGCAGACGATCCTGCTCGGCGACCCGGCCAAGCCGGGGCCCTACACGATCCGGCTGAAGGTGCCTGCCGGCTACAAGCTCGCCCCGCACACGCATCCCGATTTGCGGCAGATCACCGTGCTGTCCGGCACCTGGTACACGGGCTATGGCGAGAAGTGGGATGCCAAGGCCTTGAAGGCCTTGCCCGCCGGCAGCTTCTATACCGAGCCGGCCAACGTTCCCCATTTTGTCGAAGTGCGCGACGAGACGGTCGTTCAAGTGACCGGCATGGGCCCCGGGGGCCGGCACTTCGTGAACCCCGCCGACGAACCCAAGTAAGCCCTCCACAGGCCCCGGTGGGGCTTTCGGCCCCTCGCTAAAATGGCTGTCCCCTGCGCCCGTGGACGGCGCCGCGCAACGCCCACGGAACGTGGGCGTTCCTGCTTTTCGACTCCCACAGAGACAGCGTGCCGATCAAGACCCTCCATTGCGCCGCCAGCGGCTTCGAGTCCGCGTGCGAAGTGAGCCTGCTGCCGGCAGGCCACCGCTCGCGGCGCCTGCACGGCCACAGCTTCCTCGCAACGCTGCGCGCCGAGCTGCCGCAGGGCTTTGCAGCGTTTCCCGGGGGCGAAGTCGAACGCCTGCGCGCCGACCTCGAGGCCCGCACGGCGCAGCTCGACTACCGGTTGCTCAACGACATCGTCGCGCAGCCCACCGACGAGAACCTCGCCCGCTGGATCCGCGCGCAGCTCGATGCGCCCGGCATCACGCAGCTGGGCATCCAGAGCACCGCGCACGGCGGTGTCGACCTCGACGTGTCGGGCCAGGCGCACGTCTGGCGCCGCTACCTGTTCCAGGCTGCGCACAAGCTGCCGAACGTGCCACTCGGCCACAAGTGCGGCCGCATGCACGGCCATGGGTTCGAGGTCATCGTGCATGCCAACCAGGACCTGGGCGCGCGCGACCTCGGCATCGACTACGACCACCTCGACGACTGCTGGGCGCCGCTGCACCACGAGCTGAACTACGGCTGCCTGAACGACATCGCCGGGCTGTCCAACCCGACCAGCGAGCTGATGTCCAGCTGGATCTGGGATCGCCTGAAGCCGGTGCTGCCCGAGCTGTCGTGGATCACCGTCTACGAGACCGCTTCGTGCGGCGCCAACTTCGACGGCCGCCACTACCGCATCTGGAAAGAGTTCACGCTCGACAGCGCACTGCAGCTCAAGCGCGCGCCCGATGGCAGCCCGCTGCGCCGCATCCACGGCCACACTTACACGCTGCGCCTGCACCTGGCCGCGCCGCTCGACCGGCTGATGGGCTGGACGGTCGATTTCGGCGACGTGAAGACCTTGTTCGATCCGATCTTCAAGGCGCTCGACCACCGCCCGCTGTACGAGATCGACGGCCTGGAAGACGGCGACACCGCGACGCTGGCCACCTGGATCCTGCAGCAGGCGCGCGCGGTGCTGCCGATGGTCGACCGCGTCGACCTGTACGAGACGCGCGGCTGCGGCGCGATCGTCATCGCCGAGAGTGCCGACGCGGACGCCGGCCTCGCGATCCCGATCTGATCCACGGAAGCCCGCATGACCTACGCCGTCAAGGAGATGTACTACACGCTGCAGGGCGAGGGCGCGCAGACCGGCCGCCCTGCCGTGTTCTGCCGCTTCGCCGGCTGCAACCTGTGGTCGGGCCGCGAGCAGGACCGGGCCGATGCCGTCTGCCAGTTCTGCGACACCGATTTCGTCGGCACCAACGGACCGGGGGGCGGCAAGTTCGACAGCGCGCTCGCGCTTGCGCAGGCGGTGGCCTCGCACTGGCCGTCACCGCGCAGCGGCCGGCCGCTGGTGGTGTGCACCGGCGGCGAGCCGCTGTTGCAGCTCGACGAGGCGCTGGTCGACGCGTTCCATGCCCAGGGCTTCGAGGTCGCCGTCGAGACCAACGGCACCCAGCCGGCGCCCCCGGGCCTGGACTGGATCTGCGTCAGCCCGAAGGCCGATGCCCAGCTGGTGCTGACGCAGGGCCACGAGCTGAAGCTCGTGTACCCGCAACCGAAGGCGATGCCCGAGCGTTTCGCGACGCTGAAGTTCGACCACTTCTTCCTGCAGCCGATGGACGGGCTGGAGCGCAAGCGCAACACGCAGCAGGCGGTCGACTACTGCCTCGCGCACCCGCTGTGGCGGCTGAGCGTGCAGACGCACAAGTACATCGGCATCGCCTAGCGGGCCATGGACACGCTGCACGTCGTGTTCGACACCGCCATCGGCCCCTGTGCCGTGGCGTGGCGCGGGCAGGGCATCGTCGGCGTGTGGCTGCCCGATGCGGACGAGGCCAGCTTGCGGCGGTGCATCCAGCGGCGGCAGCCCGGCTCGGCCGAGGCGGTGCCGCCGGCCGCGATCCAGGACGTGGTGCAGCGCATCCAGGCCTTGATGCAGGGCGAGCGCGTCGACCTGTCGCAGTCGCCGCTGGCGCTGGACGGCCTGCCCGACTTCCATCGCCGTGCCTACGAACTCGCGCTGACGATCCAACCCGGCGACACGCGCACCTATGGCGAGATCGCGCAGCAGCTCGGCGAGCCCGGCGCCGCCCGCGCCGTCGGCCAGGCGATGGGCAGCAACCCGTTTCCGATCATCGTGCCGTGCCACCGCGTGCTGGCGGCCGGTGGCCGCTCGGGCGGCTTCTCGTCGCCGGGCGGTGTCGACACCAAGCGGCGCCTGCTGGAGATCGAGCGTGCCCGCATCGGCCGCGAACCCGGCCTGTTCGACGAGGTGTGAATGGACGCGCAACCGCAGATCGACGCCCTGATGACCGCCTTCCTGGCCGCGGTCTCGTTCGAGCCGGGCACGCAGCCCGACTATGAGCGCATTCGTGCGCTGTTCATCGCCTCGGGCCTGCTGATCAAGAACACCGCCGCCACGCCCGAGATCTCCGGCATCGACGCCTTCATCGAGCCGCGGCGGGCGCTGGTGCAAGGCGGCCGCCTGACGCGCTTCCGCGAGGTCGAGGTCTCGCAACGCACGCAGGTCTTCGGCCAGGTTGCGCAGCGCATGAGCGCCTACACGAAGGATGGCATCAGCGACGGCACGGCCTTCAGCGCGCGCGGCGTCATCTTCACGCAGTTCATCAGCACGCCCGAAGGCTGGCGCATCAGTTCCATGGCCTGGGACGACGAGCGCCCCGGCCTGGCGATTCCTGGCGCCTGGCTGGCATCATCGGGCGATGTCCGATGAGTACCAGATCCATGTCCCGCCGTCGTTCTACGCGCTGTACACCGACACCCGCCAGCGCCTGACCGTGCCGCTGGCCGAGCTGCGCCAGCGCTACGAGCTGTGCGAAGACCTGTCGCAGCACCTCGGCGAGCGGGCCAGCGCCCAGCACTTCGGCACCGGCGCCGCACCCGAGGCGGTGCTGGCCGACTGCCTGCGCGGCCTGCAGGACGGGCCGGTGGTGTCGAAGGAAGAGGCGGTGTGGGTGGTGCACCGGCTGGCCGAGCTGCTCGGCTGGCCGTTCCTCGTGCTCGATGGCGGCTGAGCGCCGCCGCGGCTACTCCGCCTGGCCGGTCGCGCTGCCGTTGTTCGCCACCACGGTCGCCGGCACCGGCGCACCCTTCGGGGCCGGCGGCGGATCCAGCAGCGCAACCGTCGGGCTCTTCAAGCTGCGCGCGAAGGCCACCACCGACTGGCTCGGCTGGTACGGCATCGACTGCCACGGGTTCGCGCCATGGCTCAGCAGGAAGCTCACCATCTGCGCCTGCGCGCGATCGTCGTTCATGAAGGTCGGCACCACCACGCGCGCCAGCGGGATCCACGGCAGCTGTTGGCCCTGCGTCGACGGCACCTTGTCGACCAGCTTCGGCTCGCGCTTGAGCCACCATTCCAGCGCCGCGTAGTCGCTGGTGCGCAAGGCCTCCTCGAAGCCGGCCGCGCGCTTGCCCTGGTATGGGCCCAGCGCGGCACGCGCGGTGTGGCCGGCGGCCTCCAGCTTGCCTGCCAGCGGCGTCTGCAACGCGCTCGGGTGCAGCGCGCTCAGCGGGCTGAAGGCCAGCTTGCCGGCGGGCAGGTCGCCCTGGGCCACCCACTGCTCGATCACGCCGTCCAGCCCGACCGCGCGGGCGCCCGGCGTGCTGAGCAGGCGCAGCACGTCATGCTGCACCGCACGCGCATCGGCCTCGGCCAGGAAGCGCAGCGAACGCAGCGCCTGCGGCGAGGCCTTCGAGAAATCGGGTGCGGTCGCGGCCTGGGCCAGCGCGACCATCGGCGCCTGGTAGCAGGTCTCCGGCTGCGCGCCCTTGTCCAGCAGCTCGGGCAGGGCAGGCCAGAATTGCGGATCGCGCGTGGCGATCGTCAGCACGCATTCCTGCAGGCCGGCGTTGCGGATGTCCTCGGTCTTCAGGCTGCCCGGCTGGAACGGCAGGCAGCGGGCGGTCACGGCGCGCTGTGCCGAGTTCAGCGACGCGCAGGACTGCGGGTCGCCCTCGGTCCACTTGGCGTGGAAATGCTTCAGGATGTCCAGCGTCGGGCTGTTGTCGGTCGCGATGCCGGCGGCGCTGAGGATCGCGCTCGCGGTGGTGGTGCAGCCGCCGCACAGCAGCAGGCCCGAGATCGCGGCGCTGACCAGCGCCAGCCGTGACAGGTTCTTCATGTGGAGGCGCTCCCAACGCACAGCCGCCCGGCTCTGGGCCGGAATGGGGGATTCAGCGCAAAAGTCGCGCCATGCCGGCGGTGGCGGTCCGCGCTGGTGCACGGGCGTGCCGCCGTCCGGTGCATCCATGCACGCCGCGAGCAGCGGTGCGGGCTGGCGGCGATGTTGGGAGGCACTCGCCGGCGTAACGGGCGCGAAACGGATGCTGACGCGGGTGACGCAAATGGGAAACCCGCCTGGCCGCCCGGCGCGCGCGGCGCAAAAAACGGCAGCCCCGCGACGAGTGGTAACGCGGCGTATCGGGCCGTGCCGGCGTCAGACGCCCAGCCAGCGCGCCAGCGCCGCAGCGTCGCTGGCCAGCGTGGCCGAGCTGTCCGACAGCACGATGTGGCCTTTCTCCAGCACCACCGCGCGGTCGGTGTGCTCCAGCACGCGGCGGAAGTTGCGGTCGACGATCAGCGTGCTGATGCCGCTGGCGCGGATCTGTGCGATCACGCGCCAGATCTCGGCGACGACCAGTGGCGCCAGGCCCTCGGTCGCCTCGTCGAGGATCATCAGCTGCGGGTGCGTCATCAGCGCGCGGCCGATCGCGAGCATCTGCTGCTCGCCGCCCGACAGTTGCTGGCCGCCATGGGCCAGCCGCTCGCCCAGGCGCGGAAACGTTTCCAGAACGCGCTGCAGCGTCCAGGGCGACGGGCCTTGCGGCGCCGGCCGCGCCGCCATCACCAGGTTCTCGCGCACCGACAGGTTGGGGAAGATGCCGCGCCCCTCGGGCACGTAGCCGACGCCCAGGCGCGCGACGCGCTCGGGCGCCCAGCCGGTGATCTCGCGGCCCTGCCAGTGCACGCGGCCGGCGGCCGGTCGCAGGTAGCCCATCAGCGTGCGGATCAGCGTGGTCTTGCCCATGCCGTTGCGGCCCAGCAGGCCGAGCGCACTGCCGGCCGGCAGCGACAGCGAAACGCCTTGCAGCACGCGGCTGTCGCCGTAGCCCGCGTGCAGCGCGTCGACCTGCAGAAGAGGCGGGGGGGGCGTCATGCGTGCGCCTCGCCCAGGTAGGCGACGATGACCTCGGGGTGTTCGCGGATGCGCTGCGGCACGTCGCTCGCGATCACCTCGCCGTTCACCATCACCGTGATGCGGTCGGCCACGCGGAACACCGCGTCCATGTCGTGCTCGACCAGCAGGATCGCGTGCCCGGCCTTCAGCGACTGCAGCAGCGCCAGCATGCGGCCGGTCTCCTCGGCGCCCATGCCGGCCAGCGGCTCGTCGAGCAGAAGCACGCGCGGGCGGGTCGCCAGGCACATCGCGATCTCGAGCTGGCGCTTCTGGCCGTGGCTCAGCGTGCCGGCGATGCGCTGCGCGTCGTCGGCCAGGCCGGCGGCATGCAAGGCCTCGTCGGCCACCGCCAGGCTGCGCGTGCAACGCTGCGCCGATTGCCACAGGTGCCATGGCTGCTGCAACGCGGCCTGCGCGCTGAGCCGGCAGTTCTCGCGCACGCTGAAGCTGTCGAAGATGGTGGTGCGCTGGTAGCTGCGGCCGACGCCGGCGCGCGCGCGGCGCGGCTGCGACCAGCCGGTGATGTCCTCGCCGTCCAGCCGCACCTGCCCCGACGACAGCGGCAGCTCGCCCGACAGCAGGTTGATCAGCGTCGACTTGCCGGCGCCGTTGGTGCCGATCACGGCATGCACTTCGCCCAGCTGCAGTTCGAGCGAGACGGCGTTGACCGCTGCCAGCCCGCCGAAGCGCCGCGTCAGCTGCGTGGCCTGCATCATGGCGTCGCCGCCTTTCGCCACCGGATGCCCACCAGCCCGCGCGGCAGCAGCGCGACGAAGGCGATGATCGTGAAGCCCAGCGTCATCTGCCAGTGCGCGGCCAGCGGCCCGACCAGGCCTTCGCTCGCGAACAGCTCCTTGAGCAGCGTGAAGGCCAGCGCGCCGACCACCGCGCCGCGCAGCGGCCCCAGCCCGCCGAGGATGATCATCAGCAGCACCGCGCCCGATTCATGCCACGACAGCAGCTCCGGGTTGACGACGCCGTCCTGGATCGCCAGCAGGCAGCCGGCCAGCCCCGCCAGCGCGCCGGCGATCACGAAGGCGGCGAGCTTGTAGCCGTAGGTGCGGAAGCCCACCGCACGCATGCGCGCCTCGTTGACGCGGATGCCTTGCAGCGCGTGGCCGAAGCGCGAGCGCAGCAGCAGGGCCAGCAAGCCCCAGGTGAACGCGAGCGAGGCCAGCACCAGCGCGTAGACGTGGCGCTTGTTCTCCAGGTCGAGCAGCTGGACGCCGCCGAGCGCCAGCGTGGGCCGCACGTACAGGTAGATGCCGTCGCTGCCACCGCCCAGCTTGGTGTCGTGGAACACGAAGTAGGCCATCTGCGCGAAGGCCAGCGTCACCATGATGAAGTAGACGCCGCGCGTGCGCAGGCTGAGCGCGCCGACGAACAGCGCATACGCCGCGGCGCCCGCCACCGCCGCCGGCAGCAGCCACCACAGCGATGCGCCTTCGCCCTGCGGCGAGCCCAGCACCGTGACGTAGGCGCCGATGCCGAGGAAGGCCGCATGCCCCAGGCTCACCAGCCCGGTCGTGCCCACCAGCAGCTGCAGGCTCAGCGCGAAGATCGCCGAGACCAGGATCTTCACCGTCAGGTCCATCAGGTACGGCGACAGCATGGCCGGCAACGCGGCCAGCGCCAGCAGCACCAGCAGCGGAAGCGCGCGGGACAACGGCGCGAGCATCAGTGCCCCCGCTTCATCAGGCCCTCGGGCCGCCACACCAGCACGATCGCCATCAGCAGGTAGATGCCGATGCCGCTCAGCTCGGAGAAGAACACCTTGCCGAAGGTGTCGACGAAGCCGACCAGCAGCGAGGCCACCAGCGCGCCGCTGATCGAGCCGATGCCGCCGATCACGACGACGACGAAGCAGACGATCAGCACGCCGCCGCCCATGCCCGGGTACACCGACGACATCGGCGCGGCGATCATGCCGGCCAGCGCGGCGAGCGCGACGCCGGCCGCGAACACGCCGCGGTACAGCAGCCGGATGTCGATGCCCAGGCCGCGCACCATGTCGCGGTTGCTGGCGCCGGCGCGCACCATCATGCCGAGCTTCGTGCGGTTGACGACGAAGTAGAGCAGCGCGGCCACCACCAGGCAGGCGGCCGACGCGAACAGCCGGTACACCGGGTACGACATCAGCTCGCCCAGCGCGATGCTGCCGGCCAGCCAGGCCGGCGGCTGCACGCCGTGCACGTCATTGCCGAGCAGCAGGCTGCGCGCCTCCTCGAACACCAGGATCAGCGCATAGGTCATCAGCACCTGCTGCAGGTGCTCGCGCCGGTACAGGAAGCTGAAGAACGCCCATTCGAGCGCGAAGCCGAACGCGGCCGCCAGCAGCGTGCCCACCAGCAGCATCAGCAGGAACTGGTCGACGAAGTACGGCGCCAGCGCGAACGCCAGGTAGGCGCCGATCATGTAGAAGCTGCCGTGCGCCAGGTTGATCACGCCCATGATCCCGAAGATCAGCGTCAGCCCGCTGGCCAGCAGGAACAGCAAGAGGCCATATTGGATGGCGTTCAAACACTGGACAAGAAAAGTCGATAGGTCCACGACAAGCCAGACTGATCAAGCCACACCCGCGGAACCGGCTTTGCCGGGCCGCTTGGGTGGCGCCCCCTGGGGGCAGGAGCGAAGCGACTGGGGGGCCAGTGACTAGAGCTTGCAGCCGCGGGCCGGATCCGCGAGCGCCTTCACCGCGATGCCCTTGAACTCGTTGTTCGTGCCCTTCACCTCGCGCAGGTACATGTCCTGCACCGGGTTGCCGGCCGCCGACAGCGTGAACTTGCCGCGCGGGCTGTCGACCGTGGTCTTGCGCATCGCCGTCGTCAGCGCCTCGCGCTTGGAGAGGTCGCCCTTCACCGCGTTCAGCCCGGCCGCGAGCAGCTGCGCGGCGTCGTAGCCCTGCACCGCGTAGACGTCGGCATTCGCCTTGTAGGCCAGCGCGAAGCTCTTGCGGAAGGCGTTGTTGCGCGGCGTGTCGAGGTTGTCGGCGTAGTGCAGCGTGGTCTGCATGCCTTGCGCGGCGGCGCCCTGCGCCTCGAGCGTGCCGTCGGTCAGGAAGCCCGAGCCGTACAGCGGGATGGTCTTGTTCAGGCCCGCCGCGGCATAGTCCTTGACGAACTTGACCGCGCCGCCGCCGGCGAAGAACGCGAACACCGCGTCCGGCTTCTGCGCCGCGATCTCGGTCAGCAGCGCCTGGAACTCGACGTTGGGGAACGACAGGTTCAAGTCCTTGACGACCTTGCCGCCGCCCTTCTCGAAGGCCTCGGTGAAGCCCTTGACGGCCTCGCTGCCGGCGGCGTAGTTCCAGGTGATGGTCATCGCGCGCTTGTGGCCCTTCTGCGCCATCACGATGCCGGTGGAGTAGCCCGGCTGCCAGTTCGAGAACGAGCTGCGCACGATGTTGGGCGAGCACAGCGGGCCGGTGATCGCATCGGCGCCGGCGTTCGGGATGATCAGCAGCGTGTTGCTTTCCTTCGCCGCCTTGGCCATGCCGAGCGCGACGCCCGAGTGCACCGTGCCGACCAGCACGTCGACCTGGTCGCGCTTGATCAGCTTGTTGACGTTGTCGGTCGCCTTCGACGGCTCGGATTCGTCGTCGACCTTGAAGTACTGGATCTCGCGGCCGGCGAGCTTGCCGCCCTGCTCCTGCACGTACAGCCTGAAGCCGTTCTCGATCATGTTGCCCAGGCTCGCGTAGGTGCCGGTATAGGGCAGCATGAAGCCGACCTTGACGGGCCCGCCTGCCTGCGCCTGGGCGCCGGACGCGAGGGACATCGCCAGGGCCGCGGCGGCCGAGAGTTTGATCAGGTGCATGCCAATCTCCAGTGTTGAACTGCTCAAGGGTGTGCGTCGTCGACGAAACGGCCGACCTCGTGGATCACCACGTCGGGCTGGTCGCGGTGCGGTGCGTGGCCGCACTGCGCCATCTCCAGCAGCCGCGTCTGCGGCGCGCGCCGCGCGATGCCGCGGATCTGCTCCAGCGTCCCGTACTCGTCGTCGACGCCCTGCAGCGCCAGCACCGGGCAGGTGAGGCGATGCATCTCGTCTTCGATGGTCCAGGCGCGGAAGGCCGGGTCCAGCCAGACATCGTTCCAACCGCGAAAGGCCGAGTCTGCGTCCGCATGGTAGCGCCCGAGGCGCTGCGCAAAATCGGTGCTTTCATAGGTGTCGCGGGCGCGCGCGATGCTGGCGATGCTCATGTCCTCGACCAGGATGTGCGGCGCCATCGCGACCACGCCGGCCACCGGGTGCGAGGCACCGTGCAGCAGCGCGATCGAGCCGCCATCGCTGTGGCCGAACAGGAAGGGGCGCCGGATCTCCAGCTGCTGCAGCAGCGCCGGCAGCACCTCGCGCGCCTGGGCGTGCATGAAATCGACCGGCCAGCGCTCATCGGGTGGCTTGGGCGTCGACTGGCCGTAGCCGTAGCGCGAGTACACCAGGCCGCGCAGGCCGTGCGCGTCGCACAGCTGGCGCGGGAAGTTCTTCCACATCGCGAGCGAGCCCAGGCCTTCGTGCAGGAACACGACGACGGGCCGGGTCGATGCGGCATCGCCGACCCATTGGTATTCGAGGCGCAGCGGCTTGCCGCGCCAGTCGAGTTCGGCGAACCGGATCGGTTCTGCGTAACGGCGTCCGACCATGGGCCTCGGTTTCAGTTCAATGCCCGCAGGCGGAAGCGCTGGATCTTGCCGGTGGCCGTCTTCGGCAGCTCGGCGGTGAAGACGATGTCGCGCGGGTACTTGTGCGGCGCGAGGCGGTCCTTCACGAAGCCCTTCAGCGCCGCCTCGAGCTCGGGCCCCGCCACCTGCCCCTTGTTCAGCACGACGTAGGCGCGCGTCTTCGTCAGGCCCTGCGCGTCGCTGACGCCGATCACCGCGCATTCGAGCACCGCCTCGTGTCCCATCAGCGCCGACTCGACCTCGATCGGCGACACGTACTGGCCGCTCACCTTCAGCATGTCGTCGCTGCGCCCGGCATAGGTGTAGAAGCCCTCGGCGTCGACCACGTACTTGTCGCCGCTGCGCACCCATTCGCCCTGGAAGGTGCTGCGCGTCTTGTCGCGGTTGTTCCAGTACAGCAGCGCGGCGCTCGGCCCGCGGATGTACAGGTCGCCGATCTCGCCCGGCGCGACCGGGCGGCCGTCGTCGCCGCGCAGGTCGAGTTCGTAGCCCGGCACCGGCCGGCCGGTGCTGCCGTAGCGCACGCTGCCTTCGCGGTTGGACAGGAAGATGTGCAGCATCTCGGTCGAGCCCAGCCCGTCGAGCACGTCGCAGCCGAAGAGCGCCTTGAAGCGCTCGCCGACCTCGCGCGGCAGCGCTTCGCCGGCCGACGCGCAGACGCGCAGCGCGAGCGCATCGCGCGCCGGCAGCGCGTCGTGCGCCAGCAGCGCGACGTACAGCGTCGGCACGCCGCAGAACACCGTCGGCCGGTGCTCCGCCAGGCGCTTGAACACCGCGGCCGGCGTCGGCCGCTCGGCCATCAGCACCACGCTCGCGCCGACGCTGAGCGGGAAGGTCAGCGCGTTGCCGAGGCCGTAGGCGAAGAACAGCTTGGCGGCCGAGAACACCACGTCGTCCTCGCGCACGCCGAGGATGGGCTGGCCGTACAGCGCGGCCGTCCAGTACAGGTTGGCATGCGTGTGCACCGTGCCCTTGGGCTTGCCGGTGGAGCCCGACGAGTACAGCCAGAACGCGAAGTCGTCCGCATGCGTGTCGGCCGGCGCGGGCAGCGGCGGCGTGTCGAGCAGCGCGGTGAACGACGCCGTGCCATCGGGGGCGGGGCCGCCGGCGAAGAGCACCGCGGGGGCATCCGCGAGCTGCGCCAGCGCCTGCTGCGCCACCGGCCACAGCGCTTGCGAGACGACGATCGCCCGTGCGTGGCTGTGCGCCAGCATGAAGGCGTAGTCGGCGGCCGGCAGCAAGGTGTTCACCGGCACCGGCACGATGCCGGCATACAGCGCACCGAGGAAGGCGACCGGCATGTCCACCGTGTCCAGCATCAGCAGCAGCACGCGGTCTTCGCGCCGCAGCCCCTGCCGCAGCAGCCCGGCGGCGCAGCGCTGCACGCGCTCGGCCAGCTCGCCGTAGCTCAGCCGGGTGCTGTCGTCGATGTAGGCGGTCTTCGCGGCGCGCCCGGCGTTGAGCTGCAGCAGGTGGGCGGCGAAATTGAAGTGCTCGGGGGGAGCTGCGGGGAGAGAGGCGGAGAGAAAAGCGGGCGGCATGCAGGTCTCCTGACGGTCACGGCCGGGCGCGTTTGTACCTCATGGACGGGCGGACCGGACCGTTCGTCCTGCAAGTTCGTCCGAATGGACCCATGGGTGGATCGGGACTGGCGCCTCACGTCGTTCTCCGCATAATGCATTCATCCCAGTACTTGGGATGGTGCAAATGCAATATCTTGCATTTAAGTCAGTATAGCCAGCAGTTCCGATCGACCCCGTTACGGACATACCCTTGGACCGCTTCCCGACCTCCCGCGTGCCGCCTGCTGCCGGCGATGACGATTCGAATGCTGACAAAGACCCTTTCCTGACTGCCTTGGGTGAGCGCACGCGTGCGCTGCGAGCCCGGCGGGGCTTGACGCGCAAGAGCCTGGCGAAGGCAGCCGACGTGTCCGAGCGGCACCTGGCCAACGTCGAGATGGGGGTCGGGAATGCCTCGGTGCAGTTCCTGCGCCAGCTGGCCCAGGCGCTGAACTGCACGCTGGCCGAGCTGGTCGGCGACGAGACGGCCAGTTCGCCCGAGTGGCTGATGATCCGCGAGATATTGCGCGGGCGCAGCGAATCCGAGCTGGCGCAGGCGCGGGCCTCGCTGGCCTCGGTGTTCGGGGCGCCGGCCAGCGAAGGCGCACGGCGCCAGCGGGTCGCGCTGGTCGGGTTGCGCGGGGCCGGCAAGAGCACGCTCGGGCGCATGCTGGCCGACAGCTGGGTCGTGCCCTTCGTCGAGCTGAATCGCCACATCGAACTGGTGGCCGGCTGCAGCGTCTCGGAGATCCATTCGCTGTACGGGCCGGCCGCCTACCGGCGCTATGAGCACCGCGCGCTGGAGGAGTGCATCCAGCGTTACCCGCGCGCGGTGATCGCGACGCCCGGCGGCATCGTCTCGGATCCGGCCACCTTCAACATGCTGCTCGCCCATTGCTACACGGTGTGGGTGCGTGCTTCGCCGGAAGAGCACATGAGCCGTGTGCTGGCCCAGGGTGATACGCGGCCGATGTCGGGCAATGCCGAGGCCATGAACGACCTGCGCCGCATCCTGGAGAGCCGGGCCGCGTTCTACTCGAAGGCCGACGAGGTCTTCGACACCACCGACAAGACGATGGAGGCGGCCTTCGTCGGGCTGCAGGAGCAGCTGCGCGGGACGATTCGCATCGCCGGCTAGCGGGCGTGCATTTGACGGGGGCGGCAACATGCACTAAATTGCATCTTGTCTGCACGGCGTGCAGAGCCCTGCCGGAGATGCCCCATGACCGCCCCCGCCCCTGTCCCCGTCGACTACGAGACCGACCCCCAGCGCTACAAGCATTGGCGCCTGAATGTCGAGGGGCCGGTGGCGACGCTGGTGATGGCGGTCAGCGAAGACGGCGGCCTGCGCGAGGGCTACAAGCTCAAGCTCAACAGCTACGACCTGGGCGTCGACATCGAGCTGCACGACGCGGTGCAGCGCATCCGCTTCGAGCACCCCGGCGTGCGCACGGTGATCCTCACCAGCGGCCGCGAGCGGGTGTTCTGCTCGGGCGCCAACATCTTCATGCTCGGCCAGTCCAGTCACGGCTGGAAGGTCAACTTCTGCAAGTTCACCAACGAGACGCGCAACGGGCTGGAAGACAGCAGCCGGCACAGCGGGCTGAAGTTCCTGGCCGCGGTGAACGGCGCGTGTGCGGGCGGCGGCTATGAACTGGCCGCGGCCTGCGACGAGATCATCCTGGTCGACGACCGCTCGTCGGCCGTCAGCCTGCCCGAGGTGCCGCTGCTCGGCGTGCTGCCCGGCACCGGCGGGCTGACGCGGCTGACCGACAAGCGCCGCGTGCGGCACGACCTGGCCGACATCTTCTGCACCACCAGCGAAGGCGTGCGCGGCAAGAAGGCGGTGGACTGGCGGCTGGTCGACGAGGCGGTGAAGACGCAGGCCTTCGCGCAGCGCGTGCAGGAGCGGGCGCGCGAGCTGGCGGCCCTGAGCGACCGGCCCGCCGATGCGAAGGGCGTGCCGCTGCCGCGGCTGGCCAAGCGCGTCGGTGCCGATGCAGTGGGCTACGGCCACGTCGACGTGCAGATCGACCGAAGCGCACGCCATGCGACGCTGACGGTGCGCGCCCCGGCCGGTGCGCAGCCGGCCGACGTCGCCGGCATCGAGGCCGCCGGTGCCGCGTGGTACCCGCTGCAGATGGCGCGCGAGCTCGATGACGCGATCCTGCACCTGCGCACCAACGAACCCGAGATCGGCACCTGGCTGCTGAAGACCCAGGGCAGCGTCGACGCCGTGCTGGCACTGGACGCCACGCTGCAGGCGCAGCGCGGCCACTGGCTGGTGCGCGAGACCATCGGCCTGCTGCGCCGCACCTTCGCGCGGCTGGACGTGTCGTCGCGCTCGCTGTTCGCGCTGGTCGACCGGGGCTCGTGCTTCGCCGGCTCGCTGCTCGAGATCGCGCTCGCCGCCGACCGCATCTACATGCTGGCGCTGCCCGACGAACCGGACGCGGCGCCGAAGATCGCCGTGTCGGCCTTCAACTTCGCCGACCTGCCGATGGTGAGCCGCGAGACGCGGCTGCAGCGCCGTTTCCACGCCGATGCCGGCGAGATCGCCGCGGTGCAGGCCACGCAGGGCCGTTGGCTGGACGCCGACCAGGCGCTGGCGCTGGGCCTGGTGACCGCGGCGCCGGACGACATCGACTGGGCCGACGAGATCCGCATCGCGCTGGAAGAGCGTGCCAGCCTGTCGCCCGATGCGCTGACCGGCATGGAAGCCAACCTGCGCTTCGCAGGGACCGAGAGCATGGAGACCCGCATCTTCGGCCGGCTGACCGCCTGGCAGAACTGGATCTTCAACCGCCCGAATGCCGTCGGCGAAGCGGGCGCGCTGAAGGTCTACGGCAGCGGCCACAAAGCCCAGTTCGACTGGAAACGCGTCTAGAACACTCCCTCAAGCTCATGTCCACCATCAACTACAGCGACAAGATCCCCAACAACGTCAACCTGTCGGAGGACCGCACGCTGCAGCGTGCGCTCGAGCAGTGGCAGCCCAACTACCTGAACTGGTGGCAGGACATGGGCCCCGACGGCTCGCACGGCTACGACGTCTACCTGCGCACCGCCACCAGCACCACGCCGGACGGCTGGGCGCAGTTCGGCCACGTGAAGATGCCGGACTACCGCTGGGGCATCTTCCTCGCGCAGGCCGAGGCGGACCGCCGGGTCGGCTTCGGCGACCACCAGGGCGAGGCCGCCTGGCAGGACGTGCCCGGCGAGCACCGCGCCAACCTGCGCCGCATCATCGTCACGCAGGGCGACACCGAGCCGGCCTCGGTCGAGCAGCAGCGCCACCTGGGCAAGACGGCGCCCAGCATGTACGACCTGCGCAACCTGTTCCAGGTCAACGTCGAGGAAGGCCGGCACCTGTGGGCCATGGTCTACCTGCTGCACAAGCACTTCGGCCGCGATGGCCGCGAAGAGGCCGAGGCGCTGCTCGAGCGCCGCTCGGGCGACCGGGACAACCCGCGCATCCTCGGAGCCTTCAACGAGGAAACGCCTGACTGGCTGGCCTTCTACATGTTCACCTACTTCACCGACCGCGACGGCAAGTTCCAGCTGTGCGCGCTCGCGGAGAGCGCCTTCGATCCGCTGTCGCGCACCACGCGCTTCATGCTGACCGAGGAGGCGCACCACATGTTCGTCGGCGAATCCGGCGTGTCGCGCGTGATCCAGCGCACCTGCGAGGTGATGAAGCAGACCGGCCTCGAAGACCCGGCCGAGCTGCGGCGCCATGGCGTGATCGACCTGCCGACGGTCCAGCGCTACCTGAACTTCCACTACAGCGTGACCATCGACCTGTTCGGCGCCGACCAGTCGAGCAACGCGGCGATCTTCTACAGCTCGGGCCTGAAGGGCCGCTACGAAGAGGGCAAGCGCGACGACGACCACGTGCTCAAGGGCAGCCACTACAAGATCCTCGACGTGAAGGACGGCCAGCTGGTCGACAAGGAGGTGCCGATGCTGAACGCGCTGAACGAGGTGCTGCGCGACGACTACATCCGCGACTCGTCGGCCGGCGTGAACCGCTGGAACAAGGTGATCGAGAAGGCGGGCCTGGCATTCCGCCTGGGCGTGCCGCACAAGGCCTTCAACCGCCACATCGGCAGCTTCTCCGGCCTGCGCGTGAGCCCGGATGGCCGCGTGATCGGCGAGGCCGAATGGCAGGCGAACGTGAACCGCTGGCTCGCGACCGAGGAGGACCGGGCCTACGTCGCCTCGCTGATGGGCCACGTGGTCGAGCCTGGCCGCTACGCGAACTGGATCGCGCCGCCGGCCATCGGCATCAACAAGCAGCCGGTGAACTTCGAGTACGTGCGCTTCAATTGAGGTTCACGCACAGGCCATGAACGCCCCCGAGACCATCGTCTTCATCCAGCAGCACCTGATCGACCCGGAGGTGTGCATCCGCTGCAACACCTGCGAGGAGACCTGCCCGGTCGACGCGATCACGCACGACAGCCGCAACTATGTCGTCGACCCGGCGATCTGCAACGGCTGCAATGCCTGCGTGTCGCCGTGCCCCACCGGCAGCATCGACCACTGGCACCCGGTGCCGAAGGCGGCGGCGTACTCGGTCGAGGAACAGCTGAGCTGGGACGAGCTGCCGCCGCGCCAGGAGATGCCGGTGCTGGGCGAGATGGCCGAGGCCGCCCCGCCGGCGGCGGACGAGGCGCCGCAGGCGAATGCGGCGCTGTCGCCGACCTCGCCCAAGCCGCCGTGGTCGGCGGCGCACCCCTACCTGAACCTGCACACGCTGAAGAAGCCGGCCCTCGCGACGGTGGCCGGCAACTTCCGGCTGACCGCGCCCGATGCCGAGTGCGACATCCACCACCTGGTGCTCGATTTCGGCACCCAGTTCTTCCCGCTGCTCGAAGGGCAGGCGATCGGCATCGCGCCGCCGGGCGTGGACGCGAACGGCAGGCCGCACTACCTGCGCATGTACTCGGTGGCGAGCCCGCGCACCGGCGAGCGCGAGGGCTACAACAACGTCTCGCTGACGGTGAAGCGCGTCACCGCCGACCACGAGGGCCGGCCGGTGGCGGGGGTCGCGTCGAGCTACCTGTGCGACCTGCGCAAGGGCGACGCGGTGCAGGTCAGCGGGCCGTTCGGCGACCGCTTCCTGATGCCCAACCATCCGGGGTCGAACCTGCTGATGATCTGCACCGGCACCGGCTCGGCGCCGATGCGCGCGATGACCGAGCACCGGCGCCGGCTGAAGGAGGCGGGTCGGCCGGTCGACGGGCGGCTGATGCTGTTCTTCGGCGCGCGGCGGCCGCAGGAGTTGCCGTATTTCGGGCCGCTGACCAAGCTGCCGCCGGAGTTCATCGACACCTCGCTCGCGTTCTCGCGCGTGCCGGAACAGCCGCGGCGCTACGTGCAGGACCGGCTGCGCGAGCGCGGGGACGACGTGGCGGAGTTGCTGCGCGGCGATACCTGCATCTACCTGTGCGGGCTGAAGGGGATGGAGACGGGGGTGCTGGACGCGTTGGCGGAGATCTGCGCGAAGGCCGGGCTGGATTGGCCGCTGCTGCACCAGCGCCTGGTGGACGAAGGCCGCTTCCACGTCGAGACGTACTAGCGGCCCGGATTGGCATCCGGGCTACGGGGTAATCCCTGCTGCGACGCGCGACCATTTGCTTAAGACTCATAACTGTCCAGGCTTCAAGCAAACCAGGTCGCGAACATGTCCCTGCTGTCCGTCTCGAACGAAGGCCCGGTCGCCCACGTCCGCCTGACCCGCCCCGCCAAGCGCAACGCGTTGAACGACGCGCTGATCGCCGAGCTGCTTCGCGTCTTCACCGCCTTCGACGACAGCGTGCGTGCGGTGGTGCTGAGCGGCGACGGCGACCACTTCTGCGCCGGCCTGGACCTGTCCGAACTCGGCGAGCGCAGCGCCGCCGAGGGCATCGTCCATTCGCGCTCCTGGCATGCCGCGTTCGAGCAGGTGCAGTTCGGCCGCGTGCCGGTGGTCGCAGTGCTGCACGGCGCGGTCGTCGGCGGCGGATTGGAACTCGCCAGCGCCACCCACATCCGCGTGGCCGAGCGCAGCACCTTCTACGGCCTGCCCGAAGGCCAGCGCGGCCTGTTCGTCGGCGGCGGCGGCTCGGCCCGCATCCCGCGCCTGATCGGCCTCGCGCGCATGAGCGACATGATGCTGACCGGCCGCGTGCACGACGCCGAGGAAGGCCAGCGCATCGGGCTGTCGCAGTACCTGGTCGACGACGGGCAGGGCCTGGCGACCGCCTTCGAGCTGGCGCGCAAGATCGCGGCCAATGCGCCGCTGTCCAACTTCGCGGTGATGCATGCGCTGCCGCGCATCGCCGAGCAGGGCCAGTCGGCCGGCCTGTTCACCGAATCGCTGATGGCCGCGATCGCGCAGGCCGACGACGCGGCCAAGCAGCGCATGCGCGCCTTCCTCGACGGCAAGGCCGGCAAGGTCGGCAAGTCATGAGCGCGGCGGGGCCCCGCTATCGGGCTGTCGCCCTGGGCGGTTCGCTCACGGCACGCTTCACGCCGCGCGGCGACGGCAGCCTGGTCGTCGAGTCGACCGAGCCCCTGCACGATCACCCGTCACGCCTGACCGACCGCCTGCTGCACTGGGCCGCGCACGCGCCTCAGCGCACGCTCGCGGCCAAGCGTGTCGCCGGCGGCGAGTGGCGCCGCCTGTCGTATGCCGAAGCCCTGGCCGGTGCGCGCAGCATCGCGCAGGCCCTGCTCGATCGCGGCCTGTCGCCCGAGCGCCCGCTGGCCATCCTGTCCGACAACGACCTCGAGCACCTGCTGCTGTCGCTCGGCGCGATGCTGGCCGGCGTGCCGTACGCCCCCATCTCGCCGGCCTATTCGCTGATGTCGCAGGACCACGCCAAGCTGCGCCACATCCTCGGGCTGCTGACGCCGGGGCTGGTGTTCGCGTCCAGCGGGTCGGCCTACGCTCGCGCCATCGCAGCCGCGTTGCCGCCCGGCACGCCGCTGGTGCTGGCGAGCGGCGAGGTCGACGGCCACGCCGCGCAGCGCTTCGACGCGCTGCTGGCCACCGCGGCCACCGCCGAGGTCGACGCCGCCCACGCCCGCGTCGGCCCCGACACCATCGCCAAGTTCCTGTTCACCTCCGGCTCCACGCAATCGCCGAAGGGCGTGATCAACACGCAGCGCATGCTGTGCAGCAACCAGCAGATGATCCGCCAGTGCTTCCCGTGCCTGGCCGAGGCGCCGCCGGTGCTGGTCGACTGGCTGCCGTGGAACCACACCTTCGGCGGCAACCACAACGTCGGGCTGACGCTCTACAACGGCGGCACGCTGTACATCGACGACGGCAAGCCGACGCCGGCGCTGATCGGCGAGACGCTGCGCAACCTGCGCGAGATCGCGCCCACCGTCTACTTCAACGTGCCCAAGGGCTTCGAGGAGATCGCCAATGCGCTGGAGCACGACGCCGCGCTGCGCGACCGCCTGTTCAGCCGCGTGCAGATGTTCTTCTTCGCCGGCGCCGGGCTGTCGCAGCCGGTGTGGGACAAGCTCGACCGCGTGGCCGAGGCCGCCTGTGGCGAACGCATCCGCATGCTGAGCGGCCTGGGCATGACCGAGACCGCGCCGTTCGCGATCTGCGCCAACGGCGCCGACGTGCGCTCGGCCCACATCGGCCTGCCGGCCCCGGGCCTGCAGATCAAGCTGGTGCCGGCCGGCGACAAGACCGAGCTGCGCTACCGCGGCCCGAACGTGACACCCGGCTACTGGCGTGCGCCGGAGCAGACCACCGGCTGCTTCGACGACGAAGGCTTCTACGCGAGCGGCGACGCGGTGCGCCTGGTCGACCCGGCCGACCCGCAGCGCGGCTTCGCGTTCGATGGCCGCATTGCCGAGGACTTCAAGCTCGCCACCGGCACCTTCGTGTCGGTCGGCCCGCTGCGCGCCCGCGCGATCGCCGCCGGCGACCCCTGCGTGCAGGACGTGGTGGTGGCGGGGCTGAACCGCGACGAGGTCGGCCTGCTGGTGTTCCCGCGCGCCGACCGCTGCCGCGCCATCGCCGGGCTGCCCGCCGACGCGCCGCTGGCCGCGGTGCTCGGCAGCGCGCCGGTGCGCAGCTTCTTCCAGCGCTGGCTCGACCAACTGCACGACGGCGGCACCGGCAGCGCGACCCGGCCCGCGCGCGCCGTGCTGCTGGTGGATCCGCCGGGCATCGACCGCGGCGAGGTGACCGACAAGGGCTCGATCAACCAGCGCGCGGTGCTGGCCTGCCGCGACGCGCTGGTCGAGCAGTTGTACGCCGGCACGGCCCCCGGTCTGCTGCGGCCCCACGCACCAGGACCCCGATGAAAACGACGACCCACACCGTGGCGGTGAACTTCGGCGACTGCGACCCCGCCGGCATCGTCTTCTTCCCGAACTTCTCGCGTTGGATGGACGCGGCCTCGCTGTCGTTCTTCATGCAGTGCGGCGTGCCGCCGTGGCGCGTGCTCGAGAAGGCGCGCGGCATCGTCGGCACGCCGCTGCTGGAGATCCACACCCGCTTCATCAAGTCGGTCACCTACGGCGAGACCATCGTCATCGCGACGCAGGTCGAGGAATGGCGCGACAAGGTCTTCATCCAGCTGCACCGCGTGACGCGCGGCGACGAGCTGATCTGCGAGGGCCGCGAGACGCGCATCTTCGTGACGCGCGATGCGGCGGGCCAGCTGAAGTCCATTCCGGTGCCCGCGGACATCCGCGCGCTGTGTCAGTGAGAATCACCGGTTTTCGCCGCCCCACGAACACACGGAGACATCCATGAAGCACCTGATGAAGACCTGGCTGGCTGTGGCCATCGCCACGCTGGCCGCGCACGCGCAGGCCGACGTGACCATCGGCGTCAGCATCCCGCTGACCGGCCCGACCTCGGCGCTGGGCATCCCCAGCAAGAACGGCATCAGCCTGTGGCCGAGCTCGATCGGCGGCGAGAAGCTGAACGTCATCGTGCTCGACGACGCGACCGATCCGACGGTGGGCGTGAAGAACACGCGCCGCTTCGTCACCGAGGACAAGGTCGACATCATCGTCGGCTCGTCGGCCACGCCGATCGCGATCGCGATGTCGGACGTCGCCGCCGAGGCGCAGACGGTGCAGCTGACGCTGTCGCCGATCGTGCTGCCCGAAGGCAAGGGCGCGTGGAGCTTCCGGCTGCCGCAGTCGACCGCGGTGATGGCGATCCCGATCGTCGAGCACTGGAAGAAGACCGGCGTCAAGACCTTCGGCTTCGTCGGCTACTCGGATGCCTATGGCGAGGCCTGGCTGAAGGACATCACCGCGCAGGCCACGGCCGCCGGCATCAAGAGCGTCGCGGTCGAGCGCTTCGCGCGCGCCGACACCAGCATCACCGGCCAGGCGCTGAAGCTGGTCGGCGCGAACCCGGACGCGATCCTGGTCGCGGCCTCGGGCAGCGGCGCGGCGATGCCGCACAAGGGCCTGGTGGAGCGCGGCTACCCGAAGGGCAGGATCTACCAGACCCACGGCGCGGCGACGCTGGACCTGATCCGCGTCGGCGGCAAGGACGTCGAAGGCTCGTTCGTGTCGTCCGGCCCGGCACTGGTGGCGCCCAAGCTGCCGGACAGCAACCCGAGCAAGGCGATCGGCGTGCGCTTCATCGAGCAGTACGAGAAGGCCTTCGGCCCGAAGAGCGCGAACCAGTTCGGCGCGCATGCGTACGACGCGGCCATCGTGCTGGAGAAGATCATCCCGATGGCGCTGAAGAAGGCCAGGCCGGGCACCAAGGAATTCCGTGCCGCACTGAAGGACGCGCTGGAGACGGCCGGCCGCATCCCGGTGTCGCAGGGCGTGCTGAACTACACGGCGGCCGATCACTTCGGCTTCACGCCCGACACCGGCGTGCTGCTGAAGGTGACGAACGGCGACTGGGAAGTCGTCGCCCGCTGATCGCCCTCCATGGACCTGTCGATCGCGGGCATCCTGCTGCTCGACGGCACGACCAGCGGCGCGGTGTACGCGCTGCTGGCGCTCGCGCTGGTGCTGGTGTTCGCGGTCACGCGGGTGATCTTCATCCCGCAGGGCGAGTTCGTCGCCTACGGCGCGCTGACGCTCGCGATGCTGCAGATGGGCAAGCTGCCCGGCACCGTGTGGCTGCTCGCGCTGATGGCGCTCGCCGCGGCGGCGCTCGACGCGGTGCATGCGCTGCGCGAGGGCCATCGTCCCGCGCGCCTGCTGCGCAACCTGGCGGCCACGCTCGCCTGGCCGGCCGCGGTGACGCTGCTGGCCTGTTGGGCCGCGCCGCGCCAGCTGCCGCTGCCGCTGCAAAGCCTGCTGACGCTGGCGATCGTCACGCCGCTCGGCCCGCTGGTGTACCGGCTCGCCTACCAGCCGCTGGCCGATGCGTCGGTGCTGGTGCTGCTGATCGTCTCGGTCGGCGTGCATTTCGCGCTGACCGGCCTCGGGTTGCTGTTCTTCGGCGCCGAGGGTTTCCGCAACCCGAGCTTCTGGGACGAGCGCTTCAGCCTCGGCCCGCTGGTGCTGTCGGGCCAGACGCTGATCATCTTCATGGTGTCGGCCGCGCTGATCGTCGGGCTGTGGCTGTTCTTCGGCCGCACGCTGCGCGGCAAGGCGCTGCGCGCGACCGCGGTGAACCGGCTGGGCGCGCGGCTGATGGGCATCTCGACCGATGGCGCCGGCCGCTGGAGCATGGGCCTCGCGGCCTTCATCGGCGCGCTGTCGGGCCTGCTGATCGGGCCGACCACGACGATGTTCTACGACACCGGCTTCCTGATCGGCCTGAAGGGTTTCGTCGCGGCGATCTTCGGCGGCCTGGCGAGCTACCCGGGCGCGGCGGCCGGCGCGCTGTTCGTCGGCTGGCTCGAATCCTTCGGCTCGTTCTGGGCCAGCGCCTACAAGGAGGTGATCGTCTTCACGATGATCCTGCCGGTGTTGCTGTGGCGCAGCTTCCTGCATGGCGAATCCGATGACGAGTGAGCTGAAGCGGCGGGCGCCGCTCACCCTGCTGGCAGGGTTGCTGGCGCTGTTGCCGGTGCTGCCCGTGCCGGAGTTCTGGATCACGCAGCTCAACTACATCGGGCTGTACGCGCTGGTCGTGATCGGGCTGGTGCTGCTGACCGGCGTCGCCGGGCTCACCTCGTTCGGCCAGGCCGCCTTCGTCGGCCTCGGGGCCTACGGCTCGGCCTGGCTGACGCTGAACTGGGGCGTGTCGCCGTGGTTGACGGTGTTTGCCGCGCTCGCGATCACCGCGCTCGCGGCGCTGCTGCTGGGCTGGATCACGCTGCGCATGTCGGGCCACTACCTGCCACTGGCCACCATCGCGTGGTGCCTGGGCCTGTACTACCTGTTCGGCAACCTGGAGATGCTGGGCAAGTACGACGGCCTGCTGGGCATCCCGCCCATCGTCTTCTTCGGCCTGCCGCTGAACACCGGCCGCAGCTTCTTCTACCTGCTGTGGGCGCTGGTGCTGCTGGCGGCGCTGGCCGCGGTGCGGCTGCTCGATTCGCGCAGCGGCCGGGCCCTTCGCGCGCTGCGCGGCGGCAGCACGATGCCCGAGGCGATGGGCATCGACACCTTCCGCGCCAAGGTCACCGCCTTCGTGCTTGCGGCACTGCTGGCCGGGCTGTCGGGCTGGCTGTTTGCGCACTTCCAGCGCAGCGTCAACCCGTCGCCCTTCGGGCTGAAGATGGGCATCGAGTACCTGTTCATGGCGGTGATCGGCGGCGTCGGCCATGTGTGGGGCGCGCTGGCCGGTGCGGCCGTCGTCAAGCTGATGGAGGACCAGCTGCAGGTGCTGCTGCCGCGGTTGCTGGGCGGCAGCGGCAGCTACGAGGTGATCGTGTTCGGCATCCTGCTGGTGCTGGTGCTGCAGCATGCGCGCGACGGGCTGTGGGCCGCGATCGAGGCGCGGCTGCCGCGCCGCGTGCGGCGCCGCGACTGGGCCGATGCACCGCCGCTGGACGAGGCGCCGCGCCCGCCGCACGGCGAGGTGGTGCTGGACGTGCAGGCGGTGCGCAAGGCGTTCGGCGGGCTGGTGGCCGTCAACGACGTCAGCTTCCAGGTGCGTGCCGGCGAGATCGTCGGGCTGATCGGGCCCAACGGCGCCGGCAAGTCGACCACCTTCAACCTGGTGAGCGGCGTGCTGCCGCTGACGCGCGGCGAGGTGCGCTTGCGCGGCGAGCGCATCGACGGGCTGCCGTCGCGCGGCATTGCGCGGCGCGGGGTGTCGCGCACCTTCCAGCACGTGAAGATGATCCCGGGCATGACGGTGCTGGAGAACGTTGCGCTCGGGGCGCACCGGCGCGGCCGGCGCGGCGTGCTGGCGGCGATGCTGCGGCTGGAGCGCGGCGAAGAGCGCCGGTTGCTGCGCGAAGCCGAGCGGCAGCTGCAGCGCGTCGGGCTGGCGGCGCAGCAGGACGAGCTGGCCGGCAACCTGGCGCTCGGGCCGCAGCGGCTGATGGAGATTGCGCGGGCCTTGTGCGCCGACCCGTCGCTGCTGCTGCTCGACGAGCCGGCGGCGGGCTTGCGCCACCAGGAGAAGCGGGCGCTGGCCGGGGTGCTGCGGCAGTTGCGCGCCGAGGGCTTGTCGATCCTGCTGGTCGAGCACGACATGGACCTGGTGATGGACATCAGCGACCGCATCGTCGTGATGGAGTTCGGCACGCAGCTGATGCAGGGCACGCCGGCCGAGGTGCAGGCGAGCGAGGCGGTGCGGGCGGCCTACCTCGGGACGGAGCATTGAGCATGTGGACGGAACCCCCGCTCGCCCTGAGCTTGTCGAAGGGCCGGGCCGAGCCTGTCGAAGCCCTCGACGTGCGCGACCTGCACGCCGGCTATGGCCGCGCCGAGGTGCTGCACGGCATCGGGCTGCAGGCCGCGGCCGGCAGTGTCGTCACCGTGATCGGGCCGAACGGGGCGGGCAAGTCGACGCTGCTGAATGCACTGATGGGCGTGCTGCCCGCGCGCGGCGAGATCCGCTGGCGCGGCCAGGCGCTGCAGCGCGAGCCGCTGGAGGCCCGAGTCGATGCCGGCATCGCGCTGGTGCCCGAGACCCGTGCGCTGTTCGGCAGCATGCCGGTCGAGGACAACCTGCTGCTCGGGGCCTGGCGCTTGCGCGGGACAGGGCGCGGCCCGGTGCAGGCGCGCGATGCGATCGAGCGCGTGTTCGCGCTGTTCCCGCGCCTGCAGGAGCGGCGCCGCCAGCTGGCCGGCACGCTGTCGGGCGGCGAGCGCCAGATGCTGGCCGTGGGCCGGGCGCTGATGGGCGAGCCCTCGCTGCTGATGCTGGACGAGCCCAGCCTGGGCTTGGCGCCGCTGGTGGTGCGCGAGATCTTCCGCACCATCGCCGCATTGCGCGCGACCGGCGTGACGATCCTGCTGGTCGAGCAGAACGCGCGTGCCGCGCTGGAGGTGGCCGACCATGCCTATGTGCTGGAGATGGGCGAGATCGTGCTGCAGGGACCGGCCCGCGAACTCGCGCAGGACCCGCGCGTGATCGACACCTACCTGGGTGCCGCACGCCGGAAGGAGGGCTGATGGCTCGGGGCGACACGCCGCTCGATGCGTCGCGGCTGACCCACCTGGTCGGCTACGCGGCCACGCGGGCGTCGGTGCAGCTGAAGCGCTCGTTCAAGCGCCACCTGGGGCCTCTGCAGCTGAAGGCGGTCGAGTTCTCGGTGCTGATGCTGGTGGCGGCCAACGAGCAGGTGAACCAGAAGCAGCTGGGCCAGGCGCTGGACGTGTCGCCGCCCAACATGGCGGTGACGCTGGACCGCATGGTCGAGCGCGGCTGGGTGCAGCGCGTGCGCAGCAGCGACGACCGGCGCGCGCAGCTGATCCAGTTCACGCCGGCCGGGCGGCTGCTGGCCGCGCGCGCGGAAAAGATCGCCGCGACGATGGAGGACGATGCGCTGCAGGTGTTGTCGGCGCGCGAGCGGGCGACGCTGATCCGGCTGCTGATGCGCGTCGCGGTGGGGCCTGGCTAGTTCTCGCGAGGGCTATCGCGGCGCTGTCCACGACGCTCTCATCTTCTGCGCCTCGAATGAGACTTTCTGAGCCGGAAACACCGACTCGGTCAGTGCGGGCGCCGCAGCGCGCCAGGGGGTGAGAGCAGAACGTTTGTTCATGCAGTCGCCGAGGCGCGGTAGGCCTGGTCGGGATCATTGGGCTTGTCAGGACGGGTCATGCTGATGCGACCGGTGCGCAGCAGAGGCCGCAGGTAGTTCTGGCGCACGGTTTCGGTGTTGCGACCCAGCAGGATCGCGATCTCCTCGGCCCGCCACGCACGTACTTCGCACAGCGCCACGACGAGGTCTTGCACCTCCTGGGGCGGGTGGCGTTGCCCCACGGCGCCTACGCGGGCTGCCAGAGCGCCGGGCAATTCGTTGAGCAGTGTCCTACGACGCGGGTCTGCCAGCGAGTCTTCGCCAGCACTGGGGTTACTGCCTTCGGCAACGGGGTTACTAGATTGCGCCGCAGGGTTACTGGATAAGCCCCCGAGGTTGCTAGACAAGCCATCCGCCATATTGCCTTGGGCAGCAAGCTCACCGCCGGCCGCACCACCCTTGCCCACCGCATCACCCAACATCCGGAGGGTGGGCTGATACCAAGTGGCCGAGCCGCGGTCCTTCTGGATGAAGAGGCCCGCATCGCGCAGACGGCGCAGTGCCTTGCTGGCCGCCAGGGTGTCGACCTTGTTGATCTCGCGCCAAGTCTGGTTGTCCATTGCACCGGCTTCGCGGGCTACCACCAGCGCCCGAGCCTCGGCTTCGGAAAGCTGCAGGTCCTTGAAACGGGCGAGCCAAGCCAAGTCTTCAGGGCCCAGGAAGTGATGGAAGAAGAGTCTCAGAGTGAACTGGTCCTGCCCCCGGTCGGACTCGAACAGCGGCGGAGCGAGACCGGCGCGCTCGCACATCTCGCGCATCACCCGCACACCACTGCCCTTGGTTTCGGCGAAGCGGGTGTCATACAACGCTGCGGCGATCTTGGGGTTGCGTGGAACCGAGCCGGGCTCACCCAGGTGATCGGGCGACTTGAGCGAGAAACCCGGGTTGCGAATCTCCAGCCGGTTGCTGTAGCGGATGATCTGCACCGGTGCCTGCAGGCGGTAGCTGCGGTGCATCAGCGCATTGACCACCGCCTCGCGAATGACGCGCTGAGGAACCAGCGGGCTGTCCTTGCGTTGCAATTCGCCTTCGGCCAAGCCGAACGCCTTGGGCAGATCATCCAGGATGGCGGCCTGCGCGCGGCGGATTAGACGGAAGAGTGGGTCGCGCAGCTCCACGGTGTCGAAGCGGCGGTCGGGATCGGGCACCCACTCCCGACCGGGAACACGGATGTAGTCCACTCTCGTCATCGGAAAGCAGCGACGCAGGGCCACCGGCTTGCCCAGCAGGATCAGGCCGGCCACCGTCGGCTGCCATGCACCCTGCGAGTTGCGGCGCACGGCGCCCAGGGCCTGCAGCAACTCCTCATCGGGCCAGCGCAGTTCTTCGGCGTCGGGGTTGGCCTCGCGGCGGGCAACGCGATAGTCGTCGATCGCCTCAGGTGACAGGTCGTCCAGCGACGCGTCTGGTACCAGGCCGGCATCGAAGCTTTCCACCTGCCGCGCCTGGTACAGCGCGATCAGATCGTCTTCGGTGCAGCGCTGGTCGGTACTGCCGATGCGCCGCAGGGCGCCGCGCGGCAAGCCTTGCGCCTTGAAGTAGATCGGCTTGTCCTGCGGCGCGGCTTCGGGCACGAACACGACGAGCACCACTTTGCCGTCCAGCACCTCGGTGCGAATGTCGAGGCGAAGCGGTTGGTTGAACATGCCGGCGGCCTGGGTGGCCAGATCGGCACCCACTCGCTCTGCATGCTCGACGCCCTCCACGACATAGCCGGGGAAGAGCGCCATCTCCTCGCGTACAACACCCAGCAGCAGCCAGCCACCGCCCATTCCGGGTTCGTTGGCGAAGGCGCAAAGGGTCTCCAGCACCGATTTGCCAATGTCAGAGCCGGCCTTGGCCTCGATGCGCTCGGTCTCGTCGAGCAGTTGCAGCCGTTCCAGCAACTCCTGTGCAGTCATGGAGCGCTGTCGGCGAAGAGGTCGTCCCGGATCATCCGGCAGTCGTGGACGATCGTGTTGAAACGGCAAGCCTGCTTGACGGTTTTGATCACGAATTGGCTTCCTAGCCCGCGCGCTTGTTGGTTGTGTTTGCCGTTGCGATGCCCTTGACCAGGTACTGTTCGCAAATCAGTACCTCGATCATGTTGGCAATGGAGCGGAGCTCCATTGCTCGGCGACGCGCTGAAGCGCCAGATTGATATCGGGCTCGATGCGTAGTGTCAGGGTGGCGGTCTTGGCGGCCATGCTGTCCTCGTGGCGGTGATGAAAATGTACTGCAGTACGCCGCCAGAACCGGTGGGGCTTGTTTGGAGCGCAAGGGATGTTCCCGTCGACAATGCGCGGTCGGTACAAGTTGTGGAGAAGCTTGCATGGCCTTGTCTCGAGTTCAGCGCGGCGAGTTGGAGGACGCTGTGCTGAAGGCGCTTTCGGGCACCTTGATCGAGGTGGCCAACGGATTTCGCGTGCAGACGTCGATGGGCCAGGTGGCGGTCGTCTATTGGGAGGGCCTTCATTCGGGGAATGACGTGGAAATCGCGCTCGCACCGGCCCGCCTGACTGATCGCTACGACGTTCATGTAACGCACGCCTGGCTGACGCTCGCCAAGGCGCGGTATCCATCGCCATGCAACATCCACAAGTACGGTGGCGACTGGCCGATCTTTGGCCTCGGCTACAGCGAGGCACTCTCATTCTTGGCGGGATGCCAGCAGCTTCGCAAAGGGATTCTGTCCAAGGAGCGCGAGGCAGAGATTGCGAAGCTGCTGAAATCACTCGCGCCGCAGGACGCGGTTGCGGCCACCCTAGCGGCTGAACTGGAGTCGCTGCGTCCGACACGTGCGTCCGCTGTGATCGATCTGGTGAGACGGGCGGGCGTTTCGGTTGACCGCTGGTATGTGAAGGCGGATGGCACGCCGGCCGCCATGCCACGCAGCAATCCTGCCTATTGCTACAACTGGGCTTTCGGAGGCGCCAACGAACCGGCGCTTGCTTGCCTGTGGCATGCGTCGATGAAGATCGTCGGGGCGCATATCGAGCTCAAGAGCAACATGCGCGATTTGGCTGTCCGCCTGGAGCGGATTGCTGAAGACATCGATCGACCGGTGGAACACAGGGAGCGTGCGCGACCGCAAGCTCTAAGGGCACGACGCCTGGAAGAGCTTGTCCAGGACTGTGCGACCACTGGACGCGAGTTGCGGGTGATCGTCAACGAGGGGGAAATGCGGGACGAGTCGAGTCTCGGTGAGGACAGCTCGTTCGTGAGAGTTCGGCTACTCGATCCCGTGGCGTGGCAGGTGGCAGCTTTTGACTCGATCACGGGGGAATGCACGCTGAGACGGAACACCAAGACGGTTCCTGCAAGGGCCGACGCCTCTCAGGCGAAGGACACCAGACCGCGCTTCGCTGATCAACATGATCTGCTCGGTGCCGACCATCCAGATCGGGTGCTGGCCACTGGCAGCGTGGTTCGCCGCGATCCAGCGGTCCGGCAAGTTGTCCTTGAGCGGGCGGATGGGCGCTGCGAGCTTTGCGATGCGCCAGGGTTCCCGATGGACGACGGCCGCCTGTATATGGAAACGCATCATGTGCAACCGCTCTCCGAAGGTGGAGCGGACAGAGTGTGGAACGTTGTGGCGTTGTGTCCGACCCACCATCGAGAAGTCCACCATGGCCGTCGGCGCTCCGAGATGAAAGCGCAGCTGTGCGAACTGCTCGCGCAGATGCATGCCGAACAGATGCCATGTTCCTAGCTAGAGCTGTTCCAGCTGCGCCCCGCGCAGTCCGACCAGCAGCGCCCGCCCGTCGGCGTCGACGCGGAACTCGCCGAACCGCGCGGCGCTCCAGCGCGCCGCCTCGCCCTCGCGGAAGAACCACGCGTCGGTCACCAGCACCCAGCGCCCGTCCTTCGGCGTCAGCTCGATGCGCATCTCGCCGGGCGCGAGCGGCGAGCCGTCGTCGATGCGCTTGAGCGCCAGCACGCCGCGCGCATCGCGCTGGCCGACCGCGCGCGGGCGCTGCGTGCTGACCAGCCCGTCGAAGGCGGACTGCAGCTCGCCCGGCACGCGGAAGTTCAGCCGCATGAAGTCGCCTTGCATCAGCGAGCGCGGGTCCACCGGCGCGAGTTCGACGAACACCGGCTCGCCCCGCGCGATCAGCGATTCCTTCTGCCAGATGCCGAGGTTGGCCACCGCCAGCACCGCGACGGCGCTGAGGGCGATGCCGAAGCGCCTGCGATCCGTGGGCCCGGAGGTGGGTGCCGCGGCAGGCCAGCGCCCGCCCCAGCGTGCGAGCAAGGCCAGCAGCACCGCCGCCCCGACCATCAGCGCCGCCTTGTGGGCCAGCGGCCAGGCGAGCTGGTAGTAGAACGCGCCGATGATCCAGGCCGCGGCCACCGCCGCCGCGCTCGCCAGGCGCAGGCGCGCACTGGTGGCGCACAGCGCGAGCAGCAGCCACACCGCGCCCAGCGTGGGCATCAGCGCGGCCAGCAGCACCAGCACCGCGGCGACGCCGACCAGCCACGGCGCGCGCAAGCCCGGCCAGCGCCGCGCTGCGCAGGCCGCGCCGATGGCGGCGAGCGCCAGCGAGGCGGCCTGTTGCAGGCGGCCGGTCCAGTCGCCGCGGCCACCGAGTTCGTGCGCCAGGTCGGCCACGTCGCCCTGGAAGCTGGCACCGACCAGGAAGGTCATGCCCGACCACCAGGCCAGGCCGCACAGCGTGGCGAGCAGCCAGCCGGCAGCGACCGGTTCGACGACCGCGGCGGTTTCCGGGCGCAGCCGCGGCCCGAGCAGGTGCATCGCGAGCCAGGCCGCGACACAGCCATGCCAGGCGAGCCAGAAGGTGGCCAGCCGCGCGGCGCGCGAGCCGTGCCACGGTTCGATGGACAGCGCGAGGACCAGCGCCACCGCCGCCAGTGCGCCCAGCAGCACGCGCAGCCAGCCGGCCCGCACCAGCACCGCGACCGCCAGCGACACCGCGCCGAGCGACGCGAACGCGGCGCCGTCCGGCAGGTCGCGGAACAACCCGAAGGCGAGCGCTCCGCCGCCGACCAGCAGGCCCGGCACCGCGAGCTGCTCGACGAAGGGCGGCACGCTGCGCGAATGCAGCACCGTCACCGCTGCGGCCAGCACCAGCAGCCCGGCAACGTAGGGCCCGGGGCCGCGCTGGACCAGGTCACCGAGCAGCATGCCGACGACGATGATCAACGGGATCGCGGCCAGCCAGGCGCCCAGGCCGGTCAGCAGCACCACCGGCCAGGGGCGTGCCTCGGGTTGCGGCAGCGGCGTCTCGGGCGGGATCAGGCCCTCCTGGGCGGCCCGCCGCGCGACGGCGGCGAGTTGTTGGCGATCGGTGCTCATGCGCTTTCTCCTTCGGCGCGCGCATGGTGGCGCGACAGGTGCAGCACGCCCGAGACGGTGGCGGCGAGCAGGCCGGCGGCCGCGAGACCCAGCAACAGCATCTCGCCGATGAAGTCGTTGTGCCGCGCGCGGTCGAACAGCAGGTGCGTGAGGCCCGCGATCAGCAGCACGTTCAGCCCCAGCGCCACCGCGCTGAGCCCGTACAGGTCGAAGGTGGCGCGCCGCGCCAGCAGCGCCGCGGCGAGGCCGAGCACGACCAGCGCGGCGGCGTAGTGCATGCCGCTGCGGTCGCCGAAGATGGCCATCGAGCCGCTGAAGCAGATCAGCACCATCGCCAGCGTCACCGCGGTGCGCTCGGCCCAGTCGCCCGAGCCGGTGATGCGCCGCCACGCCGGGTGCAGCGCCGCCACCAGCAGCAACGCGGCCAGCCAGCCGATCAGGTGGGCGGCCAGGTCGTCCGGCTCCAGGCGCCAGCGGTGGCCGGTGTGCGCGACGATCCACAGCGAGATGCCGCTCATCGCGATCAGCGCGAACGGCGCCCACAGCACGTCGCTGCGGGTGCCGAGGCCCAGCGGGATGGCCAGCACCGCCCACAGCGCGAACAGCTGCCAGGGGTCGGCACCGGTCTGGTAGGTCTGGCCGAAGTACGCGAACAAGCCACCGATGCACAGCAGCGCCAGCAGCGACAGCGGCACGCGCAGCGTGGGCCGCCACAGCGCGCCGGCGCACATCGCCACCACGCCGCCTTGCAGCAACGCGAAGCGGCCGACTCGGCCGAGCGATTCCCAGTTGGCGGCGACCCAGAAGATCAGGCCCAGGCCGCCGAGCGCGGCGGCCAGCACGGCGATGCCGATCGGCAGCCAGCGGGCGAGCGCTGCGGGCTCGTCGTGCAGCCCGGCCAGGTCTTCCAGGCGCCGGGTGGCGCGGGCATCCAATTGCTGGCCGAGGGCCAGTTCGTACAGTGCAAGGCGCAGGTCCATCGCTCCTCCTGAAGCTGGCGCGATGGTAGCGATGCACCGGTGCCTCTCTCTGGCGATGAACCCGCGGTGCCGCCGGGTGGCACCGGCCGGGGCGCATGGCGATACCGGTGCCGGTATCGCCGGCTAGTCGTTCTCTTCCAGGTTCGCCTTCACCCGCTGCAGCAGCACCACCAGCTGGCGCTGCTCCTCATGGCCGAAGCCGGACACCGCCCGCTCGTTCAGCTTGCGTGCCTGCTTCTGCAGCGTGCGCAGCACGGCCTGGCCGTCGGGCGTCAGCGTCAGCGTCACGCTGCGGCGGTCGGCCGCGTCGGCGGCGCCGTCCAGCAGCCCGCGCTCGCGCAGGCCCTTGATCAGCCGTGCCAGCTGCGCCTTGTCGCGCCCGCTGTGCTGCGCCAGCTCGCTCTGCGTCGCGCCCGGGTGCCGGCCGAAGTAGCCGAGCACCTTGCTCTCCATGTGGGTGATGTCGTGCGGCCCGTCGCGCAGCACCTGGTACTGCTGCGCGCGGTACTGGTGCATCACCGTGTGGATCAGCTCCAGCGCGTCGTCTTCCACGCGGGCTTTGCCCTGATGGTTGACATTGTCATCTTGTTTGCCCATGATGGGGGATATTGTCAACCATTTCGGAAGCACGCTCCATGACGACAGAAACATCCACGCGGCGCGTGCAGCGCGTCCAGCACGAGATCCGGCGGCGCGAGCTGCGCGTCGCGCGCGTCGAGACCCCGAGCCCCGGGTTCCGGCGCGTCGTGCTGCAGGGCGAGGCGCTGGCCGGCTTCGTCAGCGCGTCCTTCGACGACCACGTGAAGCTGATGATCGACACCGGCGCGGCCGAGCCGGTGCGCCGCGACTACACGCCGCGTCGCCACGATGCCGCGGCCGGCGAGCTGACGCTGGATTTCGCGCTGCACGACGAGGGCCCGGCCACCGACTGGGCGGCGCGCGTGCAGCCCGGCGACGCGCTGACGGTGGCCGGCCCGCGCGGCTCGTTCATCATCCCGCTCGACTACGACTGGCACCTGCTGGTCGGCGATGCGAGCGCCTTGCCGGCGATCGAGCGCCGGCTGGAAGAACTGCCGGCCACCGCGCGCGCGATCGTGCTGCTGCAGCTGGCGCCGGCCGACCGGCGCCCGCTGGCCAGCCGCGCCGACGTGCAGCTGCTGCACGTGGCCGACGACGACGCGCTGATCGCCGCGGCACGTGCGCTGCAGCTGCCGCCGGGCGAGGGCTATGCCTGGTGCGCCGGCGAAGCGTCGACGATGGCGACGCTGCGCCGCGTGCTGGTCGACGAGAAGGGCCATGACCGGCATGCGATCCGCGCGGCGGCGTACTGGAAGCGCGGCGCGATCGCCCACCACGAGAACCTCGATTCCTGAAAGGACTGCGATGTCATCCCGACTGTTGCCGCTCGACGAACACCTGATGGACTACGTGCTCGCGCATTCGATGCGCGAGCATCCTGCCCAGGCCGCGCTGCGCACCGCGACGCGCAAGCACCCGTACGCGACGATGCAGATCTCGCCCGAGCAGGGCCAGCTGATGGCCTTGCTGGTGAAGCTGCTGGGCGCCAGGCGCACGATCGAGATCGGCGTCTTCACCGGCTACAGCGCACTGACGGTGGCGCTGGCGCTGCCCGACGACGGCCGCCTGCTGGCCTGCGACATCAGCGACGAGTACACCCGCATCGGCAAGCCGTTCTGGCAGCAGGCGGGTGTCGCGCACAAGATCGACCTGCGGCTCGCGCCGGCGCTGGAGACGCTCGACGCCTGCCTCGCGGCCGGCGAGGCGGGGCAGTACGACTTTGCGTTCATCGATGCCGACAAGCGCGGCTATGACGCCTACTACGAGCGCTGCCTGCGGCTGCTGCGCAGCGGCGGGCTGATCGCGATCGACAACACGCTGTGGGGCGGTGCGGTGGCGCGGCCGGCGCCCGCGGGCGGCGACACCGAGGCGCTGCAGCAGCTCAACGACAAGCTGCACCGCGACGAGCGGGTCGACCTGTCGCTGCTGCCGGTCGGGGATGGGGTGACGCTCGCGCGCAAGCGCTGACGGGCCCCGGGGCCGCTCAGGGGGCGGACGCCGCAGTCGTCGCCGCGGGCCCGATGTGCTTGTCCAGGAAGGCGAGCAGCGTCTCGTAGACGCGGCGGCGGTCTTCCAGCTCGAAGCCATGGCCCGCGTCCTTGACGGCCATCCATTCGACCGGCTTGCCGGCATCCTTCAGGGCGTCGCGCATCTTCTCGCCATGCTCGATCGGCACCCGGCCGTCGCGTTCGCCGTGGACCAGCAGGACCGGCGCGCGAACGAGGTCGGCGTGCTTCAGCGGCGAGACCGCATCGAGGGCCTGCCGCTGCACCGACGGGTCGCCGATGCGCTTGCGGGTCAACGTCATCACGTCCTTGTTCTTGCGGAAGTCGGCATCCTTGACGAACAAGCTGATGTCGGTCACGCCGGCGACGCTGACACCGCAGCGGAAGAGATCGGGCGTCTTGACCAGGCCCCACAGTGCGGCATAGCCGCCGTAGGACGCGCCGTAGATGCAGATGCGCTTCGGATCGACGAGTTTCTGGTCGATCAGGTAGCGCACCCCGGCGCTGATGTCGTCCTGCATGCTGCGGCCCCATTGCTGGTAGCCGGCCTCCTCGAACTTGCGGCCGAAACCGCTCGAGCCGCGGAACTGGGGCTGGAAGACGGCGTAGCCGCGTTGGGCGAGCACCTGCACTTCTTCATCCCATCCCCAGAGGTCGCGCGTGACCGGGCCGCCGTGGATCAGCACGACCAGCGGCGGCAGCGCGGCCGGGTTGCCGTCGGCCGGTCGCGTGAAATAGGCGGGAATGCTCAGGCCGTCGGACGACGGGTAGCGCAGGGCCTGCATCGGCCGCATCGTCGCCGGGTCGGCTTCCGTGCGGAACTTCGCGACCTCGCGCAGCGTCATGTCCTGCGTGTCGAGCAGCATCCAGCGGCCCGGGTCGATGTCCGCAAACGACAGGATCAGCAGCTTGCCGTTCGACCTGCCGCTGACGATGTGATTGATGTGGCCCGGCAGCGCAGCATCGATGGCCTTCTGCAAGCCCGCCATGCGTGCGTCCAGCCAGACCTGGGTGGGCTTCAGCCCCGAGGTCGTGATGCGAAGCAGCTCCTGGTTGCCCTCGTCCGCGTCTTTTCCGGTGACCGAGGCGAGATCCTGCGTGTCGGCGCCCGCCAGCATCTCGAGATGGCGGCCGGTGGCCACGTCATGGCTGAACAGCGCCGTGGTGTCACGTCCCTCGCGGGAGAACACCAGCCGTGTCCGGCTTGCTGCCGAAGGCGATCGGCCACCAGCGTTGCTCGGTGATCCCGAATTCGGCGATCCGGCGGAATGCGGAGTTGCCATCGCCGCGGTACCAGTAGATGACCCGGGTGTTGTCCGACCAGATCGTGCGGTCCAGCGTGGCGACGAAACGCAGCACCCCTTGTTCGTCGAAGAGGTTCTGCAAGCGGTAGCCGTTCACCCCGTGATCGTCCGGGATCGACTTGCCCGTCACCGCATCGACGCGGGCGTAGCTGTAGGCGATGCGGCCTTTTCGCATCAGCACCACGTTGCGCAAGTCGCCGACATCCGGGACCCGCCCCATGAACCAGTCGCCGAGCGCCGAGACGCGCTTGCCCTCCAGGTCGACGGCCAGCGTCTCTTCGTGGCTGTAGTCGATGGCCAGCAACTCGTTGTTGATCCAGGCGGTGGACAGGATGATGTGCCAGGGGCTGACCTTCGCGCTCGACTCGTCGATCTTGCGGGCCGCGAGCGTGCCGGTGTCGATCACGAACACGGCGTTGTTGTCGCCCGTGTACCCCAGCGCGACGATGTGCTTGCCGTCCGGCGAGAGCTTCAGGTCATAGAAGCCGCGCGGGTTGGTCAGCTTGAGAATCAGCGGATCGGTGGACCCCGCCTTGTCGGCGGCCGAGGCCGCGCTTGCAAGCAAAGACAGCAGCAGCGCGCAGGCCGCGTTGAAAAGCCTCATGGCATGTGTTGGCTGCATCCGTGCAGCGCCCTCCCGGGGCCGCATTGTGCGACACGAAACCTGGCCTCAGCCCCACACCTCCTGCGCCGTCTCCACCACCAGCCGCAGCTTCGCCCGCTGCGCCTCCACCGCGATGTCGTTGCCGTGCACCGTGCTGCTGAAGCCGCATTGCGGCGACAGGCACAGCTGCTCCAGCGGCACGTACTTCGCGGCTTCGTCGATGCGCCGCTTCAGGTCGTCCTTCGACTCCAGCTCGCCCAGCTTGGTCGTCACCAGCCCCAGCACCACCGTCTTGCCCTTGGGCAGGAAGCGCAGCGGCCGGAAGTCGCCGCTGCGCGCATCGTCGTACTCCAGGAAGTAGGCGTCGACATGCATCTCCGACAGCAGCGCCTCGGCCACCGGCTCGTAGCCGCCCTGCGCCGCCCAGGTGCTCTTGAAGTTGCCGCGGCACAGGTGCACCGCCAGCGTCATGCCGGCCGGCTTCTGCGCCACCACGCGGTTGATGAAACCCGCATAGCGGTGCGGCAGCTCGTCCGGGTCGTCGCCGCGCTGGCGCGCTGCCTCGCGCATCTTGTCGTCGCACAGGTAGGCGAGGTTGGTGTCGTCCATCTGCACGTAGGTGGCACCCGCCGCGGCCAGCGAACGCAGCTCGTCGCCATAGGCATCGGCGACGTCCTGGTAGAACGGTTCCAGGTCCGGGTAGTGCTCGCGGCTGATGCCGGCCCGCCCGCCGCGGAAGTGCAGCATCGTCGGCGACGGGATCGTCACCTTCGGCGTGCGCCGCGTCTGCGACTTCAGGTACGCGAAGTCGGCGCGCTGGATGTCCTTCACATGCCGCACCTTGTCGATCACCCGCATCACCGGTGGCGCGAGCTCCTCGGTGCCGTCGGGCTTCTTCACCGTCACCGGGATGTCGGTCTTCACGCCGCCCAGCTGCTCCAGGAAATCGATGTGGAAGTAGGTGCGGCGGAACTCGCCGTCGGTGATGCTCTGCAGCCCCACGTCCTCCTGGAACTTGACGATCTCGGTGATCGCGCGGTCTTCCACCGCACGCAGTTCGGCCGCGCCGATCTGCTTCGTGCGAAAGCGCTCGCGCGCCTCCAGCAGGTATTTCGGCCGCAGGAAGCTCCCCACGTGATCCGCCCGGAAAGGGGCCCCATGACGCTCGCTCATGCCTGTCTCCTGATGAGGGTTCACCGCGATGCGCGGTGGCCGGAACTCTGCTCAAATGTTCTTATATAGAACATGAGTGCTGTATACGAACCTTGATGCTAGCATCCGGCCTCGGATTCGCTGCATCATCCCACCGCCTTCAAATCCCGGAGACAAACGCATGCACAAGCGCACCGTCCTGCGGCAGCTCGCCGCGGCGGGGCTGGCCTCGAGCCTGCCCCTGGCCTTCCACCGCAGCGCGCTGGCCCAGGCCAAGCCGTTCAAGATCGGCTTCATCCTCCCGATGACCGGCCAGTCGGCGTCCACCGGGCGGCAGATCGAGGCGGCTGCCCGGCTGTACCTGGCGCAGAACGGGGCGACGGTGGCGGGCCGCAAGATCGAGCTGATCATCAAGGACGATGCCGGCGTCGCCGATTCGACGCGGCGCATCGCGCAGGAGCTGGTGGTCAACGACAAGGTCGACGTGCTGGCCGGATTCGGGCTCACGCCCCTCGCCTTGGCCACCGCGCCGATCGCCACGCAGAGCAAGACGCCGATGGTGGTGACGGCCGCGGCCACGTCCATCGTCACCGAGCAGTCGCCGTACATCGTGCGCACCAGCTTCACGCTGCCGCAGGTGACGCTGGGCATCGCCGAATGGGCCGGCAAGAACAAGATCAAGAAGGCCGTCACGATGGTGGCCGACTACGCACCCGGCATCGATGCCGAGAAGACCTTCAAGGACCGCTTCCGGCTGAACGGCGGCGAGATCGTCGGCGAGATCCGCTCGCCGTTGCGCAACCCCGATTTCGCGCCCTTCCTGCAGAAGGTGCGCGATGCCGCCCCGGATGCGGTGTTCGTGTTCCTGCCGTCGGGGCAGGGCGCGGCCTTCATGAAGCAGTTCGCCGAGCGCGGGCTCGACAAGGCCGGCATCCGGCTGATCTGCACCGGCGACGTCACCGACGACGACCAGCTCAACGACATGGGCGACGTGGCGCTGGGCGTGGTCAGCTCGCACCACTACTCGGCCTCGCACCCGTCGGCGGCGAACAAGAAGTTCGTCGACGCCTTCCAGGCGGCCAACAAGTTCCGCCCCAACTTCATGGGCGTGGCCGGCTACGACGGCATGCGCGTGATCCTGAAGGCGCTCGAAGCCACCAAGGGTGCGGGCGGCGGCGATGCACTGCTGGCCGCCATGAAGGGCCAGGTGTTCGAGAGCCCGCGCGGCCCGGTGATGATCGACGCGCAGACGCGCGACATCGTGCAGGACGTCTACATCCGCAAGGTCGAGCGCGTGAACGGCCAGCTCTTCAACCAGGAGTTCGACGTGCAGAAGGCCGTGAAGGACCCGGGCAAGACCAAGTAATGCTCACGCTGCTGTTCGACGGCATCGCCTACGGCATGCTGCTGTTCGTGCTGGCCGTCGGGCTGGCGGTGACGCTGGGCCTGATGAACTTCGTCAACCTGGCGCACGGCGCGTTCGCGATGGCCGGCGGCTACGTCACCGTGCTGCTGATGAACCGGCTGGGCGTGCCCTTCCTGTGGACGCTGCCGGCCGCCTTCGTCCTCACCGCGCTGGCCGGCGCGCTGCTCGAGCGCACGCTGTACCGGCCGATGTACGCCAGGCCGCACCTCGACCAGGTGCTGTTCTCGATCGGGCTGGTGTTCATGGCGAGCACGGCGGTGGACTGGTTCATCGGGTCGCAGCAGCAGATGATCCAGGTGCCGCCGTACCTGCAGGGCCGGTTCGATTTCGCGGCGGTGGGCATCGGCAAGTACCGGCTCTTCATCATCGTGCTGTGCGCGCTGCTGACGATCGCGCTGCAGGCGGTGCTGACGCGCACCCGCTTCGGCAGCCGGCTGCGTGCCGCGGTCGACGACCCGCGCGTCGCGCAGGGCCTGGGCATCAACACCAGCCAGGTGTTCCTGCTGACCTTCGCGGTGGGTTCCGGACTGGCCGGGCTGGGCGGTGCGCTCGGTGCCGAGGTGCTGGGCCTGGACCCGGGCTTCCCGCTCAAGTTCATGATCTATTTCCTGATCGTCGTGTCGGTCGGCGGCACGACGACGATCACCGGCCCGCTGCTGGCCGCCTTGCTGCTGGGCATCGCCGACGTGATGGGCAAGTACTACGTGCCCAAGCTCGGCGCCTTCATCGTCTACACCTTGATGATCATCATCCTGACGCTGCGCCCGCAGGGGCTGTTCGGGCGGAGCGCCGCACGATGACCGTCCGCGAATCCCTGGCCGCCGCGTCGGCCTGGCGCTGGTGGGAGTTCGTGCTGGGCGGCCTGGCGCTTGCGTCCTGCCTGTTCGCCGGCGAGCATGCGCTGCTGCTCAACGAGATCGCGATCCTCGCGCTGTTCGCGATGTCGCTCGACCTGGTGCTGGGCTACGCCGGCGTGGTGTCGCTCGGCCATGCGGCCTTCTTCGGCTTCGGGGCCTACACCGCGGCGCTGTTCGCCAAGCACGTGATGCCGGATCCGCTGGTCGGGCTCGTCGTCGCGATCGCCGCGGCGGCGCTGCTCGGCGCCGTCAGCAGCGTGCTGATCCTGCGCGGCTCCGACCTGACGCGGCTGATGGTGACGCTGGGCGTCGCGTCGGTGCTGTACGAACTCGCCAACAAGCTGGATGGCCTGACGGGCGGCACCGACGGCCTGCAGGGCGTCGTGATGGGCCCGCTGCTCGGCCGCTTCGAGTTCGACCTGTACGGTCGCACCGCCTATGCCTACAGCCTGGCGGTGCTGGTGCTCGCGCTGCTGCTGGCGCGCCGCGTCGTGCATTCGCCGTTCGGCGTCTCGCTGAAGGCGCTGCGCGACAACCGGCTGCGCGCCACCAGCATCGGGCTGTCGGTGCATGCGCGGCTGGCCGCGGTCTATACCTTGGCGGCGGCGCTGGCCGGGGCGGCGGGCGCACTGCTGGCGCAGACCAGCGGCTTCGCGTCGCTCGACGTGCTGGACTTCCACCGCAGCGCCGACGTGCTGCTGGTGCTAGTGATCGGCGGTACCGGCTACCTGTATGGCGGCATCTTCGGCGCGATCGCGTTCAAGCTGCTGCACGACCTGGTCTCGGCCTGGACGCCGCAGTACTGGACCTTCTGGCTCGGCCTGTTCCTGGTGGTCTTGATGCTGGTCGGGCGCGACCGCCTGGTCAGGCCGTGGACCTGGCATCGGAGGCGCGCATGAGCCCGCCGGGCCACCCCAAGGGCGAATACCGCAGTGCGCAGCACGAAGGTACGCCAGTGAGCGTCGTGCTCGAGACCCGCGGCCTGGTGAAGCGCTTCGGCGGCCTGGCCGCCACCCACGACGTGTCGCTGGCGATCGAGACCGGCGCGCGCCATGCGCTGATCGGCCCGAACGGCGCCGGCAAGACCACGCTGATCAACCTGCTGACCGGCGTGCTGGCGCCGAGTGCCGGCACGATCTCGCTCGACGGGCAGGACATCACCCGCCTCGCGCCGCACCAGCGCGTGCGCCGCGGCCTGGTGCGCACCTTCCAGATCAACCAGCTGTGGGGCGAGCTGACGCCGCTGCAATCGCTGGCGCTGACGGTGTCGGCGCAACGCGGTGCGAGCGCGCGCTGGTGGCAGCCGCTGGGCCGCGATGCCGGCGTGGCCGACGCCTGCGAGGCCTTGCTGAAGCAGTTCCGGCTCGACGACGTGATGGACCGCAAGGTCGCGCTGCTCGCCTACGGCAAGCGCCGGCTGCTGGAGATCGCCACCGCCCTGGCCTGCAAGCCGCGCGTGCTGCTGCTCGACGAGCCGGTGGCCGGCGTGCCCGAGGGCGAGCGCCAGGAGATCTTCGACACCATCAACGCCTTGCCGGCCGACGTTTCCATCCTGCTGATCGAGCACGACATGGACCTGGTCTTCAACTTCGCGCGCCGCGTGTCGGTGCTGGTCAACGGCGCGCTGTTCGCCGATGGCGACGTGCAGGCGATCTCGAACGACCCGCGCGTGAAGGCGGTGTACCTGGGGCAGGGCGAGGCCGGCCATGCCTGAGCTGCTGCTGCGCGTGGAGGGATTGACATCCGGCTATGGCGAGGCCGTGGTGGTGCAGGGCGTCGACCTGGAACTGTCGGCCGGCCAGTCGCTCGCGCTGCTGGGGCGCAACGGCACGGGCAAGACGACGCTGATGAACACGCTGGTCGGCGTGACACGCCGGCATGCCGGGCGCATCGTGCTGGCCGGGCAGGACATCAGCGCGACGGCACCGTACCGGCGCGCCGCGGCCGGCATCGGCTGGGTGCCGCAGGAGCGCAACATCTTCAAGTCGCTGACGGTCGAGGAGAACCTGAGCGCCGTCGCCCGGCCCGGCCCGTGGAACGTGGCGCGTGCGTACGAGATGTTCCCGCGCCTGGCCGAGCGGCGCGGCAACCTGGGCAGCCAGCTGTCCGGCGGCGAGCAGCAGATGCTGGCGGTGGCGCGCGCGCTGGTGCTGAACCCGAAGCTGCTGCTGCTGGACGAGCCGCTGGAGGGGCTGGCGCCGATCATCGTCGAAGAGCTGCTGCGCTCGATCGCGCGCGTGGTGCGCGACGAGGGGCTGTCGGCCATCATCGTCGAGCAGAACCCGCGCATGATCCTGCCGATCACGCAGCAGGCGGTGGTGCTGGACCGGGGGGCGGTGGTGCACCGCGGCGACAGCGCGGCACTGCTGGCGGATCCGGGTCAGCTGGAGCGCTGGCTGGCCGTTTCGAGGCATTGAGGGACGATCCCCGGAGGCCGATCCGGGAATCGTCCAACTGAGCAATCCGCGTTGCGCTCGCAGAGAAGCTTGCCCCTACAGTCAGGCCGCTCGTCACCTGACCCGTCATGCGCAACCAGTCCGAACAGTCCTACCGCCGCCGCGTCAACCGCGTGGTCGCCCACGTCCATGCGAACCTGGCGTCCGACCTGGACAGCAGCGTGCTGGCCGACATTGCCGCGATGTCGCGCTTCCATTTCCACCGCGTGTTCTCGGCGATGACCGGCATGACGCCGGCGCACTACGTGCTGCGCATGCGGCTCGCAGCCGCGATCGAGGCCTTGCGAAGCGGCAGCGCGCCGATCGGCCAGATCGCGCTCGACTGCGGCTTCGACGGCGGCACCACGCTCGCGCGCGCGCTGCGCCGCGAGCACGGTGTGTCGCCGAGCGGCGCCCGCGAGGCGCTGCTGGACCCGCGCCTGTCGGCACAGGTGACGGCACCCTCCCCCCGCCCTCCCAGGAGAAAGACCATGCTTGCACCGACCCTGCGCGACCTGCCCGAACGCCAAGTGCTCTGCGCCACCGAGCGCGGCGCGATCGACAACGACATGAGCGCCGCGGCGCAGCGCGCCTTCGGCCGCCTGTTCCCCGCCCTGCACGCGCTGGGGTTGGACGAGCGCCAGACCGCTTGCCTCGCCATCTGCCCGGACGAGATCAAGGGCTTCGACGACCCGGACGCGCGCTTCATCGCGGCCGTCGCCTTCACCGGCCCGCCGCCCGACCTGGCGAGCGTCGACGACATCGACTGCCAGCTCATCCCCGCCGGCCGCTGGGCCGTGTTCCGCCACACCGGGCCGTACAACACGCTGTGGCAGACCTGGCGCGCGATCTACCGCGACTGGGTGCCGTCGGCCGCCGTCGAGCTGCGCGATGCGGCGCCCTTCGAGGACTACGTCAACGACCCCCGCGAGCTGCCGCCCGAGCAATTGATCACCGACATCCACGTGCCGATCCGCTGAGCGCGCTCACGCCTCGAGCGCGAGCCCGACGTAGTTCTCGGCCAGTGCGGTGGCGGCCGCCTCGGAGTGCAGCAGGTAGCCGATCTCGGCCTCCTGCACCTTCTGGCCGAACTCGCCGCCGTCCGGGAAGCGGTGCATCAGCGACGTGAACCACCACGAGAAGCGCACCGCGTTCCAGACGCGGCGCAGGCAGCGCTCCGAATAGCGGTCGATGCCGGTATCGCCGTGCCCCTGGTAGTGCTCGATCAGCCCCTGCGACAGGTACTGCACGTCGGAGGCGGCCAGGTTCAGGCCCTTCGCGCCGGTGGGCGGCACGATGTGCGCCGCATCGCCGGCCAAGAACAGCCGCCCGAAGCGCATCGGCTCGGCGACGAAGCTGCGCAGCGGCGCGATGCTCTTCTCGATGGACGGGCCGGTCACCATGCGCTCGGCCGCTTCGGGGTCGAGCCGGCGCCGCAGTTCGTCCCAGAAGGCCTGGTCGCTCCATTGCGCCGGCGTGTCGTCCAGCGGGCACTGGATGTAGTAGCGGCTGCGCGTCAGCGAGCGCATGCTGCACAGCGCGAAGCCGCGCTCGTGGTTCGAATAGATCAGCTCGTGCGAGACCGGCGGCGTCTCCGACAGCACGCCCAGCCAGCCGAACGGGTAGCTGCGCTCGAACACCTTCAGTGCCGGCGCCGGCACGCTGGCGCGGCTCACGCCGTGGAAGCCGTCGCAGCCGACGATGAAGTCGCATTGCAGTTCGTGCGCGATGCCGTGCTGGCGCCAGGTGACGCGCGGCGCGTTGCCGTCGAAGCCGTGCAGTTGCACCTCCTCGGCCTCGTAGACGGTGGTGGCACCGCAGGCGCTGCGCGCTTCCATCAGGTCGCGCGTCAGCTCGGTCTGGCCATAGACCATCACCTGGCGCCCGCCGGTCAGGCGGTGCAGGTCGATGCGCTGGCGCGTGTTGCGGAATCCGAGGGCGAAGCCGCCGTGCACCAGCCCCTGTGCATGCATGCGCTGGCCGACGCCGAGCTGGTCCATCAGGTCGACCGTGCCCTGTTCCAGCACGCCGGCGCGGATGCGGCCCAGCACGTACGAGGCGCTGCGCTGCTCGAGGATCACCGCGTCGACGCCGGCCTGGTGCAGCCGCTGGCCGAGCAGGAGGCCGGAGGGCCCGCCGCCGATGATCGCCACTTGCGTCCTCATGGGCGTCCTCACAGCACCGTGCGCAGGCTGGCCTGCGCATGCAGCAGCGCCGGCAGCGAGCCCTCGACCAGCTGGTCCATCGTCACGCGGGCCGCGTGCACGCTGACGTTCATCGCCGCGAGCACCTCGCCGCGGTAGTTCTTCAGCGGGACCGAGATGGTGCGCAGGCCGAGTTCCAGCTCCTGGTCGACGATGGCATAGCCCCGCGAGCGGGCGCGCGCGATCTCGATGCGCAGGCGCTCGGGCAGCGTCACGGTGTTGGGGGTCAGCGGTTCCAGCTTCTGGCGTGCGATCCACGCATCGACCTCGGCCTGCGGCAGCGCGCTCAGCAGCACGCGGCCGTTGGCGGTGCAGTACGCCGGCACGCGCGTGCCGGGCTGCAGCGTCGACGACACCACACGCCCGGCGCTGGTGGCGGCGATGCAGATCACGTCGTTGCCATCCAGCACGCCGGCCGACGAAGCTTCCTTCAGCGCGTAGGCCAGCTTGTGCAGCTCGGGCTGCACGATGCGCGGCAGCCGCGCCGAATGCATGTAGCTCTGGCCCATGCGCAGCACCTTGGGCGTCAGCGCGTACATCTTGCGATCGCTGGTGACGTAGCCCAGGTGTTCGAGCGTGATCAGGTAGCGGCGGGCGGCGGCGCGCGTCAGGCTGCAGCGCGCGGCGACCTCGCTGATGGTCAGGCGCGGGCGGTCCTGGTCGAAGGCCTCGATGACGGCCAGGCCTTTCTCGAGGCCGGCGATCAGGTCGCGCTTTTGCGGCGGGGCCTTGCCGTCTCCGCCCGGCACCGGCAGATCGATCTCCGGCCCGGTGTCGTCGGGCGTGTTGGGTTCGCGATCGTTCATCATCAACTGCCGACTCCGATGTGCGCCAATCGCCCAACTTGCGCGCTGCATCGACCGGATCGACCGTCGCAGGCTTGCGGGCCGGATCAATGTAGCCTACCTTCCGTCCGCAGAGTTCGAAATTCAAACGTGCGGGCGATTAGCGCACAAGAGGAGACCTGAATGCAGTTCGATGACGTGGAGCCGGGTGTCTGGCCGAGCGGGATCCATTCCCCGTATCTCTCCACCCGCAGCCGCGGGCCGCTGCAGCCGCCGGTGCGCGTGCGGGCACCGGTGCCGGCGAACCAGGGCGTGGCCTTCGTGCCATCGCTGGTCGGCGCGAAGGACCTGGACCTGACGCGCCAGGGGCAGGGGGCGCCGCTGGGCGAGAAGATCCTCGTCACCGGCCGCGTGGTGGACGAGGATGGCCGGCCGGTGCGGCGTTCGCTGCTGGAGGTGTGGCAGTGCAACTCGGCCGGGCGCTACTGGCACCAGAAGGACCAGCACGATGCGCCGCTCGACCCGAACTTCCATGGCCTCGGGAAGATGTTCACCGACGACGACGGCCGCTACCGCTTCGTGACGATCAAGCCGGGCCCGTACCCTTGGGGCAACCACGACAAGGCATGGCGGCCGGCGCACATCCATTTCTCGCTGTTCGGCAACGTGCTTGCGCAGCGGCTGGTGACGCAGATGTATTTCGCGAACGATCCGCTGTTCCGCCACGACCCCATCTACCAGAGCATTCCCGACCCGGCGGCGCGCGAGCGCCTGGCCGCGCACCTGAACATGGCGTACACCGACGGCGGAACGGCGCTGGGGTATGAATTCAACATCGTGCTGCGCGGCCGCGACGCGACGCCGATGGGCCTGTGAGCGAGGACGGCATGACGCACAAGATCACTTCGTCGCAGACCATCGGTCCGTTCCCGCACGAGGCCTGGCGCTGGGCCGAAACGCTGTCGCAGGCCGGCAGCACGGCCGCGCAGCGCGTGACGATCGCCGGCACGATGTTCGACGGCCAGGGCGTGCCGGTCAGCGATGGCTGGGTGGAGGCCTGGACGCCGGAGGCGGTCTCGGCCGAAGGGGAGCGGCCGATCCCGGGCTTTCGCCGCCATGCCACCGGCGAGGACGGCGGCTTCCGGCTCGAGCTGTCGCTGGCCGCGCGCCCGCGGCCGGGCGAACCGGTGGCCTGGATCACGCTGTTCGGGCGCGGCATCCTGAAGCACCAGTTCAGCGCGGTGTTCCTGGCCGACGCGCCGGGGCTCGCGACCTCGGACCTGCTGGACCAGTTGCCGGCGGCGCGGCGCGACACGCTGGTCGCGCAGCACCAGCCCGACGGCAGCTACCGCTGGGACATCCACCTGCAGGGCGAACGGGAAACGGTGTTCCTCGACTTCATGTAGCCCGGATGCCAATCCGGGGGGATGGGGCATGTGCGCCGGCGATCAGCGCATCCATCGCGACAGCCTGCGCGAGCGAATCGTCGAGCGTGATGTGCAGCGGCTCGTGGCCGAGCGCCGCCGCCTCGAAGTGCCGCACCATCAGCGCATAGGGGTCGCAGGGGGCGAAGCGCTCGACGTGATCGCCGATGCGCAGCACGGCCTCGACGTCCTTCCAGCCGAACGGGGTTTCGAGGCGCAGGATGCCGTCGCGCAGCAAGGCCTCGAACTGCGTGTGCGGCGGCAGCGAGAACGCGCAGTCGAAGTGGCCGGTGACCTCGCCGTGCTGCGTGTCGAAGCGCAGCACCGCGTGGGCCGCGTGGTCGACGCGACCGCCGGCGGCATCGGGCGGGGTCAGCCCGGCGCTGACGCAGACCACCGCCGGCTCGACGCCGGCCAGCAGGCGCATCAGGCTGAGCGGGTAGCAGCCCAGGTCGTACAGCGCGCCGCCGCCCAGGCGCTGGCTCCAGCGCACGTCGCTCGGGTCGTGCAGCGTGCAGGTGAAGTGGCTGCGCATCCACTTCAGCGGGCCCGAGGCCTCGTCGCGCACGATCGCGCGGGCGCGCGCCAGCTGCGGGTGGAAGCGGTGCATGAAGGCCTCCATCACCAGGCGCTTCGCGGCGATGCAGGCGTCCTGCATCTGCCGCACCTCGGCCGCGCTGAGCGCCAGCGGCTTCTCGCACAGCACGTGCTTGCCGGCGCGCAATGCGGCCAGCGTCAGCGGCAGGTGGGCGTGGTTGGGCAGCGCGATGTAGACGGCATCGATGTCGTCGCGCGCCAGCAGCGCTTCGTAGCCGAGGGCGTGCGGGATGCGGTGCGTGTCGGCGAAGATCGCGCCGCGCAGCGGATCGCTGCAGCCGACGGCGACGATCTCGCTGCCGGTGCTGCGGAACGCGGGGATCAGGGCCGAGGCGGCGATGCGGGCGGCGCCGATCAGGCCCCAGCGCAGGGTTGGATGAGGTGTCATGGCGGCGTGTGTTGCAGGGTCCATCGTGCCACCAGTTCCTGCTCGCGCGCGAGCGTCAGCTTGCCGTCGCGCCGCGGATCGTCGGCGGCCGGCAGCGGCTGCGCGAGGATGTCCGCCGCCGTGTCGGCCAGCGGCCTTGTCGAGAGCCCCGCCGCGCGCGCCCGCGCCACGCTGACGGCGAGAAAGCCCTGCGCGTCCGGTTCGCTGTCGGGGATCCACAGCGGCAACTCGCTCCACATGCGCACGCCCTCGGCGCGCAGGAAGGCGTCGTCGACGGCGCACGGCGTCGCGCATGCGTGGCCGGCGCGCCGGGCCGCGGCGAGGCACGCGTCGATCAAGCGCGGCCAGGTCAGCGGCCCGTCCACCGGCCCGGTCGCATTGAAATCGCCGCGCTGGCCGTCGGCCAGCAGCGCCAGCATCCACGCCGCCAGGTCGCGCACGTCGATCACCTGCAGCGGCGACGACGAACGCGGCACCAGCATCGTGCCGCCCGCGGCAGCCCGCCACGGCCAGTGGCTGAAGCGCCCGGTCGGGTCGCCGGGTCCGACGATCAGGCCCGGCCGGACGACCAGCGCGCGCTCGCCCCACGCGCCGCGCAAAGCCGCTTCGCAGGCCGCCTTCTGCGCGCCGTAGTGCGCGATGCTGCGGTCGTCGGGTGCGATGCCGTCGAAGGAGGCCAGTGCCGCGCCTTCGTCCTCGCCGACCCGCACCAGCGACGCGTAGGCCGAGATGCTGGAGACGAACAGGTACTGCCCCGCGTCCGCCAAGGCTTCGGCGCTGCGCCGCACGTCGCCGGGCAGGTAGCCGCTGGTGTCGACCACGGCGTCGAAGCGGCGCCCGCGCACGCTGCCGAGGTCCTGCTGCCGGTCGCCGGCCAGCACCTCGACGTCCGCCGGCCACGCGCTGCGTGCCAGGCCGCGGTTGAACACCGTCACCGCATGCCCGGCCGCGCGCGCCGCGTCGACGACGGCCGCGCCGAGGAAGACTCCGCCTCCCAGCACCAGCAGCCTCATATGGACACCGGCAAGGGCGACGGCGCCTTCACCTCTTCCATGCAGATCATCGAACGCACGTCGTCGACGCCCGGCACTTGCATCAACCGGTCGGTCAGGAACTGGCTCAGGCTCTTCAGGTCCTGCGCGACCACCTTCAACAGGTAGTCGCTGTCACCCGACACCGTGTGGCATTCGAGGATCTGCGGGAAGGCGCGGATGTCGGCCTCGACCTCGCGCACGCGGCCGAACTGGCCGCCGTCGATGTTCAGGCTGACGTAGGCCATCACGCCCAGCCCGAGCGCCTGCGGCTCGACCTGGGCCCGGTAGCCGCGGATCACGCCGCGCTCTTCCAGCGCGCGCACGCGCCGGAAGCACTGCGGCGCCGACAGGTGGACCTGCGCCGCCAACTCCACGTTGCTGGCGCGGCCATCCGCCTGCAACGCTTCCAGAATCTTGCGGTCCAGGCCATCGATGGATCCGATACTCATGATTTCATCCTGATGAATGCACGAATCGTGCTTCATTGGCGCGGAAGGTGCAAGTTTTGGAAAGCAAATTTCGCCGTCTCGTCCGTAGACTGTGAGTGGTCGCTCTACAGCCGGATCAGGAGAACACATGACCACCGCCGCCCGCGCAGCCGCCCTTCAAGCCCGCCACGCCTCGCCCATCGCGCTGGAGCAGCGGCATGGTGCCCACAACTACCACCCGTTGCCGGTGGTGCTGGTGCGCGGCGAGGGCGTGCACCTGTTCGACGAGCACGGCAAGCGCTACCTCGACATGATGTCCGCGTATTCGGCCGTCAGCTTCGGCCACAGTCACCCGGTGCTGGTGCAGGCCTTGACCGAGCAGGCGCAGAAGCTGGCCGTCACCAGCCGAGCCTTCCACACCGACCGGCTCGGTCCGTTCTTGCAAGCGCTGTGCCGCATCACCGGCATGGCGCGTGCGCTGCCGATGAACAGCGGTGCCGAGGCGGTCGAGACGGCGATCAAGGCGGCGCGCAAGTGGGCCTACAAGGTCAAGCGCGTGCCCGAGGGCCAGGCGCAGATCATCGTCGCCGAAGGCAACTTCGCCGGGCGCACGACCACCATCGTCGGCTTCTCGACCGAGGCGCAATACCGCGACGGCTTCGGCCCGTTCGCGCCCGGGTTCAGCACGGTGCCGTTCGGCGACGCGCGCGCGCTGGAGGCGGCGATCACGCCGAACACGGCGGCCTTCATCGTCGAGCCGATCCAGGGCGAGGCCGGCATCATCGTGCCGCCGGCCGGCTACCTGAAGGCGGTGCGCGAGATCTGCACGCGCCACAACGTGCTGATGATCTGCGACGAGGTGCAGACCGGCCTCGGCCGCACCGGCAGGACGCTCGCCTGCGAGCACGACGGCGTGCTGCCCGACGGCCTGATGCTGGGCAAGGCGCTCGGCGGCGGGCTGCTGCCGGTCAGCGCTTTCCTGGCGCGCGAGGACGTGATGGCGCAGTTCACGCCCGGCGACCACGGCAGCACCTTCGGCGGCAACCCGCTGGCGGCGGCGGTGGGCCTGGCGGCGCTGGACCTGTTGGAACGCGAGCAGCTGGCGCGGCGCGCGCAGGAGCAGGGCGAGTACCTGATGGCCCAGCTGTGGAAGCTGCGCCACCCGGCCATCGCCGACATCCGTGGCCGCGGGCTGTTGATCGGCGTGCAGATCGACCCGGCGTTCGCGAGCGCGCGCGAGGTCTGCGAGCGCTTGATGGACGAGGGCGTGCTGACCAAGGACACGCACCACACGGTGGTGCGACTGGCGCCGCCGCTGGTGATCGAGCGGGCGCAGATCGACGAGGCGGTGAATGCGTTGCGGCGCGTGCTGCAGGCGATCGACGCGAAGGCGGGCGCGCGCAGCGAAGCAGCGGCAGCGTAAGCTCGGGGCGATGGGTCTCATCGCCTCCTTTTCCAGATACAAGAGCCAGGCCTTTCGCTGGCAGCGTGGCCGCCAGGGCACGGGCTACGACAGGATGCTGCTGCTGACGGCGCGCTGGCCGCTCGGTTTCGACAGCTACCTGCTGCGCTACCCCGAAGGCTCGGAGATCCCGCCGCACACCGACCCGGTGCAGGCGCGGCGGCACTACCGGCTGAACATCGTCGTCAAGGCCTCGCCCTCCGGCGGCGAATTCATCTGCGCGACGCCGATCTTCGCGACGCGGCGCATCAAGCTGTTCAGGCCGGATGCGTGCGAGCACAGCGTCACGCGCGTGGTCGGCGGCAGCCGCTACGTCTTGTCGATCGGCTGGGTGTTGCCGGCCCGCTCGAACAGTTGAACGCCAGATAAGCCAGGCAAGAACCAGGCAGTTACCTGCGCTTACACGTTCGCCTCACGCAGCGCACAGTTTTTTGGCCGCTGCGTTGCGCAACTCACTTCATTTCCGCCGTGGGCGTGCCGACAAGTACGCATGTCCACCTTCAGCCTCCCCTCCGGGCGTGAGGCGGCGCCTCTGGCGCCGTCGGAAAGCGCCAAGCCCTCCCGCCTGGCGCCCAGCGCGTTCGCGTGCAGCGCGATGGGCTTGGCGGGCGGTATTGCCACCTGGGCCGCGAGCGGCTGGAACGGCTGGGCGCTGCTCGTCGGCGCTGGCCTGACCGTCGCCGGCGCGCTGTTCGACCGCCGCCAGGCCACGCTGCGCCGCCAGCAACGCGACGCCACCCGTGCCTACCTGGCCGGCACCGAGCGCCTCGGCCGCGAACTGCTGCCGGTGTGGGGCGGCCACATCGAAAGCTCGCGCGCACAGATGGAGACCGCGATCTCCGCGCTGGCCGAGCGCTTCGGCGGCATCGTCGACAAGCTCGACCAGGCCATGCGCGCCTCCAACCTCGCCGCCGGTTCGATGCAGGACGGCGACCAGGGCCTGGTCGCGGTGTTCGCGAACAGCAGCAAGGAACTCAACGGCGTGCTCGATTCGCTGCGCGCCGCGATGGCCAGCAACGGCGCGATGCACCAGGAGGTGCAAAGCCTGAGCCGCTTCGTCAGCGAACTGCAGCAGATGGCGGCCGAGGTGGCCACCATCGCCTCGCAGACCAACCTGCTCGCGATCAATGCCGCCATCGAGGCCGCCCACGCCGGCGAGACCGGCCGCGGCTTCTCGGTGCTGGCGCAAGAGGTGCGCAAGCTGTCGGCGATGTCCGGCGAGACCGGCCGGCGCATGGCCGAGAAGGTCTCGCTGATCGGCGATGCGATCGCCACCGCGCGCCGCAGCGCCGACGCCTCGGCCGAACGCGAGGCCGCCTCCATCGCCGCCTGCGAGACCACCATCAGCAGCGTGCTCGGCGGTTTCCACGAGGTCACCGACGCGCTGGTCGCATCGGCCGACGTGCTCAAGCGCGAGAGCGTCGGCATCCAGGGCGAGATCGGCGAGGCGCTGGTGCAGCTGCAGTTCCAGGACCGCGTCAGCCAGGTCATGTCGCACGTGCGGCAGAACATCGAGCAGGTGCCGACCCAGTTGGCGCGCGGCCTCGAAGCGTACGAACGCGACGGTGTGCTGCAGCCGGTCGACAGCGCCGCGCTGCTGGCCGAGCTCGAGAAGACCTATGCGATGGCCGACGAGCGCCAATTGCACAGCAGCCACAGCGGTGGTGCCGCCAAGGCGGCCGACGCCACCGAAGAGATCACCTTTTTCTGAAACAGGGCACGGGAGAAAACACATGGCCAAGAACATCCTGATCGTCGACGACTCCGCCTCGGTGCGGCAGGTGGTCGGCATCTCGCTCAAGCAGGCGGGCTACGACGTGATCGAAGGCGTGGACGGCAAGGACGCGCTGTCCAAGCTGACCGGCCAGAAGGTCCACCTGATCATCAGCGACGTCAACATGCCCAACATGGACGGCATCAGCATGGTCAAGGCGATCAAGCAGATGGCCGCCTACAAGTTCACGCCGATCGTGATGCTGACCACCGAGTCGCAGGACGCGAAGAAGCGCGAAGGCCAGGAAGCCGGCGCCAAGGCCTGGGTCGTCAAGCCCTTCAAGCCTGACCAGCTGCTGGGCGTGGTGCAGAAGCTCGTGCTGCCCTGAGGAGCCGGGCCATGAGCACCGCTGCCCCAGTTTCGCTGCACATCGAAGGCGAACTCACGATCTACCGTGCCGCCGAGCTGAAGGAGACGCTGCTCGCCGCCGTCGCGCAGCACCCGGTGGTCGAGGTCGACCTGTCGCAGGTCGCCGAATTCGACACCGCCGGCCTGCAGCTGCTGCTGCTCGCCAAGCGCGAAGCCGGCAACGCCGCGCGCGAGCTGCGCCTGGTCAACCACAGCCCCGCCGTGCTGGAGGTGCTGGAGCTGTTCGACCTGGCCGCCCACTTCGGCGATCCCCTGGTCATGCCGCAAGCGGCCTGACGCGACATCCCGGAAAGCACTGCCATGAACATGGACCAGGCCCTGCAGACCTTCTTCGCGGAAAGCCGCGAGCTGCTGGAAGACATGGAGGCCGCGCTGCTGCGCGTGGCCGAGGAAGCCGATCCGTCGGAAACCATCAACGCGATCTTCCGCGCGGCGCACACCATCAAGGGCTCGGCCGGCCTGTTCGGCCTCGACCCGGTGGTGGCGTTCACGCACGTGGTCGAGAGCGTGCTCGACGAGGTGCGCGATGGCCGCATCGCGATCGACGAGGCGATGATCGCACTGCTGCTCGCCTGCGGCGACCACATCGGCGCGCTGGTCGATGCGGCCGAGTCCGACCCGAGCCAGGCCGATGCGGCGCTGGTGGCGCGCGGCGAGCCGCTGCTGGAGCGCCTGCGTGCGCACCTGGAACCGGCTTCGCTGGCCGTCGCCACCACCGCCGAGCCGAGCTTCGAACGCATCGGCGGCGCATCGACCGATGCCGACCTGTGGCACATCTCGCTGCGCTTCGGCCGCGACGTGCTGCGCAACGGCATGGACCCGCTGTCCTTCATCCGCTTCCTCGGCACGCTGGGCCAGGTGGTGGGCATCGTGACGCTGGCCGACGCGCTGCCGCAAGCCGCGGCGATGGATCCGGAGTCCTGCTACCTCGGCTTCGAGATCGCATTCAAGAGCCAGGCCGACAAGGCGGCGATCGAAGGCGTGTTCGACTTCGTGCTCGACGACTGCACGCTGCGCATCGTGCCGCCGCACAGCCGCATCGGCGACTACATCGAGATCCTCAAGGCGCTGCCGGAGGAATCGTCGCGCCTGGGCGAGCTGCTGGTGCGCTGCGGCACCGTCACCGCGCACGAGCTGGAAGCGGCGCTGAACGTGCAGGCCCAGGTGTCGCCGGCGCCGCTGATCGGCGCGGTGCTGGTCGAGCAGGGCCGCGTGTCGCCGCCGGTGGTCGAGGCCGCGCTCGAGAAACAGAAGCGCGTCAAGGACGCGAAGACGCAGGAAAGCCAGTCGATCCGCGTCGACGCCGACAAGCTGGACCACCTGATCAACCTGGTCGGCGAGCTGATCATCGCGTCGGCCGGCGCCAACCTGATCGCGCGCAAGACGCGCAACAGCGAGCTGGCCGAATGCCATTCGGTGCTGTCGGGCCTGGTGGAGGAGGTGCGCGACAGCGCGCTGCAGCTGCGCATGGTGAAGATCGGCGCCACCTTCAGCCGCTTCCAGCGCGTCGTGCACGACGTGTCGCGCGAACTCGGCAAGGACATCGGCCTGGTCGTCAACGGCGAGGACACCGAACTCGACAAGACGGTGGTCGAGAAGATCGGCGATCCGCTGACGCACCTGGTGCGCAATGCGATCGACCACGGCATCGATTCGCCCGAGCTGCGCGCCGCGCGCGGCAAGCCGGCCAAGGGCACGGTGATGCTGAACGCCTTCCATGATTCCGGCAGCATCGTGATCGAGGTCAGCGACGACGGCGGGGGCCTGAACCGCGAGAAGATCCTCGCCAAGGCCGTCGAGCGCGGCCTGGTCGAGGCCGGCCGCACGCTGAGCGACGCCGAGATCTACGGCCTGATCTTCGAGCCCGGCTTCTCCACCGCCGAGAAGGTGACCAACCTGTCCGGCCGCGGCGTCGGCATGGACGTCGTCAAGCGCAACATCGTCGCGCTGCGCGGCAGCGTCGGCATCGCCAGCGTCCCCGGCGAAGGCACCACCGTCACGGTGCGGCTGCCGCTCACGCTGGCCATCATCAACGGCTTCCAGATCGGCGTCGGCAAGGCGGTGTTCGTCGTGCCGCTGGACATGGTCGACGAATGCGTCGAGTTCAGCGCCGAGGCCGGCCACGACTACACCGATCTGCGCGGCGAGGTGCTGCCCTTCATCCGGCTGCGCGAGCTGTTCGAGGTGAGCGGGCCGGTCGGCGCGCGCCAGAACATCGTGGTGGTCAAGCATGCCGGGCAGAAGTTCGGCCTGGTGGTCGACACCCTGCTCGGCGAGGCGCAGACCGTCATCAAGCCGCTGTCGAAGATGTTCGGCCAGGTCCGGGGCATCAGCGGTTCCAGCATCCTGGGCAGCGGCGACGTCGCGCTCATCCTCGACGTGCCCGCATTGATGCAGTCCGCAGGCGCCCCCCTTCCCGCGGTCTGACGCATTCAACGTTTTCTGGGAGCTCCACCATGTTTTCCAACTTCAAGATCGGCGTGCGTCTCATCGCAGGCTTCATGCTCGTCGCGTCGATCAGCGCGGTCATCGGCTTCATCGGCATCACCAACACCAGCCAGATGAACGACCTGGCGGACAACATGTACAGCAAGGAGCTGATGGGGCTGTCGTACATCAAGGAAGCCAACATCAACCTGATCTACATCGGCCGCGCGCGCTCCAACTTCCTGCTGGCCACCTCGCAGGCCGAGCGCGACAAGCACCTGGCGTCGATCAACAAGAGCAGCGCCTCGCTGAAGGACTACATCGAGAAGGCGCGGCCGCTGTTCGTCTCCGACCGGGCGAAGGAGATCTTCACCGCGTTCAACGCGCTGTCCGAGGACTACCAGCGCGAGATGCAGCGCGCGCTGTCGCTCGCGTCGGCGAAGAAGTTTGCCGAGCGCGACGAGGTGCTGGCGCAGTCGCTCGAATCGGTGCGCGGCAAGGCCGACAAGCTCGACGAGATGCTGGACGAGCTGATCGCGCAGAAGGAAGCGCGCGCCAAGGCCGCGGCCGACCACACCGAGAACCTGTACCGCAGCAGCCGCACCGTGATGATCGGCGCGATCGCCGGCGGCGTGGTGCTGGGATTGCTGCTCGGCTTCTTCATCAGCCGCAGCGTCAGCAAGCCGCTGGGCCGTGCCGTCGACGCCGCGAACCGCCTGGCCGAGGGCGACCTGACGGTGCAGATCGAGGCCACCGGCCGCGACGAGACCGGCCAGCTGCTGCAGGCGATGAAGCACATGGTGGCCAAGCTGTCGCAGGTGGTGACCGAGGTGAACAGCGGTGCCGAGGCGCTGGCGGGGGCATCGGAAGAGGTGAGCGCGACGGCGCAGTCGCTGTCGCAGGCGTCGAGCGAGCAGGCGGCCGGGGTCGAGGAGACGAGCGCGTCGATCGAGCAGATGACGGCGTCGATCTCGCAGAACACCGAGAACGCGAAGG
>Ga0102590_1000723_pt1 | contig 63652 bp, 60 predicted proteins | sample AraplaMF_Col_mMF_FD_76859 | JGI IMG/M metagenome (GOLD analysis project Ga0102590, IMG submission 76859) | Arabidopsis root microbial communities from the University of North Carolina, USA - plate scrape MF_Col_mMF | ecosystem: Host-associated > Plants > Roots > Endosphere | place: USA...
ACCGCCGTCGGAAACCCGGGCTCGTACATCCCGCTCGGCCCGACCTACGCGGCGCTCGGGGCGGCGCAACGCGACGTGAATTGCGCGGCCATTTCGGGGACCATCGGGGGCTTTGCCGGCTTCAGCGGCGCGACGCCCGTCTGCTACGCGCGCAGCACCCAGTTCGACAACCTGGTTGAGCGCGAGAACCGCTATCAGGTCTTCGCCTCGGTCGACTACGACCTCACCGACAAGGTGAAGGCCTACGGCGAGGTGCTCTACGCCAGGACCAAGGTGCCTGGGCGGGTCACAACGCCGTCGCAGTCGCTCAGCCAGGCCCCCACGGTCGATCCCACCGGGATTCCGGCGCTGGCGGGCCGCTTGTTCGTGCCGGCGTCCAACCCGGGCTACGCCTCCTACGTGGCCGCCAATCCGGGCATCTTCCCTGCCACCGCGATCGGCGCGCAGCTCGTCTCATACCGCCCGCTGTTCCAGGGCGGCAATCCGCTGTTCGACGGCACGGGCGGCGGCAAGGACGCGCGCGACTACGAGGCTTTCCGCGTCTCCGGCGGCTTCAAAGGCGACCTGTTCGAGGGCGTCGGATTCGACGTCAACGTCACCTACTCGGAAGACCACGCGGAGCGGACGCAGTTCGACGTGCTGGTGAACCGACTTCAGCTCGCCCTGCTCGGGCTGGGCGGCGCGGGCTGCGATCAGGCGCCCGCCACGCCCGGGATCCAGGGAACGCCCGGCGTCGGTGGCTGCCAGTACTTCAACCCCTTCTCGACCGCGGTCGCCCGCAACTCGGCGACCGGGGGCGTGAACCCGCAGTTCAACAGCTCGGTGGCCAACAGCGCCGATCTCGTCCGCTGGTTCTACCAAAGCACGACGCGCGAGGCCGAAAGCCGGCTTTTGGTGGCCGACGTGGTGCTGAACGGCGCCCTGCCCTGGAAACTGCCCGGCGGCGACATCGGGTGGGCCTTCGGCGGCCAGTTCCGGCGCGACAGCTACATCACGCACGAGGGCGACCTCTACAATCCCGACGTCACGCCTTGCCTGGCGACGCCCGACTTCTTCGTGCGCAACTGCGCCTCCGCCACAGGCCCGTTCGGCTTCGTGGGCGGCGCGCGCGACGTCGACCTTTCAGGGAACGTCTACGCGCTCTTCGGCGAGCTCAGCCTGCCGATCACCGACGACCTCAACATGCAGGTGGCCGCGCGCTACGAGGACTACGGCGGCGGGGTCGGCTCGACCTTCGATCCCAAGGTGGCGCTGAAGTGGCAAGCCACGAACTGGTTCGGCCTGCGCGGCTCGATCGGAACCACGTTCCGGGGTCCTCCTCTCACCGCGCGCGACACCAACCCGCAGACCTCGTTGCAGCAGGTCCGCGGGATCTTCCGTACGGTCGATACCTATGGCGATCCAAACCTGCAGCCGGAGTCGGCCGTGGCCTACAACGTCGGCGCGCTGGTCGAGACCGGCGGCTTTCATGCTTCGGTCGACTATTGGGGCTTCGACTTCGACAACCCCGTCGTCAGCGAACCGATCGGGGCGCTGGCCTCGGCCCTCTATCCCACGGCGACCACGAACCGCTGCCAGGTCGCGGCCTATGCGGCGATCCGTGCGCGCTTCACCTTCAACGACCTGAACGGCAACGGGACCGACGACGACTGCGCGGCGGCCAACATCGCCCGCGTCCGGACCGGGGTCATCAACGCCTCGCCGGTGAAGACCTCGGGCCTCGACTTCTCGGTCAGCTACACCTGGCCTGAGCTCCTGGGCGGCCGCGTCGCCATCGGCGCCGACGCCACCTGGGTGCTCAAGTACAAGATCGACGCAATCTCGATCGAAGGCATCGAGGTCTCGCCCGCGTTCGAGGCCGTGGGCAAGCTCAATTACCAGACCACGGCGCCGCCGATGCCCGAGTGGCGCGGCACGGCCTATGCCGAATGGAGTTCGGGCCCGCACAACCTGCGTTGGACGATGCGTTACATCGACAGCTACGAGGACCAGCGCACCGACATCTACGCCGCCAGCGTCAACAACAGCGCCACGCCCGGCCAGGCCGTCGCCCTGCCGCAGGGCAAGAAGATCGGACGCTTCGTCACCCACGACGTGACCTACCGCACGCAGCTGCCGTGGGACGTCACCGCGCTCGTGACCGTCGAGAACGTCTTCGACGAAGAGCCGCCCTTCGTGCGCTTGAACCTCAGCTACGACCCCTTCACCGCCAATCCGCTGGGACGGACCGTGAAGGTCGGCTTGCGCAAGCGGTTCTGAGCGCGTGACCAGCTCCTCCACGGGTCCCGCGTATCGTCCGCGCCGCAGCGCGCTCTACATGCCCGCCTCCAATGCGAGGGCCATCGAGAAGGCCGCGACGCTGCCCGCCGACGTGATCATCCTCGACCTTGAGGACGCCGTCGCGCCGGAGGGCAAGGACGACGCGCGGCGACGCGCGGCCGAGGCGGTGCGCGCCCGCCCCTTCGGGTCCCGCGAGGTCGTGATCCGCGTCAACGCGCTCGACACGCCCTGGGGAGCGGACGATTTGGCGGCGGCCGTTGCGTGCGAGCCCGACGGCATCCTGGCGCCGAAAATTTCGTCTCCGGCGGACGTGCTGGCCTACGCCGCGGCCATGGAGGGCCGAGCCGCCAAACTCTGGCTCATGGTCGAGACTTGCGGCGCGCTGTTTGAGCTCGACCAGATCGCCCGGGCCGCGCCCGGCCGGCTCGCCACGCTCGTGATGGGGACCAACGACCTCGCCAAGGAGATGCGGTGCGCGCCACGGGCCGACCGGCGTCCGCTCTGGGGCGCGCTCGCCTCGACGGTCGCCGCGGCGCGGGCCAATCGTCTCGCCGTCCTGGACGGCGTCTCGAACGCCCTGGAGGACGGCGAGGATCTCCGCGAAGCCTGCGCGCAGGGTGTCGAATTCGGGTTCGACGGCAAGACGCTGATCCATCCGGCACAGATCGCTGCAGCCAATGCCGCCTTTTCTCCCTCACCGGACGCCCTCGCCTGGGCCCGGCTCGTCGTCGCGGCGTTCGATGACCCGCAGAACGCCGGCAAGGGCGCGATCCGGCTTGAGGGCAAGATGGTCGAGCGACTTCACCTCGAGGACGCTCGCCAGCTCATCGCGATATCGGAGACGATCAGGTCGCAGGCGTTTTGAGGCGGCCGCCACTCCGAGACGGGTCGAAGACCATCACGGACGCACAGGCATGATATCGGCGCGACGGGCCTGACAGCGCGCCAGACGGTTCGAGGCTATTTCAAGCTGGTGAGGCTGGCATGGACACTGGCTTCACGGACATGGTCTGGGCGCTGCGGTTTCCGATCGCACGCGCGGCGCTCACCTGGGATGGCGTGGCGTCTGGTTGTTTCCCCGACGAGGACGCCGTCGGCGGCTTGCGCACACACCCGCGAGCCGCCGATCTTCATAGCGTTCCTGGCGTCTGCCATAGGCGCGATCGTCGCCGCCGATGACCTGGCAGTCTGGGCTGCTCGACGTGGCGGGACCGCGACTCCAGAGTACCCCTGTCGACGCGTGGGACGGGCGGCCCTACGGCTTCGGCCGGATCGTCTCGAGGTAGGCCGTGCAACTCGCCTCGACCCGCTGTTGAAGATCCTTCAGCCGCCCCACCAGCCACGCCAGTTGCTCCGGCGTGATCTCGTAGTGCTTTGAGAACCGCGCCTCCACGTAGGCCCGCTTCAGCAATTCCCAGCAGCGGCGCTCGAAGCGCTGCGCGCGCGGCCATGCGGGGATCAGTTCGGGCGCAACGCGCTCGGCCTGACCGCGCAGGAAGTTCAGGTTGTGCGACTTGGTCGAGTAGAGCGTCTCGGTCAGCAGGGCGCAGTGATAGAAGCGCTCGGCAGCCTGGTGAAACTGGAAGGCGGCTTCATTCCATCCCTCCTCTTTCACCATCAACTCTCCGGCCAAGATGAACCGCCCCGCACTCGGAAACCATTTGTCGTAGTTCGCCTGCGCTTCCGCGAACGCCTCCTCGACCGATAATTTGGCCGGCCGCGCGAGCGGATGATCCTCCACTTCGTAGAGGGCGACGCCTTCTTTCAGGATCTCGGTGAAGAAGGGCCGGCCGAGGGTGAGTTGGCGGTTAACGTCTTCGAGCGAATGGACGATGAACTGCGCCGGCGCCGACAACGTGTGCGCGATGTCGAAGGCTTGCTCGAGGCGAGCTTCGGCGTCGGCCCAATATTCGGTGACGTCGGTGAAATCCTCGTGGTTCACGACGATCAACAGATCGTAGTCCGACTTGTAGCCGCCTACCGGGTCATCGACCCAATCGGTTCGCGCGTAGCTTCCGAACAGGATCACCTTGAGGATGCGGCCCTGGCCGCGTGCCGACGATTTGCGCCGCGTCGCCTCCTCGAACTCGGCGAACAGCACCTCGAGCACGCGCGCGAGCTCCTGGCGCTTCCGTTCCGGAAGATGGTCGAGGCTGGTCTTCATCTAGGGCTTCGCGCCGTGGGCGGAATTGATTCGGATGATTCTATGCTGGGTTGCTTTAGGGCGCGAACGCGGTGTCGAGGCACTTGCCGTCGGAGGCGTCGGTAGGGAGCTCGCGCTTTGGTTCACCCCTCCTTTCCCGCTAGCTTGGTGCCCTCGTCCAAGGTGCAGTTCTGACTCAACACGGACCTTTGGACTGTCCGTTGCTGGGAAGGGCGAGGCGCTGCGCCAGCCCCCCGACGCCAGCCTCACTATGGTCTGATCCGCGTTCCGCTGACGCTGGTAGCCGTCGCGCGCAGAGAAATTGAGCGTGGCCGTTGCTTAATGCAAAAATTTGGAGCAAAAATCAGGTCTGACGCACAGCGGGCGGGAGCTGATTCGATGGACGACGACCTGAAGAGCCACCTGATGACGCACCTGTCTCGGGATCTCCTGATCGATCTCTACGACATGGCCGGCGCCCAGGCGCTCAAGGCTTTCGAAGGGGTTCGCGACCATTTCGGCCTCGACGAGAAGCGAGCGCGCGAGTTGGTGGGCCAGGCGCGCTTCCGCATGCTCGAAAAGGGCTTCGTCGACGTCTGTCAGCTTCATGGTGGTCAGCTTCTGCCCGATGGCATGATCCCGGGCAGGGGGGTGCGGGCCTTCCAGCCGTTCATGCGATTCGGCGGGGAGTCGCCAGGCGTCGTCTTGGGCATCGCCTCGATGCCCATGGCCAAGGACATCCCGAGCAAGAACCAGTCGCGGTCCGCTGGCGTCCTGCTGAACGATTTTCTGACGCCTCGGCTCGACCTCGGCGACGTCACCGCCAAGCCTGGCGACACCTTCGTCCTCTTCCTGTTCGCCCGCGACCGCGGCCGTCCGGGAATGATCGAGGAAGTGGCCGTCGGCGTCATCGACGCCGAGTACAAGGCCTACCTGCTGTACGAGCCGGTCGACAGCTTCCTGGCGGGTTATGCACCGACTCCCGTGCCCGAACCGGCGGCCGAGGACCCCGGCACCGATAGCGCGCCGCTGGTGCGCCTTCGCCCCGGCCGTAAGGCGTTCAAGCCGCCCGAAACCTTGGAGCAGGACAAGACTGACGAAAGCGCCGGCGACGGCACCTAGTATTTGCCGGGGGGCGCCCCTGGTCCTGACCGACCCGGGGCAGTAGGGAACGAGGCCATGCGCGTAGGCACACCTGGGTTCGTCCCTGGCCGACTCTCGGAGGCCAGGGACGCTAGACGGATTCCGAGTATGTCCGCCCTGGCGCGACAGCTGGGGATCAATCCGAGCACAGTTTCACGTTGGGAAGACGGCAGCGCCGCACCCGACCTCGATGTCCTGCAACGGCTCGCCAGTGAGTTGCGGGTCCGTCAGGAATTCTTCCTGCGGCCGACGTTCGAAGCCGCGCAGCCGGTGTTCTTCCGGTCCCTGGCAAGCACTTTGTCCCGCGACCTGAGTTATCAGCGGGCCCAGATGCGCTGGCTGCAGGAGATCAGCAGCACGCTCGAGCACTACGTCGATCTGCCGACCCTCGACGTTCCCGATGTTCTGGAGGGCGCCACCTACCGACAGCTGCGCGACGAGGACGTCGAAGGCATCGCCCTACGCCTGAGGCAGCATTGGCGAATGGGCGAGGGACCCTGCGCCGACGTGGTCGGCGTCCTGGAGCGCGTCGGCTTCGTCGTCGGCAGCATCGAAATGGGCACGGCCAAACTCGACGGGCTCTGCAGCTGGTCGCCCATCGATGGGCGCCCGCATATCCTCCTCGCCAACGACAAGATGTCGTTCCCTCGACGTCAGATGGACGCGGCCCACGAAATGGCCCACGCCCTGCTCCACCGCAGCGTCACCAAGGAGGAGTTCGCGCGGGACCTGAAATTCATCGAGACTCAGGCGTTCCGCCTGGCCAGCGCCTTCCTCATGCCGTCGACCAGCTATCCGATTGAGGTCCGCAGCCCCTCGCTCGCCAGCCTGCTGACCCTGAAAGAGCGGTGGCGGGTATCAATCAAAGCCCAGATCCGCCGGCTCGCCGACCTCGAAGTCATCCCGCCTGAATTCGCGACGCACCTCTACAAGCTCTATTCCGCCAAGGGATGGTCACGCGAGGAGCCGTTGGACCGTCAGTGGGAGCCTAGCGAGCCCCGTGTCCTAAGGGACGCATTGCAATTGATCGTCGACGAGGGCGTGCGAACCAAGGCCGACCTTCTAGCCGTCGAATTCACGATCACCGCCGGCGACGTCGAGAACCTCTGCGGGCTTCCGAACGGCTGGTTCAGCCGTGACGCGGCCGAAGTGGTGCGGCTGAAGGCCCCGGCCGACCGCGCACCGTCCGTCGGTAAGGGTTCGGTCATTCCGTTCCGCAAGCGCTAGAACAGACCTGCGAATGCGTCGTGTTTGCATCGAAGTAGCGGGTTAAGGACCGTGGTCTTGGGCGCTGATACAGAATTCGCAGGCCTTCGCGACCGTCTGCTTCGCTTGCTGGCTTCGGGTCCGCGCGATAGCGTCGGACCCGACGTCCTTGGGTTCGATATCGACCAGCCCTCTCAGGCCGACAGCCAAGGGTACGTCGTCTTCGAGCGCGCCATGATCTGGCTGAGGGATGAGGGGCTCATCCGATACGGGCAAACCGTCCACGGCACGGTCGACGATCCCTGGTTCTACGATGTCGTCCCGACGGCCAAGGGGGAAGCCGCCGTCCGCGCCCCGACCCAGCCTGCGGCCGACGTGATCAAACCGACGGACATGCGGCTTCTGGCCAAGGCTCTGAGTTTCGAGACCGGCTACGTGATGGACTTCAGCGACAGGACCTTCGGGGAATTCTTCCGGGACGAGGTCGGCGTCGATATCGACGATGAGCGGTACTCAGAAGGCGGCGGCTCAAAGGGCAAGCGCCTCCGCTTCTTCCTCCAGAAAGAATCTCCGGCGCGGGTGGGCCGGGCGCTCCGGGCGCTATGGACCTACCGCTGCGATCTCCCCGATCACAGGCTGCCGACGGCCGACGACGAGGCTATCAAGCGGCGATACTTCGAGATCATCGAGCGGGTGGAAAGGTCCGTAGACAGGCCGAGGACCGACGTCATCGAGCGCTTCGCCGCCGACGTGACGCTCGATGAGCTGGTCGCCTCGATCCAACGGGACATCGATGCGGGCAAGCCGCAGGCGGCGCTGGACCGGCTGCACACCTACTGCATGAAGAAGTTCGCCCACCTCCTGCGAGCGAACGGCCTCGACGTGAACGACAACGACACCTTGAACGGGCGCGTGGGTCGGCTGTTCAATCCGCTCCGCAGGGCCGGGAAGGTGTCGCCCATGTCGGACAAGATCATGAAGGGGTCGGTCGAGACCTTCGAAGCGTTCAACAAGGTCCGCAACGACGCATCCTTCGCGCATGATAACGAAATCCTCTCGCCGGCGGAGGCGCACTTCATCTTTGACGGCGTGGTGAACCTGCTGCGCTTTGTGAAGGCCCTGGAGGCGGAGCACTTCGGCGCCTGATGCAGAGCGGACCGCCGACGGCGTGCGCGACAGTCTTGAAGGTCCGATAGCGGGGTGGAAGCCAAAGTCTGCAACTGGCGCGAACTCGACCGCGGAGGCGAGGGTCGACGTCAATGGCGCCGGGTCGGGTCTGTCGCGATGAGTGGCCTCAAGGGCCGAAGGGCGTCAGAATACGGGCAGCGCCGCCGGCTGCGCCAGGTTCGCGCGGCCGCGAAAGTACTCGTCCTCGCAGCGGATTTCGAACTGGGTGGCGGTTGTCGACACGGTGAAGGGAAGGATCGCTGCGCGGCTCCAGGTCCCCAGCGATCGGAGGTTCTCACCTGCAGTGAACTCAGCCGCCTCAGTCATGCGGGCGAACACGACTTGCAGAGCCGCCTGCGCACGGCGGATATCCTGCAGTCGCTCTTCGACCTGACGGGGCGCGAGTTGGGTCGACCATTCCCGGCGGTCGGCCGCGCCTGCACGCGCAAGTAGCTCCGACCACGCCTTCTGTCCTTCGCGGAGCTTGGCGACCAGCGCCCACGAGCCGCGCAGCACGCTGGAACCACGTACGGACACACTCGCGCTCTTGAGCTGACGTGAGACGGAGCGCCGAAACTTTGGCGCCGCCTTTGCCAAGTCCGCGTGCAGCCTCTCCGCGAGCTCGGCGCCCGCAACGTGCTGGGCACACCAAGCAAGCTGCGTGTCCGCATTTATAAGCGCTTGAGTAAGCCGTTGGGCATTGAGCGCCTCCTGCTGCGTCCGCCGCAGGAGGTTGAGCGCCACGTCTAGGCTGTTGTTGAAGTGCGTGTTGTAGCACTTCGGGCCGATAGCATAGAGCCGCTCGCTGGCGGCGCTCCAGATCAGAGTGCCGCCATGGAGCCACTTCGATCTGCCTTCGTTGCAGATCCAACAGGGAGCCATATCGCGCTCTGGCCTACGCGCCTGGGGAATCTCGATGTCCGTCCAAAGCGCCACGACCTCGCCCTCCGCTGGAGGGCGCGCATTCGTAATATCCGGGTAAGTCTCAGGCTGTCCTGTCTCTCGCACATGCCGCTTGAAGTCGTCGACCAGATGGTGCGGGGCGGTGGCGAATCGCGTCACGATTCCAAGATAGCATTGGTTGCTCAAGCAACAGATGGCCCGCCGGAATCGACTGTACGCCTGTTTGCGCACCTTGGGACAGAAGTTGCGCATGCTCGCCGGCGCCCGACCCGGTGGCAGCTTGGCCGGATGTCAGATAGGCCGGCTCGCGCTCAAGATGCCGATGGTGCCGCCGGAGCTGACCCCGTTTACGGCTCGAAGTCGCCCGCACCGTTCGAAGGTGGCTCGGCAACCACATCGGGTTCCTCGCGCGGGAAAACGTCGGCCCGCTTCTCCTCCTCGCCTGTGGCGCTGCGAGGAAAGTGACCAATCCCGGTGACTTTGGAATAGTGATAGCGGCGGAATGGGGGACGGCCACCCTCGAAGGCCATCGTGTAGACGTGTGGCCCCGCAAACCGGTCGTCCCCCTCGCCATCGATGTCGAGGATGTGCTCGTAAGGCAGCACGAGGTGTACTTCGAGCCACGCCTTGTTCGCTTCTGGCAACCCTTCCCAAATCGAACTAGCGACGCTCCGTAGTCGCTCGCGTTTGTCGGTGCCGACGGCCCACGGGTCCTCATACCGCGAAAGCTCGGCGTCGTTTGCCCACGCCGCGCAGTCCCAATGCTCACCGTCATCGTCGATGAAGGCCAAATGGCGCCTGTGAACCAAGTGCACGCCGTCGTGGTGGCACCCTTCGACGCGCATCACACGCCAACTGCCCCGCTCGATCCGAGGCAATTCAGCGTTCTGGTCCAGCCACGGGTAGCGGTCGTCAGACGCGTCACGAACGAGCACTGGCTGAAACCCGTGGAGGAGCTTCGTCGCCTTGCGCTTCATTGCGAGGCGCGCGCGCACGTCGGTCTTTAGGCTGCGGCGACGGGCCTGGAGGGAGATGCCGAAGTAGGCGAACAACAGGTGGTCATTTTTCGGCTGGAAGAGTTGATCCTCAATCTCTGCCTTACCCCACAGGTGCGCCTCGGCGACCCCCATCTCCCGCGCCTTGGTACGGAAGTCGTCACGTGCCTTCTTTGAGAAATCACAGGCCGCAGCCACGATGATCCCGTGAAGCTGAGCAGCTTCTTGTATCGGGATCGCATCGAGATAACCGACCAACTTCGTCGGCCCGATGGCCTTTTCGCGCTTGCACTGGACCAGCCAAAGGCGGTCAGGCGTGTCCGGCCTCTCGTCGGCGCCCTCGGGATCATCCTCAAGCTCGGTGACTGGCGCTTGGCCGACCATCTCATAGCCGCGAGCGTCGAAGCCATCGTCGCTGCCGGCGCGCCCCGTCGCCTCAAGCATCCTCCAGGAACGAAAATCGTAGACCAGCTGTCGCACTAGGTCTTCGAAGCGGCGAGGCTCGAGATCTTCGTGGTGAAGCGGGCCGAGCGTCTTCGTTGTAACTGGCGGCACGGGAGAATCGCCTTTGGTTTACCGAGGCGGAACCATAGCCCACTCGGCCCATCCCCCCGCGTTCCAGAGCGCGTCAAGCGCAGGCTTTATAGCCGCTCGATAGTCGGCGGGCGCGCCAAAGTCCTGCACTACGCACGTCGGCAACAGGAGGTCATCACGGTGAAGCGGCGGTGGCGGCTCCCAAAACCCATCTGCACTTCGGTTACAGGCGACCAGCGCCCCGCCGACATGTTGGAGCGAGATCATAATGAAGAAGGGCGGCGCGATCTCTGCGCCGTCCAAGGCTGCCAAATAGTCTGGAATGGACTTGAAGAGCTGGTCTTGGAGTACGGGACCAACCACCACGGACTTGCCCTGGTGCGTGCCCATAATGCCAACCTTCGTAGCTTCGATTTTACCGTCTCGGAACAGCTGCGTGTATCCGTGGCTTGGGTCACCGCCGCGTATATTTGCGAAGCCGTCTGGATTGAAGCGGGGGCCAAAGCCCTCAGAAGCGATAGGGCGCAGCAGCCCGTTGTTTTCGTACGCCCACTGGAGGTTAGCTGCTGCCGGCATTCCGAGCGCGGACATAGGCACGATATTCACCACGAGCCGGTCGCTGGACGTAAGCGCCAGCGGCACCGGGCCACGCGAAGCCTGAATATCGTCAAGGCTTTTCTGTCGGTAGGCGGCTAGCCGTTCGCGCGTATCACCAGCCAACCCGAACAGGGCGCGAAGTTCCTCCATGCTGGCCTCATACGCGCCCGCAGAACTGCGAAGCCAAAATCGATTGCTGTTGCGGGCCGTCACCCGATGCGGCGGCTGTGAGCTTCGGGGCACTCGCAGCACCAAGAGGTGGCCCCCGTCGGGATGAGGAACCGCTGCCATACGCACACCGAACAGTCGCGGTTCGACGGCGCTCTGCAAGAGGCTCTCCAGCCGTTGCCGGTGTCTATCGGCGTCGGGCTCCGTGATCGGCTGGACGGCCGACGCTACGCCACCCGTCTCCGCGACGCCGATGATAAGCGTTCCACCGTTCGTGTTCGCGAGAGAGGTGACGTCCTTAAGGAACTCGCGCGTGCCCTCGTGGTCGCCACTATACGGTTCGGACTTGAACTCAAGGCTAGCGCTCTCGGCCACCTCGGCGGTGACCAGGGTTTCGAAATCCGAGATCGTAAGCGCGGCAGGGTCCGTGGCCGATAGCACTGCGGTTGGCATGCGTCTGCCCCCCTTCCGCCCGCCAGGTTCGGGCCGCCCCACTTTGGAGCGACCTTGTGACGGCCCACTTGGAAAACAAATATCTCAATGTCCGCTCTACGGCTCCATGCCAAGGTCAGCTTGCGGCGCAGAGATGAACCCGAGTCTTCAGTCACTCTCCTCTCGCTGGATCAGCAAGGCTCGGCGTCGGCTGCTGTCTAGTCCTTTGGCGGCGGAGCGGCTTGCACGGCGCGCGGTCTCTCTGGCGCGACAATCTGCGCCGCGGACTTATCCGACTTGGGCCCCACATTCACGTTGTTGCCGACAGTGGACCTCTCTGTCTTTGCATTCCCAGCTGGTCTGGCTTCCGCTGCGCGATTGGGCAGGGATTTGGTCGGCGCACCGGAGAGCGTGGCAGCCCCGAACGAAACGAGGATCACAACAAGGACAGAGCAAATTACGGCGATGACGTTCCGTGTCTCTTGATAACCGGCCTCCGCTTTCGTGATTGGGTCTTCGGCGATGGTCTTACGCTCGCCGGGCGAGATCACCGCGTAGAAGGGTGGTTGCGGCCGCATGTCCCGTCGCTGACCTCAACTTCCGCTGCAGGCGCGAGCGCGACGGGGGAATTCGCCGGTCCAGATCGAGGCAGACCTGGACTCACTTCCTGTAAGCCGTATCAGTGTCGGATGGTGGGATGATCGATAAGAGCGCGTACTTCGCCGAAGTTTGGTCACGCAAGCTGCAGGCCATTACGCCGAGAGTTCACCGAATTCTGTTCAACGATGGGAGTGCGCCGGTCGCCGCCGAGTGTCACAGCAATGCCGACCGCTATGTGCTTGAGAACCTCGGGTTCGTAGTCGAGCGGGGATGGCTCATCGAGATTGATGCTCTGCCGCGCAGCTTGGTGGCGGCGCACTCATTGGTCCGAAGAGGCTCGCAGCGCTTCGAGATTACGGCTGATCGAGCTTGGCCTTTTGTGCCCCATGTCGGCACTGATGAGGAGTTCATGTGGCTGGCGCGCAATGGCAGCGCCCAGGAGTTTCTGCCGTACGGCTAAGTAGCGAGGACGTCTTCCCCGCCCAGAAGTCCGCTAGCGGCCCGGACCTCAACGTCCGAAACTTGCGCCTAGTCGCCGCGCCGTTGCACCACGATCTCCACAATGTGACGCGGCGTTCGTCCAAGTCGTCGGTCGCCTTTGGCGATCGCCAGAGCTTCCTTCCGTTCATCACCGGCCCACAGTCCGACGAGCTGATGGAGGAAGAAGTTGGCGAACGAGATGCTGGCGTCTCGCGCTTGCAACGCCGCCACTGAGGAGCGGCTGGTGTGCAGAAGGGTAAGGTTTCCTACCAGCCTTGCCGGGGTGATCCACAGTCTGGGTCTGGGCGAAGGTGGTGTCAGGAACAGATAGAAGGCGTGCTCTGACTGGGTAAGCAGATCCGCGCATTGTTCCGGATCGATCGGGATCGTCGAGCCGAAGCTCTCACCTGTGCCGCCTCTGCGCTTCTTCACCTGTACGAAGGTCGCTCGCTCGACCAAAACCTTCCCGCCGTCCTCCAGGCGGGTCAAAAACAGGATGTCGGCCGCTAGTGGCGCTCCTGCGGAGGTCTTCGCGCCCTCTTCCGTTTTGCCGGGCTGGCGGACCTTCACGGAGATGGATGGGTAACGCCCCTTCGTGGTGTGGGTGAGCTGACGGAGTTGGTTCATCGCTTCGTGAGCCGCCGCGCCAACCTTCGCCAACAGGTCGGCTGTCAGCATTTCCTCGTCGGCGCCCCACTGGTCGCGATACTCCGTTGAGAATCTCGCCTCCACCTCGGCCATAGTCTGGTGGATCACGCGCTCGGTCGAAGGGTCGCCGAGCCAGGTCCGAGCGCCGACATCGGGCAAGCCTTGGTAGGGCGCGTCCATGGCGGGCGCGTCGCTCGTGGCGACCTCAAGGACCGCGTTCGCCAATCCTAGCGCCCGCAGGGTTACAAGCCGTGGACCCTTGTCGGCGAGACGCCGCAGGAAAGCCAAACCTGCGTCATCGTCGATCAGCTTCCGGAGCACTGGCTCGACTTCGACGAAGCCGGCCTGGTCGAGCCAGCGACAGGTGAAATCAATGAGCCCTTCAGTGAGGTCCCTGTCCCCAGCGACCCGGTCTGCGAGATCGGCCCGCCATGCCGCGCGCGCCTCAGGCCCGAGCTGTTCCCAGAGGACGTCGGTTCGCCACGAGCCGGTCGGGAGCTCCGAAAGCGCGCTCATCACCGACCGCTGGCGGGGCATCGGCGAAGCCATTTCGGCGAACTCGAACTCTTGCCAAAGGCCTGCGAGGACCAAGTCTGACGGCAAATGCCCAGCTGTACCGCTGAGGGCAAGGAAAGCACTTCCAACGCCTGGTTCCAGCGCTGTCTTCTCAGCGTCGTCAGGCGCGTCTCGCAGACGCTGAAGCAGCCCTCGCACGTCGTCCGCGGACAACTGGCGGCATGAGGTTATGAGGTCGCCCAGCAGGGTAGGATGGGCGTGCAGTAGGACCTGTTCGCATGCCCACCGCGACTCTTGAACGCGACCGCTGTGGCGGAACAGGGAAACGAGACGGTGGACCGGATCCTCTCCTCGATGCGAGCGGGCTCTCTCGATATGGTCGGCGATGAAAGCCTGGGTCTCCGTCCAACGGTCGCTTGTAAACTTCGAAAACGCCCAGTTGTCGTCGTCGCCCCTGGGTGTGAGGCGAGACAGTGCGTCGTAGTAGCCGTCAGTCGGCACCTTCGCGAGGATGGCGTCTACGATCTCCCGCTCGCGGAAGAACGCGGAGCGTGAGGGGTCAGCCAGCGTCCATCGCACCCACCGCGCATCCAGCGTGCCTTCCTCGATGGCCGCACCGCGCAGTTTCGGAAGATTCTCGACGATGTATTCGACGGCGCCATTCCGCCTGAAAGCTGCGAGTTCGTCGCGGTCACGTACCGACGCTGAGCCTGCGGTGACCGTGTCTTGCGCATGCAGGATTTCGATGAAGAGCTCGAGCCGCCCGTCCCCAGCGGCCTTTAGAAGCTTATCCCTCAGGACGACGCGGTTTGATCGCCACTCGTAGCGTCGCTCATCACCCGTGGGGCGCGCATCTGAGACATGACTTAGGTCGAGGCGGAGCACTCCTTCCTCGACCTTGAAGATGCGGCAGAGCGCAGTGCTCAGAATCGGCGGCCAGTCGTCCAGGGCGATGGTTGCGACGGCCGCATGAGCGTCGAAGGAGATAAGACTGTTCAACGAACACCGAGCGGCAGGAGGGTGGCAAGAGCCCGATAGTCCGACACCACCGCAGGCTAAGCTACCCCTTCACTCTTCCGAGTTCGCCAATGACCCAATTCAGCAGTCGCGGGCGTCCGAGGTGGCTGGTGGTCGATGAGGGGCTCCTATAACGACGACAATGGCGCCCGCGACCTCGACGCCGTCTTCGCGGGTCTCGAGTGGCGGCGGCTGCGGCAGGATCAGCACGTTCAGGAATGGGCGGACGCGCAACGCCACAGCGCGTCGCTTGGCCGACGGCGGCTGTACCGTGGCGAACCGGAACATAATGTGGGGCGGTTCCGCTGGAGCTGCCGACGTGTCCGACTTTCGCACCCTAAAGCGCACCTCACTTCTCTACTCGAGCGCGCTGTTTCTGCTGTCGCTTCCCGGCGTGACCGGCAAAATCCCCGGCTTGGACGTGAAGGGGGTGAGCGCCGGGTTTGCCTTGCTCGCCCTGGCGCTGGCGGCGTCCTACTATTTCGTGGAATTCGCCATCGCTTGGTACCGCCAGATACAGCCTGAGCTCCACGAGGCGAACTCGTGGCGGGGCCAAACCGGAGACGACATCCGGGTCGCGATCCATAACTTCCGAAACGCGGTGGATCACCACCAGCGGTGCTCCGCCGAACTCGGCCTCGCCATCGAGGGCTGGCGCCAGGCGCTGGAGCGTCAGCCGCGGCCCGAGGACGTCGCGATCGCCGACCTCCGCAGCTGCCTGCTCAACGCCGAGCGTTCGGCCCGTGAACTCGTCGAAATCAACGTAATGACCCGCGATCGTCTGGGTGAGGTCTACTCCGTCGCCCGGGGCCTCCTCGTCTTCGGGGCGGTCACGAGAGCGCAGCTGTTCTGGTTTGATCTGGTCTGGCCGGCCGTCCTCTTCGGGGCGGCGTTGCTCCACTTCCTCGGCCACTACCCCCCGCTCGCCCTTGCGCCGTCGCTGCCGGATCTCCTGAGCAACGCAGGCCTCGTGCCCGTGATCCGCTGACTCGCTCGGCTCACACCGGGTCGGACGCGCGTGACGCGGATGCACCCGTCCTGTACGCATCGTCCCACGGTTGATCGTTCCGGGGGGAACCACTCATGGTGACAAGACCAGAAGCGCTCGCGCTCTTGCGCCGAGCGACGGGCGGCGCGGCCCACGACTTCATGCCGGGACAGTGGAGAGCGATCGACCGGCTGGCGAACGAGCGCCGCCGCGTCCTGCTAGTCCAGCGAACCGGCTGGGGGAAGAGCATGGTCTACTTCCTCACCACGAAGATCCTGCGCGACGCGGGCTCCGGACCTACCCTCATCCTGTCCCCGCTCCTGGCGCTGATGCGAAACCAGGTGGAGGCGGCGCGCCGGCTCGGCCTGCGGGCGGAGACGATCAACACGACCAACAGCGACGAGTGGAATGCCATCATCGCGCGCGTCAGGGCGAACGAGGTCGATCTGCTGCTTGTGTCGCCGGAACGGCTCTCCAACGAGCGGTTCATGGAAGATTGCCTACTGCCCATCGCCGGACAGATTCACTTCCTTGCCGTGGATGAAGCGCACTGCATCTCCGACTGGGGACACGACTTCCGACCAGACTATCAGCGGATCGACCGCATCCTGCGTCAGCTGCCCGCCAATGTGGCGGTCCTGGCGACCACGGCGACGGCGAACGACAGGGTGGTGGCCGACGTCCAGGCCCAGCTCGGCGACGGGACGCTCCTGCTCAGGGGTCCGCTGGCGCGTTCAACGCTGCGCCTGCAGGCGACCGCGGTTCCCAACCGCGCCGAGCGTCTGGCTTGGCTGGCGGATGCGATCCCGCAGCTGCCGGGCAGCGGGATCGTCTACACCCTGACGATCCGCGACGCAGTGCGCGTCACCGCCTGGCTGGTCGAGAACGATATCTCCGCCAGGGTCTACCACGGCAAGCTCGCCGATCCCGAGGAGGAGGGCAGCGAGGAGGTCGGGCGCGAAGAGCTGGAGAACCTCCTGCTGCGCAACGAGATCAAGGTGCTCGTGGCGACAAATGCCCTCGGCATGGGCTTCGACAAGCCCGACCTGGGCTTCGTGATCCACTTCCAGGCGCCGCAGTCGATCGTGCACTACTATCAGCAGGTTGGCCGCGCCGGCCGGGCGATCGACGACGCCGTGGGGATCCTGCTCGGCGGTGACGAGGACGATGAGATCAACGACTTCTTCATCGAGACCGCCTTCCCCCCTCGGCGACAAATCAACTCTATCCTTACGGCGCTCGAGGAGGCCGACGACGGCCTTTCGGTCCCCAACCTGCTCGAGCGCGTGAACCTGCGGACCGGCCAGATCGACAAGGTCCTCAAGCTGTTGGCCGTGGGACATCCCGCCCCGGTCATCAAGCGGGGGACAAAATGGTATCGGACCGCCAACGCCTTCCAACTCGACGCGGATAAGATCCGTCGACTGCGCGACCAGCGGCGCGTGGAGGCCCAGGAGGTCCAGAACTACATTGAGACAGACGAATGTCTCATGGCGTTCCTCACCCGCGCGCTAGACGACCCGGAGACTGAGCCCTGTGGCAAGTGCGCCAACTGCACCGGTGAGCCGGTTGTCGATGTCTCTCCAGATCGTCGCGCCATCGCCGGCGCCGCGCGCTTCATCCGACAGAGTGAGGTCGCGCTGGAGCCGCGCAAACGTTGGCAGCCAAATGCCTTTCCGACTTATGGGTGGAGAGGGAACATCCCGGCTCAGCTGCGCTGCGAGACCGGGAAGGCTTTGGCGCTCTGGCGAGACGCAGGGTGGGGCGGTCTCATCGGGTCCGGAAAGGAAGACGGCCGGTTCTCCGATGAGCTCGTCGAGGCCTGCGCAGAAATGATCGAGACGCGCTGGGGACCGGAGCCGGGTCCGACCTGGGTCACTTGCGTGCCATCCTTGCGAAGCGCCGACCTCGTGCCGGACTTCAGCGCTAGGCTGGCGCGTCGGCTAGGTCTGCCGTTCCGTGCCGCGGTTGAAAAAGTCAGGGAGACCGAGCGGCAGAGAATTATGATGAATAGCTACCAGCAGGCGAGTAATCTCGACGGGGCCTTTGCAGTGCGCGAGGATCTCATCCAAGACGGGCCCGTGCTGTTGATCGATGACATCGCCGACTCCCGGTGGTCGCTTGCCGTAATCGGCGCGCTGCTGCGCCAGGCCGGGAGCGGACCCGTACATCCCTGCGTCCTTGCTCTAGCCTCCGGTTCCAGCGGCTAGCCTCATGGACCAACTTCCCGCAGATACTCAGGCGACGCTCCTGTTGGTGAGCCGTCTCGGCGGCACAGACGTTAAGCCGTTGACGGCGGCCGAGTACAATCGGCTCGCGAAAGATCTGCACCAGCGTGGGCAGCGGCCGGCGGACCTCATACGGGGAGACCGCCAAAACTACGTCATCGACGCCAAACGCCTGGAAGGACTCTTGTCGCGAGGCGCTGCCTTGGCGCTCGCGGTGGATCGGTGGGAGCAAGCCGGCATTCGTGTCGTGTCCCGCAGTGAGCCCACCTATCCAGCGCTTTTGAAGGCGAAGCTCCGAAGCGGTGCTTCGCCCCTCATATTCTTCGGCGGTGACCTCACACTCCTAGAGCGTGACGCGATTTGCGTGGTGGGCTCGCGCGAACCCACTGACGAGGGTGTGGCCTTCGCAAAGGCGTTCGGCGAGGCCTGCGCCCGCAATGGTTTTGCTGTGGTGTCCGGGGATGCTCGGGGGGTCGATCGCGAAGCCATGGCGGCGTCATTGGAGGCTGGTGGCCACGCCGTCGGCGTCTTGGCCGAGGGCCTTTCGAGTGCCGTGCTCGTACGCCGAAATCGAGAGCCAATTCTCCAGAAGCGCCTACTCCTCCTGTCGCCGTACGATCCAGACGCACGCTTCACGGTCCCACACGCCATGGATCGCAATCGCTACCTCTACGCCTTAGGCCAGGCCGCAGTGATCGTAGACAGCGACACTTCCGGCGGCACCTGGGCAGGAGCTCTAGAGAACCTGAAGCACAAGTGGACCCCGGCGCTCGTCCGACAGGGGGAAAAGACCCGGCCTGGCAATCCGAAGCTCGCAGAGCTCGGCCTCATGCCAGTCGATGCGAAGCGTTTGCGAGCCTCGTCGCTGAGCGAGCTCATCGCTCAGGCTCGGGAGCATTTTGAAGCCCAAAAATCCGACCTTCCATTCGAAACAGGGCCCAAATCTGCCAAGCCTCAAAGCAACGAGGACGCCGACGAACTGTTCGAGATGTTCTTGGCGCGACTTCGAAAGTTGCTGACGCAACGCCCCCGCTCAGAGGCCGAGATCGCTGCGCACTTCAAGCTCGACGCCCGCCAGGTGGAACGGTGGCTCGAAGCGGCTCAGGGCGAGCACGGGATTACGCGTTCCGGCGACGAGCTGATGTGGCGAGATGGCAGCCGCGCGGCCTAGCGCGTGTGGAGCGCGAGCGTGTTCCACTGGCATCTCGATTTGGTGCTTGCGGCTGCATCGCAGCACAAGAAGGCGACGTCGCCGCGCTACATGAAGGTGGTTGTGCTTTCGCTTCCTCCTGGCGGTCGCCCGCCTTCCATCGGTCGGCCAACTGTCGTCGGATCGCACCTCAGGTCTCCTAAGCGCGAAAGAAGAGAATGATGTCCGACTGGAATGGGCCGATCATCGAGTTGTCCGGTTGGGACGAGTTCGCCAAACGCCTCAACGACATCGCGCGGGAACGCGGCCTCACTGGCGATCTCGCAATCCGGAATTTCGATCTCGTTACCTACGAACTCGGCCAGCACAACGAGATGGGCTCCGAAGTTGATCGCTTGGAGATCGTCCGGCGCACCGGCACGGACAGGGACGAGGGAAGCGACTTCTGGAATGCCGATGGTCACGACCACGATCACGACGCCCACCCTACGGGCAAGGCGCCGGCAGACATCATCTACGCCTACGTGGTGCAACTTACCGGCACGGGATACCTCGTTCGGTATGGCGATCCGCCAGAGGTGATGGATCTCACTGAATCGCTGTGCGAAGCCAATGGCATCCTTGTGTACGACGCCTCCAAGCTGCAGCGCGTGTCTAAGAATGAGCTCTGGTTCTTGACCGACCCGAGAGACGCGTTGGCGTGCGTTTTTGTCGTGAAGCCATAGGCCGCACCACGCGGGCTACCGAAACTGCCATGTTCCCGTGAGGCCCATGTCGCCTGCAGTCCTGCCGTGTTCAGCGGGCCTCAAAGAGGACCCGCTCTGTCGTGTGGGCGATCTGGTCGGCTTCGTCCGCGGTGAGGCGCTCAGGGGGCCACTCGAGCTGCGAATTAGAGACCGGCCAAAGTTGTCGACTGTGCAGTGCAGACGGCTCGGTGAGCAGCGCATGTTCCGGCTTGGCGGCCTGCAGGCAGTTGATGAGCAGGTGCCCGAAGCCGAACGTGACGTCCTGCGCGTTGAGACCGCCCGAAGGCGCCTCGTCCTCCGCATAGAGGCCGAAGACGTACCGATCCCAGCGCGTGCGCCATCGTGCAGCACCGCATCGCCATAGCCAGATGCGCATACCGTCGGGGATCGCGCCCGATTGGCGAAATTCCGATCTCGCCTCGCGCGACGTGACCTCGAGGGTCGCAATATTATGTTCCGCCACCATCACCTTCATCGCGATCCATTTCGCGAGGACGAGTTGATCGGTCGCGTGAAGAGAGATCGCGCGGTCTAACGCGAGGGGCTCCAGGATATGCCGGACTTGGGTTTCCAGGCCGCTCATCCAGCCGCTATTGCACGCCCCGCAGACGACCCGGAGACGCTTCGTGTGGGCGCCGCCTGTTCGGGTGTAGTGCTTCGTTTCCGACATCGCCCGCGTGTGCCGGTCGACCGCCGTCGAGAAGTCGTAGTAGGTCGGGTCTCGCGCGCCGTCGAAGAGTGGCGCTGACCATTGCGGCCACAGGTGTTCGCGGGTCAGCTTGCCGCCGCCGCAGAAGATGCAGGTCTTTGCGGCCCTAATCTTCCTCGCTAGCGCGACCATGTGAGCCCCTCTCGCGTTCTCGGCGGCCCCGAAACCTATGCGTCGATCCCGCGACGACCTTAAGGCCGCGCCCGTCGCCCTCAGGTGATCCGGAATGGAGTCGGGCTTTCAAAGCAATCGCCGTCCAATCGTCATTGGGCGGGTGCGTCGCGCCGTCCACTGCTGACGTCTTCCCGCCGCGAGCCGCGCGGCGCCGGCTGCCGTTCAACCGATTGCGCTGGCGTCCGGGGGCGGTGCGGCGAGGACGTCGGGCGCGGGCGTCGCGTCCGACGCACTCCCTCGAGCCGTCTCGTCTTCCGCGCTTGCGGTGGCTCCCTCGGAAGTCTGCTGTAAGGCGCCAGGCTGTTCCGGATCGACGTCGGGATCGTCGATTACGTCGTCGAGCGGCGGCCAAGGGCCTCCGTAACTCGCCTCCGCGAGCTCGGCGCAGAATTCAGCATGCGACCGCTCAAGGGGGACGGTATCGAGCACGCGCCAGAAGAGGATCTCGACGAGATATTGAATGGTGTCGGCGTCGCTTTGACTGACCTCGCGGGCGCCCCGGTGCACCAGGGCCGAACGCACCTCGTAGAGGCCGCGAAGCCGCCGCGCGCCGTCCGCGCGTTCTGGAGGGGTCGCCCACAGGATCACCGCGGCGTGGCGGGCCAGCGTCTGGACCACAGGTGCCCTCTTGTCCGCCTGCGAAAGCAACGCCTCCAATGCCGTGAAGGTGTGCAGCAGGCGCTCGGCGCGGTCAGGACTGCGGCGGCTGCGGGTCAGCCAGCCCAGCCCCTGCGCCACCCGTTCGCCGACCGACTTAGGCTTGGGGTCAAAGATCGCGGCAGCACGGGCCTGGAACGCGGCTTCCTGGGTAATCGCCGCGGTCGCGGGCGCGACCTCATAGATCCCAGGAACGTCGGGCGCCCCCCACGTCATGCCGCCTTCGCGCACCGCAAGCGCATGCTCATTTTCGGCAAGGGCGGTGCGGGGATGAGCCTCCACCTCTCCGACATGGGGAAAGCTGACCGGCGTCTCGCGATAGGCCAGCCGCAGGAGACTGATGCCCACGTCCACCAGCCAAGCCGCCTGTTCGCGCAGGTTGCGAGGCGCCGCACGGCATTCGACAAGCCAGCACGTCGGCGCGAGTGTGAGGGTGAGCGCCCCTCTCACGCCGTCAACGATCTCTGCCATGGAGTCGCCGACCTCAAGCCGCCAGTCGGACTCGCCGCCGGGCGCGTAGCGCGCCATGGCGACCTCGCCGCGCGCGATCTTCACGGGACCGATGGCGACCTCGTCGACGCCTGGCAGAAGGCGGAAAAGGACGTTGCCGGTCACCTGGATGAAAGGCCGAGCCGCGTCGACCTCGATCGCCTTGAGGAAGGTGGTGACCGACTCCGCGACTTCGGGGCGAGGGAACGTCGTCGCCCGCCGCGCGGCCTCGCGCCAGAGCGCTTCAGCCACGTCCCGCTCGTGCCCCGCCACAGGGCCCAGCAACCTGGCGGCGCGCCGTGCGGCCGCGACAGCAGCAGCACCGGTCTCCGGCCGCACGGAAAAGTTCGCGCCGTTGACCATGCGGTACTGGCGATCGGCCGTCTTCGACAGACCCACGCTCACACCACTGCCAGGTGGCGGCAGGCCCTCGTCGTCAGAGACTCTCATGAAGAAGTCTGCCAGGTGGCCGCGCAGTTCGGTATCCCCTGCCAATCTCGATCCGACCGTCGACATCGTGTCCCCTCTTGGGGGCGTCCGCCCCTCGCGACCTTGTACGTGTAGCCTTCGCGGCGACTAAGAGGATCGCGACCGCACGACGCTCCTACTCGCGCGTCATTGCTGACAGCGCGCGGCCGCGTTGCGGCCCATTTATGAGGTGCGAGGGCGGAATTGGACACCGCTCTCGCGGTCATCGTCCAGGCGCCGCGTCCTATATCACCCACTGTGGCGGCTGGATGGGGTGGTTGGACGTCCTGCCTTTTCCCCGGCCAGGACGTCGCCGGCGGCCCGCGCGCACATTCGCGGGCCGCCGGTTTCTCAAGCGCGGTGGGCTTCGAGAGTTTACTTTGTCTTGTAAGACGCCGTATTTGGCGTATTAACTTGCGATAGTGCGGCTAACGCGCCATATTTGGCGAATGCTAAAAACGCCTTCGGAACTTGCCGCCGAGCTCGCCGCGCGCATCAAATTGCGCCGTTTGGCGCTTGGATGGCGACAGGACGACACAGCGCGCCGCGCAGGCATCGCCTTGCGGACCTGGCAACGGCTTGAAAGTTCGGGGCAAGCCTCGATCGAGGATCTGATCCGGGCATCGACCGCTCTGCGTTGCGAAGGCGCCTTAGACGGGCTGTTTCCTGAGCCTGCCGCGAGAACCCTTGACGAACTTCTTGAGCGCGAGCGACTTGGCAGCTCCGCAAGATCGCCGCAGCGCCTGCGCGCGCCGCGGGCGCCGTCGTCATGAGGCTAGCGCCGGGTACGCCGCTCGAAGTCCGCCTGGCGTTCGACGAGACGCCGCTCGCCATCGGACGCGCCGCCATGGCGGACGGGCGGGCTCAGTTGGAATGGTCGCGGGATCTCATCGCGCGGGGCCTTGCCGTCGCGCCGCTCTATTATCCCCCCGAACCGGGTCTGCAGCCCGCCCGGACGCGAGACTTCGAGGGGCTTCACGGCTTCCTCGCCGACAGCCTTCCCGAGGGCTGGGGGCATCTGGTGATGCGTCGCGCGCTCGCGCGCCTGGGCATCCAGATCGACACGCTTTCGCCGCTCGATCGCTTGGCGCTCGTCGGCGATCAGGGACGCGGCGCGCTGACCTATCGCCCCGCCACGGCGCCGCCCCCCGAGGCGGAAACGCTCGACCTGGACGCGCTCGCGGCCGAATCCCAACTCATCCTCGCCGGCGAGGAAAGCGAACTGGCCGCCACCTTGGCCACGCTCGCTGGCGGCTCGGGCGGGGCGCGCCCAAAGGTCCATGTCGGGTTCGATCCGGACGGGCGGATCTCCATCGGCTCGGGTGAGGTGGCCGAGGGCCACGAAGCGTGGATCGTGAAATTCCGGGCGCAGAACGATCTGCCCGACATCGGTCCGGTCGAGGCCGCTTACGCCGCGATGGCGATGGCCGCCGGGCTTGAGATGGCGCCGTACAAGCTCCTGCCCTCCAAGACGGGACCTGACTACTTCGCAACGCGCCGCTTCGACCGCCCCGAGCCAGGCCGCCGCCTCCACATGGTCTCGCTCAGCGGCGCCGTCGAGGCGCCGTGGCGGGTCCCGGCCAGTTACGACCTGCTCCTCCGGGCGACGATGGCGATCACGCGCGACGCGGAGGCGGTGTCGGCGGTGGCGCGGCGGATGGTCTTCAATGTGCTTTCAAGCAATCGGGACGATCACACGCGTCAGCACAGCTTCCTGATGGACCCGGCGGGCGCATGGCGCCTGTCGCCGGCCTACGACCTCACCTACTCGGCAGGCCCGGGCGGCGAGCATTATCTCGACATCGACGGCGAGGGCCGAAACCCCACGCGCGAGCACGTCCGCCGGCTTTGTCGTCAGCATGGCCTCGGCGATCTCGCGATCGACGAAGCGATCGAGGCCGTCCACGCCGCGGTCGATCGATGGCCGACATTTGCGTCGGACGCGGGCGTAACGAAGACCTCGCTCGCCGACATTGGCGCGGCGCACGCGGCGGTCGCGAAGGCGTTCTTCGCGTAACGGTCAATGCCCGAGGTCTACCACGGCGGTGGGTCTCGAAGCCCACACCCTCCGGCCTCCACGCAGACAGTCGTATCGCTGCGCTTCATCGGCCGGCCACTCTGTCCAATTGAGCTACGCCGCTAAGGATCGACCTCGCCGAGGTGTCTACCTACTTCGTTTGTAGTAGGCAAGTGCTGATTAATGTTTTTATAGCCTACTACGACGACGCATGGCAGAATCACGAAATGGTTGAAACCCGCAGGACAGGCGCGCTCGCGCAGCTGGCGACGATCTTCACCGGGGTGAACCCGGCGCGCGTCGCGACGTCCGAAGCCGCGCCGCGATTTCCAATGGTCTCAACGAAGGACGTCGGCGTCGAACTGACCGCCCGCTCGGACCTGGACGAAATCGCGCTCGAGAACGCTTCTAGCGCCCAGCGTTACGGCTTGGCGGCAGGCGACGTTGTCGTGACCGCGCGCGGCGTCGCCGTGCGCGCTGCAGTGGCCGAGGCTCAGCACGACGGGGTCGTGCTCGGCGGTAATCTCATTGCGCTGCGGCCGAACCCGACGCTCAATTCGTACCTGCTCGCGGCGTGGCTGCAGCATCCCCGGACCCAGCGACGGCTTCTTGAGGCGCGGACCGGCGTCGGCACACCCGGTTTCACGGTCGCCCAACTCGCCCGACTCACGCTCGCGGTGCCGACGCCGGACGATCAGCACGATCTCGCCCAACTCGCGAGCCTCGCCTCGCGCCAACAACAGGCGGTGCTGCGCGCCGCCGAGTTGCGCCGCCGCTTCGTCGACGATCTCGTCTTCGACGCGCTTGATCCTTCGGGAGGCGCGCGATGACCGCGGCCTCGGACGGTCATGCCGTCGACCTCGAGCGCGTCGCCAACGCGCTCCTCCACCAGGTCCCCGCCGCCGAACGGCGCGCGTACGGCGCCGTCCTGGTTGGCCTCGCTGTGATGTGTCGCCTCTCGGAACCCCGGTGGGACATTCTCATCGACGGGGCGCGGGTCAATTTCCAGAGCGACGTCGTTGGCGGCTGGGTGAGCGAGACGGCGCATGAGATCGAGCGCGAGAACCCGACATTGCAAGGGGTGCTGAGCGAACTCACCACCGCGCTTCGGCCCGCGCAGGTCACCACGCTTGTCGGACGGCTTGAGGGCGCGACCGCTGCCATCCAGGCGGCGAGCGGACGCGCGTTCGTCGATTGGATTTCGGCAACGATCGAAGCGAGTGCGGCCTTGACGAAAGGGCCGAGCCTGACCCCTGCGCCACTCGCCGATTTCATGGTGGCGCTGGCCTGCGAAGGGCCCCCCGCGCCGGTCTTCGATCCCTATTGCCGCAGCGGCGAACTGCTCGACCGCGCAGCGCGAACGATGCTCGCGCGTGATGCGCGGTTGCCGTGCGTCGGGATCGCCGCCTACAGCCTCGATGCCGCATTCGCCCGGCTCCGGCTCTTTTTCCTGGGGGTCGACGCCGACATCCGCTTCAGCGACGTGCTGCACGAACGCCTCACAGCCGGCAACGCGCTCCGCCAGTTTGAGCGCATCGTGTGCGATCCGCCGTGGGGCCGCATAAGTTCATTGGACATCGGGCTCGCCGCACCGTGGCTCATGCGTGGCCAAGACGGGCGCGGCGTTACATCCGAAGTCGCCTACCTTCGCGTCGCGCAGGTCATGTTGGCGCGCGAGGGTCGTGCGGTCGTTCGCGTGCCGCTCGGCGTCCTGTTCCGCGGCGGATCGGATCGCGCGCTGCGCCAGGCGCTCCTCGCTGAGGACCTCGTCTCGATGGTGATCGGCCTGCCGGCCGGGCTCGTGCCCGGGACGTCAATCCAAAGCGCGCTGATCGTTCTGGATCGTGGCGCGCGGGGCCGCCCGCCGCGGCGCGTGATCCTTGCCGATCTCTCATCGATGCGCCCGGACACCGAGACGTGGGCGCCCGGCGCGCTCTCCACGCTGCGGGAGATCGCGTTTAGCGCGCATTCCATGGGTCGTGGGGTCGAACACGACGAGATCGAGGCGAATGACTTCGATCTCGCGCCGCGGCGCTACCTCTACACCAACACCGAAGCCGATGCCCCGCTCGCCGATCCGAGCATCCTCGACGAAGCGCGCGCGCTCGAGGCGGAGGCCGAGCGTCTGGCGCGAACGTTCGACGAGCAATTCGCCGCGTGGCGGGAGCGCCGAGGGTAGAGAGCGAAGACACGGGGCGTGGGCCGGGACCCGGCTGACGCAGCCGGCCGCCGCAGCCATAGAACTCCACGCCCTGCTCACGGCCCTGGCGCTTATCTTGCCGGGGCGCTCACTCCTGCGCCTAGCCGGCGCGACCGCGGAGCCGTCATCAGCCGAGTCCGGCCAGGAAGGAGCCCAGGGCCTGGTTCACCGGTTCGGGGTCGGTGAGGCTGAGGAAGTGCGCCCCGCCCTCGACCAGCACGAAGCCTCGGCAGTCGGCGACGCCCGCCGCAATCGCCTCGCCGAAAGACGGCGCATAGGAGCCGTCGTCCGATCCATGCATGACCAGGGTCGGCGCGGTGATCTCGGCGAGGCGGCCCCGAATGTCGTCCCGCTCGACCAGGGCCTCCAGGGCGAGCGTCATCTGATCGCCCGGCCAACGCCGCCAGTGCGCCTTCCAAGCTTCGGCCTGGGCGTCGGCGTTGAAGCGCGGGCCGAACGAGATCTGCGCCATCGCCTCGATCACCTCGTCCCGCGCTTGCGCGGGGCCGTCGCTGACGAAGGCGGCCAGCAACTGGCGGAACGCTGCCTTTTGCGCCGCGTCTTCGGCGGCGGCGGAGGAGCCGAGGATGGCGAGCCCGCGGATGCGCTCGGGCGCGGTCAGGGCCGCCCGCAACGACAGGAAACCGCCTTGGCTGGTGCCGACCAACACCGCCGACGCGACGTCGAGATGATCCAATAAGCCCAGGAGGTCGCGCGCGGAGTCCCAGAAGTCGAACGGGCCATTTGCGGGACTTCGACCGTGCGCACGCTCATCCCAGGTGATGCAGCGCCAGGTGGGGGCGAAGAGCGCCAGCTGCGGCGCAAACATGGCGCCGGTCATGCCGAAGCTATGACTGAACACGAGAACCGGACCGGCGCCGCCCGTGTCCTGATAGTGGATGCCACCGCCCGCGCTGGTGAACTCTGGCATGGCCCTCTCGTTTGCGCGCACAACGTTCAATATCGATGGGCTTTAATGGTCGCCTTCGTACGCGTCTTGTCAGCATCTGCCCTGCAGTTGTTCGCCGCTGCCCATTGGCCCTGGCGATATCGCCGCTGTCGCCGACCTGGGCCCCTTCCACGTTTCGCGCGCCTGCAAGACGTCGACCGACCAGGCGCCCCATCGCTACCTGTGTAGAAGGCGCCCGGAGCGCCCGCACCCTCGTGGCGAGCAACGTAAGCTCGCCTTCGGATATCGCCCAATCCATCAATCTCGCGTCCCCGGCCACGTTCGCCCGGGCGTTCCGGCGCAACGGGATCGCGCCGGGTCAGTATCGCAAAGAGGGGGCCGCCTTCCGAGGGTCAGCCGAAGGTCATCGGCCAAGACCTGTGAACGGCGAGGCGCGAGCGCGGGTCGGAGGGCGAAGGAAGGGCCGGTCGGTCGACCTAGCTTACGCAGGAGGCTTCCATGGCCACGCGACCCCACGCCTCGCTCGCCGCCTTGGCGCGCGCCTATGGCGGCGAACACTTCGCCGGCGGCGCCCGCGCGCTCATTCCGGCGCCCGGCCACAGCGCGCATGACCGATCCATCTCGCTGTACCTTCACAACGGCCGTGTCTTGGCGCACGCCTTCGGCGCCGGCGACTGGCGCGAGGTGCTGGACGACCTTCGTGACCGCGGTTGGATAGACCACGACAACCGGCTTCTCGACGGCGGCGCGCCGGCGCCGCCGGGGCGCGCGCCTGATGAGAGCCTGACGCGCGCCGAGCGCGTCGCCGTCGCCACCCGCCTGTGGGCCGAGGGCGGCGCCTTGGTCGCGGGTCGCCCCGCCGCCCGATACGTCTCGCGGCGCGCCGCCGACCTGACGCTGACCGATGCAGGGGCGCTCCGGACGCATGCTGCGGCTCCGGCCTCGGCGTATCGCGACCGTGGCCCGCGCCAGCCCGCGCTGCTCGCCGCGGTCACGGCGCCCGATGGGCGGCTCACCGCGGTGGAACTGACCTACCTGGACCAAGACGGGCGCTGCAGCTCTCAGGCGCGGCCCGCGCGCAAGCTGGTCGGCGTCCTGCCGGGCGGCAGCGCAGTGCGACTCGCACCGTGCGGAGCGACGATGGTCGTGGGCGAAGGCGTGTTCACGACGTTGTCGGCGATGCGCCGGTTCGGCCTGCCCGGCTGGGCGCTGCTGTCGACGGGCAATCTGCGGCAGTGGACCCCGCCGCCCGGGGTGCGTCGCGTCCTCGTCGCCGGCGACCGGGGACGCGATGGCGAGCGATCCGCGGCGCTCCTGGCAGCCCGGCTGGCGGTGAGCGGGGTCCCTGCGGGCGCCGTGTTTCCGCCGGCGGGCCTCGGCGACTGGAACGACCTCGACCAGGAGGAGGCCAGGAGGAAGGGCGAGGCAGGGCGTCCGGATCGCGGGGATGGTCCCTGACGGCCGGATGGGAAATCTCCCATGTCCAAGTCCAGATCCGCTTCGGTCCTGTCGATCACCGAGGCGACGACCGCTGAACGCCTCCCGGTCGGAATCGCGCTGCGCGATCTCGCCGTCGCGCCCGAGAACCTGCGTTTCGCCGAGCCCGCCGACGATCGCGTCCCCGAGCTCGCCGAGACGATCTTCGCCGCCGGCGTGTTGCAACCGCTCACGGTTCGCCCTGGGCGGCGCAAGGAAGCGCCTGCGATGGCGCTCGACGGTCGTCGCCGCCTGCTCGCGCTGCACGGCCTCCTGGCCGCAGGCCGCATCGCCGACGACTATTCTGTCCCGTGTTTCGTCGAGACCGACGTCGCGCGCCAGGCGGCCGCGGTCGTGCTGACCAACACCGCGGTTCCGGTCCACGTCGCCGACGTGATCGTCGCGATCGGCAAGATGCTGGGCGCGAAGTTGACCGTCGCGGCGATCTCCGCGGCGCTCGGCTACGGCGAGCTCGACATCCGACGGCTCGCCGCCCTCGCCGGCCTGCATCCCACCGCGCTCGAAGCGCTCAAGGCCGGGCGCATCTCGCTGCGTCAGGCGAAGTTGCTGGCGCGCCTCAAGGATCCCGCCGTGCAGGCCGAGATCGCCGAAGCCGCTCTCAAGGGCTTCGGCTTCCAGGACTGGCGCGTCAACGAGGCGCTCGACGTCGGGCAGGTCACTATCCATGACCGCCGCTTCGCCTTCGTCGGTCGCAGCCGCTATGCCGACGCCGGCGGACGGCTCGAGAGTGACCTCTTCGGCGAGCGCGCCGACGTGGTGCTCGATGTCGACATCCTGCAGAGCGCCTGGACCGCGCGGGCCGAAATCCTGGCGCAGGCTCTGGCCGATGCGCACGGTTATAGCGTCACGGTCTCGGTCGATGAGATCGAGGTCGACGACGAGACGCTCGAGCCGTTCGGTTACAACTATGGCATCGGGCTCGAGTGTGAAGCGCGCGCCGCCTGGCAGTCGGCCGAGGCCGTCGCCGCCGAGGCCGAGTCGGCGCTGTCGGGGCGCGACGTCGCCGATCCCAACGCCGAGGCCGCGATCGCAGCCTACCTCTCCGCTCGGCTCGGCGCCGACATTGCGGGCGAGCCCGTTCGTGAGGCGACACTCATCGTGGTCTTCTCCGACACGCGGACGGGCCTTGCGGTCCGCGCGTGGGGACCGCCCGCGCCGGTCGACGAGATCGACGAGATCGAGGGCGGCGACGACGAAACCGCTGCGAACGGCGCGCAACCGGACGAACCCGGCGGCGTCGTGCCTCGGCGGCCCGCGGGACCAGTCAGTGAAGCCCCGATTCCTGTCGCCATCCCCGCGGTCCCGGAAACCGACGGCGTCGGGAACGCGCTGCACGAGGTCCGCACCGACGTCGCGACGCGCGCCCTGATCCGCGCGCTTGCCGATGACCCGGCCGCAGCGCACGTCGTGCTCGTCGCGCGACTGTTCAGTGTCCTGGTCCTGCGCGAGGGCGTCGGCCGCGGCTCAGCGCTCCCGCTGCATGCCGAGGCCTATAGCCGGGCGCGGACGACGCCGATCGCCACGCTCGACGGCGACGTGCGGCGACGCCTGGCCGAACGGCGCGAGCTCTGGGCGGCCTCGGGCCGTTCGTCGATCGCCTGGGTCGCCGGGCTGGATAGCGGGACGCGCGACGCGCTGCTCGCCGAGCTCGTCGCCATGATGCTCGACCTGCGCGAGGAACGGACGACGGCGATGCGACGGACCGCGCGGGCAGAGGCCACCGAGATCGCCGCGCTCTGTCACGCCGACGTCGCCGTCCACTGGACTCCCGACGCGGTTTTCCTGGGCGCGCATCCGAAGGCGAAGCTCCTCGGCATGCTCGATGCGATGGGCTGCGCCGAGCCGCGTGCTGCGGCGTGTCGCAAGGACGAGCTCGTCGCCCTGGTCGCCGAACGCGCGGCCGAGCGGCACTGGGCGCCGGCGTATCTGTCCTGGGCGGCCGAAGCGTCGATCGACGATGGCGACGATCCCGAGCCGGGCGCGCCGTCGATCGCCAACGCCCCTTCGTGCGCGACCCATGATCCGGTGGCCGAGGACACCGAAGACGGAGCGCGGCCGCTCGCCGCCTGACGCCTATCGTCCCGGCGGACGCCCGTCGCGAACGCCGGGACGACCCGGGCCGCCGAAGCCGGCCCGGTCCTGGCGTGGGCAAGTCTGGAGCGCTTCGCCGTGGCCCCTAGGGCCACGGGCTCCCACCGCAATCCGCTCGCGGACGCGCGGCGCCGTTTCGGTCGCTCCGGGACGGCGCCGCCTTCTTATGTCTGCAGTCAGTCTAGATCCGGCAGGTCGGCGTCAGGCTGGACCGCCGCCACGATGTCGGCGTGCTCGGCCTCGCGCGTCGTGCGCGCGACGTTGAGCCGGATGTAGAGCCGCGAGGCGGTCGAGGCCTTGAGGGCGGCGTCGACCCGGCTGGCGGCGCGGTAAAGACTGCGCGCTGCCCCGCACAACAGGTAGCGCTGCGGCGATGCCGTGCTTTCGACGACGACGACGTTGCCACCCATCGGCGGCAGCGCGTCCGGATCGACCCGGCGAAACCGATACGATGCGCCCGAGGCGCCCGCCACATCGATGAAGTCCATGTCGGGATCGTAGCGCCAGCTCGCACCGCGGCCTATGGGCGCCCGATCAATTCGCGGCGGCGGCGGCGTCAAGCCTGGGGATATTCGTCGGCCTGGACGCGCCGCACCTGCGCTCGCGCGGCATCGAAGTAGCCCGTGCGGGCCTGGACGGCGCGCGCCTCGGCCATCTCGACCTCGGTCCAGTCGCTCGTGTCGAAATAGAGGAAGTCCTGCGAACTTGGCAGGACGCCGCGCGCGTCGAGTCCGAGTCCGATGAACAACTGGACATGCGGATTGACGACCTTCGCCGATTGGCAACGCGCGTACAGCTCGACGGTGCGACGCCGTCGGTAGGCGTCGCGGTCGCCGCCAGGCTCCGGCCCCGGGCCGATCAAGGTCACGTACATGACCGCCGGATCGGACGACGGCAGGCACGAGCCGACCCATCCCTCGCGGGCGCGCTCGGCGCGCTCGAGGATGAGGTCCGACAAGACGCGGCGCTGGAAGCGCGGTTCGGCCGCCATGCAGCGCATCATGAATTCGTACGGGCCGATATCGACGTCGTTCCCGTACTCCAGGGTCTGGGCGACGTAGAAGCCGTTCACGAGCTCGATCAGCCGGTCCCAGAACGCACTCACCCCGTTCGCCTGCTTGCCGTTCCGGAATGCGGGTTCAGCCACGACCTGCGCCCACATGTTCGGTTGAAAGACGAACGCCCCCGCCTGGGCTGGAAAGCTGCGGTTGTTCCAAAGGTAGATCGCCAGGACGTCGAGCTCGCTCTCGGCGCCTCGCCATGCGCCTGCCTCGGCGAGCGCCTCCTTGGCGCGAAGATAGCCGATGAAGTCCGGCGCCGTGTCGAGCTCCTCGAAGAGCGTCGTGAGCGAGCTCTCGTCGAAGATATGGAGCAGTCCGCCGGGCGCCTCGGCGACCCGGCCGATGCGCATCGGCGCCGCGTCGCCCTCGACGCCGAAATCGATCGCGAGGCTTGGCTGGCCGACGGCCGCCTGGCGGTGCGCGGCCGCACCCGTCGCGACGCAGACGCGATGCAGGCGCAACCGATCCGGCGGCGGAAGCGCGATCGGCACGCGATCCGTGCATCGCGCGTCGAGAAAGAGCCGCTCGGGGTTCGCGCGGAGCCACCGTTCGGCCTGATGAATCTGATGCGCCGATTTCGCGATCGCGCGGCGGTACCAGCGTCGCCACGCCAGGTCTTCGGCGACGTTCTCCGGATAGGCGCATGCCTTGTCCGAGAAGAGGATGACGTCGTCACCGAACACGACGAGCAGATCGGTGAGCTCCTTGCCCGGCTCCTTGTAGACGTTCGGATAGCTCCAGAGGCTCAGGAAGGCGCGGTCGCTGAGCGCGGCAAGCACCGCCTCCGACGCGTTGAGGCCGCCGGCGCGACGAAACCGCGGCTCCGGCGCGCCCGCAGCGTCCGGCGCTTCACCCATGCTCAGGTCCGCTTCAGACCGACGAGCGTCGTCAGACTTTCGACGAAGGCGCGGGCCCGGCCGAGCACGCAGCCTCCGACCTGGAGGCAATACCACAGCTTGGCAAAGCCGCTTCCGTGCCTGTCGACGACCTTATGGAACATCTCCTCAAGGTCGCCTGCGACCTCCTCGAGGCGCTCGGGGGAGTAGATCAGGCACAGAACCTGATGCGCGCGCTGGGGCGGTGCGCTTGCGATGGCCTCGACGCCGAGGACGACGAAGCGTTCGCGCTCGGCGATGGGATAGGCCGGCTTGATAAGCGCAGCGTAGACGTCGTAGGCGCCGGTTCGCGTCTTCGTCTGGATGAGCGTGAAGCTTCCCGCCGAGTCCGTGTGCGTTATCGATAGGTCGACGTGGTCGAGATCGGGCGCGAATCCGGCCGTCAAATCGGGACAGGCTTCTTCGAGCCGATCCCACAGCGGCAGCTCGTGCATGCTCGGGCGTAGAATCCGCCGCGGCCCACTTCCGTCGAGCGGGTAGACGAGATAGCGCCTGGGTTGGGGCTGCGGCGCCCCGTAGTCGAACCGCCCGGGTTTGCGCCGTCCGTTCATCGCTAAACCCCTTGGCCGAGCGCGGCGTCGAACAGGCCCGCCGCGCGCCGCTCGCGCATCCGCTCGACGGCCGCCGCCCCCGTTGCGTTGATCGCATAGAGGCGCTTGCGCCGTCCGCCGCGCGTCGCCGTGGGTTCGCCCCAGCTCGAACGGACGAAGCCCTTGGCCTCGAGACGCTCGAGCGTCGTGTAGAGCGCGCCGACGGTCGGCTTGCGCCCCTTCGCCTCGCCGATCCGGTCGATGATCGACACGCCGTACGCATCGCGCGGGTGACGCAGGAGGGTGTCGAGGACCTCGAATTCAAACGGGCCGAGTTCGTCGCGTCGGGGCATGACCAAAGACCTGTAGAAGTTATGATAGATAATACTGAAATTAGAGATACCAGCAAGCGCCGAGGCGGAGGCGGAAGGAAGGGACGGCGGGGGTGAGCCGATTGGGCTCGCCAGGTGGGAGTTCCCCGCATGTCCTTCACCAGCCCCTGGACCGATGAGCGCGTCGATGCCCTGACCCGGCTCTGGCGCCATGGGCAAAGCGCCTCGGCGATCGCGCGCGCCCTCGGCGGCGTCACGCGCAACGCAGTCATCGGCAAGGTCCACCGCCTTGGCCTCAGCGGGCGCGCAACGCCCGCCGCGCCGGGAAGCCGCGCCGCGCGCCCGCGTCGGCCGCGTCGCCTGCCGCAAGACCGGCGCCTTGCCCTGCCGCCGGCGCCGTTGCGCGTTGTCGCCGCGACGCCGCTGGTCGCGGAGCTTCCCCTCGACGGGCTCACCGATGTGGTGGCCGTCGGTCGGCACGCGTGCCGCTGGCCGATCGGCGACCCCAAGGACGCCCGCTTCGCGCTCTGCGGCCGCGCCGCCGTCCGCGGCGCGTACTGCGCCGCCCATGGCGCCCGCGCCTACCGCCCGACGCCCCGCGACCACCTGCTGAAGCTCGCCGGGCTGGCCTGACCCCTCCCCTTCAACCCCTTGCCAGAGGAGGCTGTCATGCCTCGCGATCCTTCTCGTCCCGACCTCTACGCGCGCGTCACCGACGCGATCGTCGCCGACCTCGAGACCGGCCTGCGCCCGTGGGTGAAGCCCTGGGCCTGCACGACAGCGGGCGGTTCGGTGCGCCGACCGGTGCGCGCGGGCGGCGAGCCGTACTCGGGCGTCAACGTGCTCCTGCTCTGGTCCGAAGCGCTCGCGCGCGGCTATTCCGCGCCAACCTGGATGACCTTTCGCCAGGCCAAGGCGCTCGGCGGCCAGGTGCGGCGCGGGACGCACGGGGCGACCGTCGTCTATGCGAACCGCATCCGCCGCACCGAAACCGATGGTTCGGGCGGCGAGGTCGAGCGCACGATTCCGTTCCTCAAGGCCTATACGGTCTTCAACGTCGAGACGATCGATGGCCTGCCTGCGCGCTTCATCCCTACGCCGCCGGTCGCGCCCGATCCTTCGCGGCGCAATGCGGCGGCGCAAGCCTTCTTCGCGGCCCTGGGCGCAGAGATCCGCTACGGCGGGGACCAAGCCTACTACACGCTCGCCGGCGACTACGTCGCGATGCCGCCCGAGGCCACATTTCCGGACATCGTCGACTTCTATGCGACGCAGGGCCACGAGTGCGTGCACTGGACGCGACATCCCAAGCGCCTCGACCGCGACTTCGGGCGCAAACGCTGGGGTGACGCGGCCTACGCCCGTGAAGAGCTCGTCGCCGAACTCGGCACGGCGTTCCTCTGCGCCGACCTGGGCCTGGAGCTTCGCCCGCGGCGCGATCACGCCGACTACATCGGCGACTGGCTGAAGGTGCTGAACAACGACAAGCGCTTCATCTTCCAGGCGGCCGCCTTCGCCCAGCGCGCGTGCGACTTCCTTCACGGGCTTCAGCCGCCAGCGTCGCTTGACGATGGAGCGGCCGCCGATGCCGGCTTCCACGCCATGACGTCGTGAGCTGCGCGGCCCGAGGCAGCGGGCAAGGCGCTCCGTCTCACGCGGTGCGCCTCGTCGCTCGCAGGCCGTCAGGCGTCGACGAAATCGATCGGGCCGAGGAAGTCCATCTTGCCCACATCCACCCCGTTCGCCCGAAGGATCGAATAGGCCATCGCGATGTGGAAATAGACGTTGGGCACGATCATCTGCAGGAGATAGTCGCGTCCCCTGAGCACCTTGCCCGGCGCCCAGGAGAGGCTGATCTTCTGGGCCTCCGCGTCGGCGTAGCCCGCTTCCGGCACGCTGCGGGCGAAGTCGACGGTCTTGCGGATGCGCGTGCGCACTTCGGCGATCGTCGTCTCGGTGTCGGCGTGCTTGGGCGGCTGTTGGCCCGAGAGCCAGGCCGCGCCGCCTTTGACGTAGTCGCACGCGCTCTGCACCTGGTAGATGAAGGGCTTCATGTCCGGCGCGAGCCGACCCTCCATCAGCACGCCCACGTCAAAGCCCTTGGCGGCCGCGTAGGCCTCCGCCTTTTCGAGGAAGACCTCGAGGGTCTCGAGGCTCCGCACGCATTGCTGAATCGTGTCGAAGTACATGGCCGCACTCCCAAATGTTGAGGGTCACAAGGACGGTTGAAGGATCGATCGTCAACGCAGGCCCTCACGTTCAGACCTGAGCGCGCTCGCCCCGCGACCCATGAGGTAGGCGGCGATGGCGGCGAGCTGAATGGCGACGGCGATCAGGAAGATGAGCTGGTCCGACCAGAGTTGGCGGAGCAGCCCGAATACCGCGGGGGCCGCCGCGTAGGCCCCCTGCGAGATGGCGACGATCAGGGCGACCGCGCGCGCCGCATCCTCCCGCGAAAATTCCAGGTTCGCGATCACCGGGGGCACGGAGATGGCGTTGCCAACCCCCAGGCCGAAGAGCGCGGCCCCCGCGATCAGGAGCAGCGGGCTACTGCCGTGCGCGAGGACCAGCACGAGGCAGCCCGCGGCCTGCGCGACGAGGCTGAACGCGGCGATGGCGCGCCAGTCCGACGTGCCGTCGGCGCGCGAGCCGACCGCTAGCCGGCCGACGACGGCCGAAACGCCGACAGCGCCCGCCGCCCACCCCGCGCCCTGACGCCCGAGCGCCGGCGCGAGGACCGAGACCAGATGGGCAACGATCCCGGTCTGCGCGAAGAGCGCCAGCGTCATCCCGATGCACAGGGTCAGGAATGCGCGATCGTGGAACAGGTGAAGCCGGGGGCCGGGGCTCGCTGCGTCCGCACGGTCGACGGCGATCGACGGCGGGCTTTCCGGCGCCGCGCCATCGGGCGTCTGATGGAGGGTCTCGGGCGTCCGTCCGAGAACGAGCGCCGCCAGGGCGCCAAGCGTTACAAGCATCACCCCGCCCACCACCGTGGCGGCGGACGCGAAACCGATGCGGTCGATCAACGCGACCCAGACGGGTGAGAAGATGATGCCGCCCACGCTCCCGCCGTTGAAGGCCACGCCGAGCGCCTGCGGACGCTTGGCCGCGAACCATGGGGACACGATCGCGTTGATGGCGACCGCGCCAAGCGCCGACCAGCCTGCGCCGGACAGGAGCGCCGCTGCATAGAGCTGCCACGGCGCCGTGGCGAGCGCCCAGCCCAGCACGCCCATCGCCATGACGACACCGCCTGCGAAGGTGACCTTCGACAGGCCGAAGCGGCGATAGAGGCGCGGGAGATTGGGAATGAGCGCCAGGCCGACGAGGAAGTGCAGCGTGACCGCGCCCGAGACGAGCGCGATCGGCCAACCGCGCGACTGGCGGACCACCTCCAGATAGACGGGGGGTCCGTAGAACCCGAGACCCCAGCCGAACACCGCGACCGTGAAGGCGGCGGCGACGACGCGCCAGCCGTAGAAGCCGGCGCGATCGCCCGATGGCGTGCGCCCGTCCAGGCCAGATGCCACCTCTGCCGTCGCCGGCCTCGGCGCGGCGGGTCGGCGCGTCATGACGGTCTCTCGGTTGGCCACGACGGGTCCTCCGCTACGTTTGCGCACGGGATCGGGGGTCGCGGGCGCGACCCCCGCGCGGGGCCTCAGAACATCGTGTTCGGGTTCTTCGACGTCTCGGGGATCCCGGCGATGACGTCCCAATGCTCGACGAGCTTGCCGTCCTTCACGCGGAAGATGTCGACCCCGACATCGCCATTCGGACTGATGAGCCCGGTCCAGTGCGCATGGACGGCGACGATATCGCCGTCGCCGATGACGCGGCGGATGTCCCCCTTGGCGTTGGGGAAGCCCGCCAGGAAGCCGTTGATGTAGGCGCGCAGGCCCTCCACGCCGTCTTCGGCGCCGGGGGTGTGCTGGATGTAGGTGTCGCCGACGTAGCGGGCGATCGCGCCGTCCACGTCCCCGTCGAAGTGCGCTTCCTTGTAGAAGGCCAGGACGGTCTGCTTGTTCTGCTCGGTGAGGGTCTCGGTCGTCACGGTCGTGTCCTATCGGAATGCCGCTGGCCATCATGGCCGGTGCGGACACAGGGGGGCTCAGGGGTCACCCGCGATCGAGCGGGCCCCGATCGTTCGGGTCAGAATGCGGGAAGGGACGCCGACCCGCCGATAGCGGGCCGGCGGGCCGGGTTACTCGCCGTCGGGGAAGTTCTGCGCGTCGAACTTCTCGCCCTGGACGATGTAGATTTCGCAGGGCGTCTTGGACACGCAGGCGGTGGTGTGCTTCTCCTTGCCGCGCTGGTACCAATACGAACCGGGGCCCAGCTTGACCCGGGTTTCACCGGGTTTGTAGTTCTCCAGCTCGCCCTTGATCACGACGGCATAGTAGTCGTAGGTGTGAGTGTGAACGAAACTCACGAATCCGGGATCGAACCGGAAGAAGGCCCCGTGGGCGCCCTTCGTTACATCACCCCAGACATTGGAATACTGAATTCCCTTGTTCGGGGTGAGGCCTTTTGCTCCGCTGTCCTGGAACTTGAAGTGCGTCGACGGCAACGTCACCGATTGTCCGTCGTTCAACGGCGGATACGCTGCGCCGTCCTGAGCGTAGGCCGCGCTGGACGCGCCGATGGCGGCGACGGCGGCGATGATCAGAGAACGAAGTTTCATGCTGTCTATCCTGGTTGGGGTTTTCCGCCTGGCGCGCGTCAGGCGGCGGCCTCGACGGCGGCGGTCTCGAGCGCGGCGATGAACTTCGCGGCGAGCTCGTGGTCCGACATCGGATTCTGCGCGGTGATCAGCTCGCGATCGACGACCACGTAGGAGGTGAAGTCGCCGGCGTTGAGGACCTTGGCGCCGGCCGCTTCGAGCGCGTCGGGCATGTTGAAGATCAGCTGTTTGTGGAAGACGTTCTCTTCGGCGAACGCCTCCTCGCTGCGCGAGAAGACCGTCATCTCGTAGCCGGCGTACTGCCAGCCCTTACCCAGCTCGCGCGCCTTCGCCGCGTCGCCGGCGATCAGGGCGGCGCGGAACCCGCGGGCGTCGTCGAGCGCGGCGAGGACGCTGATCGGGCCGTGGCAGATCGCGGCGGTGGGCTTCTTGGCGCCGTGGAAGTAGCGGAGCACTTCGCCCGCGTCGGGATCCTGCATCACATCGACGATCGGCGCGTGGCCGCCCGGGAAGAAGACGCCCGCGAAGCGCTCGAGGCCGGCGTCGATCACCGAACGGATCGTGCGCACGTCATTCATCGCGGGATCATTGTTGAAGAAGTCGCGCGCCCGGGTGCGGGCCGCGTCGTCCTGCGCGAAGTAGATCAGCGCATCGGAGTCCTGATCCATCGTCGGCTTTTTGCCGGTCGGCGTGGCGAGGACGAAGTCATAGCCGGCGGCGACGAGCGTCATCAGCGGAACGGCGGTTTCGTTGAGGAACTGGCCGATCGTGATCGTGCCGCCGCCCTTCGCTTCGAGCTCAGTGCCGTTCGAACCGATGACGAGAATTGTGCCTTTGGTCATGGTAGTCTCCTGTTGTCGAAAAGAAGCGCTCGCGCTTGCTTGCTGGGGATGCGGAGTGGGCGTGCGCCATCGGTCGGCCCGGCGCCTTCGCCGGACCGCGTTCGGTCGTCGTCACTTCGCTTGGACCGGCCCGGTCGGGCCGGATGGGTGTCAGGCCGCCGGCTTGGCCGCCGCGATCATCCGGCGAACGGTCTCGTCCGTGGTCCACACGGCGTTGGCCATGAACCGCCAGTTGATCATCGCGGCGTCGTATCCGGCGCCTTCCTCGTTCGCGGCGGCCGCGACCGCGTCGCGGACCATCACGGTCTCGAACCCGTCGCGGATCAGATTGCGCATGTGGTCTTCGAGGCAGAGGTTCGCGACCGGCCCGGCCATGATGACCGTCTCGATCTTCCGGCGGCGGAGCAGGTACGCCAGGTCGTTCGTCGGCGCGTAGGTGACGTGCCGCGACACGATCGTGGTGTTCTCGTCTTCCATGTACTTGCGGAAGCGATCCGGAACGTCGGCGCCGCCGCCGGGCAGATCGTGCGTGTGGAGCGGGCTCTCGCGCGCCACGACCCCGCCATGGAGCGCGAGGTCTTCCATCGGGCTCAGCCGGGTCTTGCCCTTGTGGTCATGGGGGAAGAAGTAGTGCGGGGACATGAACACGGGATAGCCGTGGTCCTTGGCGGTCTGGAGCAGCGCCTCGAGGTTGGCGTTCACGTTGTTGCTCTTCATGAGCTCCTCGATCATGACGTAATACTTTCCGCCATCGGTGAGGAAGTCGTTCTGAATGTCGACCAAGACCAGCGCGGTGCGATCACCACTGATGTCCATATCGACTTTGTGCTCGAACAACATGTCTTCAGTCTCCTTCAAAACTACTGCTCAATGGGGTCGCACCCGCGCCCCAAGCTCTGCCGATGAATGCCCGATGACTTGTCTATCTATCGATCGGTTGACTGGATTTATATGCGGCGAGAGGGATTCGAAGTCAACCACTATCTATCTATAGGTAGGCAAAATCAGGCATGCCGTCAGCGTCCCCTTCATCGGCCCGCGGCCCGCTCAGCGTCTTGAACGGTGACCACGCGATCGGGCCTCTGATGCCGTCGCCAACGGAGCCCGGTCGACCCGACGCGCCGGAACGGATCCATCCCGCCGCGGTATGGCCGCGCTCGATCGGCCGCCCGGGGAAAGAGGGCGGAAAAGGCGCACCGCGGCGCGGGCGACACGCCGCGCCGCGCCGCGCCGCGCCGCGCCCGAGGCGGTAGGCGGCGCGATCGTGGGCGCCAGGCCCCGATCCAACGTCGGGGAACAGACAATTGCGTCCGGCCTGGCCGGAACGCGCCAGGGGGCGCCAGCCAGCCGGCAGCGCCTGCGTCGTTACAGATGCCCGCCGCCGCCCGGCCCGGCGCCCTAGGTCACCACCACGATCTTGCCGAACTGCTGATTGCTCTCGAGGTAGCGCTGCGCCTCGACGATCTCGTCCAGCGGGAAGGTCTTGGCGATCACCGGCTTCAGAGCGCCCGACTCCAGACCCTCCACGATCCAGGCGACGCCCGCCTTCAGCTTGGCGGCATCGAAGGTCGTGTTGAAGAGCAGGGCGCCGGTGATGACGAGGCCCTTGGTGAAGACCGGGAAATGCGGGACCACGGTCGGCTCGCCGATGGTGCCGTAGAGCATGAAGCGGGCGCGCGGGGCCGCAGCCTGCAGCAGCTTGGCGAAGGTCGGACCGCCCACGGGATCGAAGACGACCTGGACCCCCTTCCCGCCCGTTATGGCGTCCAGGCGCTCGATCAGGTCTTCTTCCTCGGTGGCGATCACATGCGCCGCGCCGACGGCCTCGATCTGCGCGCGCTTGGCGCTGGTTCGCGTCAAGGCGATGGGGATCGCGCCCAGCCGGTTGGCGGTCTGGATCGCGGCGATCCCGACGCTGCTCGACGCCGCCGGGATCACCACGAACTCGCCCTGCGTCACCTTGGCGGTGTCGAGCAGCGCATCGTAGGCGGTGAGGTAGGCCATCCACACGGCCGCCGCCTCTTCGAAACTCAGGATCGCCGGATGCTTGATGACGGCCCCGACCGGCGCCAGCGCGGTCTCCGCGTAGAAGCCATAGTCGTTGAGCGAGAACGCCGGCGCGACAGAAACCGCGTCGCCGACCGCAAACGCCGTCACGTCGGGCCCGATGGCGTCGATCACGCCCGCGCCTTCATAACCGTTGGTCGCCGGGAACGCCGGCTGTTCGAAGTAGGTCCCGCTACGGAAGAGCGTCTCGGCGCGGTTGAGGCCGATCGCCTTGACCTTGATGCGCACCTGGCCCGGCCCGGGCGCTGCGACCGGAAGGTCGCGCAGCTTCAGCTGCTCGGGACCGCCGACCGCATTGAATTGAACGACCTTTGCCATGAATCGTCTCCTGAAGGGGGATGGGCGGCCGGGCCACAGGGCCCGGCGCCGTTGGGGGCAGGTGTCGGGCGTCCTCCCGTCAGGAGAGCAGTTCGCCCGCCACCTTCTGAAGCGCCTGCATCGTCTCGATGTAGGGCAGCGGGCCGTAGCTGATCCGCGCCACGCCGAGATCCTTGAGGCGGGCGTTCGAGGGGACGCCGCTCGTGACCATCACATTGACAGGCAGCGGCGCGCCTTCGACGATCCGGCCGATCAGCGCCTCGTCGGTCAGGCCCGGGATGAAGAACCCGGACGCTCCGGCCTGCGCGTAGGCCCGGGCCCGTTCGAGGGCCGCGTCGATCTCGGACGACGGCTCGCCGCCGCGGCCGAGAAACAGGTCGGTGCGGGCGTTGATGAAGAGCGCAACGCCCTTCTGGTCGGCGGCCTTGCGGACGGCGGCGATCCGGCGCGCCTGGCGCTCGACGTCGTAGAGCCCGTCGCCCTTGACGACGCGGTCCTCGAAGTTGACGCCGATCACGCCGCGATCGAGCAGGCGACCGATATTGTCGGCGAGCACGGCGTCGTCATCGCTGTAGCCGCCCTCGAAGTCGGCGGTGACCGGAGCGGCCACGCTGGCGGCGATGCGGCCGATCACCGTCTCGGCGATCTCGAGCGGGAGTTCCTCGCCGTCGTGGTAGCCTTGCGCCTCGGCGACCGACCAGCTGCTGGTCGCGATCGCCTTGGCGCCGGCGGCCTCGATCGCCTTGGCGCTGCCGGCGTCCCACGCATTGTAGAGCAGGACGGGGTTTCCCTTGACGTGAAGCTTGGCGAACGCAGTCGCCTTCTCGGACTGGGTCATTGTCATCTCCTCAATTGAACGGGGTGCGGGGTGGGGACCCTCGCGGATGGACTGCGGACTTGCGTCGCGCGAAGCGCCTCAGGCGGTCTCCAGCGCTGCGGCGGCGACCGGGTCGGCCTGGTAGGCCGGAAAGTCGACGTAGCCCTTGGCGTCGGAGCTGTAGAAAGTGTCCCGGTCGTAGGGCGTGAGCGGCAGCCCGCGTTCGATCCGATGCGGCAGGTCCGGGTTCGACGTGAAGTGCCGCCCGAAGGCGATCAGGTTCGCGATGCCGTCGGCGACCGCGGCCTCGGCGGAGGTGGGCGTGAAGCCGCCCGCGGCGATGAGCGTGCCGCGGAAGATCCGTCGCAGATCCCGGGCGGCGATCGCGTCCTGCCCTTCGACGACGGTGTCGGCGCCGCTGATCCGCGGTTCGATCACGTGGAGGTAGGCCACGCCCGCCTGGTCGAGCCGCTCGGCGACGTGGCGGAACAACGTCTGCGGGTCGGTATCGCCCATGCCGTTGAACGTGCTGCTCGGCGAGATGCGCACGCCGGTGCGATCGCGGCCGACGACGCCTGCGACCGCTTCGACGACGTCGAGCAGGAATCTGGCCCTGTTCTCCACCGAGCCGCCATAGCGGTCAGTTCGCCTGTTGCTGCCGTTCTGCAGGAATTGTTCGATCAGGTGGCCCTGCGCGGCGAAGACTTCGACGCCGTCGAAGCCCGCCCGCAGCGCGTTCGCCGCGGCCATCCGATACTGCGCGACGATCGCGGCGATCTCGGCTTCGTCGAGCGCGCGATGCGGCGACGGGGGGACAAGGCCTTCGGGTGTGGTGACGACGATGTTCGGGTTCGCGGTGAAGTGCGGATCGACCGAGGCGGAGACCGGCTGAACGCCTGCCACGGCATCGCTTGTGGCGCGCCCGGCGTGCCCGAGCTGGACGACCATGACCCCGCCCTTGGCGTGGACGGCGTCCGTGATCGACTTCCACGCCGCGACCTGCTCGTCGCTCCAGATCCCCGGCGCCGCGTGATAGGCGCGCGCTTCCGGGGCGATGGCGGTCGACTCGGTGATGATGAGGCCGCCGTCGGACGCGCGCTGGCGGTAATGCTCGCGCATGAGGTCCGAAGGGACCGCATCGGGCCACTGGGCGCGGAGCCGGCTGAGCGCCGGCATCACGACGCGATGCTTGAGGGTCAGGGCTCCGATCTGGACCGGCGTGAAGAGGTGGGTCGGGGTGGGCTTCGACACGGTCGGTCTCCTTGAAGCGGAAAGGATGCGTGGCCGCGAGACCGGGGATCGGTCCTGCGACGTGCCTATCTACTGATAGGTCACAACTTTGGAATAGGGCTGGAAAAGTTCGCTGTCAACGTCTATCTATCGATAGAGAGCGAAGGAGGTTTCCGTGAGCGAAACTGCTGTAAAGCTGATGGATCTGGCCGAGGCGCGAATGCGAGAGGCCGGCTATCACGGCTTCAGCTTCCGTGAATTGGCGGCGGGCGTCGGGATCAAGAGCGCGAGCGTGCACCACCATTTTCCGACCAAGGCGGACATGGCGGCCGCGGTGGCGCGGCGCTACCTCGAGCGCTTCCTGGAGACGGTCGCGCCTCGGCCTGGTGAAAGCGCCGAGGATGTCGTCGTGGCCTATCGTTCCGCCTTCCGGCGATCGATCGAGCAGGACGGCGGGATGTGCCTGAGCGGGATGCTCGGCGCCGAGTCGGGCGGGCTGCCGACGGAAGTCTCCGACGAGATCGAGACTTTCTTCCGCAAGGCCGTCGCAGATCTCGCGCAGCGCCTGGGCGGGTCGGAGGATCGCGCATTCGCCGTCCTGGCGACGCTCGAGGGCGCCCTCATCATCGCGCGAGCTTATGGGGATATCGGCGCCTTCGACCACGCCGCGGCGAGCCTGACCGCGGCGGCCGATGGCCAGGCGACGCCCTCCGTGCCCCCGGTCGCCCTGGCCTCCCGATCCCCCGCCGCGGTGAAGCTGCGCGCGTGAGGGGTTACGACGGCGACATCCTTGCGCCGGGTCTCGACGTCGTCTTCTGCGGCCTCAATCCGCCACCGGACGTCGCATCGGGAGGCCACAGTTTCGCGAACGCCAGCAACCGTTTCTGGCAGGTGCTGCATCTGGCGGGCTTCACGCCCAGGCGACTGGACCCCTCCGAAGAGCGCACCTTGCTCGACCACCGATGCGGCATCACGGCGGCTGTCCGCAGGCCGACCCGGCGAGGGGCGGACGTACCGTTGCCGGAATTCAAGGCGGCGCGACCCGAGCTTGAAGCGCGGATGCGACTCTATCGGCCGCGCGCGATCGCGTTCCTGGGCAAGCGGGCGCTGGCGGCCATGCTCGACACGCCGCGGATCGGCTGGGGTCTGCAGCCGTCCCCCTTTGCAGATGCGATCGCGTGGGTCCTGCCCAACCCGAGCGGACTTAACCGCGCGTTCGGGCTCGATGCGCTCGTGGGCGCCTATCGTGAGCTGCGCGTGGCGCTAGACCCCGAGCCAGACCGGAGCTGACGCGGTGCGTCTGGTTTGACGCGCCAGCGCGGTTGAGGCCTGGCGTTTGGGCGTGCCCCGGCCTGCGGCCGGGTCGGGCTCTAGTCGCCTGCGGCTCCCGGAGCCCCGCGCCGGGTCTCCGCCCATTCGGGTGACGATCCCTCACGCATCAGCGGGCCCGCCTCGCAGGCTCGGCTACTGAGGGGACACACCACACAACGACCTCCAACCGTATCACGTCACCCAGGGCGTCAACGGCCTGCGGCCGTTCCCCTCCGCTCCGCCCTGCGGGCTGCGCTCCGGTGACCCCCCGGGGCCCGACGTGGCGGGGGGAAAGGTCGTTGCGCAGAGGCGCGACGGCGATCCTTCCATCCCTTTGGAGTCATCGTCATGACCTTCTCTCTTCATGCCTTCTCGGCGTCCGACACGCGCTTCGATGTCCAGGCCGCAGCCCTTGAAGACGTCCGTCCACACCCGACAGAGGACGCGCTGGTTCAACTCGGACACGTCCTGATGAACGAGCTCATTGACCTGATCACCGGCACGGCACTGGAAGATGTGCAGGCCATTCTATGCGAGAGCCTGATCGGCGCCTTTCATTCGGCGGCGGGGCGGATCGAACGCGACGGTGACCGTGCGCGGGACCGCATGCGGTTTCTGGAGCGTGATTTCGACGGCTCCGAACTAGCGGACACCGAGCTGCAGGACGCCACGCGGACGACGCGTGCGACGGACGTGGCGCAGGCGGCGGCCGAGCTGGTCCGCGATGCCGCGGCCGAAGCCTACACCACCCAGACCGGCGAAGTCTGGACGGCCTGGCGCGGCAGCCGGCGCGGGACGCGGATGACCGCGGCGCAGCTGGAGGCCAAGGCGGCGGTTCGCGCCATAGAACGCCGGCGTCAGGGCGAGGCGGAACTGCGCGGCCCCGTGGTTGCGTTCCGCGCGGCGCCGCTCGCCGACAGCGCCGCGGACGCACAGCGGATCTTCGACGCGCTAGATTGGGCGCGGTCGCAGTGGCCCGACATGGTGCTCGCGACGACCGGCGCAAAGGGCGCCGAGAAGCTTGCGATTCGCTGGGCGCAGCAGAAGCACGTCGCACTGGTCCTCGCCCGCGCGGACTTCGACCGGTTCCAGAAGGCCGCTCCGTTCCGCGCCAACGACGATCTGCTCGCGCTCGAGCCCACTTGCTGCCTGACGCTGGCGCAGTCGCTCGACGCAGGACGGAAAGCGGCCAGTCATCCGTTCGGCCCCGCGCTGAACCTGGGGCAACAGGCCGAGGCGCGCGGCGTGCAACACGTGCCCATCCGCGCCAAGGCGGTCTAGGTCCTCAAGATATCTTCTCTCCTTGGCCCGCTCGGCTCCGGCCGGGCGGGTTGCTCTTTTTGGCCGATCAGGCGACCGCGACTCAATCTAGACATCGTCAAGGTCGACGCGCGCCTTTGCTTTGCTCACCTTTGCTCCGGTTTGAAATCGTTGAGCTTGACCATGCATTTTGGGTCTTAGGGCAAGATAAAAGAGATGTTCTTCCGGCGTTTTTGCTCCAGGATTTCAGTCAATTAGCGAAGCCATCGAGCGAGTTTGCAAGTCGTGACGACTTGAGGTTCTCGCGCGGCGGCGTGTTGAGCCTGAGGCCTGCAAATGTCGGTCCGCGATGCGATAGCGGCGCGCCTGCCAAGGGTCGCGCAACAGGACGATCCGCGGTCCCACGCGCGGCTTCCCTACAGCCTGCGCTCTGACGGGAGCGGGGTCCGGCTCGGCATGATGCAGCGGCTCTCAGCCTCGCGTCTCTTTGCGTTCGGCGACCGGGCCGGAGTGCTGCACTCCGCGCAGCGACGCTCGGGCCGCGCGTTTCGCCTGGACGTTCGCCAGCGCGTCATCGTGAAAGCGCTGGTGTCACGCCACATTGGCCGTGGAGCGGCGCGTGGAGCGGCGCTTGCAGCGCACGTCGCCTACCTCGGTCGCGCCGGCGCCGGGGTCAACAGCGAGCGCCCGACCTTCTTCGACGACCGCACTGACAGCCTCGATCCGACCACGGTCACGCCAAACTGGGACGGCGACCGTCACCACTTCCGCTTCATCATTTCGCCCGAGCATGGAGACCGCCTGACCGACTTCCGCGACTACACGCGCGAGGTCATGCGCCGCGTCGCGGGCGACCTTGGTCAACCCGATCTGCAGTGGGTGGCGACCTGTCATTTCGACACCGATCAGCCGCACGCCCACGTGCTCGTGCGGGGCCGGAAGGCGAACGGCAAGGACCTGGTGATCCCACGCGACTACATCGCCTACGGCTTCCGCTTGCGGGCGCAGGAAGTCGCGCAGGAGCGACTGGGCGACCTCTCGCGCATCGAAGCTGAACGCCGAATCTGGCGCGAGACGCAGGCCGATCGATTCACCGGTTTCGACCGCCGATTGCTACAGGCAGCTGATGGCGAAGGACGCGTCGATGACGGCGTGGGCGCCAACGGCGCTTGGTCCGCCCTGACGCGGGGTCGCCTGCGCCGCCTTGAAGCATTGGGACTGGCTCGCCGCGACGGCAAACAGTTTCAGCTCGCGCCAGACCTCGAGGTTCGGCTCCGCCAGCTGCAGCTTCGACGCGACGTCATCCGCACGTTGAACGAACGCCGACTGTCGAGCGGGCGTGTGGCGCGGGAGTTCTCGGCACGTTCGTTAAGTGGTCGCGTGGTGGCGCGCGGACATCACGGCGAACTGGGCGCGTCGCCCTGGGTCATCGTCGAGGATCGCGCTGGCCATGAGCACTTCGCGCGGCTGGCGATGGGACAGGCCCTCCCGGCGTTCGGACAATCCATCGAACTGATGTCGACGCCGCGCGGTGTCCAGGTGCGGAGCGTCAGCCGCGGACTTGGCCAGGAGCGTTGACCGTGGCCTCGCGATCAAGCGATCGAGGCGTCTTCCCACGTCAGCGCGCCCTCGGCGTCGACGTTCCACGCGCCGACGAATTCCAGCTCGACGTCGACGCCCTCGGCGACCACCGCTGAGATCCAGTCAGGTCCCATGCGCAGAATCCGCAAGCGAGCGTGCTCCGACGCCGCCGCGGCGTCAGGGAACGCCACCACCCTGGCCACCGCAAACTCGTCGGCGCGGCAATAGAAGAGCGTGAACCGCTGGTAGGGTGCCTCCGCATACATCCCGGCATCTAAACCCCTTTTGCCGAACCCGTTGAAGTCCGCCGGCGGCCGGAACGGAATAAGGATTTCGTCCTCCCACAGAACCGGGCGCGCGAAATTCGGACTCGCAATTTCGCAGATGTTCTGCTTTTGTTCGATCCCATGGACACTTGGAGCTATGCCAAGGCCGCTTCCCGGCGGCGCGATGGCGCACGCCTGTTTGAGATCGAACGCTGATGGTCCATCGAACCTATGCGGGGCTCGGGCCACCCGAAGCCGCAGCGCGGGACTTCGAAGCGTTGCGCCCCTATGTGCGCGCACTTTGGGGTCTTCAGACGACCGTCGGGTTCTTCAGCCGCGACGGAAGCGCACTCGACGTCACTCTGAGCAGCTTACAGACCGCCGCCTACCACTTCACCCGCCAGCGCGACTTCTACGGCTCCCGCGATCCACTTGGAGACACCGTAGATCTTCGCGATCGCGACTCCGTCGCGAGCGTTTTTGAAGGCCTAAGGACATACGCGGTCGCGCTGCGCCGACTGCAATCGCGTTGCCGGCCGTTTGGCCGCGATTGGCAGGCGATCAACGTCGCGCTGGAAGGCCTCGAAACTACCGCGTTCCACTTCACGGGCGTCGCGCAATTCTACGGGAGCCGAGGCGACAGCGCAGGACCCGTCCGCGCGCAGAGCGACAGCGCACCGTGACTCGATATGCAGAACTCCAGGCCGCCTCGAACTTCTCCTTCTTGCGCGGAGCCTCACATCCGGGCGAGCTCGTCGTTGGGGCTGCTGCCCTTGGCCTGGACGCGGTGGGGGTGTGCGACCGCAACTCCCTCGCCGGGGTCGTCCGCGCGTGGTCGCAGGCCCGCGAACTCGGGAAGGACAGCGCTCGGCAAGTGCGCGCCCTCACTGGCTGCCGCCTCGTCTTCGCCGACCAGACGCCGGACCTGCTGGTCTATCCCTCGGACCGCGAGGCGTACGCTCGTCTCACACGGCTGCTAACCGTGGGTCAGCTGCGCGCCGAGAAGGGCGAATGCCGCCTGACCTGGGCGGACTTCGCTGCGGGCGCCGAGGGCCAGTTGGTGATCGCGGTCCCGCCGGACCGGCTGGACGACGCCTTCGCCATCGCGCTCGGCCAGCTACGGAAGGCACTGCCCGACCTGTGGCTGGCAGCGACTCGGCGCTACGGCGCCCGAGACCTGCAGCGCTTGAGCCGTCTGCGCGACCTGGCGGCCGCCGTGCGGGTGCCGCCGGTCGCCACCAACGACGTCCTCTACCACGGCCCGGAACGTCGCTTCCTGCAGGACATCCTCACCTGCATCCGCGAGGGCAGGACGGTGCAGACGGCCGGTCTCCGCCTGGAGGCCAACGCCGAGCGACATCTAAAGACGCCCACGGAGATGGCGCGACTGTTCGCCAACTTTCCGGGCTGGGTAGAGCGATCCGTGGAGATTGCCGAGCGCATCGGCTTCGATCTCGGCCAGCTGAGCTACGAGTATCCAGACGAGCCAGTGCCACCCGGCAAGTCCGCCATCCAGCACCTGCGGGACCTAGCTTGGGAGGGCGCGGCCTGGCGCTTTCCCGACGGCCTGACCGAGAAAGTGCGCGCGACCATCGCCAGGGAACTCGATCTCATCGAGCGCCTGGGCTTTCCAAACTACTTCCTCACGGTCCACGACATCGTCCGCTGGGCGAGGTCCAAGGGCATCCTATGCCAGGGCCGCGGCTCAGCCGCCAACTCCTGCGTCTGCTTCTGCTTAGGCGTCACGGCGGTCGATCCCACCAAGCCCGACCAGGACCTGCTGTTCTCGCGCTTCATTTCGGAGAGCCGGGGCGAGCCGCCGGACATCGACGTCGACTTCGAGCACGAGCGGCGCGAGGAGGTGATGCAGTACATTTACGGGCGCTACGGCCGCGAGCGCGCAGCGATCGTCGCGACCGTGATCCATTATCGCCCGAAGATGGCGATCCGGGAGGTGGGAAAGGCGCTGGGCCTCACCGAGGACATCACCGCCGCGCTCGCCGGCACCGTGTGGGGCAGCTGGGGCGACGAGATTCCGGAGAGCCAGATCCGTCAAGCGGGCCTGGATCCCACCGCGCCGGAGATCGTCCGCGCCACCACCCTCGCCTCCCAACTGCTGGGCTTCCCGCGCCACCTGTCCCAGCACGTCGGCGGCTACGTCCTGACCCGGCGCCGGCTGGATGAGATCGTGCCCATCGGCAACGCGGCCATGGAGGACCGCACCTTCATCGAGTGGGACAAGGACGACATCGACGCCCTGGGCCTGATGAAAGTCGATGTCCTGGCCCTCGGCATGTTGACCGCACTGAAGGAGTGCCTGACGACCCTGGGTCTGGAGGACATCGCCGAGATTCCGCAAGAAGAGCCCGGCGTCTACGACATGCTCTGCAAGGCCGACTCCATTGGGGTGTTCCAAGTGGAGAGCCGGGCGCAGATGTCGATGCTGCCGCGATTGAAACCGCGGCGCTTCTACGACCTCGTCATCGAGGTGGCGATCGTGCGGCCGGGCCCGATCCAGGGGGATATGGTCCATCCCTATCTGCGGCGGCGCGATGGGATCGACCCAGTGGAGTACCCCGCGCCCCATCCCGACCACGGGCCGGCGGACGAACTAAGGGGGATCCTTGGCAAGACGATGGGGGTACCCCTCTTCCAGGAACAGGCAATGCGCATCGCCATTGAAGCGGCGAAGTTCAGCGAGAACGACGCAGACGGCCTGCGCCGGTCGATGGCGACCTTCCGGCACACCGGCGGCGTCGGCGTCTACGGCGAACGCTTCGTCGAAGGGATGACCTCGCGCGGCTATCCGGAGGAGTTCGCGCTGCGCTGCTTCCACCAGATCGAAGGCTTCGGCTCCTACGGCTTCCCCGAGAGCCATGCGATCAGCTTCGCGCTCCTCGTCTATGCGTCCGCCTGGGTGAAGTGGAAGCACCCCGACGTCTTCCTGATGTCGCTGCTCAACGCCCAGCCGATGGGCTTCTACCAACCCTCGCAGCTCGTGCGCGACGCGCAGAACCACGGCGTCGAGGTCCGGCCGCCGGATGTGGGCCACAGCGAGTGGAACGCGATGCTGGAGCCCTCCGACGACGCGCGCCTCCCCTATCGGCCGGTGCGTTTGGGGCTCCGGCAGGTGAACGGGCTGAAAAAGGTCGACGCGGAGGCCTTGGTCGCCGCGCGCGAGGACGGGCTGCCGATGACACCACTCCACCTCGCGCGCAGCGGCGGGATCGACCGCCGCGGCCTCGAGCTGTTGGCGGAGGCAGACGCCTTCCGCAGCCAGGGCCTGGATCGGCGACAGGCGCTTTGGGAGGTGAAGGGCTTAGCCGGCGAATGGGACGCCGATGCCAAGGCGCCGCTGCTGCTCCGGCAGGCGGCAAAGGAGGCGCAGGTCCAGCTCCCGTTCATGGCCGACAGCCAACATGTGGCCGAGGACTACCGCACCACCAGCCTGTCGCTGAAGGGCCATCCGCTGGTGTTCTTCCGGGAGAGCCTGGCCGCGCGCGGCGTGGCGCCCTGCATGGCGTTGCTTAAGGCGCGGGATCGGCGCCGGATGAGCGTGGCGGGGCTCGTGACCGTGCGCCAGCGGCCGGGGACGGCCAAGGGCGTGGTGTTTATGACGTTGGAGGACGAGACGGGCATCGCCAACATCGTCGTCTGGGCGGACACCTTCGAACGTTATCGCAAGACGGTGATGACCTCGAGTTTCGTGATTGTGCGCGGGCAAGTGCAACGGGCCGGAGAGGTGATCCACCTCGTGAGTGAGGAATTCGAAGACCTCACTGGACGGCTGTCGGAGCTTCGCGACGACACGCGGGCCGTCGTCGCACACAACCGGATCGACGGTCAGCTGATCCGCAGCCGCAACTTCCACTGAGGCTGTCGCGGTGACCATGTTCCAGAACCTCCACCGGTCGCTGGCAGCCAGTCAGACGCTCAAGATCCAGTGCGATGTCTGCGATCACTTTGCCAGCCTGACCGCGGCGGAGGCGAAGCGTGTGTTCGGGCCCGACGCAAAACCGGCTGATGTTCGTCGCCGCGCCAAGTGCAAAGTTTGCGCAGCCTCCGGCCGCGCCCGGGTGTGGATCTGATCGATGCCTTCGACGCTCACGCCACCACCGAAGAACGCGCTGAAGGCCTTTCATGTGGGTCAGGTCGGTACCGACACGGTGGAGACCTATCTGACCAAGGGTTGGTCCCTGGCGATCTGCTGCAAGGCTTGCAAACGGCTGGTCGAGTGGACGCCGCCCGAACTCGTGCGTCGCTTCGGCCATTGCCCAAACCTGCGCATCGGCGCGATCGTCGAACGGCTCAGCTGCGCCGGCGAGCGGGGATGTGGATCACGGGAGATCGCCGTCTTCCCGCTCCTCTATGACGGGGCTTGGCAATGGCCGACTCGGTCAAGCTCCTGAGCTGGGGACGAATTTGGCAGTCGCCGTGATGACTTTTGCAGATGCGCTCAACGAGACCGAAGGCCTCGCGCGCGACGTGCTGCTCGGTAACGGCTTCAGCATCGCCGCCCATCCACCCTTCGCCTACGGTGGCCTGTTGGAAGCGGCCGATATCGCGGCGGAGGTCCGCGCGATCTTCGCGGCGGCCCGCTCAACCAACTTCGAGGCGGTCATGCGCTATTGGTTGGCCGAGGCCTTTGACGCGCCCCCAAATGGAAGAGCTGAGGCGCGAAGCAAGGTGGAAACCCTGAAGCGCGCGCTCGTCGAAGCCGTCCACCGCGTTCACCCGGCGAGACGCACAGCGATCTCGCCCGCGCGATGGACGCATTGCGAACAGTTCCTGGTGAACTTCATTGGGCGCGCCAGAGAGAAGCAGCGACTGGGCGGGAGGATCTTCACGACCAACTACGATCTGTTGCTGTGGTGGGCGATCACGCCGGATCGTGGTCGGATGAAGCCCGATAAGCTGTTCAAGGGGCACGACGGGTTCAGGCAACGCCAATTCGAAGGATTTGAGAGCGCGGACCTCATCTACCTACACGGCGCGCTGCACCTCTTCACAGCGGGGCAGTCGATCACGAAGCTCGAATACAGCGATGCTGAGGGCGCGCTGCACGACCAAGTCGAAAGGCGACTTCGCGCCGGAGCTTATCCGGTTTTTGTCTCCGAGGGCGCCTCGACACTGAAGCGCCCTACAGGTCCGGGATACCTCCGCGGAGCGCTCACCAAGTTCAAATACACCACGCGTAGTCCCGACCGGGCCTTGTTCACCCTAGGCCACGGGCTCGGCACCGAGGACGATCACATTCTGCAAGAAGTGAAGGCGGGCAAGATCGGCAGGGTCTATCTCGGGGCGCATGGGCCCGCGGAGATCGATGTATTCAAACCCGTGGCCCAGAGCTGGATCGACGCTAGATCGAGCGCCAACAAACCTCCTCTAGAAATCTCGATCTACGACTCCACCGATGTCGTTTGGGGACCTTCGCCAAGGGCATAAGAAGCTCGCGGCAGGACGGACACCGAGACCGTCAGCCCCGCGCGCCGGCGCTCGAGACATCGCAATGCTTAGGATTGGCGGTCGCCACGATCTCCCTGGCCCTTGGGGGCTGGCGTGTTGGAATGTTGGCGCTGGTCGGCAGCCGAGGATTTGCCGACGTTCACCTGGTCACCTGTGAAGTGGCCTTCGTCATCCCGGCGCACGTAGCGCTTGTCGGAGCCGGTATCGATGGTTTCACGCTTGGACATGAGGTCCTCCTGGGCTGGGGGAATCCATGGGGCCTAGCGAAGTTCCGAATTAGCGGCCCCGATCGCGACCGCAGTCGATGTCGGCGACAGCCGGCGTGCTGCCGTCCGCGAGAGCGTCGCGGAAGCAGTCCGCCTCGCTGGCCTTGCTCCGCCAGGCAAGCGCGAGCGCCAGACACATGAGCGCGAGTGACACGCAGCCGAGAGCCAGTAGGCGGACGGTCCAGCGAGTCGTGCTGCGGATGTCGCCGACCAGGTCCATGGCTTAGGCCGGAACGACTTCGTCCTTCTTGACGCCCTCCGCCACGATTGTCAGCGCGCCGGGGCTGAGGGGGCGTTGGAGCTGTTTGACCTCTTCCCATGGGGCGCCGCTCAGCCAGAGGTCGCGCTCATCCTCGGTAGTGAGGATCACCGGCATGGCCTTGCTGTGGTAGGCGCGGACCGGCTCCTCGGAGTCCGTGGTGAGGAAGCCAAATGCCTCGATCTCCTCCCAGCCCTTGCTGATCTTCCGCACGCAAGCATGCGGCGTCCAGATGCCGGCGAAGAACGCCAGCGGCCGGCTCTCGTCCAGTGCGAACCAGATGTTGCGCCGCGTGCCCTCATGGTCCTGGTCCGGCTCGGCGAACGAGGTGAAGGGAACCAGGCAACGGTTCGCTGGACCGAGCCAGGGCCGCCAGTGCGCGTTGGGCAAGCCCTTGGCGTTGGTCGTATTGCGCACGTTGGTCGTGCCGTTGTCGGGCTCCATCTTCAGGAGCTCGTCGAAGTCGAATTCAGTCCCTTTGGCGCGGAGCTTGTCCGCCCGCTTCGTGGCCGCGTCGAACAGCGCCTTCTTCGAAGACGGCATGCCCCAACGCAGGTCGCGCATCGTTCGCCGCCCGTCCTCATCGACCAGCACCACCGGCGCCGCGTAGTCAGGGAAGACTCCGTCCATCGGCGGCTGGTTGTGGTTGCGGTCAGTCATTGCCTTAGCAATGGCGGCGACTTCAGCGCGGGCGCGCATCATGGCGTAGAGGTTGCACATGCCGACACCCTAACAACATCGCCGCCTCCCGCGAGTAGCGGCGCATGCTGCGGTGAGCTACGCATCTCACAATAGGCCGGCAGGGTGGGCGCCGTCGGGTCGATCGTAAACGCTCTGCTACAGTTGTCGGGCCCCACTGTGCGACGCGAACAGGCGTTCGAACGCCTGCATCAACCGCGCCGACGGTCCTCCCCCCGCGAAGACCTGTCGGCTCACACCAGCGCCTTCGAAGAGCAGCAGCAACGTGTCGGCGAATTCGTGAGGATCAGCGATCGCAGCCTCTTCTGCCAGTCGCCGAAGAACCAGCCGCACGCGGCCCATCGTTGCGCGCACGACGAGATTCGCCGGGTGCGAGAGGTCCACGATCTCAACTGCGAAATTCTCTGGGGCCCAACCTCGAAATTCGTCTTCGCTCACACGGCGCCCAACGGCCTCGACCAGCGCGCGCAGCTGCGCGGCGGGATCCCCGCTCAGGCCTTCCGCGATCGCTCGTAGGGGCTCCAGCTCGGCCTGAATGGTCCGCTCGAGACAGACTGCCGCGAGATCGTCCTTCGACGCGAAATGCCGATAGAACGTCGCTTTCGTGACACCCGCCGTCTTGACGAGCTCATCCACACCGACGGCCTGAAACCCGCGCTTGTAGAAAAGCTCGGTCGCGGTCCGGACCAGCCTCTGATCGGCAGGATTGCGGCGTCTTCGCAGCTTCTTACCTGGCACCGCTTTCACTGGATGGCGCCAGGGAGCGTAATCGTTGTCGTCCATCGACTTGCCTTGAAGTCACGCGCCGCAGGTTCGATGAAAGCGTTCTGTGAGCGCGATGTTCGCTGTACCGTCTTCAACCAGCGTCAAGAGCTCAGCCGCGATCAGCTCGTCTATTCCGCGCCACATGGACGCACTGCCGGTAGTGGCATTCGCTTCGAACCAAAGAACGATAAGAGACTGAAGCGGGACGTGCGCGCCGGGCCGTGTATTTGCCCGACGGAGGCATTGAAGGACTTCCTTCGCCTCCCACCCCAAGGCCGTCGGAGCGCCGACCGCCTCAGCGACCAACTTCTGAAGGAAATGCTCCGGGGACAACTTATCGGCTGCGGCCGCGGCCTTCAGCGCGCGCATCATATCGCTGTCCAGATCGATGGAGATGAAGGCCATGGTCGTCCTCTGTCGACCGATAGATAGGTAAGCCGGGAGGTAGAAAAAGGGGGGGCGCGCAAACTCGGAATTCGCGCGATTGCTCGTGGCGCGGAGCAATTGACGCGTGAGCGCGACTCCTTGGTCATGCTCGGCCGAAGGCCGTAGGGGGCAGGCCTTCAAGATCGACGAAATCCCCCACCCAGGCCTGTGCGAATCTCGAGCGCGCGACGTCGGGGGTCGTCTGATTTGGCTTCAGCCCCATGGTGACGAATTCCAGCGCAGGAATTTCGACAGCTGCAGCAACGAATTTGAAGGCCGGAGCCTCCCCCGACGTGTCGAAATCGAACGCGTTCACGCCGAGATCGCGCCCGTCTAACTTGGCCAAGCGTCCGTCACGCAGCGCTCGTCGGGCGGCCGCGTAGCCGAGGGCGACTAGGTCGGGACGCAATGCCTTTCGCTCCGACAGCTGCGCCATTTCAGCATCGAGCGCGTGGACCAGAGCGTCGCGCGCGGACGAATGTCGCAGACCGATGGCCGTCAGGCCGAGTAGAGCGTCGAGCGCGATCAGCGGATGCTCCGCGCGCCGAAAGATCTTTAGATAGTCGTCGATAACTTCCGGACCGAAGCGCGACGCAGACCTTGCCCCGATTAATGCCGACTGGAGGTCCCGCTCGCGCGATCCAGGAAAGCTCGGCGTCCAACTGGACCAGGCGAAGCTTCGCGCCATCCCCATGAGCCAAGGCGAACCCGCATCGACGCCGATAAGGGTTGCTCGGCCCATCGTGTCGACGAGGTCGCGATAGTTGACGAGAAGCTCGCTGGCCTCGCGCGCGCCGGCGCTCATAGCCGCAAGAACGTCGCGTCGACGCTCATCAAGTACGGTCACGGCTCGCATGGCGACGCGATAGGTCGCAACTTCAACGAGAGGCGCCAGGTCCAAGAGCCTTGCGAAGTCCGACGGCCGCGCAGTGAGGAGGCTCAACACGAGGCGGCGTGCGCTCGCCTCGGCTGCATCAATGCTTCTGCGACCCACCCCGGTAGTCGTCAAACCGGCGTTGCTCACGAGCTCAGCAAAATCACAGGCAGGATCATTCTCGTGGCCCACCCGATCACGCGTGATAGTGGAGTTGCTCGCCTCGATCCGCAGCCAGCCCGCATCCAAGGCCATGCGAGCGTTCAGCACAGAACGGCCGTCGAGCACCAGCGTTCGAAACGACCGGCTATCAAGTAACGCAAGCGCGAACGAGAGATCGACCTCCAGTCGCGCCAACGCTCCGCCGAGGGTCTCGCCAGACGACGAAAGTCGATTAGACGGCGGCATCGACCTGTCCGGTGCGCCGAGTCTCTTCTACGCGCGTTACGGGCAGCATTGCTTCAAGGTTCTCGAACACGCGGTCACCGCGAGATGCGGTTAGGTCGGATGAACCCACACGGGGACAAACGTCTTGGCGTCTCGCGCTTGGTTTGTCCGATGGCGCCCCAGATCATCGCGCGTGCCGGTGTTGACCTGTTTCAGGCGGTCAAGCCGATGGGTGAGGCTCCGCTGCGAGTGAAACGACTCTGCTCGCCTTAACTCTGAGGACAGCAGGTCGTTTGGAATTCCGTGAAACGCGGCGCGACCAAGTGGAGAAATGCGCAATCCATAGGCTCAGGAAAGGCCCAGAGGTCGCTTTAGTCGGTCGCCGCCGTCTTCGGCGGCCCGTTAAATGTATGCTTTTATTGGAAAATTTGGCGCGCCCGGAACGATTCGAACGTCCGACCCTCAGATTCGTAGTCTGATGCTCTATCCAGCTGAGCTACGGGCGCGCACTGCCTCTCGGCGAGGGCGCGGAACCTAGTCGGGGGCGGGAGGGAGCGCAAGTCCCCCTCCGACGGAAATTTTCCGCAAGCCCGCGACCGGTCGTCGCCGCCCTCCCGGAGGCCTACCTCCGCGGGAACGGCAGGCCGCCGCCCAGGATGCCCTGGCGCAGGATGTCGGCGGCGCTGGGGGCCTTCGGCGGCTGCTGCGGCTGGCCCGGCTGCTGCGAGGGCGCGCCGGCCGCCTGGCGGCCCCGGCCGCCGCCCATCATCTGGCCCATGTCCTGGCCCAGGATGCCGCCCGTGGCCGAGCGGTAGCGCACCTTCACGGCCCATTGCTGGTTCCAGGCCACCTTCGGGTCCTGCGGCCGTGGCGGATAGACGAAGTTCGCCTCGCCGCCGTAGGCCACCAGTTGCAGCATCGCCGACGGCGCGGCGTCCAGCACCTCCTTCGGCACGGCGCAGGTCTTGGTGGCCGGGCCCATCAGGGTCTTGTTGGCCACCAGCCGGGCGATGTCGCCCTGGCTCAGGAAGTCGGGGTTCGAGAATGCCGAGGTCTGCACCTCGGACGAGGACCACATGACCACCGTGTCGTCCGCCCCGCCGCCGCCGATGGCGCTCGCGTAATAGGCCTCGGCGTTGCCGACGAGGTTCCAGCCCAGGTTCACCCAGCCGCCGGGCGCCTTGGCGTTCGACGTCAGGTTCAGCGGCGCCAGGAAGTCCTGGTCCTCGTTCAGGGTGAAGTTGATCTCGGGGCTGTAGTTGCCGCGGATGGTGTGGGCGCCGATCAGCGAGCCGCCCGACGGCACCATGTCGCGCGTCTCCTTGTTCGGCCATTCGCCATAGGTGCGGTTGCGCGCCGGCGACGGCGGCTGCATCGGGCGATAGTCGATGCCGCGGAACAGGTTGGCCGGGTTCTGCTTGCCGTCGGCCATCTTGGCGAAGTCGATGACGTAGGGTTGGCCCGGGCGGGCGTGCTCGCCGCAGCCCCAGAAGATCAGCATCCGGCCCTTGGGCTTGCGGTATTCCTCCGGGACGTAGTCCTGGCGCTCGACCGGCTGCGACGGCTCGATCTTCGGTGTCAGCAGCGGCAGGCGCTGGCCCACCTGCAGGCCGCTCGGCGGCAGGTGGTCGGCGGCCGGCGCGCCGTTGGTCTGGCTGGAGCCCAGGTCCAGGTGCAGGGTCTTGGAGGCCCCGCCGCCGCCCATCATGGCGCGCATCATCGCCCCCGTGTCGGGACGCCCGCCGCCGCCCGGGCCCATCGAGGGCATGCCGAAGCCGGTCTGGGTCTGGGCGCTCATCCAGTAGACGGCGATCGGGCCGGTGACCTTCTGCTGCGCGACCGCGCCGGAAGTGATCGTGACGGTGGCGATAGCGGCGGCGCCGGCGACCAACGCCAGCTTACGTCCCAGACGCATTGGGAAACTTCTCCTGAACTCTGAAAACCCCGGCCGAACGCTAGTCTGCGACCGGCGAAAGGGAAATGCGCTTTTCTGCCGGACCCTCCTGCGGTTTTGCGACCAAGGCCGCCGTCAGCTCGGCAGGCCCGACCAGCAGGGGACATACGCGCCTGGCCACGGCTTGGCTTCAAACACCCCGCGCGCCACCGCCCGCGCCAGGCAGTCGGCGGCCAGCGCGCCCAGCCGCGCCAGCGTGTAGGCGCCCGGCTCCGCCAGCGGCCTCAGCCCCGTGGACAGCGCGAACACCACGTCCCCGTCGAAGGGCGCATGCACCGGGCGAATGGCGCGGGCGAAGCCGTCCTGCGCCATCACCGCCAGCCGCTTGGCCTGGGCCGGCGTCAGGGCCGCGTCGGTGGCCACGCAGGCGATGGTGGTGTTGCGCTGGTCCGCGGCGCGCTTCGCGAAGCCCCAGTCGTCGACGCCGGCGCGCAGGCCCGCGGGCCCCAGCCCGCCGAACTCGCCCCCCAGCTCGAACGGCGCGGCCCAGAACGTCCGCCCGCCCGGCGCGACGACCGAGCCCCAGGAATTGACGCCCACCACCGCGCCCACGGTGTAGCCGTCATGGGTCGTCGCCGAGGCCGAACCCGTGCCGCCCTTGAGCGTCCCGGCCATGGCGCCGTAGCCGCAGCCCGCCGTGCCCAGCGCGAAGTCCAGCCCCGCCGCCGCCACTGCCCGCTTGCCCAGTTCGCGATAGGGCGGCTCCTCGCCCCGGCCCTTGTCGCCGCCGTTGGCCATGTCGAACAGGATCGCGCCCGGCACGACCGGCGACGGCGGGATGCCCGCCACCAGGCCATAGCCACGGCCCCGCGCGCCCAGCCAGGCGACCACGCCGTCGGCCGCCGCCAGGCCGTAGACCGAGCCGCCCGACAGCACGACGGCGTCCACCGCGTCGACCAGGTTCTCCGGCGCCAGGGCGTCGGTCTCCCGGGTCCCCGGCGCCCCGCCGCGCACGTCGGCGGCGCACACGGCGCGCGTGTCGGGCAGGATCACGGTGACGCCCGTACGGGCCGCCGCGTCCTGCGCCTGCCCAACCCTTAGGCCCGGAACATCGGTGATCAGGTTGCGAGGCCCTGGACCTGGGTGGTTTCCGTCCATAGGAGGGACGTCGCACGTCCGGGCGTTTGTTGTCCACGCGGCCGGCCCGCGGAGCGCGATCCGCCGAAGTGGACACCGGTTCGGCGGCGAGATCGCGCTTGAAGCAAAAAGGATCGAGCCTGCTCTTCCCCTTCGAACGATTTCGTTCGAAGGGGGGGCAGGCTCTATGGTCAAGTTACCCGTTCAGGAGCGCGCCCGTCCCGTGAAGTCCCAGCTTTCGCTTGTCGCCCTCGCGCTCGCCGCGTTCGTCTCGGCCTGCGCCGCCCCGCAGCCGTCCGCCGCCCAGACCGCCCCCGTCCCCGCCCCGTCCCAGGGCGCCACCGCGCCCAGGTCCAAGGGGATGGTGGCCGCCGCCAATCCGATGGCGGTGGAAGCCGGGCTGAAGGTGCTGCGCGCCGGCGGCACGGCGGCGGACGCCGCGGTCGCCGTCCAGGCCACCCTGGGCCTGGTTGAGCCGCAGAGCTCGGGCCTCGGCGGCGGGTCGTTCATGACCTACTACGATGCGAAGACGAAGCAGGTCACCGCGTACAACGGCCGCGAGATCGCGCCGGCAGCCGCCACGCCGAAGCTGTTCTACGGCGACGACGGCAAGCCGCTGAACCGGCTCACCGCCATCATGTCCGGCCGCTCCACCGGCGTGCCGGGCGCCATCGCCATGCTGAGCCTCGCCCAATCCCAGCACGGCAAGCTGGCCTGGAAGGACCTGTTCGGCGAGGCCGAGCGCTTGGCCGACGGCGGCTTCCCGGTCCCGCGCCGCATGGCCGCCGCCGGGGCCGGCCGCCAGGGCCAGGCCACCACGCCGGACGCCGTCGCCTACTTCACCAAGCCGGACGGCACGAAGGTCCAGGCCGGCGACATCATGAAGAACCCGGCCTATGCCGCCACGGTGCGCAAGATCGCCGCCGAGGGGCCGAAGGCGCTGCTGGAGGGCGAGATCGCCCAGGCCATCGTCGCCAAGGTCCACGAGGGCCCGATCCCGGGCGACCTCAGCCTGGACGACCTGAAGGCCTACAAGCCCAAGGCCGAACCCGGCCTCTGCCGGCCCTACCGCGCCTACATCGTCTGCGTGCCCGGCGCGCCCTCGGGCGGCCCGGCGGTCCTCGAAGGGCTGGGCATCCTGCAGCACACCGCGGTCGGTCAGCACCCCAACGACACCGAGGGCTGGTACCTGTTCAGCCAGGCCAGCCGGCTGATGTACGCCGACCGCGACCGCTACATCGGCGACCCCGACTTCGTGTCGGTGCCGGTCGACGGCCTCCTCGACCCGGCCTACCTCGCCGAGCGCGCCAGGCTGATCGGCCCCACGGCCGCCCCCACGGTCGCCCCCGGCAAGCCCAAGGGCGCCGGCGTCCGCGCACCCGACGCCACCAAGGAAGTCGCCGGCACCACCCACCTCGTCATCGTCGACCAATGGGGCGACGTGGTCTCCATGACCACGACGGTGGAGAGCACCTTCGGCTCGGGCCGCATGGTCCACGGCTTCTTCCTGAACAACCAGCTCACCGACTTCGCCTTCAACCCCGAGGATCGCGACGGCGCCCCGATGGCCAACGCCGTCGGCCCCCGGAAGCGCCCGCGCTCGTCGATGGCCCCGGCCATCGTCCTCGACAAGAACCGCAATTTCGTCGCCGCCGTCGGCTCGCCGGGCGGCCCGTCGATCCTGGCCTACAACCTCAAGGCCCTGGTCGGCATGCTGGACTGGAAGCTGCCGGTCCAGGACGCCATCAGCCTCCCGAACCTCATCGCCGGCGGCAGCTTCTACGCCGCCGAGGTCGACAAGTTCTCGCCCGAGCTGCAGGCGGGGCTGGAAGCGAAGGGCGTCAAGCTCACCAACGGCTTCGGCGCCGAGGGCTCGGGCCTCCACGGCATCGAAGTCACCCCGCAAGGCCTCCGCGGCGGCGCCGACCCCCGGCGCGAGGGCGTGGCGCGCGCGCCTTAGGGGCGCGCGAACGTCGGCCGCAGGTGGATTCCGGACTAGGGGCGGAGTTCGAGGCGTTCGAACGGTATGACGCCGAAGCGCACCAGCCGCTCGCGCATCTCATTCGCGTACCGGTGAGCAAATGCCTCCCGCTCATCCCTGGGGCGCCCAAAATAGGCCTCTCTCAGCGTGTCGAAATCGCCTCCACGCTCTGCCGGCCGCTCAACCTTGTTGAGCCAGTCCACCCAGTGACCGATTTCGTGGAGCAGCGTGCGATAGAGCTGCGTCGCTCTCGTGGCCTCTGAGGACATGGAGAACACGTTCTGGCGCCCGATCCGCTCAATCACGTGGCCATCCTCCCTCAGCCGATCCAGCTCCGCTTGATCGTCGGGATCGAGCGAGCTCGACCATTTGAACTTGGCCGCACAGTCCACCGCTTCTAGCAGCACGGCGGGTCCCCTCCGTTTCGCAGCGCGGCCAGGAACTCCCAGGTCGGCGAAATACAGCAGCCGGCCCCAGGCCGGACGCAGCGTTCTCTGCTTCCGCGTCGATTGGCGAAGCACGAACGTGTCCAGGCCCTCCCAGTCCCCTGCTGGAACGTGGGCGAGCACGTGCCTCACGTCGTCGACCGAGCAGGCATGAACGCACCCGCCAGTGGTCTCCTCGACGAGAAAGATGACTTCCCGGCCGCCAACCATCCGTTGAATTTGCTGGTGACGACCTAGCCGTTCAGTCCACGTCCGCGACGAATTCGCCAGCTCGGGAATGACGAGCCGATTGTCCTGACCGTGGCCCTGCCTCGGCGTGCCGATGTTTCGATTTCGTCGAAGGGGATTGAACCCGGCACGCGTCATTGCCCAAGGCTAAGGTTGTCAGCCGTACGCGGCAACCGGCGCGAACGAACGTCCGCTCAGGGTCGAAAGCCGACCTCGCGCTCCGCGCACCCCGCGCTTTAAGTCCATGGCAGCCCACAAGCGCCGGCGCCCGGGCGGGTCAGGGACGGGCCGCAGGCCCGCCGCGCAGCGGCTCGTCCTTGAGGCGTCCGGGCGTCGGCGCACACTCCACGCGGGACTTGGATCCCCACCTCTCGGCCTGCTCCTCTCCCAGGCGCGCAGCGCCGAGGGAGAGGTCGGGTGAGGGCGGCTCGGCCGTGCGATCTGCCCAAAACTTGGATCAAGGACCCGCGACTCCC